>JADMIO010845907.1_pt1 | contig 86641 bp, 84 predicted proteins | sample 8958161 | NCBI WGS metagenome assembly JADMIO01 (sample SAMN16585339, study PRJNA669376) | soil metagenome | isolation source: Crop rotation soil | place: USA: Cullars Rotation, Alabama | collected 2011 | reverse complement strand
CCGCGACTTCAAGTCACGTGAATTCCAAGCTTCGGATCCCACTGTGCTGGAAAGGTCACCACGTTGCAAGAGGTCGATGGCAAGCTGCGGATCTGGGTCATCGACACCCAAAGCAAAACCGTCAACCCGCGCGACGTCAGCGTGATCAGCCGCACCGACAGCAGCGTGGTGCTCGCGGGGGGCGTGAAGAACGGCGAGCGTGTGGTCAGCGCCGGCGTCAACAGTCTCAAACCCGGACAATCCGTGAAATTTGACGAGGACAGTCAATGAAAGGCTCTTTCAATCTCTCCGAATGGGCCCTCAAGCATCAGTCTTTCGTCTGGTATCTGATGTTCGTCGCATTGCTCATGGGGGTGTTCTCCTACTTCAATCTGGGGCGCGAGGAAGACCCGTCGTTCACCATCAAGACCATGGTGATCCAGACCAAATGGCCGGGCGCGACCCAGGAAGAAACCCTCAAGCAGGTCACCGACCGCATCGAGAAAAAACTCGAAGAACTCGATTCCCTCGACTATGTGAAAAGCTACACGCGCCCCGGCGAATCGACGGTGTACGTGTACCTGCGCGACACCACCAGCGCCAAGGACATTCCGGAAATCTGGTACCAGGTGCGCAAGAAGATCGACGATATTCGCGGGCAGTTTCCTCAAGGCATTCAGGGGCCGGGATTCAACGACGAATTCGGTGATGTTTTCGGCTCGGTGTACGCCTTCACCGCCGACGGCCTGACCATGCGCCAGTTGCGCGATTACGTGGAACAGGCGCGGGCCGAGATCCGCAATGTCCCGGGGCTGGGCAAGATCGAAATGATCGGCCAGCAGGACGAAGTGATTTACCTGAACTTCTCCACCCGCAAACTCGCGGCGCTGGGCATCGATCAGCGCCAGGTGGTGCAGAGCCTGCAGTCGCAGAACGCCGTGACTCCGGCCGGTGTGATCGAGGCGGGTCCGGAGCGGATTTCCGTGCGGACTTCGGGCCAGTTCGCTTCGGAGAAAGACCTGGCCGAGGTCAATCTCAAGCTCAACGACCGCTTCTATCGCCTGGCAGACGTCGCCAACATCACTCGCGGTTACACCGACCCGGCCACGCCGGAATTCCGCTTCGACGGCAAACCGGCGATCGGGCTGGCGATTGCCATGCAGAAGGGCGGCAACGTTCAGGAATTCGGCAAGGCCCTGCACAAGCGCATCGATGAACTGACCGCGGATCTGCCGGTTGGCGTGGGTGTGCACACGGTGTCCGATCAGGCCGTGGTGGTGGAGGAGGCCGTTGGCGGCTTCACCAGTGCCTTGTTCGAAGCGGTGGTGATCGTGCTGGTGGTCAGCTTCATCAGCCTCGGCGTGCGCGCCGGGCTGGTGGTGGCGTGCTCGATCCCGCTGGTGCTGGCGATGGTATTTGTGTTCATGGAATACAGCGGCATCACCATGCAGAGGATTTCCCTCGGCGCTCTGATCATTGCCCTCGGCCTGTTGGTGGACGATGCGATGATCACCGTGGAAATGATGGTCACGCGCCTGGAAATGGGCGAGAGCAAGGAAGAGGCCGCGACATTCGCCTACACCTCGACCGCGTTCCCGATGCTCACCGGTACGCTGGTGACGGTCGCCGGTTTCGTCCCCATCGGCCTCAACGCCAGTTCTGCCGGCGAGTACACCTACACGCTGTTCGCGGTGATTGCCGTGGCGATGATCGTGTCCTGGATTGTGGCGGTGTTTTTCGCCCCGGTGATCGGTGTGCACATTCTCAGCACCAACGTGAAAGCCCATGAGGCTGAACCGGGGCGCGTTGGCCGTGCATTCAACGGCGGTTTGCTGTGGTGCATGCGCAATCGCTGGTGGGCCATCGGCATCACCGTGCTGTTGTTTGTGCTGGCGGTGTTCTGCATGCGTTTTGTGCAGAATCAGTTCTTCCCGTCCTCGGATCGACCGGAAATCCTGGTCGACCTCAACCTGCCGCAAAACGCCTCGATCGACGAGACCCGCAAGGCCGTCGACAAGCTCGAGGCCACGCTCAAGGGCGACGCGGACATCGTGCGCTGGAGCACCTACATCGGTCAGGGCGCGATCCGTTTCTACCTGCCACTCGACCAGCAATTGCAGAACCCGTACTACGCGCAACTGGTGATCGTCAGCAAAGACTTCGAAGCCCGCGAGGCCCTGAGCCAGCGCCTGCGTGAACGGCTGCACAAGGACTTCGTCGGCATCGGCAGCTACGTGCAGGCGCTGGAAATGGGTCCGCCGGTGGGGCGTCCGATCCAGTACCGGATCAGCGGCAAGGACATCGACCAGGTGCGCAAACACGCCATCGACCTGGCGACTGAACTGGACAAGAACGAGCACATCGGCGAGATCATTTACGACTGGAACGAGCCGGGCAAAGTCCTGCGCATCGACATCGCCCAGGACAAGGCGCGCCAGCTCGGGCTGTCGTCCGAAGATGTGGCGAACCTGATGAACAGCATCGTCAGTGGTGCGCCGCTGACCCAGGTCAACGATGACATCTACCTGATCAACGTGGTCGGTCGGGCGGTGAACTCGGAACGCGGTACGCCGGAAACCCTGCAGAACCTGCAGATCGTCACGCCCAACGGCACGTCGATCCCCTTGCTGGCCTTCGCCACCGTTCGTTATGAGCTGGAGCAGCCGCTGGTGTGGCGCCGTGACCGCTTGCCGACCATCACCATCAAGGCGTCGGTGCGTGACGAGATTCAGCCGACCGATCTGGTGAAAATCCTCAAGCCATCGATTGATGACTTTGCAGCCAAATTACCCGTGGGCTACAAGGTCGCCACCGGCGGTACGGTCGAGGAGAGTGGCAAGGCGCAGGGGCCGATTGCCAAGGTGTTGCCGCTGATGCTGTTCCTGATGGCGACGTTCCTGATGATCCAGCTGCACAGTGTGCAGAAGCTGTTTCTGGTGGCCAGTGTCGCGCCGCTGGGATTGATCGGCGTGGTGCTGGCGCTGGTGCCGACCGGTACGCCGATGGGCTTCGTGGCGATCCTCGGGATTCTGGCGCTGATCGGCATCATCATCCGCAACTCGGTGATCCTTGTGACCCAGATCGACGAGTTCGAGCGCAAAGGCTACGCGCCATGGGATGCGGTGGTGGAAGCCACCGAACACCGACGGCGCCCGATCCTGCTCACCGCCGCGGCGGCGAGCATGGGCATGATCCCGATCGCCCGGGAAGTGTTCTGGGGGCCGATGGCCTACGCGATGATCGGCGGGATCGTGATCGCGACCCTGCTGACGCTGCTGTTCCTGCCGGCGCTGTACGTGGCCTGGTACAAGATTCGCGAGCCGAAGAAGGACGCTTCGCCATCGGCACAGTGAGTACGCTTGTTACATATTTGCGAAGGGTCTGACTTACAGCATCGGAGTATTCGGTTACCGTCCCTTCTCCTCCAGGAGAAGGGATGTCTGATGCTTACCGTTACCTTCTGGCTGCGCGTGTTATTGCTGATTGCCGGTTTGAGCCTGCCGTCCACGTCACAGGCCGATACGGTATTGGAGAACCCGCTTTGGCGCGTGCAACTCGATCCGGCAACGCTGGCTGTTCGTATCACGCGTGCAAACGGTGCGACGGTGCAGGCCTCGGCGGGCGTTGCCGCGCATAAGGTCAGCCACTTGAGCAGACGGGGTGATCGCATCGATTGGCAATGGGATGACGGAGCCTGGACCCTCAGTGCCGCGCTCGATCAACGTGATCTGTCCTTCTCGATCACGGCGCGTGAGCCCGCAGAACTGGAATTTTTGCGCCAACCCGCCAGCGCGATGGGCAAGGGACTGATCTGGCCCCTGGCCGAGGGGCACTATGTGCCGCGAGGCGATCCGGTGTGGCAGGCATTCCTTTTGAGTCAGGGCGAATTCAATACCACTCAGGATCTGAGTCTGCCGCTCTGGGGTGTTGAACAGGATGGCTTCAGCCTGCATTGGCTGATGACCAATCCCTTCAACAATCGGCTGTTGTTCAGTGCCCAGGGCAAGGCTTTGGCACTGTCCGCGCGGCATCACTTCACTTCGCTCGATCCGTCCGCGCCATTGACGTTCACGCTGTTTCTCGGGGCGGCGGACCCGCTGGCTGGCGCCAAACGCTACCGGCAATGGCTGATCGATAACGGTCGCTATGAAACGCTGAGCAGCAAATTCGAGAAAACGCCTCAGGCGAAGCGGCTGCCGGGAGCCAGTCATCTGTATCTTTGGGGCAACGATCTGCTGGGGGCCAAGGATGTGCGCAGCTGGCCCGTGCTGCTCGACACGTTGCGCGGCAGCGGCTCACTGGCCCGTGAGCTGAAAACGGGGATGGACCGTGAGGCGTTGCAGATACTTGCCAATGGCGGGAAGTTGAACGGCTATCAGAAAAAAGTGCTTTTACGCAGCCTCAACAACGCCCTGAATACCCTTGCACGCAAGACCTGGCAGGCCCGAGCGGTGCCGGACATGCAAGCTCTCGTCAAAGGTTACGCTGAAGTACGCGCGAAAGTGGCAGCCGATCTCGGTGACGCATTGATTCCCGAGCCGGAGCGATGGGGCAGCACTCTGTCACTGGATACGATCAAGCAATTACAAAGCGCCGGGCTTTCCCGTTTGTGGTTGGGACTCGGTGAAGGCTGGGAGGGGGGGCTCTGGCACCCCGAGACGATCAAGGCGGGCGTGGCGGCGGGCTATCTGATCGCGCCTTACGATTCCTATGAGACGGCGCTGAGCCGCAGTGAAAATCCTGACTGGACCACCGCACACCTGGGGGACAAGGCGAATCTTGAATGCGCAATCGTGAAGAGCGATGGAACGCTGAAAAGCGGCTTCCAGCAATCGGGGCATTACACCGATCCCCGGTGCGTGCGCCCACTGCTTGAGCGACGTGTGACGGCCATTCGGGATGCCGCCGGTTTCAATAGCTGGTTTCTCGATGCCTATGCCACCGGGATGCTGTTCGACAGCTACCGTCCCGGGGCAACGATGACCCAGGCACAGAATGCCGAGGGCAACATCGGAGCATCACGCTGGATCAATGAAGTGCTTAAGCTGCCTGCCGGTTCGGAGGATGGCAACGCAACGACCGCGCAAGGCGTGCTGTTCGCCCATGGGATGCAGACCCCGGTGATCGGTTGGGGCGACGTCGAAATGAGCAAGAACACCAAGTCCAGGTATTTTGCAGGCAAGTGGTATCCGCCGGAGCAGCCGGAGGTTTTTTTCAAACCTGTGCCGATCAAGGAATCTTTGCGGCGTATTCACTTTGATCCGGCCAGTCGTTTGCCGTTGTATCAGGCGGTGTTCCATGGCTCGGTCATCACGTCCCACCATTGGCTGTTCGATAGCCTGAAACTGACCAATGTACGGGCAGATAACGAACTCGCTCAGTTGCTCTACAACGTCGCGCCGCTGTATCACCTCAGCGCCGACACTCTGGCGCAACGCATACCGCTGATTGCCCGTCAGGATGCTTTTTTCCGTCCTTTGCATGAACGTCTGGCGCCCCAGGCGCTCACCGGTTTCGAATGGTTGAGCGAAGATAGGCTGGTGCAGCAGACAGCCTTTGAAGACGGCACGCAATTGCTGGCCAATTTTGATGTGCAGGGGCGTGAAGTACAGGGGCAGACATTGCCCGCACGGAGCATCACTGTGCGCTCGCCCGAGCAAGCGCCAGCTTACTTTCAGGTTGAGACAGGGCCCTGAGTCTCAGGTCTTGCGCCAGACACTCGCCAGCCAAGGCTGTTGCTCACGCGGCAGCCCCGTCGGCCGGTAGTAATGCTCCAGTTCGACGAACCCGGCAGCGGTCAACAATCCGCGCCAGGCTTCAAGATCGTGATACGAGCCGTAACGCGGTCCGTTCCAGCCCTCACGGTTATCCCCGCGCGGATTGGAACTGAACAGCACGCCGCCCGGTTTCAATGTCCCGTGCAGTTGTTTCAAGACCCGGGGCAACTCCTGCAACGGCACATGAAACAGCACCGCATTGGCGAAGATCCCGTCGAAGCGTTCTGCCGGCAGATCCAGCTTCAGAAAGTCCTGACACCATACTTCACAGCCACTGTCATCCCGCGCCATCTGCGCGAATTTCTCCGCGCCGTCGAGACCGACGGCGACGTGTCCCATCCGGGTGAATGTCTGCAAATCCCGCCCCGGCCCGCAGCCGAAATCGAGGATGGAAAACGGCGCGTCACCCTGGATGTGCCGCAACAGGGCGTCGATGTTCTGGCTGACATCGTGATCGCGGGTGCCTTCACGAAAATCCTCGGCCACCGAATTGTAGTGGCCGAGGGTGGTGGAGGTGATCTGCTCAAGGTCGAGAGGATTCTGTTTCATGGTCGGGCTGCGGTGGCAATCGGGTTATCGGAATATACGCCATGCGTGCGAGGCCTGTGAGACCAGGGATCCGCAATGAGGTCGGTGTCGATGTCATAACTATTTACCGCACGGCGTGTTCGGGCGACTGCTGAAATAGCGCCCGTGCGATAGATGGCTGTCGCGTTGTCTGCCCTTTTCAATCAGGAGGGACTCACTTGGAAAAACAGGATTTCCCATGATCACGGGTCGCAAAACCACCGTTACCTCACCGCCCCCTCGTTCTGCGACGGACACGACCTTCAACCGCTTGCGGCCTGGCAGGACGCATTCGATCGACGAGCCTGCGGTGAAGGTGTCACGAGTTGCACAACCAGTCGCCGACAGTCAGCCCGGGCTCCCGATATTTTCCGATCACATCACGACCAGTCCGCTGCCGCTTGTTGAAAGTGCTTCCATTCAATCGGTGCTGCCATCGCTGAACAACTACCGATTGTCACTTCCAGCTCAATTGCCAGCGGCCGACGCCAAGGGCATCAGGCACTTCAAGGGGCGCCAGTTCGTCGACATCGCACCGGGCGAAGTCGTGCAGATTCGGCAGGACGCGACAACAGGCGAGTATCGCGCCACTTTATCGTCCGAAGGGGTTGCATCAGGACCTGCGCTGGTACTCGATCGTCGGACGATGATCTGGAAGCCGGTGCACGCTTCGATTCTGTCCGACATCAGTAACGTCATGAACACCCGGACAGACGCGCCGGGAAAATTCTACGAGGGCCGCGATGACCGGTTCGAGCAACGGGTTTCCGAGTCCGTAACCATTGTCGCGCGCGGTCTGGGACAGTTTTCCCCCCAGCATTCAGCCATTTTGCGTTCGGAGCTTGGAAGGGCGCAGGGAATGTTCTCCGATGCAAAGGACTGCATCGGGGCGAACTATGTCGAGACCACAGAAGTATTGCAGGGGTACTTCGGTCAGCATTATGAACTCGTCAGGGAGCGACTCGGCGATTGCCTGTCGCGGGGCGAGGCGCTGTCCAGGGAGTATCAGGGACCGTGGGGGCAGGACAAGTTCGTGGGCGTGGAGTTTGACCCGGATCGCAGGGCCCGGATGTTCACACTCGACTTCCATGGCCGGTTCTTCATCAGCCAGAATCTCATCGAGCCAGGGGGATTTGCGGCTGTTTTGGGCCACGAAATGATGCACACCAACCGGATCAATCGATTCAAGAGCGTAGGGCCCGGTGCAGTGGATTTCTTTTACCTGGATGTCCTGATGGGAAAAGCACTGGATCGTCCCGTCCCTGCCTACGACATTGCCGAGCGCGGTGTGTCCGAGGTCATCATGCAGGGTGGATTGACGGTGGCGTATCTGAACGGCTTCACGAGTGACCATGACAGCTTCATCGCTGGAGTCGCGCAGGCTTTGGGGGTTTCGGACGCGCTGGATGTTCAGAGTGCCGTTGAGCTGTTCAACGCCCATCCGACGGTGCGGACACAGATGGCTTCGAACAATGCCGACAGCATTGTTTATGCTGCGAAAAGCCTGCAGCAATTGCATCTGGCGAGAACGGCCGACAGCCGCTTGATGAGCAGTTTGTTGGTGAGCTGAACCCTTGGCCCGGCGAGGCGCGAAAGCGGACATTTCCGCTTTCGTGCGAGAAATCAGCGCTTGTTCAAACCCCGCGCCAGGCGATCGCCACCCAGCTGAATCACCGCCACCAGTGCCACCAGCAGCACGATCACGGTCAGCATGATCTGGCTGTCGAACCGCTGATAGCCGTAGCGATAGGCGATGTCGCCCAGGCCGCCGGCACCGATCGCCCCGGCCATGGCCGAGGAGTTGATCATCGTCACCAGGGTGATGGTGAAACCGCCGACGATCCCCGGCAGCGCCTCGGGCAGCAGCACATGCCAGACGATGTGCCAGCGCCGACAGCCCATGGCTTGCGCTGCTTCGATCAGGCCGTAGTCGACTTCACGCAGGCTCACTTCGGCGATCCGTGCAAAGAACGGCGTGGCCGCGATGGTCAACGGCACGACTGCCGCCCACACACCGTAGGTGGTGCCGACGATCAGCCGGGTGAACGGAATCAGCGCGACCATCAGGATCAGAAACGGGATCGAGCGAAACAGGTTCACGAACGCACCCAATGCGCGATTGAGCACTGGCGCTTCGTAAATGCCGCCCTTGTCGCTGGTGACCAGAATCACTGCCATCGGAATCCCGACGAGCAACGCGATCAGCGACGACACGCCGACCATCAGAAACGTGTCGATAAAACCCTGCAGCAAGCGATCAAACCACATAACCCAGCACCTCCGTGCGTTGTGCCCATTGCCCGGCGCGCTCACGCAATTGCTCGGCATTCAGCTGCGAACCCGCGACCGCCAGCAGCAGTTGCCCGAGCGCGTGGCCCTGAATCCGTTCCACGCCGCCCTGGAGCAATTTCACCCGGCCACCGAGCGCGGCGAACAGCGCGGCCAGATCCGGTTCGTCCTGCTGTCGGCCGGTGAACTGCAAGCGCAGCACCACGGCCGCATCGGACGATGAAGGTTGTGCCTGCAAACGGCTTTGCAATTCTTCAGGCAAAGCGTGCTGCAACGGCGCGAGCAAAGTCTGGCTGACCTCGTGCTGTGGGTTGCCGAACACTTCCCAGACCGGGCCCTGCTCGACGATGCGGCCGTGTTCGAGCACGACGACGCGATCGCAGATCTCCCGGATTACTGCCATCTCGTGAGTGATCAGCACGATGGTCAGGCCCAGGCGTTTGTTGATCTCGCGCAGCAGGCCGAGGATCGATTGAGTGGTTTCCGGATCGAGGGCCGAGGTGGCTTCGTCACACAGCAGAATGTCCGGGTCATGCACCAGCGCACGGGCGATGCCGACGCGCTGTTTCTGCCCGCCGGACAGCTGCGCCGGATAAGCCTTGTGCTTGGCTTGCAGGCCCACCAGTTCCAGCAGTTCGCGAACCTTTTTCTCCCGTTGTTCCTTCGGGACACCGGCGACTTTCAGCGGCAGTTCGACGTTCTGCCACACCGTTTTCGCCGACATCAGGTTGAAGTGCTGGAAGATCATGCCGATCCGTCGGCGCAGGGCGACGAGGCGATCCTCGTCGTACTCGCCGATGTCCACCTGATCGATCAGCACCCGGCCCGAGGTCGGTTGTTCGAGGCGGTTGATGGTGCGGATCAGCGACGATTTGCCGGCGCCGCTGCGGCCGATGATGCCGAACACTTCACCGCGCTGGATCGCCAGGTCGATGCCTTGCAGGGCGGCGACCGGGCCTTGTTTGCCGTCGTAGGTCTTGCCGAGCCCGACGAAACGCACATGAGCGCGATTCAGTTCGGGATGCAGTTCGGTGCGCTGTGCCAGCGCGGGTGGCTCTGGAAGATCCAGTCGCCGTTGGATGGCCGCGGTCATCCTCAGCTTTCCCAACCGGCCTGGTAGAGCTTGCCGTGGGCCTTATCCAGTGCGGCGCGAACGGCCGGCGAATGCTGGTAGATGTCGACGAACTTGATCAGGCGCGGGTCGGTCTTGCTCTTCGGCTGGATCACGAACTGAATCACGTATTCCTTGTGGTCGAGGCCGTCGAACAGCAGCGCGGAGCCGGCGTCGAAAGTCTTCGCCAGACGGATGTAGGCCGGGTAGCCCTGGACCAGATCGGCGTCATCGTAGGCGCGCACCAGTTGCACGGCTTCGACTTGCAGGATCTTGATCTTCTTCGGGTTGGCGACGATATCGTCTTCAGTGGCCTTGTAGCCAACACCCGGTTTGAGGGTGATCAGACCGGCCTTGGCCAGCAATTGCAGCCCGCGTCCGCTGTTGATCGGGTCGTTGGCGATGGCGACGCTGGCGCCTTCCGGCAGCTCGTCGAAGCTTTTGTATTTCTTCGAGTACAGGCCGACGTTGTTGATGATCCCTGGCGCGAACGGCACCAGGTCGAAACCGGAGGCGGCCTTGGCGTTTTCCAGGAACGGGATGTGCTGGAAGTAGTTCACGTCAATGTCACCGGCGGCGAGGCTGACGTTCGGTGCGATCCAGTCGGTGAATTCCACCAGCTCGACTTTCAGGCCCTGTTTGGAGGCCTCTTCGACGGCGGCTTCCAGCGGAATCGCGAAGGCGGCGGTGGTGCCGATTTTCAACGGGGCATCTGCGGCGAACACCGCCGAGCTGAACAGGCCGAAGGCCAGGGCCAGTGCTTTGACTGGGTGGGACAGGAGCTTCTTGGTCATGGTGGTTTTCCAGTCAGTGAAATTAGCCTGATTCCCACGCCGAGCGTGGGAACGATGAGTGCCGGGGTTAGTGTCGGTAGTGGGCGCCGGTGTGTTGCTGCGGCAGGTGCGCTTCGCCGTGAAACAGTTTTTCCCGCAGGCTGCCGGTGTCGTACGCGGTCTTGTACGAGCCGCGCCGTTGCAGCTCCGGAATCACCAGATCGATGAAATCCACATAGCTTTCCGGGGTGACGATGCGGGTCAGGTTGAAGCCGTCGAGGCCGGTTTCGGCGATCCACGATTCCAGTTCATCCGCCACTTGCTGCGGTGAGCCGACCACGGTGATGTAGCGCCCGCCCAGAGCGTGCTGGTCGAGCAATTTGCGCCGGGTCCAGTCGTTGTTCTGCAGGTTTTTGGTGGCGGACTGGATCGCGTTGCTCTTCACGTACTGGATCGGTTCGTCGATTTCGTACTGGGAAAAGTCGATGCCAGTGGACGCCGAAAAATGCGCCACGCCCGCTTCGGCGCTGGCGTAGCTCAAGTATTCGGCATGCTTGGCCCAGGCCGCTTCCTCGGTCTCGCCGACGATCACGTTCAGGCCCATGAACACCTTGATGTCCTCAGGATTGCGACCCGCTTCGACAGCGCTGGCGCGGACCTTGTCCACCTGCACTTTGGTCGACGGCTTGTTCTGGCCGCTGATGAACACGCACTCGGCATGACGCCCGGCGAACAGCAGACCGCGATCCGAACTGCCGGCCTGGAACAGCACCGGCGTGCGCTGCGGTGACGGTTCGCACAGGTGATAACCCTCGACCTGATAGAACTCGCCCTTGTGTTCGACCTTGTGCACCTTGTCCGGCTGCGCGTAGATCCGCTGCTGCGGATCGTTGAGCACCGCGCCGTTTTCCCAGCTGCCTTCCCAGAGTTTGTAGAGCACTTCGAGGTACTCGTCGGCCTGGTCGTAACGCCGGTCATGTTCGACCTGTTCACTGAGGCCCATGGCCTTGGCGGCGCTGTCCAGATAACCGGTGACGATGTTCCAGCCCACCCGTCCACGGCTCAGGTGATCGAGTGTCGACATGCGTCGGGCGAACAGATACGGCGGCTCGTAGGTGAGGTTGGCGGTCAGGCCGAAACCGAGGTTTTTGGTCACCGCGGACATCGCCGACACCAACAGCAGCGGATCGTTGACCGGTAGCTGAATCGACTCTTTCAGGGTGACGTCTACCGAGTTCTGATAAACGTCGTACACGCCGACGATGTCGGCGATGAACAGCCCGTCGAACAGCCCGCGCTCCAGCAGTTGCGCCAGTTCGGTCCAGTATTCGATGGTCTTGTATCGGGTCGAGGTGTCGCGTGGATGGGTCCACAACCCGTGGTTGATGTGGCCGATGCAGTTCATGTTGAACGCATTGAGCAGGATCTTTTTCTTGCTCATCAGATGGTCCCTCGCAGCGGAGGGTTTTCATCGTTGAGGTAGTAATTGCCGACCGCGTGATATTTCCAGCGCACCGGGTCGTGCAGCGTATGTACCCGGGCGTTGCGCCAGTGACGGTCGAGGCCGTGCTCGATCAGGGTGGCCTGGCTGCCGGCCAGTTCGAACAGGGTGCTGCCGGCGGCCAGGGAGATTTCGGTGCTGATCGCCCGTGCTTCGGCGACGGCAATCGAGGCCGCTGCAACCGTCTCTGCGTTGGTCTCGGCCTGGGCAGCGTCGAGGAATTCGCCGGCACGTTCGAGCAGCGCTTCGGTGGCGTGCAGGCGGATGCTCAAGTGGCCGAAGCTCTTGAGGGTCAGCGGGTCTTCGGTGGCCTTGTCGTTGCCCGAATCGATCCATGGCCGGGTCTTGCTGCGCACGAAGTGCAGCGCATCTTCGTAGGCAGCGCGGGCGATGCCGGTGTCGATGGCGGCGTGAAGGATCTGCGCCAGCGGGCCGACCGGGGTCGGGCGCTCGAAAGCGCTCTGGAACGGGATGACATCTTCGGCGGCGACATACACGTCTTCGAACACCACTGAACCGCTGCCGGTGGTGCGCTGGCCGAAGCCGCTCCAGTCGTCGATCACGGTCAGGCCTTTGCTGTCGCGCGGGACGAAGGCCAGTTGCTGCACGCCGTTTTCATCGACCACGGACGTTGGAATGCGTTGGGCGTAAATCGCACCGGTCGCATAGAACTTGCGACCGTTGATGCGATAACCGCTGCCGTCGCGTTCGAGGCGGGTGACCCGGTCGTGGGCGGTCCTGGTGCCCAGTTCTGCCAGGGCATTGCCGAAGCGCTGGCCGGCGAGGACTTCGGCGTACAAGCGTTGTTTCTGCTCGTGGCTGCCGTTCACCCGAAGCACTTCGAGGGCATAGAAATGGTTCTGTGGAATCTGCCCCAGCGAGCCGTCAGCCCGGGCGATCAGGGCGATGACTTTGGCCAGGGTCACGTTGGATACGCCGGCGCCGCCGTATTCCTTGGGCACGCTGATGCCCCACAGGCCGGAGCGGGAAAACACGTCGAGTTCCGGCAGCGGCAGCCGGCGTTCGCGGTCGCGCAGGTTGCTGTCGCGCTGGAAATCTTCGGCCAGGTCGCTGGCGACGATCAGGGCTTGCTCGTCGCTGGTGATGAGCGCGACGGGATGGGAAAAGGTCATAGGTTTTCTCCAGATGTCTGGTCGTCAGATCCAGGAATGGCGAGCCGGAAGTTTTCCGTTGAGGCGATAGGCGCCGACCGCGTGGTACTTCCAGCGCACCGGGTCGTGCAAGGTGTGCACCCGGGCGTTGCGCCAGTGACGGTCGAGGTTGAATTCGGCGAGGGTGGCGCGGCTGCCGGCCAGCTCGAAGAGCTTTTCGCTGGCCAGCAGCGAGATCTCGGTGGTCAGCACCTTGGCTTCGGCCACGGCAATCGAAGCGCGGGCGGCGGATTCGGCGGTCAGTGGCGCGGCATGCACCTGATCCAGCACTTGCCCGGCCTTGCGCAACAGCGCTTCGGCAGCGTGCAGTTCGATTTTCAGTTTGCCGATGTCGGCGATCACGTAGAGGTCATCGCTGGCCCGTTCGACGTTAGCGTCGATCCACGGCCGGGCGCGGGTCTTGACGAATTCGATGGCGTCATCGATGGCGCCACGGGCGATCCCGGCGTCGATCGCTGCCTGAATCAGCTGCGACACCGCGCCCTGGGTGTTGGGCTTTTCGTTGATCTTCCAGTTGTCCACCACGAGGCCGGCATCGACCCGCACGTTGTTCAACAGGATCGTGCCGCTGGCGGTGGTGCGCTGGCCGAAACCCGACCAGTCATCGACGATGCGCAATCCCGGCGTGCCGCGCCGGACGAAGGCCAGGACTTGCTTGCCGTCATCGTTGAGCGCCTTGACCGCCACCCAGTGGGCGAACAGGGCGCCGGTGGAATAGAACTTCTGGCCGTTGATCACGTAGTCATCGCCGTCGGCGGAGATGCGCGCCTTCAGTTCCAGGGTGTCCTTGGTGCCGCGTTCAGGTCCGGCGTTACCGATGCGCCAGCCTTCGAGCACGCTCTGCAGCAGATGCTTTTTCTGCTGCTCGGTGGCGCTGCCGAGGATCAGGTTGATGATGCCGAACTGGTTCTGCGGGATTTGTCCCAGCGCCGGGTCGGCCGCGGAAATGATCGCGAACACCTCGGCCAAAGTGACGAAGGAAACCTGCGGGCCGCCGTACTCGCGCGGAATCGCGATGCTGCCGAGGCCGCTGCGGGTGAACTGTTCGATTTCCGACCATGGCAGCTTGCGCTGGCGATCACGTTTGGCGGCCTGCACACGGGCGACCTGCGCCAGCTCATGGGCGGCCTTGATGGCTTGAGCGTCGTTGCGCAGCACTTGTGCGGGCAACAACAGCGGGGCGATGTCCAGGTCACTCTGGACGTTTGCGTCTGCCAGACTGGACATCAGTGCCGCTCCTTGGCTGCACGCAATGCCCTGGCGATCTGCACTGGGGTGATTGTGTTCCGGACCATGTTACCTACCTCACATCTCATGAAAAACGCCGCAAAGGTGCGGCGAACGAAAGAATGTCCGGTGGTCCGGTGCATATACCCTAAGCGCGTATAAAATTTAAATAAACTAACTTTTAGGAATATGTATAAAAGGGGGCGTGGTCTGGCTGGTCAAGCGTGCGGCGACGAGGGACGGCGTCCCTCATCGACCGTTTTGGCTCATTTCTTTTGTGGCTCTGCCGCCTTCAGCGTTTCCTTGAGCGGCACCTTGAGGTAGGGATTCACGCAACCGATCTTCAGCGTTCGCGGCGGTGCCCAGCGCGAGTTGTTGCCGACCCGGTCGAGGATGCAATAGGTCACGTCCAGCCGCAGATCCTCGCCGGCCTCGGTGATGACTGCCGGCGGCACCCAGACCTGAATCGGCTTGCCGATATCGGCCGGGGTGATGAGTGCCAGATCCATCCGCACATCGCCCCAGCGCAAGGTGATGGCATCGCCTTCGGCCATGTTCAGATACGGCTCGATAGTCAATGGTACGCCGCGCCTGATCTGGTTCGCGTTGACGCCCTGACGGCGAATGGTGTCGGGCAGGGTCACGGGGGCCAGTTGCTGGTTTTCGTCACCGCACACCGCCGGTGGTTGCCCGCCGGGGCAGTCGAGCTTGGCTGTGACCCGCGCGGCTGCCGACAACGATGGGCCGTGACCTACCCGCATGACCCGATAGTGGATGCATGACGAGCCGCTGGCGATAAAACTCTCCGGCACTCGCAGGCTGACCGGGGTCGCGACGTCCTGCGCTGTCAGCATGTGAGAAGCGACGTAGCAGTTGTTCCAGAACAGTTCGATCAGGTCGCCCGTATCCATGTCCGGGTAGGGCGGCACATTGACCAGCAGCTGAGCCGCTGCCGCGAGGTTGATGCCGTTGTTCTGGGATGGCGCCAGGCTCGGCGCGGCCAGTTCGGGGATAGGCGAAGTGCGGGTCATGAAATCCTCTCCTTGAAGCCTTGCAGCGAAATCCGTTTCTGAAAGTTCAAATGGCCAGAATTGCCCGGTAATAAATACGGGGTCTTTCGGCCAATCGTTATTTGGTCTTTTTGATGTGGCGGGTTGCGATAAGTGACTAGATAAAAGTTCGCCGGAAGTTCTGTCAATGGACGGGGTTGGTTAATTGCAGAATTACGGATTTATCAGAATTCTCCTACAGTGGTAAAGCACTCTACCTATCTGGTATGGCGAATTGAACCACGGTATCTGCCGGGCTTTGCGTGCTCTGGCAGCTATTGGATCGTGCAGTGGGAAATTCGAGGGCGCGCACTTTAATCATGTCGAGTCTGTTGCAGGACGTATATATATATTCTGCAATCGCTTGATCAAGTTTTGTCGGGAGGTGTAAGTAAAACTTCCATCCATGGAAGTTTGTATTCCGGAAAGTTTACAGGTCAGCCGTTATTTCTGAACTTGCTGAGGAACTGTCGAGTGCGTTCTTCTTTCGGATTGGCAAACAACGCTTTAGCTTCGCCTTGTTCGACGATCACGCCTTTATCGAAAAACACCACGCGGTTGGCCACATCACGAGCGAACGCCATTTCGTGGGTGACGATCACCATGGTGCGTTTCTCCTCTGCGAGGCCGCGGATGGTCGCCAGCACTTCACCCACCAGTTCCGGATCGAGGGCCGAGGTCGGCTCGTCGAACAGGATCACTTCCGGCTCCATCGCCAGCGCCCGGGCAATCGCCACGCGCTGTTGCTGGCCACCGGACAGGCGCCGTGGGTAGGCGTCTTCCTTGCCCGCCAGGCCAACCTTGGCCAGCAGCTTCTTGCCCAGGGCAATGGCTGCATCGCGGGGCGTCTTCTTGACCACGATCGGGCCTTCGATGACGTTTTCCAGGGCGGTGCGGTGCGGGAACAGGTTGAAGTTCTGGAACACGAAGCCCACATGCTGGCGCAGGTTGCGCACCAGGCTCTGCTGCTGGTTCAACGGGCGGCTGGTATCGATCTCGATCTCGCCGACCTTGATCCGGCCGCTGGTGGGTTCCTCGAGGAAGTTCAGACAGCGCAGGAATGTGGTCTTGCCCGAGCCGCTGGGGCCGATGATTGCCACGACCTCGCCTTCCTTCACCTCCAGATCAATGCCGTTGAGCACGACTTGACCCTTGAACTGCTTTGTCAGTTTTTCCACGACAATCATGGGGTCAGGACTCCTGGTCGTGCCGATTGACCCGCTCTTCCAACTTGTTCTGGAAGTGCGACAGCACCGTGGCCAGAATCCAGTAGATCAGCGCGGCGGCAAGATACATGGTGAAGACTTCGAAAGTCCGGGCGGTAATCAGCTGCGCCTGACGGAACAGCTCCGGCACCTGAATGGTGGCGGCCAGCGCGGTGTCCTTGACCAGCGAAATGAAGCTGTTGCCCAGCGGCGGCAAGGCCGTGCGCATCGCCTGCGGCAGGATGGCCCGGCGCAGGGTCTGCGCGCGGGTCATGCCGATGCTCGCAGCGGCTTCCCACTGGCCGCGTTCAATCGAACCGATCGCGGACCGCAGGATTTCACAGGCGTAGGCGGCCATGTTCAGCGAGAAACCGATCAGCGCCGCCGGCAGCGGGTCGAGTTCCATGCCCAATTGCGGCAAGCCGTAATAGATCACGAACAGTTGCACCAGCAACGGCGTGCCGCGAAAGAACGACACGTAGATGCGGGCCAGCCAGCTGACCGACTTGAAACGCGACAGGCGCATCAACGCCAGGCCAAAGCCCAGCAGCAGGCCGAAAAACATGCCGCCGAGGCTGAGGATTACCGTGTAGTACGCGCCCTTCAACAGGAAGGGCGCGGAGTCCAGTGCGAGTTGGAAAGCTTCTTCCATTATTGGGTGACGTCAGCGTTGAAGTATTTCGTGGACAGCTTCTCAAGGGTGCCGTTGGCACGCAGTTCGTCGAGGGCCTTGTTCACGGCGGCCAGCAGTTCAGGCTCGCCTTTGCGCAGGGCAATACCGGCTTCCTGACGCGAGAAGGCTTCACCGGCGGCGACGGTTTTCGGCGCTTTCTTGGCGTATTCCAGTGCGGCCAGACGGTCGATCAGGATCGCGTCGGTACGGCCGTTGTTCAGGTCGGCGAACTTGGTCGGATCATCGTCGTAGGTGCGCACGTCGGCACCCGGCACGTTGGCGCGGACCCACTGTTCGTAGTTGGTGCCCAGGCCCACGCCGACTTTCTTGCCGGACAGGTCAGCGGCGGATTTGATGTTCAGCGCGGCGGCCTTGTCTTTCAGTACCAGCGCCTGAATCCCGGAAACGGTGTACGGCTCGGAGAAGTCATACTTCTTCTTGCGCTCGTCGGAGATGGTCACCTGATTGACCACGACGTCCAGACGCTTGGATTCCAGGGCCGCGAGGATGCCGTCCCATTTGGTCGGCTGAATCTTGGCCTTCACGCCCAGCTTCTTGGCCAGGGCTTCGGACAGTTCGACTTCGAAACCCGACAGCTTACCGTCGGCATCGACGAAGCTGAACGGTGGGTAAGTGCCTTCCAGGCCGACGTTGATAACGCCTTTGTCCTTGATCTGTTGCAGTTGCTCACCGGCAACCGCCTGCCCCAGCAGACCGGCGCTCAGTGCCAGGCCCAGCGAACCTACCAGCAGATTTCGACGTAGTGCGGAAAGAATCATGACAAGCCCCTGTGTTTTCTTATGGAAGACGCTTAAGGAAAGTTGGCGAATCCGGGAATTGGACGACAGCGCTATCCTGCCTTAAAGCAGCTTATGCGTCTCTCGCGAAATTCGCCTGCGGCGAGACTATATGACGGTTCTTTTAGAATGGAAAATAATGAATTTTCCGTTTGTTATTCATCTGTGGAATATCTGTTTTTCGTATTCCGGGATGCATTCCCACGCAGCGCGTGGGAACGAGCGCGTCAGAGAAAATCCTTGTACGCGAACAACGCCGGGGCGCCGCCGGTGTGCAGGAAGATGATCGGGCCGTCGTCGAAACGCCCGCGACCGATGCCGTCGAGCAACCCGGCCATGGCCTTGCCGGTGTAGACCGGATCGAGCAGCACGGCGTCCTGGCTGGCCAGCAGTTTCACTGCCGAGAGAGTCCCGGCATTCGGCTCGCCGTAACGCGGGCCGAAGTATTCGTCCCACAACTCGACCTTGAAGCTGTCCGGCAGCGCCACACCCAACAGATTGGCGGTGCGCTCGGCCAGGCCTTGGACTTTCGGGCGCTGATCTTCTTCGCTGCGCGAGACGGTCACGCCGATCACCGGCAGTTGCGGCAGGGCTTCGCTCAACGCCAGCGCCAGACCGCTGTGGGTACCGGCACTGCCCGAGGCCAGGACCACGGCGGAAAATTGCAGCCCGGTGTCCTTGATCTGTTCCGCCAGCTCCAGACCGGCGCGCACGTAACCCAGCGCGCCGAGGGCGTTGGAGCCGCCGATCGGCACCAGATACGGCTTCTTGCCATTGCTGCGCAGGCGCACGGCGAGGGCGGCCAGTTGTTCGTCGGCGTTGTCGAGGTTGTCGACCAACTCAACCTTGGTGTCGAACAGGTCCAGCAGCAGTCGGTTGCCGTTGCCGGTGTAGTTGCTGTCATCGGTGCCCAGTGGATTTTCCAGCAGCGCCACGCAGCCCAGGCCCAGTTTCGCGGCCAGCGCGGCGGTCTGGCGAACGTGGTTCGATTGCAGTGCACCAGCGGTGATCAGGGTATCGGCGCCTTGGGCGAGGGCATCGGCGGCGAGGTATTCGAGCTTGCGCAACTTGTTGCCGCCCATGGCCAGCGGCGTCAGGTCGTCGCGTTTGATGTAGACATCGCGGCCGAGCCAAGTGGACAGACGCTCGAGCTTTTCCAGTGGGGTCGGTTGGCCGAGCAGGTCGAGGCGGTTGAAGCGTTGCAGCTGTTGTTTGATCGGTTGTGTGGACATGGTTCCGTACTGGCGGAGGAAGATCACCGGACTATAGGCACGCCGATTTACCGGGGCAACCGTCAATCGCTTATAGCCAAATGTGCTTAGTCCAGCACTATCGGTTCTTAATTCGCCCCGATGGGGTTGCCGTAAAGTAGTCGCCGTTGACGCGGCCAGACAGTCCGGCCGCCCGTGAGGAGTCTTTACCGTGAGCGAGCGTTCCAGCCATTGGCAATTGCAGACCATCGTCAGCCAGCTGCGTACCGCGCGGGATCAGTGGCGGGCACAAAATGGCCGTGCTTCCGGCGAGCAGGGCGGGCGCGAGTTGCCGTCCCGTGACGCGATGGCGCAGATCCTTGAAGCCCTGTGCGGGGCATTGTTCCCGATGCGACTGGGGCCGGTTGATCTGCGTGAGGAGAGCGAGGATTTCTACGTCGGCCACACCCTCGATGTCGCCTTGAATGCACTGCTGGCCCAGGCACGACTCGAACTGCGTTACGTCGCCCGTCACAGTGCCCAGGCCGACACTGAGGTCGAGGCGCAGGCGATCAGGATCATCCAGGATTTCGCCCTCGCATTGCCGGGCCTGCGCAGCTTGCTCGACACCGATGTGCTGGCCGCCTACCACGGCGACCCGGCGGCGCGCAGCGTCGATGAAGTGCTGCTGTGCTATCCGGGGATTCTGGCGGTGATTCACCATCGTCTGGCCCACCATTTGTACCGCGCAGGCCTGCCGCTGCTGGCGCGGATCAGCTCGGAAATCGCCCACTCGGCGACCGGCATCGATATTCATCCGGGCGCGCAGATCGGCCGCAGTTTCTTCATCGACCACGGGACGGGTGTGGTGATCGGCGAGACCGCGATCATCGGCGAGCGCGTCAGGATTTATCAGGCGGTGACCCTCGGCGCCAAGCGCTTCCCGGCGGACGAGGACGGCCAGTTGCAGAAAGGCCATCCACGCCACCCGATCGTCGAGGACGACGTGGTGATATACGCCGGGGCGACGATTCTCGGGCGGATCACCATCGGCAAGGGTTCGACCATCGGCGGCAACGTGTGGCTGACCCGCAGCGTGCCGGCCGGGTGCAACCTGACCCAAGCCAATCTGCAGCATGACGACGGGACGCAGAAGTAACGATTACACCTGATCGTTCCCACGCTCTGCGTGGGAACGCCTCCAGGGTCGCTCCGCGTTCCGGACGTCCCCCGAATTACAGAGTGGCCTGCAATATGACGCGGAGCGTCAAGGGCGGCATTCCCACGCAGAGCGTGGGAACGATCACTTGGGAACGATCATCCTCGCCACAGCGTCATACCCCCTCTTGAGCTGGCGTACGAAAAGTACCGCTGAGCCCTGCGATTAGTCCTTGGCGCGCTATCCATGTTTAACTTGAACGTTCATTCAAGTTAAACCGGCGGTTCGCTGCCCGCTCACAACAGGAGGCTTGCCTTTGCTGAGTCCGATCATTTCAGCCATTTTCCAATCTCTTGAGGTGCACCGTTCATGAGTGCATCGTCCACCCCCGCCAGCGGTCTGGTGCGCATGAATCCGCCGGTGTTCTGGTTCGCCGCGACGGTGATCCTGCTGTTCGGCCTGACCGTCATCGCCATGCCGGAACAGGCCGGCGCCTGGCTCCTTGAAGCGCAGAACTGGGCGGCCAACACGGTCGGCTGGTACTACATGCTCGCCATGACCCTGTATCTGATCTTCGTGGTGGTCACCGCATTGTCGGGCTACGGCAAGATCAAACTGGGTGCCGACCACGACGAACCCGAATTCAGTTACCTGTCCTGGGCCGGCATGCTGTTCGCCGCCGGGATCAGCATCACGCTGTTTTTCTTCTGCGTGTCGGAACCGCTGACCCACATGCTCCAGCCGCCCCAGGGCGAGGCCGGCACGGCGGACGCGGCGCGTCAGGCGATGCAGATTCTGTTTCTGCACTGGGGCCTGCACGGCTGGGGCGTGTTCGCTTTCGTCGGCATGGCGCTGGCGTATTTCGCTTATCGGCACAACCTGCCACTGGCCCTGCGTTCGGCGCTGTATCCGCTGATCGGCAAACGCATCAACGGCCCCATCGGCTACGCGGTGGACGGCTTCGGCATCATCGCCACGGTGTTCGGCCTCGGCGCGGACATGGGTTTCGGCGTGCTCCATCTCAACTCCGGTCTGGACTACCTGTTCGGCATCGCCCACACCCAGTGGATTCAGGTCGGCCTGATCACGCTGATGATGGGCGCGGCGATCATCGTCGCCGTCTCCGGTGTGGATAAAGGCGTGCGGGTGATGTCCGACATCAACATGCTGCTGGCCTGCGCGCTGCTGCTGTTCGTGTTGTTCGCCGGCCCCACCCAGCATTTGCTCAACACCCTGATCCAGAACCTTGGCGACTACCTCGGCGCGTTGCCGATGAAGAGTTTCGACCTCTACGCCTACGACAAACCGAGCGACTGGCTCGGCGGCTGGACGGTGTTCTACTGGGCCTGGTGGATTGCATGGTCGCCGTTCGTGGGCCTGTTCATCGCACGGATTTCCCGTGGCCGGACCATCCGCGAATTCGTCTTCGGCGTGCTGCTGATTCCACTGGGTTTCACCCTGGCGTGGATGTCGATCTTCGGCAACAGCGCCATCGACCAGGTGCTCAATCACGGTATGACGGCACTGGGCATGTCGGCCCTCGACAACCCGTCGATGACCCTTTACCTGCTGCTGGAAACCTATCCGTGGAGCAAGACCGTCATCGCGGTGACGGTGTTCATCAGCTTCGTGTTCTTCGTCACCTCCGCCGACTCCGGCACCGTGGTGCTCTCGACCCTGTCGGCCAAGGGCGGCAACCCGGATGAAGACGGGCCGAAATGGCTGCGGGTGTTCTGGGGTGCGATGACCGCGCTGGTGACCAGTGCGCTGCTGTTCTCCGGCAGCATCGATGCGTTGAAGTCGGCGGTGGTGCTGACCTCGCTGCCGTTCTCGATGATTCTGCTGCTGATGATGTGGGGCCTGCACAAGGCGTTCTATCTGGAGTCGCAGAAGCAGATCGCGCAACTGCATTCCCTGGCGCCGGTGTCCGGTTCACGGCGTGGCAAGGGCGGCTGGCGTCAGCGTTTGAGCCAGGCTGTGCACTTCCCGTCGCGCGACGAGGTGTACCGCTTCATGGACACCACGGTGAAACCGGCCATCGAAGAAGTGACGGCCGTGTTCGCCGAGAAAGGCCTGAACGTGGTCACCCAACCGGACCCGGCACACGACAGCGTCAGCCTGGAAATCGGTCACGGCGAGCAGCACCCGTTCATCTATCAGGTGCAGATGCGCGGCTACTTCACGCCGTCGTTTGCCCGTGGCGGCATGGGCTCCAAGCAGCTTAACAATCGCCGCTACTACCGCGCTGAAGTGCACTTGAGCGAGGGCAGTCAGGATTACGATCTGGTCGGTTACACGAAAGAGCAGATCATCAACGACATCCTCGACCAGTACGAACGGCACATGCAGTTCCTGCATCTGGTGCGTTGATCGGGGCAGAGCGCCGGGACGCTTTCAAGTCTCGGCGCTCAGCACCATGAACAACACCATCGCCGCCAGCGGCACACCATACACGGCGCTGCCGATCGCAATCTCCGACCCCAACGGCTGCCCGGCGTGCACCACGCCAACCGCACCATTGATCACCGTCAACGCCAGCCACAACGCCGCGAAACCATAGGCCAGCGTCTGCCGACTGAAACCGATGCGCTCGCCGATGTAAAACATCAATGCCAGCAGGATCAGGCCGAAGAAGATGATGATTGTGGTGTGCATGGAGGTGCCTGCAGGATGTGCGGTGTTTGATCGGACGCTTTCGCGGGCAAGTCGAATCGTCGCACCGCCGCTCCCACAGGTTTTTGTGTTGAACACACGAACTATCAACGACGCCAGATCCTGTGGGAGCGGGCTTGCCCGCGAGGGCGCCACCTCGGTTTCATTTAGAGCATAGCCAAACCAGCCCACGCCATATTCGTCAGGTACTTTCCCGCTCGATGACCGTGCACTGCAGCAGATTCAACCGCTGCACCTCATCGCTCGGCAACACGCCAAGGCTTTCCAGCACCCGCGTTGCCGCCAGTACGCCAATCTCCAGCGCCGGCGGTTTGATCGTGCTCAAGCTCGGCAGCAGCATCTCGGCGAACGGGTAGTCGCCGAAGCCGAGGACGGCGCAGTCTTCGGGGATGTTGAGGCCGGCGCGTTGTCCGGCGAGCAGGCCGCCGGCGGCGAGGTTGTCATTGGCGAAGATGATCGCGTCGGGGCGTGGTGAGGCGTTCATTAGCGCTTGCATCGCTTGTTTGCCGGCCTCGAACGGGGCGCGATCGGCGTCCGGTGCAAATACCCAGGGCTCCAGGCCCAACTCGCGGACGGTCGCCGCATAGCCGTCGCGGCGTTCCAGTGCGCTGAAGTCGCCGGGTGCGCTGTTCTGCACGAACGCGATTCGCCGGTAGCCTTTGCCGTGCAAATAACGAGCGGCGCTGACCCCCACTTCAAAGTGCGAAAAACCGATCTGCATCGGCTCGCGATCCGGCTGGTAATCCCAGGTTTCGATCACCGGGATATCCGCTTCGGCAAGCATCTTTTCTGTGCCCGCGCTGTGGAAGTGACTGGTCACCACCAGCGCCGCCGGCGACCAGCCGAGGAAGGCCCGCACGGCGTTTTCTTCCTGTTCAGTGCTGAAGTAACTCGAGGCCAGAAGTAGCTGATAGCCGTGACGGCTGAGGGTGTCGCTGAAGCCCTGAATGGTGTTGGCGAAGATCGGTCCGGAAATGTTCGGGATCACCATGCCGACGATTTTTCCCCGTGCCGAGGCGAGTCCGCCGGCCACCAGATTCGGCACGTAACCCAGCTCGGCGACCACCGCCGCGATCCGTTCGCGGCGTTCGGGCGAGACCTGTTCCGGCTGGTTGAAATAGCGCGATACGGTAATCGCCGAAACACCGGCCTGGCGCGCCACCGCGTTGAGGGTCACGCGACCGGCGCCACGGCGTTTGCGGGGCTTTTCTTCGCTCAAGGCTCGATCCTTCTTAAAAACCAAAACGCATATAAAAGTAATTTTTCAGTATTGGACGGTCTATGTCCGGCTTGCCAATACTGGCGATGTTAGCGCTAACAAAGCGCGTTGTCTGCTACTCGCTCGAGCGAATGCCCAAGACACCGAGACAGGCGCTGTCGTCGCAGAACGGCAGCGGTTCAGGGCAACTTTTCGAGCGGGCAAACATGCACAACATTCCTGGGGCGACACACAAACTGGCGCAATCGATCCGCGCTGCGGGCTGGCTACTCACCGGGCTGGCCGCGCTGCCGCTGCCTTCCGCGTTCGCCGCCGACAGCACCGATCCGGAGCCGACCCTCAAATCCGTCACGGTCACCGCTACCCGCCGCGAAGAGTCGCTGCAAAAAGTGCCGGTGGCGGTGTCGGTGATCGACGGCGAGCAGCTGGAACGCGACAACCGCAACAGCGTGGCGAGCATCGTCCAGCAAGTGCCGTCGCTGCATTTCCGCACCGGCGCGTCGAACAAGGACACCTCGCTGTTCGTGCGCGGCGTGGGCACGATCTCCACCTCGCCAGGCGTCGAGCCGACCGTGGCCACGGTGATTGATGGCGTGGTCTACGCCCGTCCCGGCCAGTCGACCCTCGATCTGCTGGACCTGGAACGCGTCGAAGTTTTGCGCGGCCCGCAAGGCACGCTGTTCGGCAAGAACGCCTCGGCCGGCGTGCTGAACATCACCAGCAAGGCGCCGACCGCCGCGACCCACGGCTACATCGATCAGTCGTATTACAGCGGCAACGAAAGCCGCACCCGTTTCGGCATCGGCGGCAGCCTGATTCCGGACACGCTCAAGGGTTCGATCAGCACCTTGTTCGGCACTTACGACGGCAACGTCGACAACCAGCACAACGGTCAGGAGGTCAACGGCTACAACCATCGCGGCGTGCGCGGCAAACTGGAATTCACCCCGAACGACGACGTCACCTTTACCCTGATCGCCGACTACATGCAGTCCCACGATGACGGCCCCAACGGCGTCGTGACCAAGTCGTTGACCCCGGCCTTCGCCAATGCGTTGAGCCCGGTCAGTGCCACCAGCCACAACCGCGACATCAACACCGACACCCGCTCCCACGTCGAGGACACCAACAAGGGCCTGTCCGGCCAGCTCGACTGGCAACTGGGCGATTACACCCTGACGTCGATCACCGCGTGGCGTGGCTGGGACAACACCCAGTATCAGGACGGCGACCGCCTCGGCACGGTAACGGCGGCGTTCCCCGGCACGGCGGACAAGGGCGATCTGGCCTTCGACCAGTACTCGCAGGAGCTGCGTCTGGCCTCGCCGAAAGGCGAGTTCCTCGAATACGTTGGCGGCCTGTTCTACATGCACGGCAAGGACGAGGAAACCTATCAGCGCACGCTGACCACCACCACGCGGACTGATCGCGGCGTCGCCGATTACAGCACCACCAGCGACAGCTACGCGGTGTTCGGCGAGAGCACGCTGAATTTCACCTCGGACTTGCGTGGCATCGCCGGCCTGCGCTACACCCACGACGATCTGGAATACGATCACCGTCGCGTTTCCACTTCCGCCACCACCGTCAGCGGCATTCAACCGGCCACCCGCAGTTCCGGGTCGGTGGACGAGGATGGCTGGTCCGGTCGGCTCGGTTTGCAGTACGACCTGAGCGATACCGTCACCACTTATCTGACCTATTCGCGTGGCTACAAAGGCCCGGCCTACAACGTGTTCTTCAACATGCAGCCGCGCGACACCGAAGCGTTGAAACCGGAGACGTCCAACACCTGGGAGGCGGGGATCAAAGCCTCGTCCTGGAACAATCGCCTGACCACCAACCTCGCGGTTTTCCACAGCGACTACGACAACTACCAGGCTAACTTTTTCGACACCGTCGCCAAGCAAGTCGTAACGCGCCTGATCAACGCCGGCAGCGTCAGCACCGAAGGCGTGGAACTTGATTTCGCCCTGCAGGCGACCCAGCAACTGAAGTTCTCCGGCGCGCTGGCCTACACCCGGGCCCGCATCGACGAGTTCGCCTGCCCGGCGGGCGCGGCGGCGTCGTGCAACGTCAACGGCAAACCGCTGCCGTTCAGCCCGGACTGGAAAAGCTACGTGCGCGCCGACTACACCATCCCGCTGGATAACGGCCTGGATATCGAACTCGGCACCGACTACAGCTGGCAGAGCGAAGTGCAGTACGACATCAGCCAGAACGCCGACACCAAGCAGGGCGCCTACGGCCTCTGGAACGCCAGCGTGGCTCTGGCCGATTACACCAACGGCTGGCGCGTGGCGTTGCTCGGCAAGAACCTCACCGACAAGTCCTATTCGCCGCTGCTCGCCAGCGGAGGCAACTACATCTACCGCGCCGTGCCTCGCGACGACGAGCGCTACTTCGGCGTGCAACTGCGCAAGGACTTCTGAGATGAGCAGACAGCTGAAACTCGGCGCGTTCCTCATGGCCACCGGGCACCACGTCGCCGCGTGGCGTCATCCGGACGTTCCGGCCAACGCGGGACTGGATTTCGCCCATTACAAACGCCTGGCGCAGATTGCCGAGGCAGCGAAGTTCGACACCCTGTTCGTCGCCGACAGCGTCGCTGCGCCGACCCAGGACATCGCCAGCCGCATGGCCCGTTCGGATCACTTCGAACCGTTGACCTTGCTTTCGGCCTTGAGCGCGGTGACCGAGCACATCGGCCTGATCGCTACCGCCACCACCAGCTACAACGAGCCGTATCACGTGGCGCGCAAGTTCGCTTCGCTCGATCACCTGTCCGGCGGGCGAGCGGGGTGGAATCTGGTGACCTCGGACAACGCCGCCGAAGCGCAGAATTTTGGCCGCGACGAACACATCGGCCATGTCGAACGCTACAGCCGCGCCCGGGAATTTCATCAGGTGGTCACCGGGCTCTGGGACAGTTGGCAGGACGATGCCTTCATTCGCGACAAGGTCACTGGCGCGTATTACGACCCGGAAAAACTGCATGTGCTGGATCACGTCGGTGAGCACTTCCGGGTCAAGGGCCCGCTGAACGTCGCGCGTTCGCCACAGGGTCAGCCGGTGATCGTGCAGGCCGGCTCGTCGGAAACCGGACGTGAACTGGCTGCACAGACCGCCGAAGTGGTGTTCACCGCGCAGACTTCACTGGCCAGCGCCCAGGCGTTTTACGCCGACCTCAAGGGGCGCTTGCCGAAGTACGGACGCAGTGCCGATTCGCTGAAAATCATGCCCGGCGTATTTGTCGTGGTCGGGCAGACGGAAGCCGAAGCGCAGGAAAAATGTGAAACGTTTCAGCAATTGGTCGAACCCGAGGTTGGCGTCGCCCTTCTTGGGCGTATGCTGGGCAACTTCGATCTGTCGAAGTACCCGCTGGACGGGCCGCTGCCGGAGTTGCCGCTGACTGACAGCGGCCAGCAAAGCCGACAGAAACTGTTGACCGAACTGGCCGGCCGAGAACATCTGACCCTGGCCGAACTGGGTCGCAGAATCGCTGGCGGTCGCGGGCATTACAGCGTCGTCGGCACTCCGGCGCAGATTGCCGACCGTTTGCAGGAATGGTTCGAGCAGGGCGCGGCGGACGGTTTCAACGTGCTGGTGCCACACCTGCCCGGCGGGCTCGAAGACTTCGCCAATGGCGTGGTCCCGGAACTGCAACGGCGTGGGCTGTTCAGAATCGAATACGAGGGCCGGACCTTGCGCCAGAACCTTGGCCTCGCCCGGCCCGGTAACAGATTTGCGTAGCAATCGACACCCGATTCAAGACCGACAAGAGAGGATTCGATGACTTACACCGCTGCCGAAAACCGCTATGACTCCATCCCTTACCGCCGCGTCGGACGCAGCGGTCTGGTGCTGCCGGCGCTGTCCCTGGGCCTGTGGCACAACTTCGGCGACAGCACGCCGATCGACACCCAGCGCTCGTTGCTGCGCACGGCGTTCGACCTGGGCATCAACCACTTCGACCTGGCCAACAACTATGGCCCGCCCTACGGCAGCGCCGAGATCAACTTCGGCCGTCTGCTGCGCGAAGACTTCAAGCAGTATCGCGATGAACTGATCATCTCCAGCAAGGCCGGTTGGGACATGTGGCCCGGCCCTTACGGCCAGGGCGGCGGCTCGCGCAAATACGTGCTGGCCAGCCTCGACCAAAGCCTGCAACGCCTGGGCCTGGACTATGTGGATATCTTCTATTCGCACCGCTTCGACCCGGACACCCCGCTGGAAGAAACCGCCAGCGCCCTTGCCACGGCGGTGCAGCAGGGCAAGGCGCTGTACATCGGCATCTCGTCGTACTCCGGGGTGAAAACCCGCGAGATCGCCGCGTTTCTCAAAGAGTGGAAAGTGCCGCTGCTGATTCACCAACCGGCGTACAACCTGCTCAACCGCTGGGTGGAAAAGGACCTGCTCGACACCACCGATGAGCTCGGCACCGGCGTGATTGCGTTCACCCCGCTGGCGCAAGGTCTGCTGACCGACAAATACCTCAACGGCGTGCCGGCGGATGCGCGGGTCAATCGTCCGGGTGGTGGTTCGTTGCAGGCTTCGCATTTGTCCGAGGCCAACATCGCTCACGTGCGGGCGCTGAATGAAATCGCCAAACGTCGCGGGCAGAGCCTGGCGCAACTGGCGTTGGCGTGGACACTTCGGGATCCTCGGGTGACTTCGGCGCTGATTGGCGCGAGCCGACCGGAGCAGATTATCGAGAACGTCGGGGCGTTGAAGAATTTGAGTTTCAGTGCTGAGGAACTGGCGGAGATTGACCGGTTTGCTCAGGAGGGCGGGATCAATCTTTGGGAGAAGCCTTCGACGGCAGAATAACGACACACAGATCGTTCCCACGCTCCGCGTGGGAATTCAGCCCGGGACGCTCCGCGTCCCCTGCCAAGCCGAACGCGGAGCGTCCGTAGAGGCGTTCCCACGCAGAGCGTGGGAACGATCAATCTTGCTCTTGCGTTAAAGGCTCAGCGAAAAAACGGCACATCCCCCAACACCGTAGCCCGCTGCATCACCCGCCGCGCCGGACGGTAATCATCCACCGCGTAATGCTGCGTCACGCGGTTGTCCCAGAACGCAATGTCATCTTTCTGCCAGCGCCAGCGAATGGTGAATTCCGGCCGCGTCGCATGCGCGAACAAGAACTTCAACACCGCTTCGCTCTCGGTCTCCGACAGCTCATTGATCTTCGACGTGAACCCTTCGTTGACGAACAACGAGCGCCGTCCGCTCACCGGGTGCGTGCGAATCACCGGGTGCGACAGCGGTGGATTCTTGCGTCTCGCCGCTTCCCACTGCGCCAGCGCTTCCGGCGTGTTGCCGTAGCGCTCCAACGGAAAAGAACGGGTGAAATCGTGAGTCGCGGTCAGCCCTTCGAGCAGTGCTTTCATCGGCGCCGACAGCGCCTCATATGCGGCAATCCCGCTGGCCCACAACGTGTCGCCACCGAACTCCGGCAACAGCTTGGCGCTGAGCACCGCGCCCATGGCCGGGGTCGGCAGGAAGGTCACGTCGGTGTGCCAGATCGCGTTGTCGCGCACGTCGGTGACGGCGGTGTCGAGGATCAGCACTTCCGGTTGTTCCGGTACGTTCGGGTAGATCGGGTGAATGTGCAGGTCGCCGAAGTAGGCGGCGAATCGCGCCTGCTGCGACGGCTCGATCGGCTGATTGCGGAAGAACAGCACCTGGTATTTGAGCAGTGCCTGCTCGATGGCGTCGCGCTGTTCCAGGTTCAGCGGCTGGCTGATGTCGACGCCGCTGATCTGTGCGCCGAGGGCCGAGCTTAACGGGGTGATGTTCAGGCTGCTCATGGTGGTTCTCTTCAATTCCGGGGCCCCGAAACTGTCGGGGTAGTCAGTGCTGAAAAATCAGTGGGCCTGGCCGTGCCACGGCACCAGTTTACGTTGCAGGGCGCGCAGGCCCATTTCCATGGCGAAGGCGATCAGGGCGATGACCAGAATCCCCAGTACCACCACATCGGTGACCAGGAACTGCGCGGCCGACTGCACCATGAAGCCCAGGCCGCTGGTGGCCGCGATCAGTTCGGCGGCGACCAGCGTCGACCAGCCCACACCCAAGCCAATGCGCACACCGGTCAGAATGTCCGGCAGGGCGCTTGGCAAAATCACATGGCGGATCAGTTGCGCGCGGGTGGCGCCCAGCGACTGCGCGGCGCGCAATTTGGCCGGGTCGACGGTGCGCACACCGGTGGCGGTGGCAATCGCGATCGGAGCGAAAATCGCCAGGTAGATCAGCAGCACTTTCGACAACTCGCCGATGCCGCACCAGATCACGATCAGCGGCAAATAGGCCAGTGGCGGAATCGGCCGGTAGAACTCGATCAGCGGATCGAGCACGCCACGGGCGATGCGGTTGGCGCCGATGGCGATGCCCACCGGCACCGCGGTCAGAATCGCAAAACCAAGGCCCAGACCGATGCGGCTCAGGCTCGCGCCCAAGTGTTGCCACAACGTCGAATCCATGTAGCCCGTGGTCGCCAGCAACCAGCCTTTTTGCAGCACGGCGGACGGTGGCGGCAGGAACAGCGGCTCGATCAGGCCGGTGGCCGTCACCGCCCACCAGATCACCAGCAACGCGAACAGGGTCAGCAGGCTGATCCAGCGAGTGCTGAGGCTGCGGCGTACGGGAGTCACCACCGACGTGGCGGCGGGTTTCACGGCGGTGGCGGAAACGTCGTAACTGCTCATGCGCGCTCCTGCCGCTGAACGGCGCTGCGTTGCGAGAACACTTTGGCCAGCACGTGTTCGCGGGTTTCGATAAAACGCGGGTCGGATTTGATGGCTCGTGCCGACTCACCGGCGGCGTAACGCTGGCCGAAGTCGAGATGCAGACGCTCAACGATCTGCCCCGGATTCGGCGCCAGCAGAATCAGGTCAGTGGCGAGGAACACCGCTTCTTCAATGTCGTGGGTAATCAGGAATACCGGTTTGGCGGTGCGTTGCCAGACTTGCAGCAACAGTTCCTGCATCTGTTCGCGGGTGAAGGCATCGAGGGCGCCGAAGGGCTCGTCCATCAGCAACACACGCGGGTCGGCCGCGAGGGCGCGGGCCAGGCCAACACGCTGCTTCTGGCCGCCGGAAAGCTGCCAGATCCGACGATGTTCAAAACCGGAAAGGTCGACCAGCGCGAGCATTTCCCGCGCGCGCTGTTCGCGTTTGTCCTTGGCCACACCGGCCAGTTCCAGGCCGAAAGCCACGTTGGCCAGCACATCCTGCCAGGGCAGCAGGGCATCGTCCTGGAACACCACGCCGCGCTCGGCGCTCGGGCCTTTGACCGGCACGTTGTCGAGGGTGATGCGGCCGGCGCTCGGTTCGACGAAGCCGGCAATCAGATTCAACAGCGAAGTCTTGCCACTGCCGGACGGGCCGAGGGCCACCAGCAATTGCTGAGGGCCGAGGGTCAGGGAAATGTCGGACAGTACCGGTTCCGGGCTGCCGGGGTACTGTGCGCTGATGCGCTCCAGCTGTAGCAAGGCCATCGCAATTAACTCCCGATCAGTTGGTGATGTACTTGGCGCTGACGTACGGCGCGTAGTCCGGCAGTACCGCTTCGACCTTGCCTTGCTCTTTGAGGAACGCAGCGGTGTCGGTGATGGCTTTGGTGGTCGGCGCGCCGAGGTCACTGACCTGATCCGCCGCCAGCGGGTAGACGTTGCCTTGCAGCAGCAATGGGATGTCGCTGGCTTTGGCGCCGGACAGTTTCACCAGCTTGTCGACGTTGCTCTGATTGGCCAGCCAGGCTTTCGGATCCTTGCGGTAATCGGCGTAGGCGTCGAGGGTAACCTTGGCGAAGGCGGTGACGATTTCCGGGTGCTTCTCGGCGAAGTCCTTGCGCACGATCCAGGCATCGAAGGTCGGCGCGCCGAACTTGGCCAGTTCACCGGAAGTGATCAGCACTTTGCCGTTTTCCTTGGCCACACCCAGCGCCGGATCCCAAACGTAGGTGGCGTCGATGTCACCGCGTTTCCACGCGGCAATGATCGCCGGCGGGGCGAGGTTGAGCACGGTGACTTTCGAAGGATCGATGTTCCAGTGCTTCAGCGCGGCCAGCAGGCTGTAGTGACCGGTGGACACGAACGGCACGGCGATTTTCTTGCCGACCAGATCCTGCGGCGTCTTGATGCCCGAGCCGTCACGGGCGACCAGCGCTTCGGCGGCGCCGATCTGGGTGGCGATGAGGAAGGTTTCCACCGGAACTTTGCGGGTGATCGCAGCGGTCAGCGGGCTGGAACCGAGGTAGCCGATCTGCACGTCACCGGAGGCGATGGCGGCAATGATGTCGGCACCGTTATCGAATTTGCGCCAGTTGATGTCAGCCTTGGTGGCTTTCTCGTAGGCGCCGTCGGCCTGGGCGACTTTCGCCGGGTCAACGGTGGTCTGGTAGGCGACGGTGAGGTCGGCGGCCTGAGCCAGAAAACTCGCAGCAGCCAGAGAGGCCACGGCCAGCAGGCGAAGCGGGAAATTCAGTTTCATTCAAGAGCTCCATATCAGGCGACCGAGCGTCGGCGTGAAAGGAGACTAAATGATCTAAGAATCTAAAAATAAATAACTTTTTAGAATGAGCTTATGAGCGGAAAAATCTAAGCCTGGGGTATTTGATAGTTCCCACGCTCTGCATGGGAATGCAGCTTGTGACGCTCCGCGTCACTTGAACGCAGAGCGTCCCTTGAGGCTTTTTTTGATCGTTCCCACGCTCTGCGTGGGAATGCAGCTCGTGACGCTCCGCGTCACTTGGACGCGGAGCGTCCATTGAGGCGTTACCACGCAGACGGTTCGACGCCTCGACGTGGGAACGATCAAAGAACCTTCTGATGTCAGTTGCTGATCGCCAGAATGCTCGCCTGATACGACCCGACAAACACGTCGAAATCGCCCACCTCGTTCTGCTCCAGCTCCGCCTGTTGCGCCAGCGAAGACCGCGCCAGTTCTTCGAACTTCGCTTGCTCTTCAGCCGCCAACGGCTCGCTGCGGAAGAACTCGGCGTGAGCCTGGCTCTGGCGCAGGGAGAATTGCGCGAAGCTTTCCTTGTGCGCGGCCATGGCCGCCAGCACCTGGGCCGAAGGCGTCAGGGATGAATCCTTGACCTTCGCCAGCTGCGCATCGAGCGCCTTGCTATGGGCATCGCCGCCATGGCTTTGATCCAGCAATGCCGCCAGCGGAGCGATTTTTTCCAGCAGTTCGGCAGCCCATTCCTTCAGCTCGACCGGTTGGCCGTCGCGCTGCAATTGCAGGCCCGGACGGCGACCTTCCTTGACCACGCTGAGGAAGTTGGAGGTGGCGTTGCCGCAGGAGTTGTTGGTCAGCAGCGGGCTTTCGTTCAGCGCGCAGTACAGCAGGAATGCGTCGAGGAAGCGCGACTCGGTGAGGTCGATGCCCATCGGCAGGAACGGGTTGATGTCCAGGCAGCGCACTTCGACATACTGGATGCCGCGGGCCATCAAGGCCTGGATCGGCCGCTCGCCGGTGTAGGTCACGCGTTTCGGGCGGATGTTCGAGTAGTACTCGTTTTCGATCTGCAGGATGTTGGTGTTCAGTTGCACCCACTCGCCATTCTGGTGCGTACCGATTTCAACGTACGGCGCGTACGGCGTGGCCACCGCTTGGCGCAGGCTGTCGGTGTAGCTCGCCAGATCGTTGTAGCACGGGGTCAGGCCCGCTTGGGCGTTGCTCTGGTAACCGAGGTCGCTCATGCGCAGGCTGGTGGCGTAGGGCAGGTACAGGGTGTCCGGGTCCAGTTGTTCCAACTGGTGCGAACGACCGCGCAGGAAACCGGCGTCCAGCGCCGGCGAAGCGCCGAACAGGTACATCAGCAGCCAGCTGTAGCGGCGGAAGTTACGGATCAGCGCGATATAGGACGACGACTGGAAATCCCGGTCAGTGCCAACGAAGCCTTCGGCTTCTTTCAGCAACGGCCAGAGCTTTTCCGGCAGGGAGAAGTTGTAGTGAATCCCGGCGATGCACTGCATGGTCTTGCCGTAACGCAGGGCCAGGCCCTTGCGGTAGACGTACTTGAGCTGACCGATGTTGGAGGTGCCGTAATAGGCGATCGGGATGTCTTCCTCGGCCGGCAACGGGCACGGCATCGATGGACTCCACAGGTACTCGTTGCCGAGCTTGCTGTAGGCGAAGCGATGAATCTTGTCCAGGCTGGCCAGGGTATCGGCCGGGTCCGGCAGGGCGGGCGTGATGAACTCCAGCAGCGACTCGGAATAGTCGGTGGTGATCTGTTCGTTGGTCAGCGCGGAACCCAGGGCTTCAGGGTGCGGCGTCTGGGCCAGGCGGCCTTCGCCGGTCACCCGCAGGCATTCACGTTCGATACCGTGAAGGCACTGCTCAAGCAGAGAGAGGTTAGCGCGCTCGCCGAGCAGAGCCAGGCGGCGGTTGAGAAGTTCGCTCAATTTGGATTCCTTCACGCGTCAGTCGCCCCAATATGGGGGTGGGCAGGACGGTCTACAAGGGTGAAGTTGAAACTGGCGTTTTCGCCTGGTTTTCGGGCCATGAAAGCCCCATTGGAAACGCCAACTTCAGTCCCTGAATCTGGCAGACGCGGGCGAGGAAAACTCCGACGCTGCGATCACAGCGCCGAAATTAACTCAAAATGATGAACAACATCTACAGGACAGCGAACGTGCCTTGCGCTTTTGCGACCAGTTTGTCGCCCTGCATCACGTCGGCTTCGACCACCAGCGTGCGCCGGCCCGGGTGGATCACCCGCGCCGTGCACAGCACCTCGCCTTCAGAGACGGCGCGGATGTAGTTGATCTTGCACTCGATGGTTGCGCTCTGCTGGTCGAAACCGTGGGTGCTGGAGCAGGCCAGCCCCATGGCGATATCGACCAGACTGAACAGCGCGCCGCCGTGCAGCTTGCCGCCGCGATTGCGCAGTTCGGGTTCCAGCGCCAGGGCGACTTGCGCCACCCCGGTTTCCAGGCTGTGCAGACGGCAGCCCAACAGCTTGAAAAACGCGCTCTCGACAAGCCCGGCCGGCATTTCCATCAGCGTTTCTTCAACTGCTTGGCGTTGGCGAACAGCGAGGCCATTGCGTTATTCACCGGAGCCGCCGGGGTGCTTTCCTTGCGTGGCGCCGAACCCTGCGACTGGCGTGGCGCCGAGCCCGGACGCGAGCCACGGGCACCGTCGATCTTCTCGCCCGGGGTGTCGCTCATGCGCATCGACAGGCCGACGCGTTTGCGCGGGATGTCGACTTCCATGACCTTCACCTTCACCACGTCACCGGCCTTCACCGCTTCGCGCGGATCCTTGATGAATTTCTCCGACAGCGCCGAAATGTGCACCAGACCGTCCTGATGCACGCCGATGTCGACGAACGCACCGAACGCGGTCACGTTGGTCACGACGCCTTCGAGGATCATCCCCAGTTGCAGGTCCTTCAGGTCCTCGACGCCTTCCTGGAACTCGGCGGTCTTGAACTCCGGACGCGGGTCGCGGCCCGGTTTTTCCAGCTCTTGCAGGATGTCGGTGACGGTTGGTAGACCGAAAGTCTCGTCGGTGAATTTCTTCGGATCCAGACGCTTGAGGAACGCCGCATCGCCGATCAGCGAGCGGATGTCACGGTCGGTTTCAGCGGCGATGCGCTGCACCAGCGGATAGGCTTCCGGGTGAACGGCCGAGGAGTCCAGCGGGTTGTCGCCGTTCATCACGCGCAGGAAGCCGGCGGCCTGTTCGAAGGTTTTCTCGCCCAGACGCGCGACTTTCTTCAGCGCCGCGCGGGTTTTGAACGCGCCGTGCTCGTCACGGTGGGCCACGATGTTCTGCGCCAGGGTCGCGTTGAGGCCGGAGATCCGCGCCAGCAGTGCCACGGAGGCGGTGTTCACGTCCACGCCCACGGCGTTCACGCAGTCCTCGACCACGGCGTCCAGGCCGCGCGCCAGTTTCAGCTGCGACACGTCGTGCTGGTACTGGCCGACACCGATGGATTTCGGGTCGATCTTCACCAGTTCGGCCAGTGGATCCTGCAGGCGACGGGCAATCGAAACCGCGCCACGGATCGACACGTCCAGATCCGGGAATTCCTTGGCTGCCAGTTCCGAGGCCGAGTACACCGATGCACCAGCTTCGGAAACCATGACCTTGGTCATTTTCATTGCTGGATATTTTTTGATCAGTTCGATGGCCAGCTTGTCGGTCTCACGGCTGGCGGTGCCGTTGCCGATGGCGATCAGGTCGACCGAGTGCTTGGCGCACAGGGCGGCCAGGATGGCGATGGTCTGATCCCATTTGTTGTGCGGCACGTGCGGGTAAACCGTGGCGTGATCCAGCAGCTTGCCGGTGGAGTCGACCACCGCGACCTTGCAGCCGGTACGCAGGCCCGGGTCGAGGCCCAGGGTTGCGCGCGGGCCGGCCGGGGCGGCCAGCAGCAGGTCGTGCAGGTTGTGGGCGAACACGTTGATCGCTTCGGTTTCGGCGCCGTCGCGCAGCTCGCCCAGCAGGTCGGTTTCCAGGTGGGTGTAGAGCTTGACTTTCCAGGTCCAGCGCACCACTTCACCGAGCCATTTGTCGGCCGGACGGTTCTGGTTCTGGATGCCGACGTGCTGGCCGATCATGCCTTCGCACGGGTGCAGGGTGCCCGGCAGCTCTTCGCCGACTTTCAGTGCAGAGCTGAGAATGCCTTCGTTGCGGCCACGGAAAATCGCCAGTGCGCGGTGCGACGGCATGCTTTTCAGTGGTTCGTCGTGTTCGAAGTAATCGCGGAACTTGGCGCCTTCCTCTTCCTTGCCGGCGATTACGCGGGCACTGAGAGTGGCTTCCTGCTTCAGGTAGGTGCGCAGTTTTTCCAGCAGGTTGGCGTCTTCGGCGAAGCGCTCCATGAGGATGTACTTGGCGCCTTCCAGTGCTGCCTTGGCGTCGGCCACGCCTTTTTCCGCGTTGACGAAGCGCGCGGCTTCGGTTTCCGGGGTCAACGACGGGTCGTTGAACAGACCGTCGGCCAGTTCGCCGAGGCCGGCTTCCAGGGCAATCTGGCCCTTGGTGCGGCGCTTCTGCTTGTACGGCAGGTACAAGTCTTCGAGGCGGGTCTTGGTGTCGGCGAGTTTGATTTCGCGCTCCAGCTCAGGGGTGAGTTTGCCCTGCTCCTGAATGCTGGAAAGAATGCTGATGCGCCGTTCGTCGAGTTCTCGCAGGTAGCGCAGACGCTCTTCCAGATGACGCAGTTGGGTGTCATCGAGGCTGCCGGTCACTTCTTTCCGGTAACGGGCGATGAAGGGAACGGTAGAGCCTTCATCGAGTAGCGCGACGGCCGCTTCGACCTGTTGTGGGCGTACGCCGAGTTCCTCGGCGATGCGGCTGTTGATGCTGTCCATAAAACCACCTGACAAATTGTGAAAGCAGGCTCGCAGGCGCGTAGATGAAGGCCCGGAGTCTGGTGGGGCGGCTTGATGCTGGCCGCTGCCTGGGTCAAAAGGCATCCCATTGACCCGTGAAATCGAACAATTACTGCGGCGCCCATGAAAATAAGGGACGGCCACCTGCGGTAACGATTCAGACGTTGCCTGGCACAAAAGGCCGCGCATTATAACCAGCGTTCTGTCATTCGGGGGCGACGCAGTCTGTAGGCACAAGCCCCGGTTTTCTGGCAGTGAAGGAAAAATCTGCTAACAATGCACACGGTGCGTATAACGGCAGCTACGCCATAATGCGCGCCGAGCTAAAAGGAGCATCCAATGAGCAGCACTGCACAAACTGCTGAAGGCGAAAAAATTCTCATCGTTGACGACGATCCGGGGCTGAGCAGCCTGCTGGAACGCTTTTTCGTCAGCAAGGGCTACCGTGCCCGCGCCGTACCGAACACCGAGCAGATGGATCGTCTGCTGTCGCGTGAAGTGTTCAATCTGGTCGTCCTCGACCTGATGCTGCCCGGCGAAGACGGCCTGACTGCTTGCCGTCGCCTGCGTGGCGCGAACAATCAGATTCCGATCATCATGCTGACCGCCAAGGGCGACGAGCTGAGTCGTATCAAGGGCCTGGAACTGGGCGCCGACGACTATCTGGCCAAACCGTTCAACCCGGACGAGCTGATGGCCCGCGTCAAGGCCGTGTTGCGCCGTCAGGCCGCACCGGTGCCGGGCGCGCCGGGCAGTGAAGAAGAAAACGTCACGTTCGGCGACTACGTGCTCTCCCTGGCCACCCGCGAACTCAAACGCGGCGATGAAGTGCACATGCTCACCACCGGTGAGTTTGCGGTACTCAAGGCTTTGGTGATGAACGCCCGTCAGCCGCTGACCCGCGACAAGCTGATGAACCTGGCCCGTGGCCGTGAGTGGGATGCCCTTGAGCGTTCCATCGACGTGCAGATTTCCCGTCTGCGCCGGATGATCGAACCCGATCCGTCCAAGCCGCGTTACATCCAGACCGTCTGGGGTGTTGGTTATGTGTTCGTGCCGGATGGCAACTCCACCAAGTGATGGGTGATTTGTAGGAGCGAGTCTGCGGGGGACGGTCGGAAACGCCGTCCGCGCAGACTCGCAATCCGCAATATGCGAGCATTGCTCGCTCCTGCAAGTGTGTAGCGGTTATCCATGAAAACCCCCGTCTGGTTCCCCCAAAGTTTCTTCTCCCGCACCCTGTGGCTGGTGCTCATCGTCGTATTGTTTTCCAAGGCATTGACCCTGGTTTATCTGTTGATGAACGAGGACGTGCTGGTGGACCGCCAATACAGCCACGGCGTCGCCCTGACGCTGCGTGCCTACTGGGCCGCCGATGAAGAAAACCGCGCGAAAATCGCCGATGCCGCGACCTTGATCCGGGTGGTCGGCGCCGGTGTGCCGGAAGGCGAACAACATTGGCCCTACAGTGAAATCTACCAGCGGCAGATGCAGGCGGAGCTGGGCGCCGACACCGAAGTGCGCTTGCGCATGCACTCACCGCCGGCCTTATGGGTTCGCGCGCCGAGCCTCGGTGATGGCTGGCTGAAAGTGCCACTGTATCCACACCCGTTGCGTGGCCAGAAAATCTGGAACGTGCTCGGCTGGTTCCTGGCGATCGGTCTGCTGTCCACGGCGTCTGCGTGGATTTTCGTCAGTCAGCTCAACCAACCGTTGAAGCGTCTGGTCTACGCCGCCCGGCAACTCGGCCAGGGCCGCAGCGTGCGCCTGCCGATCAGTGACACCCCCAGCGAGATGGCCGAGGTTTATCGCGCCTTCAACCAGATGGCCGAAGACGTCGAGCAGGCCGGCCGCGAGCGTGAGCTGATGCTGGCGGGGGTCTCGCATGACTTGCGTACGCCGCTGACCCGTTTGCGGCTGTCGCTGGAGTTGATGGGGGACCGCACGGATCTGACCAACGATATGGTGCGCGACATCGAAGACATGGACGCCATCCTCGACCAGTTCCTCGCGTTCATTCGTGATGGTCGGGACGAGTCGGTGGAGGAAGTGGATCTCAGTGATCTGGTGCGTGAAGTCGCGGCACCGTACAACCAGAGTGAAGAGAAAGTGCGCCTGCGCCTGGAGCCGATCCAGCCGTTCCCGTTGCGGCGGGTGTCGATGAAGCGTTTGCTGAACAACCTGATTGGCAACGCGTTGAATCATGCTGGCGGCAGCGTGGACGTCGCGGCCTATGTCTCCGGGGACACGAGTGCGCCGTACGTGGTGCTGAGCGTGATGGACCGTGGGGCGGGAATCGCCCCGTCGGAACTTGAGGCGATTTTCAACCCGTTCACCCGAGGTGATCGGGCGCGGGGCGGAAAAGGTACCGGCCTGGGGCTGGCGATCGTCAAGCGGATTGCTTCGATGCACGGCGGCAATGTTGAACTGCGCAACCGCTCCGGTGGCGGGCTGGAGGCGCGGGTTCGATTGCCGCTGGGGTTGATGCTGCCAAGAGATGCCGTTTAACGGCAGCTGCAAGCGGCAAGCGACAAGCCAAAGCTGCTTTTACTCGCCGCTTGCAGCTCGTAGCTCGCCGCTCCCCAGTGCCCCTATCCCTTGCCTTTTGTGCGGGTCATGTTCGGCCCGCCATTCTTCTCAAGGTGTTCGATGATGATCCCCGCCACGTTTTTGCCCGTGGTGGTTTCGATCCCTTCCAGGCCCGGTGACGAGTTCACCTCCATCACCAGCGGCCCGTGGTTGGAGCGCAGGATATCCACACCCGCCACCGCCAGCCCCATGACCTTTGCCGCACGCAGCGCGGTCATGCGTTCTTCCGGAGTGATCTTGATCAGGCTGGCACTGCCGCCACGGTGCAGGTTGGAGCGGAATTCGCCGGGCTTGGCCTGACGCTTCATGGCCGCGATCACCTTGTCGCCGACCACGAAGCAGCGGATGTCGGCGCCGCCAGCCTCCTTGATGTATTCCTGCACCATGATGTTCTGCTTCAGGCCCATGAACGCCTCGATCACCGACTCCGCAGCCGTTGCGGTTTCGCACAGCACCACGCCGATGCCCTGGGTGCCTTCGAGCACTTTGATCACCAGCGGCGCGCCGTTGACCATGTCGATCAGATCGGGAATGTCGTCAGGCGAGTGGGCGAAGCCGGTCACTGGCAAACCGATGCCCCGGCGCGACAGCAATTGCAGCGAACGCAGCTTGTCCCGCGAGCGGGCGATGGCCACCGATTCGTTGAGCGGAAACACGCCCATCATTTCAAACTGGCGCAACACCGCACAGCCATAAAACGTCACCGACGCGCCGATCCGCGGGATCACTGCATCGAAACCCTCCAGCGGCTTGCCGCGATAATGGATCTGCGGCTTGTGGCTGGCAATGTTCATGTAGGCGCGCAAGGTGTCGATCACCACCATTTCATGCCCGCGCTCGGTTCCGGCTTCGACCAGACGGCGGGTGGAATACAGACGCGGGTTCCGCGACAGCACAGCGATCTTCATGCAACACCTGTGGAGGAGGTAGATACCGGGAACACCGGCTTGTCTTGTACATATTTGATGCCCGGATTGACCACCAGCTGGCCGTCGATCAGGGCTTTGGAACCGAGCAGCAGGCGATAGCGCATGGACTTGCGGCAGGCGAGGGTGAATTCGATCGGCCAGACCCGATCACCCAGGGCCAGGGTGGTGCTGATCACGTAGCGCACCTGAGCCTGGCCATTCGAACTCTTGATGGTCTTGCGGGCGACCAGCGGCGCTTCGCAGCGTCGATGGCGCAGCTGCACGACGGTGCCCAGGTGCGCGGTGAAGCGCACCCACTTCTCGCCGTCGCGTTCGAACGGCTCGATGTCGGTGGCATGCAGGCTGGAGGTGCTGGCGCCGGTGTCGATTTTTGCCCGAAGGCCGGCGACTCCCAGATCCGGAAGCGCCACCCACTCGCGCAGACCGATAACGGTCAAATGGTCAAATGTCTTCAATGGAAAAAACCAACGATTAACGCGTCCACGCTTCAGGGGACACCTGGGCTAACGCTTTGAATGCGGGTCTGGCGAACCAGTAACCCTGCATCAGAAATATTCCGCAGTCCGCCAGGAAATCCCGTTCACCCGCACTCTCTATGCCTTCGGCGATGACTGTAACGTCCAACTCCGCACAGATTGTGACAATCCCCCGAACGATAGCCTGACGAACACGGTCACGGTCGATATCGCGAATCAGCGCCATATCGAGTTTGATCAGGTCCGGTTGGAAATCGGCCAGCAGATTGAGCCCCGAATAGCCGGCACCGAAATCGTCGATGGCCGTCTTGAAGCCGAATTCGCGGTATTCACGCAGAATATTGGTCAAATGGCGATAGTTATCTACATGCTCGCTTTCCAGTGTTTCGAAAATCAGCCGGTCGATCGGAAAATTGTGTTTCCTGGCGGCCTCCAAGGTGCTGCGAATGCACAACTCTGGACGATAGACGGCGTTGGGCATGAAGTTGATCGACAAGTGTGTCTGCATATTAAGTTCGGCCGCGCCTTCGATGGCGCGAGTCCGGCAGAGCTGGTCGAAACGGTAGCGGTTATCTTCTGTAACCTGATCCAGCACGGTTAATGCGCCTTCACCAGCCGCACCACGAACCAATGCCTCGTAGGCGTACACCGACTCGTCACGCAGATCCACGATGGGCTGATAAGCGAACGAAAAATCGAAGCCCAGCGGCTCGCTTTGCTGGCAGCCCAGGCACCCGGATTTGGGCGAGGTCAATGAAGACGGAAATTTGGTCACTCGATCACTCCATGCCGTTGAACCGGCGAAGATCACAGTTTATCTGGAGGGCCGAGTTCTTGCGCCCGACAGAATCGGTAGTACAGTTCCGACTACTGGCTGAACGAGGAATTCATATGGCACAAAAAAGCGAAGAGGACGACAAGGTTCGTCTCGATAAGTGGCTGTGGGCCGCGCGTTTTTTCAAGACTCGCGCCTTGGCCAAAGCCGCCATCGAGAGTGGCAAGGTGCATTGTCGGGGAGAGCGCTGCAAGCCTGGCAAAGAACCACGCATTGGCGATGAATTCGAGATTCGCGCCGGCTTCGACGAGAAGACCGTTGTGGTTCAGGCCCTGTCGATCGTGCGTCGCGGCGCACCTGAGGCGCAGACGCTGTATGCCGAGACCGAGGCCAGCATTGCCAAGCGTGAAGCGGCTGCGGCGATGCGCAAGGCAGGCGCTCTGGGTGTCACCACCGACGGTAAACCGAGCAAGAAGCAGCGTCGGGATCTGTTTAAATTTCGTGGGAACAGTAGCGGCGAATAAAAAAAAGCAGCCTGCCGGCCTGGGTTCAAGACCCGCCGGCGGCTGCGTTTTTTTCAGTAACCGTTGATTACTGCGCGGACACCACACTCATCCGCGAAACCATCGGCAGTTTGCCCAGCAGCCGGAAAACCGGTGCCGTGACCTTCAACCAGAAGTTCGCCGCGTGATAAGCAAACGGCGTGTAGTAACCCCAGCCCAGTGCCCACACCGCCAGCAGCATGCCGCCGATGTAATCGTCCTGGCCCCAATGTGCACCGGCGACCAGACGCGGCAACATGAACAGCAGTGCCAGGCCCCAGATCACCAGAAACTGACCAGCCGTACGGCTGAACACGCCCATGAACAGCGCCCAGATCAGCAGCACCGAGGCGTGGTCACCGGGGAAACTCTGGCTCGAGCGATCCTTCAGCTCCCAGGTCTTCTCCAGATGCGGGAAGTAATCGCTGATATGCACGGCACCTTCGAGCACCATCGACGGGCTGCTGTGCTGCCAGCCCATGTGATCGGAGAACTTGGAAAACAGCGCGCGGATCACCACCATCAGCAGCAGGATCGAGAAAAAACCGAAAAAGGCGCGGCGCACGTCAATCGCCCTGAACACCCAGTCGCCCTTGATCAGCAGCGTCAGCAGAATCAGGCCGACGACGATGTCGAACGGTCGCAGACTTGCAATTGCCCAGATGTGGAGCCATATGGGGTTGCTGGCGAGCGGTGCGTTGAGTGAGCGGAACAGCCACTCGTCGAAAATCACACACAGCATCTGACCTGTAGGCCATAACCAGAAAGCCAGTAGTGCCAATGGCACAACGTTGCACAGAACCAGCCGGCCGAGGTTCCACCTTGATTGGAACAAACCCGGATTGTTCATAAAATGCCTCCCGTGGCTGAACATCGGCATCAAAAAGGATGCCAGAAGCGCGGGATTTTCATTCTTTGTAACCATTTTGTCATCACATTCAGATACCCAGACCTATGACCGATTTCCTCGATACCGATTACACCCAACGCTTCATCTTCGATGACAGCGACACGCGCGGCGAACTGGTGTCGCTGGAGCGCAGCTACGCCGAAGTGCTGGCCAAGCACCCGTACCCGGAACCGGTTGCGCAATTGCTGGGCGAACTGATGGCCGCCGCCTCGTTGCTGGTGGGCACCCTGAAATTCGATGGCTTGCTGATTCTTCAGGCCCGTTCCGAAGGCCCGATCCCGCTGCTGATGATCGAGTGCTCCAGCGAGCGCGAAATCCGTGGCCTGGCGCGCTATCACGCCGAGCAGATTCCTGCCGACGCGACCCTCGGCGACCTGATGCCGAACGGCGTCCTGGCCTTGACCGTCGACCCGATCGCTGGCCAGCGTTATCAGGGCATCGTTGATCTCGACGGCGAAACCCTGTCCGACTGCTTCACCAACTATTTCGTCATGTCCCAGCAGGTCGGCACTCGCTTCAAGCTGTGCGCCGACGGCCGTCGTGCCCGTGGTTTGCTGCTGCAGCAACTGCCGGCCGATCGCCTGAAAGACGAAGAAGAACGCGCCGCCAGCTGGCAGCACATCACCGCGCTGGGCAACACCCTGACCGCTGATGAACTGTTGAGCCTGGACAACGAAACGGTTCTGCACCGCCTCTACCATGAAGAGCAGGTTCGTCTGTTCGATGTGCAGAAACTGCGCTTCCACTGCAGCTGCTCCCGCGAGCGTTCGGGTAACGCACTGGTCAGCCTGGGTCTGGAAGATGCGCAGGCGCTGGTGGCCGAGCAAGGTGGCCAAGTCGAGATCGATTGCCAGTTCTGCAACCAGCGCTACCTGTTCGACGCGGCAGATATCGCTCAATTGTTCGCTGGCGCGGGCGTCGAGACGCCGTCAGATACCCGGCACTAAAACGGTTCAGCGCAGGTAAATTCACTGCTCAACGACGGAATTACGCCGTTACGACGGGAGGGCCCTACTCTTTTTGGGCTTTTCTGGCATAATCCGGCCCACTTTTTTCGCGGTAGTAGTGCACGACTTTCTACTACAAAACGTTTGGAGCACACTCGGCCACTGGCCGACGGGGAACCTCATGACGCAAGCCAATAACGCCGTGTACACCGATCTGAGTGTTGATGATCTGGTAAAAGAAGCCCTGAACCGCGGTGAAGGCGAGCTTGCCGATACCGGCGCTCTGGTTGTTCGCACCGGTCACCGCACCGGCCGTTCGCCAGTCGACCGTTTCATCGTTGAAGAGCCTTCCACCCAGGCTGCCATCGCCTGGGGCCCGATCAACCGCAAGTTCCCGGCCGACAAATTCGACGCGCTGTGGGCTCGTGTTGAAGCATTCAACAACGCGCAAGAGCATTTCGTTTCCCACGTGCATGTAGGCGCGGCCGAAGATCACTACCTGGCCGTGAAAATGACCACCCAGACTGCCTGGCAGAACCTGTTTGGTCGTTGCCTGTTCATCAACCCGGCCCAGTACAACCCGGCCGGTCGCGAAGAGTGGCAAGTGCTGAACGTCGCCAACTTCGAGTGCGTGCCAGAGCGTGACGGCACCAACTCCGACGGTTGCGTGATCATCAACTTCGCCCAGAAGAAAGTGCTGATCGCCGGCATGCGTTACGCCGGTGAAATGAAGAAAGCCATGTTCTCCGTGCAGAACTTCCTGCTGCCGGCCGCTGACGTGCTGCCAATGCACTGCGCTGCCAACATCGGCGAAGAAGGCGACGTGACCCTGTTCTTCGGTCTGTCGGGCACCGGCAAGACCACCCTGTCCGCCGACGAAAGCCGTTACCTGATCGGTGACGACGAACACGGCTGGGGCGAAGGCGTTGTCTTCAACATCGAAGGCGGCTGCTACGCCAAGTGCATCGACTTGTCCGAGAAGAACGAGCCGGTCATCTGGAAAGCCATCAAGCACGGCGCGGTGCTGGAAAACGTCGTGATCGACGACGCCAAGCACGCCGACTACGCCGATGTCAGCCTGACCCAGAACAGCCGCGCGGCCTACCCGCTGGAGCACGTTGCCAAGCGTTCCGAGAAGAACCTGGGCGGCGAGCCGAACGCTGTGATCTTCCTGACCTGCGACCTGACCGGCGTGCTGCCGCCAGTGTCGATCCTCAACGAAGAACAAGCGGCCTACCACTTCCTGTCCGGCTACACCGCACTGGTGGGCTCGACCGAAATGGGTTCGGGCAGCGGCATCAAGTCGACCTTCTCCACCTGCTTCGGCGCACCGTTCTTCCCGCGTCCGGCCGGCGAATACGCTGAACTGCTGATCAAGCGCATCCGCGGCTTCGGCTCCAAGGTCTACCTGGTCAACACCGGCTGGACCGGTGGCGGCTACGGCGTCGGCAAACGCTTCAACATCCCGACCACCCGCGCGGTGATCGCAGCGATCCAGAGCGGCGCGCTGATCGGTGCTGCCACCGAGCACCTGGACACCATCAACCTGGACGTGCCACTGGCCGTACCGGGCGTCGAAACCAACCTGCTCAACCCACGCAACACCTGGGCTGACAAGGCTGCGTACGACGAAGCTGCCAAAGCACTGGCCGGTCTGTTCATCGAGAACTTCAAGAAGTTCGAAGTGAGCGACGCGATCAAGGCTGCCGGGCCTAAGTTGTAAGACTGGGTTTTGGTGAATGAAAAAGCCGCCTGTTGAGGGCGGCTTTTTTGTGGGTGACGGGTTGGACTTCATTGTCAGATCAACTGCCATTATTCCCGCAGAATCCGCGTTAAACAGCCAGAATAATGCTACTTAAGGAGCCGCGAACTCCTAAGCATTTTCCCTCCAGCCATCATGGCCATTGCCGTTTGGTATGCAGCACTCGTAGCACTTCCACAACATCAACTTTGACTGTGTAGATGATGATGTAGTTTGGAGTGACGACGATTTCGCGGGTACCTCCCGCGATACCTTTTCGGTACAGGGCTGGGTGCTGCCGAGCGCTTTCTCCTTTCAGTTCGAAGGCCTCATCAAGTTCAATCGCTGCAGCGGGATTTTCCTGGCCGATACGCTCCATGATGTTGTCTCGGTCATCCAGCGCCTCTTGGCGCCAGACCAACCTCATCAACGTACTCGCTGACGCAGGGCATCCCGCTTGGCGGCAAATATCCTGCGAGCGTCTTCATCGCTGACGCTGGGTCTTGGGTCATCAATACTGATTTGTACCTGTTGCTTGACCCATTCCTCATACGCAGCTGCTTCATGAGCTTGTTTCATCGCTTCGGCGCGATCAGGGCGGGCATAGGTTTTTATCTGAAGAGGGTCATAACTGGAGGCGTCCACATCGAAGTGATTGATGCCCACTCCTTGCAGGTAGGTCACCAGTGTTTCAAGCCGCTTGAACAGACGTACCTGGCCACTGCGTTGTGCGGTCAGTGAGTATTCTTTGCTTCCTTGCTGAATCTGAATCGACCAGCCACCCGGTTTGGCGACGATATGTGCGCTACTGATCGAACCGTTCTCAAACAGCCGCGTGAGAGTGCTGTGATCAATGGTTTCAGTGGTCATGAAGGCAAGCCCTTGGTTGAACAATGGCTCCCATCGTACGCAATCAATAATAGTTTGCAAAATTCTGATCCTTAAGTTTTGCGCCGGAGATGTCAGCGTCAGTGTTCGAGATAGAGGCAGGCAGTTCTAGCCATGAACACGCCTGCCCGAGGAGTCCGTCAGGCCGGCGCTTTCCAGTTGAGCATTCGCTGCTGGGCGACCTGGAGCAGGTCATAGCCGTCTTTGGTGAGAAGGTAGAGCGCGTGGGTGATGTGCGGGATGTCTTCGACATCGGCGTGTTTGAAGCAGAGGCAGTAGAGGGTTTGCAGCAGGTCGCTTGATGCGCGCAGGCGCTGGACGGCGCATTCGAGGATGTCTTGCGGGTTGGCTTCGGTGTCGATGACGAGGGGCTTGGTGTCGGTGAGGTTGGAGTCGAGTGGGCGGTAGCGATTGGAGTGGAGCTCGTTCCATGATTTCATTTTTTAGATCCTCAATTGCTTCGAATGAAGCCACCACATCGTGACCAAGCGACTGGAGGCGACTGTGTTCGGGTTGGTCAACCGGTGAGGATCATGCACATACCCGGCACGCTCGAAAGCGTCCCAAACACAGCCACCATAACGCTGCTGGCAATTGAGTGCCGGCAGCATACAGCGGACGCGAATGCATGTTCCATTCGGGTGACCAAGCCCGAGTCGCTGAATTGGCAGCGACAGTCACAACTATAGGTTTCGGCCCACTGGCGCCGATAGAAGACAAGGCGCCGCCGCGTGTAGGAACGGGATGCAGATTCGGGCAGGCCGTTCCTACAGATCAATAACGGTTTTCAACGAATCGCCCGATACCCCTCAACATCCAGCACACTCGTCGTCAACCCGGTCGCCGGGGTGTAGATCCCGCCTTTCACCGTCGAGAACGGCACGCCTTTGCTGCCCAGCGATACGTAGCGTTCGCCTTGATCCAGTTCGGTGAACCAGGTGTAGGAACACTTTTCCATGGCCTTGTATTTCGCTGCCGCGTTGACGATGGCGGCAGTGTGGTTGCGAAGGTCGGCATCGGTGAGGTTGAGGTTTTTGTCGAGGACGGTGCCCCAGCGTTTCAGGCAGACCTCGGCAAAGTGACGGACGATGAGGCCGGGTTCGGCCAGCACTTTTGGACCACTGTTGCCGTCGGCGGAGGCGTTGCCGACCAGGGTGGCGTGACGGCCGGGCATGGGGAAGATGCTGGTCTTGGTGCCGGTCGCGGTTTGTGGAATGACGCAACTGAAACCCTTGGAGCGCTCATCCCGCGCATAGAAACCCACATATTCTTTTACGTTGCTATTGAGCTTTACCCGGTGTTCCTGAAAGTTACCGATGCCCGGCACCGGGTCGATAGCAAAGATATTCACTGGAATGTTTTTCAGTGCACTGTCGTTGAACATGGCATTGGCCAGCATATGACAACTGATACCGCCGCGGCTCCAGCCCACCAGATTGACTTTTGTTGGAATAACACCGTCCTTGCGAAAGGTTTTGATAATTTGCTCCTGTAACTTCTGTTGCGTGACGCTGCGATCGCCATAGTTATATTTACGCCACAGCCAGGAACCTTCGACTTTTACATCTTCAATCGGAATGCCGGCGGCTTTGAGGCGGTTGTATTCCGCTTTGGTCAGTTGTTCGCGCTGCCAGTCACATTGGCCTTTGATGATGTTCATCGCGTGCTGGACGTTTTCCTCCCAGCCCTTGCCGAACAAGGTGCCACTGAGGCCGTAGTCCTTGGATTGGGTGAACAGTTCATCGGCTTGCAGGTTGCTGGTGCCGGGGCCGTCGACCACGATCCAGTCGGCGAACTCGCGCCCGTTGTGGTGAGAGGCCAGTGTGGACACCAATTCCCCATTCCAATAGTTAACGTGTGCATTATCAAACTTTGTCGAACCTGTACCGCAGAAGAAAATAGTCAGAGTTGTCATGTTATTACTCTTGGTTGATGTAAGAACAGACAGACTAGTTCCGGTTTTTGTTGTAATGGAAGCGATGGGTTGTTGCGAACTTTGTAAGTGTGGCTGGCAGTATTAGTTATTTATTTGTTGTCTGGCAACTTCCAGCAAGTCACAACCGTCTTGCGTCAATAAATAAAGCGCATTGACGATGTTGGGAATATCTTTCACATCGGCCTGTTTGAAACACAAGCAGTAAAGAGTTTCCAGCAGATCGCTGGCGGCGCGCAGACGTTGATCGGCGGCATTGAGCAGGTCGCCCGGTTTTGCTTCGGTGTCGATAACCAATACCGGTTTTTCAATGTCGCAAGTCTTGAGAGGGCGAAAACGGGTATTCAGCGGTTTGTACATATTCATGATCAAGGTGTGTCCCTTACGAAGTCGCTTCGGTGAGCCGACACAGAGTTTTCAGTCGCGCCAGCCACTATAGAAGGGGGCTGACCGCAGGGACAAGACGGCCGCAATGGACAGATTTCGTAAGGGTTTTTTCCACGATATGGGCATTTGCCCTACATGTTTTTTCGGTTTTTCAAAGCCAAACCCTTATTAGCGAATTTTCCGACGTGATTATCAGGCGTTTCAAAGTAAACCTCTGTATGGTGCGCGCCAGAATCCGTAGGGCGTTTCCAAACGTCCGACACAGACTTAAAGGGAATTAGGTATGCAGTGGCTACGAATGGCCTCGATCGTTTTGCTGTGGGTGAGTGGCTGTCGTTTGGCGTTGGCCTCCGACATGGGCAATGGGTTGGTGCTTGCCAACCTGGAGCGCACCGGTTGGCCCGACGCGCTCGCCACTCAGGCTGACATCGACACAGCTGCCCGCGCTGAGGTGCTGGTTTTCGGCAAGGCTCTGCTGGCGAGCGAAGCCCTGGATGAACCGGGACTCACGCAACGACTGGGCGTGCAGCAAATACAGCTCAAGTCGATCAGACAAGTGCGCGACGGTCTGTGGGATCGCTTGCTCAATACCTACCGCAATGCCAGCACTCACTGCGACGAGAAAGCATTTTGCCCCCGGGTGCGCAGTGTTGCCGACTTGCGTCAACTGGCGGCAGCCTTCACCGGCGATATCAGCCCGGCTCATGCACGATGGGCGAGCCAGAGCCTCGATGTGCATGAACGGGTCCTGGATGAGCAATTGCGGGTAGCCGTATTGCGGCCCTGACACAGCGCTTGTGGGGGTTAAGTCGAGGGCGCTGCGGTGACGGTCACGGCGCTGGCCAGGATCGGCGGAAAGTCTTCGGGAGAGGGTGTGCAGCCTCCCAGCAGCAGGGAGGCCAAGATCAGGGCGAGGGGCAGTTTCAAGTTGTTCGACATGTTCACTCCTTGGTAAAAATCCATGCGCATGGGCCGTCCTGGCTCAAGGCGTGACGGACATTACCCTCGGGTCGCTTCACACGGCGATGAACAAAGTGTTTCATTTGTTTGATCCCTTGACCGAGCCGTCGACGCTGTATCATCCCGTATCGATTTGACCCCCGACCTATTCTCGACGCGCTGCGATCGCCCGCTAGGCTGTTGGCATCACAGCGGTCAACGGAGTGACAGCGAATGCACAACACCCTGGAACAGGTTTTCGGTTATCCACAGTTTCGACCCGGTCAGGAGGCCGCGATCAGCGCTGTTCTCGCTGGGCGCTCGGCGGCCGCGATATTTCCCACCGGCTCCGGAAAGTCCCTTTGTTACCAGGTCCCGGCACTCTTGCTGCCACACCTGACGCTGGTGGTCTCACCGTTGCTGGCGCTGATGCAGGATCAGCTCGAGTTCTTGCGCCGGCACGGGATATCCGCAGGCAGCATCGATTCGGCGCAGAGCCGCGAAGATGCCAACGACGTGATGGCCCGCGCCCGTTCGGGTGAGCTGAAGATCCTGATGATTTCCGTGGAGCGTTTGAAGAACGAGCGCTTTCGCAACTTTTTGCAGCAGGTTCCGATCTCGCTGCTGGTGGTGGATGAGGCGCACTGCATCTCCGAGTGGGGCCACAACTTCCGCCCCGACTACCTCAAGCTGCCGGACTACCAGCGCCAGTTCAACATCCCGCAAACCCTGCTGCTGACCGCCACTGCAACGCCAAAAGTCATCGCCGACATGCAAGCGAAATTCGCCATCGCGGCAGACGATGTGGTGACCACCGGTTTCTACCGGCCCAACCTCAATCTGCTGGTCGAGCCGGTGCGTGGGCAGGACAAGCGCCGGCGTCTGGTGGAGTGGATGACCGAGCGCGCAGGTCAGCCGAGCATCGTCTACGTGACCCTGCAGAAAACCGCCGAGCAGATTGCCGAACATCTGGAGCGCAATGGCATTCAGGCCGAGGCTTATCACGCCGGTTTGCCCCATGAGCAACGGGACGCGATCCAGAAGCGCTTCATGGGCGGGCAGTCCGATTGCATCGTCGCCACCATCGCCTTCGGCATGGGCATCGACAAGAGCGACATCCGCAATGTGGTGCATTTCGACCTGCCCAAATCCATCGAAAACTACAGCCAGGAAATCGGCCGTGCAGGGCGTGACGGGCAACCGTCTGATTGTCTGGTACTGGCCAACCGCGACAGCCTCAACGTGCTGGAAAACTTCGTGTATGGCGACACGCCGGAACAGGAGGGCATTCGTCACGTGCTCGACGAGTTGCAGGCCGCCGCGCCCGAAGGCCAATGGGAATTTCTGCTCGGGCCGCTGGCGGATCAGAGCAACATTCGCGCGTTGCCTTTGAAGACGTTGTTGGTGCAGTTGGAGCTGCGAGGACTGATTGCCCCGCGCTACGCGTACTACGCCGAGTACCGTTTCAAATACCTGCTGGAGCCCGAGGCTTTGCTCGAGCGTTTCGAAGGTGAACGCAGGGATTTCGTCGCCGCGATCATCCAGACCTCAAGCCGCGCGCGTACCTGGGCCACGGTGAATTTCGAGGCGATGTACGAGCAGTATTCCGCCGAGCGCAACCGCGTGGTGAAGGCGCTGGATTATTTCCAGGAAAAGGGCTGGGTCGAGCTTGAGAGCAAGCAGATGACCGAGGTCTACAACGTCCTGCGCGGCGATTTCGACAGCCAGGCCTTGAGCGCTGAACTGCATGACTATTTCACCCGCCATGAGCAAACCGAAGTGGCGCGGATTCACGCCATGCTCGAGCTGTTCGCTACCGAGCGATGTCTTGGATATCGGCTGGCCGAATATTTCGGCGATCACAATGCGCCGCAGCAGTGCGGCCATTGTTCTGTGTGCCACGGGCAAGTTGCCCGGCTCCCGGCGCCTCCTGAATTGCCGGCGCTTGTGGATAAAAATTTTGCGGCGTTGTGTGGAGAGTTTATCCACAGGCATCAACAACTGACCGGCAGTGCTCCGTCGGCCGAGCGATTGACCCGGTTTCTGTGCGGAATCAGCGTGCCGTTGTTTACCAAGCTCAAGGCGCGGGCCATTTCCGGGTTTGCGGCGCTCGAGGAATATCCCTACGCCGAGGTCCGGGCCTGGGCTCAGACGCATCTTTGAAGTTCCGAATCCATCTGCTGAATGTCGATCATCACGGCAATGAACTTCAAAAATGCCCGGTGGCTGACTATGGTGATGGCTGTCTTCGGATCGCCAACAAGAGAACAACATGAGCCAGACATCCTTCGCTATTCAGCAGGCCGCCGTGATCGGCGCCGGCACCATGGGCCGCGGCATTGTCATGTGCCTGGCCAACGCCGGCGTATCAGTGCAGTGGGTCGATAACAATCCACAGATGCTCGAACAGGCGCTGTCCACCGTGGCCGATACCTACGCGCACAACGTGCGACAGGGCCGGATCGATCAGGCCGAAGCCGATGCGCGGATTGCCCGTGTCAGCACGGCGGCAGACTACGTGGCAATCCGCAACGTCGACCTGGTGATTGAAGCGGTGTACGAGAATCTTGAGCTCAAGCAGAAGATCTTCCGCGAGCTCGATGGCGTGCTGAAACCCGAGGCGCTGCTGGCGAGCAATACTTCGGCGCTGGATATCGACGCCATTGCCGCCGCGACACGGCGACCGACTCAAGTGCTGGGCCTGCATTTCTTCAGCCCGGCGCACATCATGAAGTTGCTGGAAATAGTCCGTGGCGCACAAACTTCTCCGGCTGTGCTTGAAGCCGCTCTGGAGCTGGGCAAGCGCATGGGCAAGGTCAGTGTGGTGTCGGGCAACTGCCAAGGTTTTATCGGAAACCGCATGCTGCATCCGTATGTGCTCGAAGCGCGCAAGATGTTGCTCGAAGGGGCGTACCCGCATCAGGTCGATGCGGCATTGCAGAGCTTCGGTTTTGCCATGGGGCCGTTTCGCATGTACGACGTGGTCGGCATCGATCTCGAGTGGCGTGCCCGTGAACTGGCGGGCAAGGGGCAGGATGCACCCGAGGTTCAGGTGGATAACCGTTTGTGCGAACTGGGTCGCTTCGGTCAGAAGTCCGGCAACGGTTATTACCACTACGAGCCGGGCAGTCGTCAGGCCGAGCATGATCCCGAGGTCGATGCGCTGGTTTTGAGCGTCAGCGAGGGGCTGGGGTTTCATCGCCGGGATATCGGCTCGGAAGAGATCCTTGAGCGGTGCCTGCTGGCGTTGGTCAACGAGGGCGCGAAGATCCTGCAGGAAGGGATTGCCGAGTCGGCGCATGACATCGATCAGGTTTATCTGAATGGCTACGGCTTCCCGGCAGAGAGAGGCGGGCCGATGGCCTGGGCGGATGATCAGGGGCTGGCCGACATTCACAAGCGATTGCTGGCACTGGAGACCCGGCAGGGCGATCACTGGCGGCCGGCGCCATTGATTGGCGAGCTGGCGGCGCGCGGCAAGGGTTTTTATCTTTAGACTGAGCAGATCACTTCAGGAATCGACACTGATGTCCAACCCGATGCCGCAACGCAGCGATTACCCGCACTTCCAGCCGATCACCACGCGCTGGCACGACAACGACGCCTACGGCCACGTCAACAACGTCACCTATTACAGCTTCTTCGACACGGCGGTGAACACCTACCTGATTCAGGTCGGGGGGCTGGATATCCATGACGGCGAGGTGGTGGGGTTTGTGGTGAGTTCGTCCTGCGACTACTTCGCGTCGATCGCTTTTCCGGATCGAATCGAGATCGGCTTGCGGGTAGGCAAGCTGGGTAATAGTTCGGTGCAATACGAGCTGGCGGTGTTCAAGGCCGAAGAAGACGAGGCCTGTGCCGCCGGGCGCTTCGTGCATGTGTTTGTCGATCGGGCGTCCAATCAGCCGGTGTCGATTCCAACCCGATTGCGCGAAGCGCTGGAACGTCTGGCGATGTGACAGGCAAAAAAAATCGCAGCCCGGGGGAGCTGCGATCTGGATGTATCGGCTAAAGAGGCCAGGCCTCAGTCGCGATAGTAGCGGTGGTGCTTGCGATGGCCATAGGCATGGCCACGACCTGGGTGACGGTCACGGTAGTAGCGACGATCATCATGGCGACGATCGTAATGACGATCATCGTCATCGCTCTTGTTGCCCATGTAGTTGCCCAGCGCGCCACCCGCGCCGCCGCCGGCCGCTGCGCCGATCAGGCTGCCGGTGGTGCCGCCCATGCTGCGGCCGACCACGTTGCCGCCGGCTGCGCCCAGCGCACCGCCAATGGCTGCTTCACCACGGCTGCGCTTGTCGGCGCCCACCGCACTACCACCCGCGCCGCCCAGGGCTGCGCCGATGGTTGAACCTGTACTGCCGCCTAACGATTGACCGACGACCGAGCCAAGAACCCCGCCCAATGCGCCGCCCACACCTGCTTCGGTGGTGCCTCCGGCAGAAGCGAAGCCACTGACCAGGCCAAGGGACAACAAGAGAATCGAGGAGAACTTCATAGAGGAGCCTCAAAGGGATGACGGCGCGATCCTGAGGCTCTGGAATGGGCGTGACAATCAAAATCCGACGAATAGCACGACCTGTATACAATTCTGCAAGTTGCTGATTTTTGGGCGGAACTTAACGGTTTTTCGCCGGTCTTTATTTACTTCGGACAGGCCGCTTTGATCACAAAGCGGCCTTTTTTGTGGGTGTTCGAAAAGTGCTCGTGCAGGAAAGAATCATTGAATCGGCTGCCGCTTTTCGCGAGCAAGCGCCGTATCAGGCCGATCTGGCCATGATCAGCCCCGTTTCACTCGCCGCTTCCAGGCGAATGGCAATGAACTTCGATGTCGGCGTATGGCTGCCATCGCCGGTGCTCTCCAACGGCACCAACGGATTCACCTCAGGGTAATAAGCCGCTGCCTGCCCTGCAGGAATATCGAACGCCAAGAGCGTGAAGCCCTTCACCCGACGCTCACGACCATCGTCCCACAGCGACACGATGTCAGCCTTCTGCCCCGGCTTGAAGCCCAGACGGATGATGTCGGCTTCGTTGGCGAACAACACATCGCGCTGTCCCTTCACCCCGCGATAACGATCGTCGAGACCATAAATCGTGGTGTTGTACTGGTCGTGAGAGCGCATCGATTGCAGGATCAGATCCGGAAGTTTGCCGGTGGCGCGAGTGCGTTCGTGGATCAGGTCCTTGGGCAGCATGTTCGGCTTGAAGTTGGCCCGACCGGACGTGGTGTTCCACTTGCGTGCACCCGCGCTGTTGCCGAGGTAGAAACCACCCGGGTTCTTGACCTTCTCGTTGAAGTCCTTGAAGCCCGGAATGGTGTCGGCGATCAGTTCGCGGATGCGCCGGTAGTCGGCCACCAGCCAGTTCCAGTCCACCGGTTTGCTGCCCAGGGTCGCGGCGGCGATGCCGGCGATGATCGACGGCTCCGAGCGCATCTGGTTCGACAGCGGCTGCAACTGACCGTTGGAGGCGTGCACCATGCTGAACGAGTCTTCCACGGTGACGGCTTGGGGGCCTTCGGTCTGGATATCGATGTCGGTACGACCCAGGCACGGCAGGATCAGCGCGTCCTTGCCGTGGGCCAGGTGGCTGCGATTGAGCTTGGTGCTGATCTGCACCGTCAGGTCACAGTTGCTCAGGGCCTGGAAGGTGCGCGGGCTGTCCGGCGTGGCCTGGGCGAAGTTGCCGCCCAGACCGATAAACACCTTGGCGCGACCTTCGGCCATCGCGTGAATCGCTTCGACCACGTTGTGCCCGTTGTGACGTGGCACCTTGAACTGGAAGCGGCGTTCAAGGGAATCAAGGAACGCCACCGGCGGACGTTCGTTGATGCCCATGGTGCGGTCGCCCTGCACGTTACTGTGGCCGCGCACCGGGCACAGACCGGCGCCGGGTTTGCCGATGTTGCCGCGCAGCAGCATCAGGTTGGCGATTTCCTGGATGGTCGGCACCGAGTGACGATGCTGGGTGATGCCCATCGCCCAGCACATGATCACGTTCTTGCCTTTGGCGTACATGCGCGCCGCTTGCTCGATTTCCACCAGGGTCAGGCCGGACTGCTCGACGATCTGCTCCCACGGCGTGTCGTCGACAACACCGAGGTACTCGAGCACGTTGATGCTGTGTTCATTGAGGAAATCGTGATCGAACACGGCCGGTGCGCCAGCCTTCTGCGCATCGCGCTCCCATTGCAGCAGGAACTTGGCCATGCCGCGCAACACCGCCATGTCGCCGCCCAGCGCCGGGCGGAAATACGCGGTGTTGGTCGGCTTGTCGCCGTTGGTGAGCATTTCCAGCGGGTGCTGCGGATGCTGGAAGCGTTCCAGGCCGCGTTCTTTCAGCGGGTTGACGCACACCACCTGGGCACCGCGCTTCACTGCTTCACGCAGCGGTTCGAGCATGCGCGGGTGGTTGGTGCCGGGGTTCTGGCCCCAGACGAAAATCGCATCGGCATGTTCGAAGTCGTCGAAGGTCACGGTGCCTTTGCCGACGCCGACACTCTGCGCCAGGGCCACGCCGCTGGCCTCGTGGCACATGTTCGAGCAGTCGGGGAAGTTGTTGGTGCCGAAGGCGCGCACGAACAGTTGATACAGGTACGCCGCTTCGTTGCTGGCCCGGCCCGAGGTGTAGAACTCGGCCTGATCCGGGCTCGACAGCGCTTGCAGGTGTTTGCCGATCAGCGCGTAGGCATCGTCCCAGCTGATGGGTTTGTAGCGGTCGGTTTCGGCGTCATACACCAGCGGTTCGGTCAGACGACCTTGATATTCAAGCCAGTAGTCGCTCTGTTCCAGCAGCGAGGTGACGCTGTGTTTGGCGAAGAATTTGCCATCGACCCGGCGCTTGGTCGCTTCCCAGTTCACCGCCTTGGCGCCGTTCTCGCAGAACTTGACCATGCCGCTTTCCGGCGAGTCGCCCCAGGCGCAGCCCGGGCAGTCGAAGCCACCGTTCTGGTTGGTTTTGAGCATCATGCGCAGGTTTTTCAGCGCGTTGTCGCTGGTCAACCAGGCCTGGGCCACGCTGATCAGAGCGCCCCAGCCACCGGCCGGGCCCTTGTAAGGCTTGTAGCGCGGAACGGGTTTCTGGTCGGCTTGATGATGTTGGCTCACGGGTGTTTCTCCATTTCTGGGCTATACACCCGCGGCGCGTTTTTCTGCGGCAGGTGAATGAGATTGAGGTTATGGCGTCGGGCCCATTGCACGGCGAGACCGGTAGGCGCGGACAGGCTGACCAGGGTCTGAATCCCGGCCCGCAGGACTTTCTGGATCAATTCGAGGCTGCAACGGCTGGTGACAATTGCCAGGCCGCCGGCTGTGGATATCTTTTGCCGGATCAGACCGCCAATCAGCTTGTCGAGGGCGTTGTGTCGGCCGATGTCTTCGCGGCCCAGCAGCAATTTACCGCTGGCGTTCATGAACACCGCCGCGTGCACTGCGCCGCAATGCTGACCCAGCGGTTGGAATGCGCCGATACGCTGGCGCAAACCATCGAGCCATTCGGCGGGCGGCAAAGGTGCACCGGGCAAGACCTTGAGGTCAGGCAGCGCCTGCTCCACCGCTTCCACGCCGCACAGTCCGCAACCGCTGGTGCCGGCCAGTTGCCGCCGCTGCTGCTTGAGGTTCCAGAAGGCGCGGTTGGCGATGGTCACTTGCGCGTACTGCGTTGAGCCCGAGCCGGTCAATTGCAGGTCGTAGATGTCCGAGGCATCTTCGATGATGCCGCTGCCGAGGCTGAAACCGACGATGAAGTCTTCAAGGTCGGTCGGCGTCACCAGCATCACGGCCTGACTGATGCCGTTGTAGGCAATCGCCAACGCGACTTCTTCGGCCAGCGCGGTGCTGGCCGATTCCGCGAGGGGGAGATCGCTGTAGCTGTAGGTCTGACTGGCGGCTGGCGCGGGCGTTTCGAGAGCAGGCGCCGCGCAGGCCGGGCGCTTGGCGTTCATGGCATCACCGACGGATTGATCAACGTTAAGACTAGGCGCGGCAAGATGTCGCGTCTAATCGCTAGTGTCGATCCCTCGATAGATGCCGTCGATCAAGTGTCCGTGGGTGATTTTTGATAAAGCGCGAAACAGGCTTCGGCCAGCGCCGATCGTGGTGCCCCGCGACGCATGATCAGGCCCAGTCGGGCGAGGGTCTGGGCGTTTTCGATGGGTTGCAGGCGCAGATGATCGGTCAGGTTTTCCAGGCCGCCGTCCAGTGGCATCACCGCACAGCACAAGCCGCCGTGCACCGCTTGCAACAATTGGTGAACGGCGTCGGTTTGCAGTAACGGCTGCGGCGTCAGGCCACGACTGTGGAAGTTATGGTCGATGGACTGGCGAAAGTGCATGCCGCTGGTAAGCATGCCCAGGGGCAGTTCGATCAGCGATTCCCAACTCAACGGTGCCTCACCAAAGTTGAAGAACCGCTGGTCGTAGAGCAGGCCCATCTGCGTTTCGCTGAAGGCCAGGGACTCAAACCGCTCGCCGTCGAGGCGGTCCAGGTAAGACACGCCAATGTCGATGCGGTTGTTCGCCAGTTGCTCCAGAACCTGTTCGGAGCTCAGCGAGGACAGTTCGAAGCGCAGGTTTGGATGTTGTGCGTGCAGGCGTTGCATCAAAGGCAGTGCATCGAAACTCGACAACGGCACCACGCCCAGGCGCAGGGTGCCGATCAGATTGCCGCGACAGGCCGCCGCTTCCGCCTGCAAGCCGTCGTAGGCCGCCAGTACCGTGCGTGCCCAGGCCAGCACCCGTTCCCCCGGCGCGGTGAACCCTTCGAAGCGCTGGCCACGGTTGACCAGTGGCAGGTCGAGTTCTTCCTCGAGGCTGCGCAGGCGCATCGACAGGGTCGGCTGGGTGATGTGGCAGCGGGCGGCGGCCTGGCCGAAGTGGCGGGTTTCGTCGAGGGCGATGAGGAATTTCAGCTGCTTGATGTCCATCTTCGCTCCGGGGCGCTGGCAGGGGTGGGCGATTCTACCGCTTGAGTGACGGCAGGGTCATTGGTCGGCTTGGAACCGGGTTTGTCCGGGGTGGTCTAGGCTTGGGCGTCTGGAACCCAAATCAAGGAGTGTGCGCCATGAGTCTTTTGAGCTTTGTGAAAGAAGCGGGTGAGAAACTGCTCGACCTGCTGACACCCGGCAACGCCAATGCCAGCGAGCAATTGAAGGAACACATCAGCAAGGTCGGGTTGGGTAACCCGAATGTCCAGGCAACCGTGGACGGGGACAAGGTGACCGTTACCGGTGAAGTGGCGAGCCAGGAAGAGAAAGAGAAGATTCTTCTGGCAGTGGGCAACATTGCCGGTGTCGGCAGCGTCGATGACCAGATCACCGTGACCGGGCCGGTTGTGGCGGCGGCGCGTTTTGTGGTCGTGAAGAAGGGCGACACCCTCAGTGCAATTTCCCTGGCGGTGTATGGCAACGCCAACCAGTACAACAAGATCTTCGAGGCCAACAAGCCACTGCTGTCACACCCGGACAAGATTTATCCGGGGCAGACGCTGCGTATTCCCGAGTAACAACATGCCTGCGGGAGCAGCCTTTGGCGGCTCCTGCAGTCTTCAGAGCCCGGCAATCAGAGCCCGGCAATCAAATCCCGATAATCCTCGACCGCCGCAAACTCCCCGGTGTCCTTCGGCCCTTTGCGGCTGTCCGGTTCCTTAACGGCCAACAGATGCGCCACGCCGAAATTCCGTGCACTGCGCAGGATCGGCAAGGTGTCGTCGATGAACAGACTGCGCGCCGGGTCGAAGTCGATGTCGGTCTGCAACGCGTCCCAGAATTGCGGGTTCTCCTTGGGAAAACCGTAATCGTGGGAGCTGATCAGCCGCTCGAAGTACGGCGCCAGTTCGATGCGTTCCAGTTTCAGCGACAGTGAATCGCGGTGTGCGTTGGTGATCATCACCACGCGTTTGCCGGCTCGTTTGATCGCTTCCAGAAAGGTGTCGGCGTCCGGGCGCAGGGCGATCAGGTGGGCGGTTTCCCGTTTCAGTTCGCGAACTGACAGCTTCAGTTCGGCGCTCCAAAAGTCCAGGCAGTACCACTGCAGCTGACCGGCATGGCGCTCGAACAACGGCTGCAATTCCATTTCCGCCATGACCCGGCTCACGCCATGCAGTTCGGCATAGCGCTGCGGCAGGTGTTCCAGCCAGAAGTGATTGTCGAAGTGCAGGTCCAGCAACGTGCCGTCCATGTCGAGCAGAACGGTATCGATGTCGGACCACGGTAATGAAGGCATGGCAACGTCTCGAGCGGTAGAAGGATATCCGACGCAAACAATCGGAAAAGCCGCGTTATAGTAGCGCGTTCACGCCAAGGAGCTTTGCATGCGCCAGAAACCCACCGTACTCGCCCGCGAGATCGTCGCCACCAGCCGGCTGTTCTGCGTCGAAGAGCTGAAGCTGCGTTTCTCCAATGGCGTGGAACGCACCTACGAGCGACTGGTCGGCAAGGGCGCCGGCTATGGCGCGGTGATGATCGTGGCAATGCTCGATGCCGAGCACGCGGTGCTGGTCGAAGAATACTGCGGCGGTACCGACGAATATGAACTGTCGCTGCCCAAAGGCCTGATCGAGCCCGGCGAAGATGTGCTGGCTGCCGCCGAGCGCGAGCTCAAGGAAGAAGCCGGTTATGGCGCGCGACAGCTGGAGCATCTGACCGAATTGTCGTTGTCCCCCGGTTACATGAGCCAGAAAATCCAGGTGGTGCTGGCCACCGACCTGTACGAAGAGCGTCTCGAAGGCGACGAACCCGAGCCGATGCGTGTAGACAAAGTCAATCTGCGACAGCTGTCGGCGCTGGCGCAGAATCCGAATTTCAGTGAGGGACGCGCCCTGGCGGCGTTGTACCTGACCCGCGACCTGCTGACCCAGCGCGGATTTTTCCAGTCATGAGTGAGATGCCGATGAATTTTCCCCATCCGTTGATGGCGCCGGTGGTTGAACTGGCACTGCGGGCCGGTGAGGCGATCCTGCCGTTCTGGCGTGCCGATGTGGCCGTCACCGCCAAGTCCGATGATTCGCCGGTGACGGCGGCGGACATGGCCGCTCACCATGTGATCGTGGCGGGCCTGACGGCGCTGGACCCGAGCATTCCGGTGCTGTCCGAAGAGGACGCCAATATCCCGCAAAGCGTGCGCGCAGGCTGGCAGCGCTGGTGGCTGGTGGACCCGCTGGATGGCACCAAGGAGTTCATCAGCGGCAGCGAAGAATTCACCGTCAACATCGCGCTGATCGAGAACGGCCGGGTAGTGTTCGGTGTGGTGTCGATGCCGACCAACGGTCGCTTCTACGTCGGCGGAGCCGGGCTTGGTGCCTGGCGCGGCGACACGGGCGGTACGCCGGTGGCGATTCAGGTACGTGACGTGCCCGGTCCTGGCGAAGCGTTCACCGTGGTTGCCAGCCGCCGCCATTCGAGTCCGGAGCAGGAACGCTTGCTGGCCGGTTTGAGCGCCAGCCTTGGTGAGTTGCAGCTGGCCAACATCGGCAGTTCGCTGAAGTTCTGTCTGCTGGCCGAAGGTGCGGCGGATTGTTACCCGCGACTGGCGCCGACTTCGCAATGGGACACGGCGGCGGCGCAGGGCGTTCTGGAAGGGGCGGGCGGTGAAGTGCTCGACCTGAGTGGCGCAGCGTTCTGTTATCCAGCTCGGGAGTCTTTGTTGAACAGTTTCTTCCTGGCGTTGCCGGCGAAAGCAGCATGGCGGGCAAAGCTGCTCGAACTTGCCCGCTCGTAAGCGTGTTCAGTTTTCAGCGGTGCAGGACGTACTGCCCGCTGAACGTCACTGCATCCTCATCGCTCCCGGCATTGACGACCCGCGTGTGCAGCGTCAGTCGCGCCCGTCCGTAACGCTGATACATCGTCAGAAATTTCTTCCACTGCGCTGCGCTCGGTGACGGGCAAATCGCAATGGCATCACCGGTCACCGGCAGTGGATAGCTGATCTGCCCTTCCTGAATCACGATGTGACCGTCTTCGATGCCTTCCTCTTTCAAACGCAAATGCAGCCAGCCCCAACCGGCCAGCACCGCGCCGCAATACAGGCTGCCGCCGAACATGGTGCTCTTGTGATTGACGTTGGCGTCCAGCGGCAGGTGCAGGCGCAATTGCTGCTCGTGCCAGTCGAGTACCTTGAGGCCCATGTCCCGGGTCAGCGGGATGTCGTGATGAAGAATGGATTCCAGATAACGACTGTCGTGCTTCATGCCCGGACCTCTTGCGGCAGAAAAGTGAATTGAGTGAAGTTCATTCGGATTCGTCCGAATGGCCGCCGCTGCCCGCGAAATTCAGCCCGTGCTTGCGCAGTTTGTCGTGCAGGGTCTTGCGCGGAATACCCAGGGCTTCGGCGAGACTGCGCACGGAACTGTGAGAGCGGGCCAGTTCGGCGGCGATCAGGGATTTCTCGAAGTTTTCCACTTGCTCGCTGAGCCCTCCTGCCGTGATCTCGACGGTGGTGCCGGGGCTGCCATCGGGCTGCGTGTTGTCCAGGGCCAGTTCCAGGCCGAGGGCAAAGCGCTCCGCCGCGTTCTGCAATTCCCGCACGTTGCCCGGCCATGAGTGCCGCAGCAGCAACGCCCGTTGCGCCGGTTGCAGTTCGTGAGGTGGCAGTCCGTGGCGGGCACTGGCTTCGTCGGCGTAATGCTGGAACAGCATCAACGCGTCTTCGCCTCGTTCGCGCAACGGCGGAATGCGCAGCGGTGCCACGTTGAGGCGGTAATACAAGTCCGCCCGGAATCGCCCCTGATCGGCAGCCTGACGCAGGTCTTCCTTGGTGGCGGCGATGACGCGGATGTCCAGCGGGATCAACTGATTGCCGCCCAGACGCTCGACCACTCGCTCCTGCAACATGCGCAGCAGTTTGACCTGCACGTCCATGCTCATGCTCTCGATTTCGTCGAGGAACAGCGTGCCGCCATTGGCGAATTCGAACTTGCCGATCCGGCGCTTTTGCGCGCCGGTGAAGGCGCCGGGCTCATGGCCGAACAATTCGCTTTCGACCACCGACTCGGCCAGCGCCCCGGCGTTGATCGCCACGAACGGGCCGTTACGCCGACTCGAAAGATCATGCAGGGCGCGGGCGACGACTTCCTTGCCGGCACCGGTTTCGCCGAGGATCAAGACATCGGCCTTGGTCGCCGCCAGTGCGCCGATCTGCTCGCGCAGGCGCGACATCGGTGCAGACTGACCGACCAGCCGTGCGCTCAACTCGTTGCGATCACTCAGGGCCATGCGCAGGCTGCGGTTGTCCAGCACCAGACGGCGCAGAGCCAGGGCGCGGCGCACGCTGTCGAGCAGGGCGTCGCTGGCGAAGGGCTTTTCCAGAAAGTCGTAGGCACCCGCGCGCATGGCTTGTACGGCCAGCGGCACATCGCCGTGGCCAGTGATCAGCAGCACCGGCAGCTCCGGGTCCTGGGCGTGCAGTTCGCTCAACAGCTCCAGGCCATCCATGCCGGGCATGCGGATGTCGCTGACCACGACGCCCGGCCAGTCACGCTCCAGTTGCGCGGCCAGGCCCTTGGCTTCGGACAGCGGAAGAATTTTCAGGCCGGCCAGATCCAGAGTCTGGCCAAGGGCCTGACGCAGGTGCGGATCGTCGTCGATCAGCACCACCTGAATGCGGTTGTCGATGGTCATGCGCTTCGATCCTCGGACGGTTGCAGGCTGACCCCGGGCGCGCCGGCGCGCAGCCGCAGGGTGATCAGGGCGCCACCTTGCTTGTGGTTGGCGAACGACAGTTCACCGCCGAAGGCGCGCATCAGGGTTTCGCAAATGGCCAACCCCAGACCCAGACCCTGGGTGCGGGTCTTGGTCGTGTAAAACGGTTCGCTGGCACGGCCCAGGGCTTCCATGCAGAAACCCGGGCCATTGTCGCGAATGTACAGATTGACGCCTTCGTCGGTGGATTCGGCACTCAGCCACAATTTGCGCGGCGGGCCTTTTTCAGTCAGGGCGTCGAGGGCGTTGGCCAGCAGGTTGCCCAGCACCTGGCGCAGACGGGTTTCCCCGGCCTCGACCCAAAGGGTGGCGGCCGGCAGGTCGCGGATCAGTTCGACATCCATGCTCCGGCGACGTTTGGCCAGCAAGGCAAGTGCGTCGTCCAGCGCCGGTTGCAGGGCCACGCTTTCCGGGGCGTGGCGGTCGCGGCGGGCGAAGGCGCGCAGGTGGGCGATGATCGAGGCCATGCGCCCGGTCAGCTCGCTGATCAGTTTGAGGTTGCCTCGTGCGTCTTCGGTGCGTTCGTGGTCGAGCAGCACTTCGGCGTTTTCGGCGTAGCTGCGGATCGCCGCCAGCGGCTGGTTGAGTTCGTGGCTGATGCTCGCCGACATCGTCCCCAGCGCCGACAGCTTGCCAGCCTGTACCAGATCGTCCTGGGCGCGCACCAGTTCCTGCTGGGCCTGTTCGCGTTCAAGCACTTCCTGTTTCAGTCGGCGGTTGAGGCCTTCGAGATCACTCGTGCGCTCGGCAACCCGGCCTTCGAGTTCCCGTCGGGCCTTGGCTTCAAAGGCGATCCGTTCCAGGTAATGACGACGACGCTGCATCATCAGGCCCAGCAACAGCATCACCACCAGCAAGGTGGCGCCGCCGATCGCCACGACCGTGCGCACAGGTCGGTCGATCAACGTACGCGGGGCGAGGATGCTGACGCTCCAGCCGGTTTCCGCGATCTCCTGGGTTTGCGGCAACCACGCGGTCGGGCTCAGGTTCAGCGGGCGTGGCTCGCGGGTCGGGTAGGGCTGGATTGCGGCGATCGCCGCGCGCTCGGTATCACTCAGAGTGCGCGTTGCGCGAAAACGCCATTCCGGGCGCGAGGTGAGGATGACCACGCCGTTGTGGTCAGTCACCAGCAGTTGTTCCGGGGTTTTGCCCCACAGGCTTTCGGTGTGGTCCAGGTCAACCTTGATCACCAGTACGCCGATGATTTTTTCGCCGTTGCGCACCGCTGCGGCGAAGAAATAGCCGCGCTTGGCGGACGTGGTGCCCAGACCGAAGAAGCGCCCGAGGCGGCCGGCCATGGCCTCGCTGAAGTACGGCCGGAAAGAGAAATTGCGGCCGACAAAACTGTCGTGCTTGTCCCAGTTCGACGCCGCGAGCGTCTGGCCGCTGGTGTCCATCAAGTACATGACTTCGGCGCCGGTCTGCGCGGCGATGTTTTTCAACAGGCGGTTGGCGTTGCCTTGGGTCACGCCGTCGTCCGGCGCCCCGAGTACCGCGCGCAGCGCGGGCAAGTCGCCGAGGATTTGCGGCAGCACTTCATAGCGATGCAGCGTGCCCAACAGGTTGGCGACGTAGAGGTCGAGGGTCTGGCGATTCTGACCGGCCAGCTCGCTGCGGTAATAGCGCTCGGCCAGGTGTTCCAGCGGCCACAGCAACGGTGCCAGGCACAGGGCCAGCAGGGCGAGGCTGCGCCAGCGAGGGCGGCGGGGAAGGGTCGGAGTCATGAGCATCGAGCGCCTGTGGGTACAGGCGCATTATGCCTAGGCTTGCAGGCGCAGTCTGCGCACCCGTGGCCGGGTGTGCAGCGGCGCTGAAGATTCACACAGGACTTCAGGAAAAGACGTCGGCGTCCTTGAGTAGGCCGGCTGCCTGATCCTTGGCCGACAGTTTTGGCGCTTCGTCCAGCTGCCAGTCGATGCCCAGATCCGGATCGTCCCAGCGAATGCTGCGCTCGGACGACGGGTTGTAGTAGTCGGTGGTCTTGTAGAGGAACTCGGCGAACTCGCTCAGCACCACGAAACCGTGGGCGAAACCTTCCGGTACCCACAGTTGACGGTGGTTGTCGGCGGACAGGTGCACGGCCACCCACTTGCCGAAATGCGGCGAGCTGCGACGGATATCCACGGCGACATCGAGGACTTCGCCAGCGGTAACGCGGACCAGTTTGCCCTGAGTATTTTCCAACTGGTAATGCAGCCCGCGCAGCACGCCTTTCTGCGAGCGCGAATGGTTGTCCTGCACAAACTGCGTGTCGAGGCCGGTGGCGTCCTGAAAGGCCTTGGCATTGAAACTTTCGTAAAAGAACCCGCGCTCATCACCAAACACCTTGGGTTCGATGATCAGGACACCAGGCAGGTCAGTGGGGATTACATTCATGGGTATTCCGGTGGCAGGTTTGAATGGCCGACATTCTTGCGCAAAGTACCGGTGGGTGCGAGAGGGGCATGCAAATCCCCCTGCTTCGCAACCTGTCGGGGGACGGATGGTCTGGGGGTTGCTTATCGCCTGAAGCAATGGCGATATAGGCGCCTAATAAAATTTCAGGGGTCGTTCCATGTCGTTCGCCACGTTGATTCATCGCGCCAGTTTGCCCAGCCCTCAGGTTTCACTGGAGCAGGCCCGGCATCTGCTGGCGCAGCATTACGGCTTGAACGGCACGTTGCAGGCCCTGGGCAGCCAGCAGGATCTCAATTACCGGGTTGACAGTGAACGTGGGCGGTTCGTGTTGAAGATCTGCCGGGGCGATTATTCGCTGGTCGAGCTGCAAGCCCAGCATGCGGGCCTGAAATATCTGGCTGAACACTGCGATGTCCACGTTCCCCGGGTCATCCCGGCCAGGGACGGCCAAGACCTGCTGACCCTGGACGTCGAGGGCGAATCGGTGCATGTGCGGCTGCTCGATTACATCGAGGGCCAGCCACTGACGGCTCTCGATCATCTTGGCCATGAGGTTGTTGCCGGGTTCGGCCGGCTCTGCGGCGAAATGGATCTGGCCCTGGCCGGGTTCGACCATCCGGGGCTCGAGCGCACATTGCAATGGGACGCGCGCCACGCCAGTTCACTGATCGAGCACCTGCTGCCGGTCATCGAAGACGAACGCCAACGCACGCTGATCGCCGAGGCTGCCGAACAGGCCAGGCTTCGTTTGCAGCCGCTGCTGGAAAAGCTGCCGGTACAGGCGATCCACATGGACATCACCGACGACAATGTGGTCTGGCAGCGTGACGCCCGACGGCACTGGCAGTTGCAGGGCGTTATCGATTTCGGCGACCTGGTGCGCACCTGGCGCATCACCGATCTGTCGGTCACCTGCGCCGCATTGCTGCATCACGCCGCCGGCGACCCGTTCGTGATCCTGCCGGCCGTGCAGGCCTATCACGTGGTCAATCCGCTGCAACACGAAGAACTGCTGGCGCTGTGGCCGCTGATCGTGGCGCGGGCCGCGGTGCTGGTGCTCAGCGGCGAGCAACAGGTCAGTATCGATCCGGGCAACACCTACAGCCGCGACAACCTGACCCATGAATGGGAGATCTTCCGGGTCGCCACCTCGGTGCCGCTGGCCTTGATGGAGGCGGCGATTCTTACGGCGGTCGGCCAGACATTGCCGGCCATCGACAGTGAAGGTTTTGCGCCGTTGTTGCCCGATCTGGTCGGGCGCGAATTCGCGTTGATCGATCTGGGTGTGTTGAGCGCCCACTTCGAGGCGGGCAACTGGGAGCAGCCTGGCATCGATCAGCGTCTGTTGAGCGAGGCCGCTGCCATCCATGGTCTGGCGGCCAGTCGCTATGGACAATACCGTCTGTCCCGCACTCGGCTCGACAGCGCCGATGAGCCAGAGACGTTCCCGCTGCACGTCGAATTGCATGTACCCCAAGGTTCGACGGTGGAGGCGCCGTTCGCTGGCTTACTGCACCTGTCGGCCGACGGCGCACTGCGACTCGACGGCCCGCAACTGAGCCTGCGTCTGTGGGGGGTGAAACCTTCGTTGCACGGCGGCGCGGCGCTGGTGAAAGGTCAGGTGCTCGGTTCGGTGGACGGTCCGTTGATCGTGCAATTGATTCGCGGCGCACAGCTGGAAGCGCCGCTGTTCTGTACACCATCACGCGCGTTGGCGTGGCAGGCGTTGTCCCCCTCGCCGGCCGCACTGCTGGGCCTGGCCTGCGACGCCGAACCCGAGCTGGACGCAGCTACCCTGCTGGCGCGCCGCGACGCCAGTTTCGCCCGCACCCAAAAGCACTATTACGTCGACCCGCCGCGCATCGAACGCGGCTGGCGCAATCACCTGATCGACATGCAGGGCCGCTCCTACCTCGACATGCTCAACAACGTCGCGGTGCTCGGCCACGGTCACCCGCGCATGGCGGCGGTCGCGGGCCGCCAGTGGTCGTTGCTCAATACCAACTCGCGATTCAACTATGCGGCGGTTGCCGAGTTTTCCGAACGCTTGCTGAAGCTGGCGCCGGAGGGCATGGATCGGGTGTTCCTGGTCAACAGCGGCAGCGAGGCCAATGACCTGGCGATCCGCCTGGCGTGGGCCGCCAGCGGTGGCCGCGACATGATCAGCGTGCTGGAGGCCTATCACGGCTGGACGGTCGGCGCAGACGCGGTCTCGACCTCGATTGCCGATAACCCGCAAGCCCTGAGCAGTCGCCCGGACTGGGTGCATGCGGTGACCGCTCCGAACACCTATCGCGGCGAGTTTCGCGGCGCGGATTCGGCGCCGGATTACGTGCGCAGCGTCGAGCATCATCTGGCGAAGATTGATGAGCAGAAACGCCAACTGGCCGGGTTCATCTGCGAGCCGGTCTACGGCAATGCGGGCGGGGTTTCGCTACCGCCGGGTTACTTGAAAAAAGTCTATGAACTGGTGCGCGCCCGTGGCGGCGTGTGCATCGCCGATGAGGTGCAGGTCGGTTATGGCCGTATGGGCCATTTCTTCTGGGGTTTCGAAGAGCAAGGCGTAGTGCCGGACATCATCACCATGGCCAAAGGAATGGGCAACGGCCAGCCGCTGGGCGCGGTGATCACCCGCCGGGAAATCGCCGAGGCGCTGGAGGCCGAGGGCTATTTCTTCTCGTCCGCCGGCGGCAGTCCGGTGAGCTGCCAGATCGGCATGGCGGTGCTCGATGTCATGGAAGAAGAAAAGCTCTGGGAAAACGCCCAGGTGGTCGGCGCTCATTTCAAGGCGCGGCTGGAAGCGCTGATCGATCAATATCCGTTGGTCGGCGCAGTGCACGGTTCGGGGTTCTATCTGGGGGTCGAGCTGATCCGCAATCGGGAAACCCTGGAGCCGGCAACCGAGGAAACCACGCTGTTGTGTGATCGCCTGCGCGAGCTGGGGATCTTCATGCAGCCGACCGGCGATTACCTGAACGTTCTGAAGATCAAACCGCCGATGGTCACCTCGCGTCAGAGCGTGGATTTCTTTGTCGACATGCTGGCGAAGGTGCTTGAAGAAGGGCTTTGAAACGATCCGCAACCTTCGAATACCGATTTGTATCGGTATTTTAAGGGGTTAATTCCGATTGTTTTTCATTACTTGCTTCTAAAGCCGATATTTATCGTTTATAAAGTCGCCATAGTCCGTCGTCCATCCCTGTACGGCGCGTTGAAAACCCTCGACGGTTCCCTGGAGTCTGATCGACATGACCACATTGAAAAGCACACCACGCGCCGATGGCTTCTACATGCCGGCCGAATGGGCACCGCAAACCCAGACCTGGATGATCTGGCCCGAGCGTCCGGACAACTGGCGTCTGGGCGGCAAGCCGGCCCAGGCCGCTCACGCCGCCGTGGCCAAGGCCATCGCACGTTTCGAGCCGGTCACCGTGGCGGTGTCCGCCGGCCAGTACGAAAACGCCCGTGCTCGCCTCGACGTGCCGAATATCCGCGTGGTCGAGATGTCCAGCGATGACGCCTGGGTTCGCGACAGTGGTCCGACCTTCGTGATCAACAACAGCGGCGAAGTGCGCGGCGTGAACTGGGACTTCAACGCCTGGGGCGGTTTTGACGGTGGCCTGTATTCGCCGTGGAATCGCGACTCCCAGGTCGGCGGCAAGATCCTCGAAATCGAGCGCAGCCCGCGTTATCGCACCGAAGGCTTCGTGCTCGAAGGCGGCTCGATTCACGTCGACGGCGAAGGCACCCTGATCACCACCGAAGAATGCCTGCTCAACCGCAATCGCAACCCGCACCTGGGTCGCGAAGAAATCGAAGCGGTGCTCAGTGAAAACCTGTCGGTGGACAAGATCATCTGGCTGCCGGATGGCCTGTTCAACGACGAAACCGACGGCCATGTGGATAACTTCTGCTGCTACGTGCGTCCGGGCGAAGTGCTGCTGGCCTGGACTGACGATCCGCAGGATCCGAACTACCCGCGTTGCCAGGCCGCGATGAAAGTGCTGGAAAGCAGCACCGACGCCAAGGGCCGCCCGTTCACGGTGCACAAGATGCCGATTCCGGGGCCGCTGTTTGCCACCGAAGAAGAATGCGCTGGCGTGGACCCGGTGGACGGCACTCAGGAGCGCAACCCGAGCGTGCGCCTGGCCGGTTCCTACGTGAACTTCCTGATCGTCAACGGTGGCATCATCGCGCCAAGCTTCGACGACCCGATGGACGCCCCGGCGCGCGAGATCCTGCAGAACCTGTTCCCGCAACATGAAGTGGTGATGGTGCCGGGTCGCGAACTGTTACTGGGGGGCGGCAATATTCACTGCCTTACCCAACAGCAACCCGCGCCGCACAAAGAGTGAGTGCGGATGTAACAGCTTGAGTTGATTGAAAAAACGACCGGGCAGTCATTTGTTGCCCTCGTATGAAGAGAAACCCGCAGCCCGTCAGGACTGCGGGTTTCTTTATGTCCGCTGGTCGACAATTGCCAGACATTGGCATAGCTCTTGTATCGCTCATGGTGCACTAGGGAGGGGGGAGAACTTCAACAGTTCTGTCATATACCTTGGATAACTTAGCCGCTCACGAACGGGGAGAGAGCGCTGAAATGAACGCCGAAGTGAACGTAATCAGCGAGCGGACGTTGCATCCCATGCCTGTAAATACTGAGTCGCTCCAGATTGTCGCGCACTGGTTGAAATCCAATGGAACGCGTCAGATCAGGGAACCTGATCCGCGCCGGATGATGATCGAGCGTTACCCCGCTGGCCTGTTCAGCGAGGCCGAACTGGAAGCACTTTGGGATGTGATGGAAGGATAAGAAGAACAAACAGGGATTGTAAAAAGCGCTGCCGGGATGGCAGCGCTTTTTTTATGGGTGCGATATCAGAAGCTGTAGGTGCCAATGCCCACCAGGTTGTCTGCCTGATCTGGAAGTGGCGGCTGCCGGTCTCGATTTGACCGATTGCCGAAACACACTGAAAGCCATTCCGGCGTTTTTCCGCAACGACCGAGGGACTAATGTGCCGACATCATTCCCCACCTTCCAGCCGGAGCATTTCGATGACCCTTCACTACATTTACGACCCGTTGTGCGGCTGGTGCTATGGCGCAAAACCGCTGGTACAAGCCGCACAGCAAGTGCTGCCAGTGATAGCCCACGCCGGCGGCATGATGACGGGTGCCAACCGCCAGAGCCTTTCGCCGCAACTGCGCAATTACGTAATGCCCCATGACCGACGGATTGCCGAATACACCGGTCAGCCGTTTGGCGAAGCCTATTTCGAAGGCCTGTTGCGCGATCACACCGCGGTGTTTGATTCGGCACCGCCGATTGCCGCTGTGCTGGCAGCGGAAAAAATCGACGGCCGTGGCCTGGAACTGCTGGGGCGTTTGCAGACGGCGCACTATGTCGAGGGGCGCCGAATTGCCGACGAAAGCGTGCTGTTGGAATACGCGGTGCAGCAGGGGTACGACACCGATACTTTCTTGAACGCCAAGCAGTCCGTCGACACCGAGCAACATATGAAGAACAGCCGCGCTCTGTTGGCGAAACTCGGCGGGCAGGGTTTTCCGACTCTCGCACTGGAGCAGGATGGTCAGTTCACATTGGTGGATATCGGCCCGTGGCTCGGTAAACCGCAGGCCTTCGCACAATGGTTGAGCGAGTCGTTTACGCCTGCGACAGAGGCGCATGCCTTGCCGGTCTGTGGCCTCGACGGGTGTGCGTGACCCGGCATTAAAATCCCTGATTACAGGCGTTTCCCTGCACGAAGCCACCGCAAAATTTACTTTTTTTAGACGTTTTTCGCCTATTTAAAGACGATTCTTGAAATTGACACATTGTTGAGGGCGCGGCTACGATTCGGCCCAACGCCTGTGGCTAACCGCCATGACTCAAAATCAGGAGCAGGCCCGCCATGACATTGTCTTGAGCGGGTCTTTTTGTTTCGGGGTGAATAAAAGAGTGCAATAAGCGCCGTTTCAGCCGTTCGACACAGCGCGTTTCAACCCGTAATAAGGAAAACAAAATGTTGAACAAGCGAATCAGTTTGATCGCACTGGGGATGTTGAGTGCCACTTCGGCCATGGCTAACGACCAGGCCGAGTCCAAGGGTTTTGTTGAAGACAGCAGCCTCAAAGTGCTGCTGCGCAATGCCTACATCAATCGTGACTACAAAGATGGCAACCAGGACAAAGCCGAATGGGGCCAAGCGGCCATCGGTACGTTCTCGTCCGGTTTCACTCAAGGCACCGTGGGTGTGGGTGTGGATGCCTTCGGTCTGTATGCACTGCGCCTGGACGGCGGCAAGGGCCGCAGCGGTGCCGGTGGTATCGACTTCTTCAAACAGGGTGATAGCGGCAACGCGGCTGACGACCTGTCGAAGGGTGGCGCAGCGGTAAAATTCCGTATCTCCAACACCGTACTGACTTACGGTGACCAGATGCCGGCCCTGCCGGTGCTGAGCTACGACAACGTGCGTCTGCTGCCGGAAAGCTACACCGGTACCTTGATCACTTCCAAAGAGATCAAGGGTCTGGAGCTGAACGCCGGCCGTTTCACCGCCGAATCGCGCAAGAGCGCTGAAGGCCGTGACAGCGGTGGTCTGAAGTCGATCAACGTGTTGGGCGGTAGCTACCAGTTCACCGAACAGTTCAAGGCTGCGCTGTACGCTTCCGACGTCGAAGACGTGCTGAAGAAGCAATACGTGAACGCCAACTACGTGTTCCCGATCGACAAGGATCAGTCCCTGACCCTGGACTTCAACGGTTACCGCACCAAGCTGGACAACTCCTACGTCCGCGAAAACGGTGTGACCGGCGACGACAACAAAATCTGGAGCCTGGCAGCGACCTTCGCCACCGGCCCGCACTCGTTCACCGTGGCGCACCAGCGCTCCACCGGCGACAGCAACCTGGGTTACGCCTACGGCGGTTATCAGAAAGGTCAGGGTCGCGTGGGTGACGGTGGCAACACCATCTACCTGGCCAACTCCTACTGGTCCGACTTCAACGCTGAAGACGAGCGCAGCTGGCAGTTGGGCTACGGCCTGGACTTCAGCGCATTCGGCGTACCGGGTCTGAGCTACAACTTCGCGTACGTGCGTGGCGACAACATCACCACGTCCACCAGCGAAGGCGGCACCGAGCGTGAAATCTTCAACCAGTTCAAGTACGTCGTGCAAAGTGGCCCGGCCAAAGACCTGAGCATCAAGCTGCGCAGCTCGATCCTGCGTGTTTCGCAGAAATCCAGCGAATACAACGTCAGCGGCAACGAACTGCGGGTGTTCGTGGATTACCCGATCAACGTCTTCTGATGTTTGGTTGAACCCGCGAAACGCGTCAGAAAAACCCCGACTGGTTCGGGGTTTTTTTTTGACGTTTTTTGCGAAAACAGCATAAAAACCCGTGTTTTTGTCATTTGAAATGCACTTTCAAGCCGTTTCAAATCGCGTTTCAAACAGGGCTTTAAATGCCTGAAATTCTTTCTCATGGACGCAAATTCTCCACCTAATAGATTAGGCCGCTCAATGCAGCGGAGAATTTGGTAATGATCGTTTTAACCAGAGAAGTGGGCGAATCGCTACGGCGCGACAAGTACGCCAATGTGCAGGGTGCTGACTTCAATCTCTACGGTCATTTCGCCGACTTCGTCAGACTGACCAAAAGTTGGGAAAACATGGAGCCTGACAGTTACTACGGTCAGGCCGAAGCCGGCATGCGTTACCGTCGTTACAGCGACTTTGAGTACAACCCCAAGACTCGCGAACTGAAGCAACTGGAACATCGCGCGTACGTGCAGTCCAAGGCCAACAACAGCTATGTGGGCGGCGTTGTGCGGCACTTCCAGGACTTCTCGGACGAAGTCATCAGCTCGCCGGTGATGCGCAGCCTGATCGACACCGATTTCGAAGTGTACAAAAGCGTGTTGCCGGAAGAGCTGCACGATGAAATCTGGCAGTGCCAGATCCATCAGATCCGCATCGAGATCAAGCCCGGCAAACAACTGGAAATCACTCCGGAAGGGATTCATTGCGACGGTTATCCGTTCAGCGGCGTGCACTTTTGGGGGCGCAATAACGTCGAGGGCGCGGAGAGTCGTCTGTACGACATCCACGAGCAGCAACTGGCGTCGACCACTTACCAGGAAATCCTCGACACCACCTACTTCCTCGACCGTGACATGCGTCACTACGTGACACCGGCACGCAACACTCACTCCCATGCCATGGCGTACCGGCAGATCCTGGCGATTTCCTTCTCGCGGCCCGGGACCGCTTTCGACATTGTTCGCTAATCAGATCACCCCAATCGACGGCGTCGAATGCTCGACGCCGGTGGTGCTGCGGCGCGCGACGGCCAAGGACGCGCAGCGCATGGAGCGCTTCTTCCGCCAGTTCGACGAAGTGTCGTTCTGTGAATGGCAGGACGCCAAATGCCTGCGCGGCGTGTTGATCCAGAAAACCACCACGGCGTATCTGGCCTTCGATGTCGAAGGCGAGATCGTCGGCGCGGTGCTGGGCGGCATGCTCGGCAGCCGTGGCACGATCAACCATCTGGCGGTCAGCCTGCGCTATCGCAGCCAGGGCGTGGGCCAGCGGCTGGTGGAAGCGGCGTCGGCCGACATGAAACGGGTCGGAGTGCTGCGGATGTTCCTGTTCGTCGATGATGCTAACCTCGCGGGCAAGCGTTTCTGGACGGCCCAGGGTTTTTGCGAACCTCACGGCGAGCGGACATTTGAGAGGGATCTATGAATGAAACATCCGGCAGTGCGCCGCTGATGGTCGACCGTCAGCCATCGCGCACCTTTGCCGAAGCCAGCCCGGTGGTCGCTGGTTACTTTACCGTGTCGTTCGTGTTCGGGCTGATGGCGGTCAATGCCGGGCTGCCACTGTGGCTGCCGGTGGCGATGTGTCTGTTCGTGTATGCCGGGGCTTCGCAGTTTGCGGCGCTGGCGCTGATCAGCAGCGGTGCGTCACTGACCACCATCGTGCTGACCACGTTTCTGATCAACGCGCGGCACATGCTGATGTCGGTCTACATGGCGAAAGCCCTGCGGGCGCTGGGCCTGAGTCGCATGGAACGCTGGTGTTACGCCGGCGGCCTGACCGATGAATCGTTCGCCTTCCACAGCGTCAAACTGGGCACCGGGGCGCCGGTGAACGTCCGTTATCTGATTGGCTTCAACCTGTTCTGCCACACCTCCTGGGTGATCGGCGGATTGCTGGGCGCCCTGTGCGCGCAGTACGCCTCGCATCTGATCAAATACCAGCTCGACTATGCGCTGACCGCGATGATGCTCTACGTCCTGGTCTCACTGTGCAACACCCGCAACAAACTCATCGCCGCCTTGGCCGCAGTGGTCTGCATGGGCGCACTGAGTCTGGTGGGCAGCTCGCCATTCAACGTTTTCATCGCCACGTTTGTGGGCTGCGGAGTGGGTGTATGCCTGACCAAACGTTCCTGATTCTGGTGGTCGCGCTGATGATGGCCGTGACCTTTCTGCCACGGGCCCTGCCGTTGCAGGTCAACACCGAGCACTGGCCGCCCTTCGTCGCCCGCGCGCTGGAATACCTGCCGGTGGCGATCGTCGCTGCGATCAGCCTGACACCCTTGTTGATCAAGGATCAGCACATACAGCTCGATCGCCCGGAATTTTATGCCGCGATTCCGACGCTGTTATGTGCGTATTTCAGCAAAAACCTCTTTCTCAGTGTGGCGGTTGGGACGGCTGCGTACATTGCGCTCGGCTCGTTCATGTAGCGGCAGATCGACCACGTCGTTCAACGCCTGACCGGACAGATCCGGGTTGTTCACCGCCAGGCGCACTTCGAGGAAATCCTCGAACCCGGGGAAGATCGTCAGGCCGTTCTTCTGCGCGGCCTCGCGGGAGACCATGCCGACCGCATCCATCTGGGTGATGAGCGACAGGGTCAGCGTTTCGCTGCAGGAATAAATCGTGCGCTGACTGTTCTCGTGATTGCCCAGCCCGGCGTCGAGAAAACGCAAAAAGCTGTGGGAATACGGACAATCTTCTGCGGGACGCACCTGAAACTTGTTGCCAAGCAAGGTCAGCGGATCGTTCTCCTGACCACAGTGCGCGCCGACCACCTGCACCTGTACTTCAGGCAGGACAATGCTCGGCAGACCCGGACGCTGCGGGCCGATCAGCACCGCAAGGTCAAAGTCCTCGTTCTTCAGCTTGCTGAGGTTTTCCATCGACTCGGCGTAGCTGAATTCCATCTGGTAATCGGGAAACACCTCGATCAGGCGCCCGATCAGTCGCCGGTTGAAATCCGGCGCCAGAGTGGTGTTCAACGCCACTTTCAACGTGCGCTGTCCCGGCACCTTCAACGCTTCGACTTTCTCTTCCATCTGCCGCGTGGCAATCAGCACTCTGTCCATATAGGGCGTCAGCTCGGTGCCTTGCGGCGTCAGCGTCAGCCCCTTGTTGGATCGTCTAAACAAGCGGAAACCGAACTGCTCTTCGACCTTGTTCAACTGTGCGGCCAAGGCCTGCACGGTCAGGCACGAATGCTCGGCTGCTGCCGACAACGAGCCGGTCTGCACGATGCGCATGAGGTTGCGTAAGGTTCTGCTATCCATGGGTAATGCCCTCTGAAGTGGGCTGGGTATTGTTGTGTACGTGACGGCCTGAACGGCGCCATTTGCCGGCTATATTCCTGTACCTGAGCATAGTTGTCGCGCAATTAGTAGCGAATCGATGTCTCCGCCGATGGCTGGAGGCTGACACAGGATCGGGGTTTTTGGCGACGTGGGGGTGATAGGGATCAAAAAAAGTGCCCGACTCGAAGGAGTCGGGCACTTTTTTTGTGCGGTGGGGTTACAGCGGCTGGGACAGTTTCGTACAGCCATTTCGCGCTGTTCAGCGTTGATGCCGGAAGCCTCCTATTGAAAGACAAGAACGGGCTGATTTATTACCGCAGCACAAGTGGCTGAAATATCAGGCAGTTAATTTCGGGACATTTTCAGTCCGAGGCCATTGGATATCCAGGCAATGCCGGCATCCGCGAAGCTAGCGAGAGGATGCCAATGAGCGTGCCTGGGAGCAGGGCGTTACCTGAACAAAAGAACTGGAAGGATCTTGGTTTACCGGACATTCGGGACATTGATTCCGAGTTGCTGACTTCTGCAATCAGAGAATGTCCGGGTGCCGAGAGTCTGGAGGCTGCATGGGAGCAAGTTGCCAAAGGCTTCGGACTTCATGACGGCCTCAATTCAACAGTGATTGAGACACCCATTTGCCCTGTTCTGGTGAGGCGCGAGCACTTGTTGCACATTGTGGAAAAACGCCCGAATGCTCGGGAGCGCTTCACAGACTTCGCGCAAGACACCCTGAAAAAGCCGTTAGAGATCTGGAAGATTTCCTACGATGACGACTCTTTTCGACTGACATACATCGGTGTCTACAACACGAAATACCAGATGCTGGTCGTGATCCATATCGATCACGGCAACGTACTCTGGAACTTCATGAACTGTGACAAAAAGGGACTGAACAAGCATCGGCATGGAGAGCTGCTGTTTCAAAGTTACCGATGGCCCAAACAAAAAGGGCAGCCTTAACAGGCTGCCCTTCACGAAAAAGTTGCTTGATATTGTGCTCCCTCAAGCAGGGGAGAAGAGGTCTCACCCGAACGCTGATTTTCAGGTCATCAACGGGGTTCCTAACGCCGACTATCGCCACCTGATGGCAGTCGGTTTCGCGCTCTTGGAGCCGATTCTCGGCCACTGAATCAGATGTGTCAACCTACGACTTCAATGGGTAAACGGTAGCAACATGGGTGTATCAATTCATTACACCACCTCACAAATGAAGTACCCCACCCCTACTTTTTCCCCTCCCGGCACACGCCTACATTGAGCTCCAACACCTGACCATCATCCCGAGGGCAGGTCACTGGAGTAGTCGTCATGCCATTTGTCAGCGTACGCATCACCCGCGACGGTGTTACCCGTGAGCAGAAAGCTCAGGTGATCGCCGAAATCACTGAAACCCTGGAACGCGTCCTCAACAAACGCCCGGACCTGACCCACATCGTGATCGAAGAAGTCGACACCGATAACTGGGGCTACGCCGGCATCACCACCACCGAGTACCGCCGACAACTGGCGGAACGGGGCCAGTCATGACCCCGACCGTGACCATCGATTTCATTTCCGACGTGGTGTGCCCCTGGTGCGCACTCGGGGCGACAGCGCTGGAGCAGGCGATCGGCAATCTGGCCGGCGAGGTTTCGGTGGAGCTGACCTACAAGCCCTTCGAACTCAACCCGGACATGCCCGCCGAAGGCGAGCCGGCCGTGCAGCACCTGATGCGCAAATACGGCCGCACCGCCGAAGACGTCGCTGCCGGCAAGAAGATGCAGATCGAGCGCGGCAAGGCCATCGGTTTCGAGTTCGACCTGGAGAAACGCACGCACTTTCACAACACCTTCGACGCCCATCGCTTGTTGATGTGGGCAGCGCAGGAAGGGCGGCAGGTCGCGCTGAAAAAGATCCTGCTGCGCGCTTACTTCCGCGACGGCGACAACCCCAACGATCACCCGACGCTGATCCGTCTGGCGACCGAAGCCGGGCTGGATGCCGCGAGGGCCCGCAAGGTGCTGGCCAACGATGAATTCGCCAGCGAAGTGCGGCAACTGCAGGCGTTCTACCGGCAGCACGGGATCAACTCGGTGCCCGCGCTGATCCTGAACGGCAAGCACCTGGTGTCCGGTTCGCAATCGGTCGAGTACTACGAACAAATGCTGAAAAAACTGGCTGCGGCCTGATTCAACACTTACTTATTGATTGAGGATTTCATCATGAGCAACTCGAAAAAAACCGTCGTTATCACTGGCGCCTCCCAAGGTCTGGGCGAAGGCATGGTCAAGGCCTTCCGCGAACTGGGCTACAACATCGTCGCCACCTCGCGCTCGATCAAACCGTCGAACGACCCGCAAATCCTGACCATCGCCGGCGACATTGGCGACCCGGCCACCGCTCAACGCGTGATCAGCGAAGGCGTGGCCCGCTTCGGCCGCATCGACACCCTGGTCAACAACGCCGGCATCTTCGTCGCCAAACCGTTCACCGCCTACACCCCGGAAGACTACGCGGCGGTGCTGTCGGTCAACCTCAACGGCTTCTTCTACATCACCCAACTGGCCATCGCCGAGATGGAAAAACAGGGCAAGGGCCACGTGGTCAACATCACCACCAGCCTGGTCGACCACGCCATCGACGGCGTGCCCTCGGTCCTCGCTTCCCTGACCAAGGGCGGCCTCAACGCCGCCACCAAATCCCTGGCCATCGAATACGCCAAGCGCGGAATCCGGGTGAACGCGGTATCGCCGGGCATCATCAAGACACCGATGCACGGCGAGGAAACCCACGCAGCACTGGGCGCGCTGCATCCGGTTGGACACATGGGCGAGATCGACGACATTGCGCAGGCGGTCGTGTATCTCGATAACGCGAATTTTGTGACCGGCGAGATTCTGCATGTGGATGGTGGGCAAAGCGCTGGGCACTGATTGATCCGGTAACACAAAGCCCTCGCCGCGATGCGAGGGCTTTTTTATGGGCGACGATTTATGGATCCGGACTCAGCACTTTTACCGCGTCATCGACCAGCGCCTTGCTCAACTCCTGCAAATATTGCGAGGCGCAGGCGTGGAGTTCTGGATCGTTGGCGGCAGAAGTATCTGAGGTGAGCAGTTTGGAAATGTGCAGCAGATGGGATGCGTGGGAGAGGGCGGTGGCGACCGGGACGCCGGAGTTGGTGCGGAAGAGTGCGTGGTTGGACTGGAAGGAAAAATGGGTGAGGCCGAGGGTTTTCAGATCGTGGGGGTTGGTCATGGCTTCACCTACCGTTGGCTGGTTGGTGGAAGGGGCAGACTTTGGACGGATCGATGCTAATCATTTGTGAAACTCCCTGTATCAAATGAGCGCTGCCACTTCGTTCTCAGGCGAAAGGGTGGCAGCTATGCGCAGGCTGAGAAACCGGAGATACAGGAACCCGGCAGGCTCGAAAGCCTCCCACGCACAGCCGCCATTGCACGGAATGCGGGCACAAAAAAACGCCGGCAAACGTGGGTTGGGGCGCTGGTGCGCCTGCATCTTACGCGGGTTCTCAGGCCCGGTCGCTGGATTGGCAGCGACGGGTTTGACGGTAGCTTGAGGGAAGGGGAGAGCGCAATCGTGGCCAGTTGGTGGCGGAGGCTGGCGATGTTCCAGATGTGCGGTGCAACAGTTATGTTGCATGCGTAACAGATATGTTGCACATTCGCTCTACCGAAACAGCGAGTGATGCACATGAAGTACAGCGAGTTTCGGCGATGGTTGAAAGCCCAAGGCGTTGAGTTCCAAACCGGCAAGGGCAGCCATTTCAAGGTCTCCTTGAATGGCAGATCAACTGTCTTTCCCGACCACGGAGCCAAGGAGATGGGCGAAGGGTTGAGAAAATCGATAATCAAACAGCTGGGCCTCAAGGATTGAGGCCCAGCTGTACCCCATTAGAGGAAACGTGATGTTCGAATATGCGTTGGAAGTCCACGAGGAGCCGAGCAGTGTCTGGTTGTCCTGCGCAGAAATTCCAGAGATGCACGCCGCTGGCGACACCCTCGAGGAAGCACTCGACGGCGCCATTGATGCGATGGAAACGGCATTGTCGATTTACGTCGATGATCGCCGGTTGATTCCGACAGGTGATGCGGGAGAGCAGGAAAGTGACGCGGTGTTGCGTCTGCCTGCACTGACCGCGGCAAAGGTTGGGCTCTGGAATACGCTTTTGGAGTCTGGGGTCAGCAAGGCTGAACTTGCACGTCGCTTGGGGGTGCAACGACCTCAGGTAGATCGGTTAGTCGATTTCCTGCATCACTCCAAGATTGAGAATGTCGAGCGTGCATTGCAGCAGCTTGGGCGGCGGATTTTACTTTCGGTTGAGGCTGCTTAAGATTGGAGAAAAGCCCCCGACAGCGATCGCTGTCGGGGGCTTTTCATTTGGGGTGGAAAAAACCAATCCCAGAAACAACAAAGCCCCTGCATTTCTGCAGAGGCTTCGTTTTGTATGGTGCCGGCACCAGGAATCGAACCCGGGACCTACTGATTACAAGTCAGTTGCTCTACCATCTGAGCTATACCGGCGTGTGGGCGACGATTATAGCGACTCGGGTGCTTCTGTAAACCCCTGAATTCAGACTATTTTTGCGCCCTCTGCGATTCACGCCCGGCGCAGGACGTTGCGCAGTTTTTGTACAGCGCGCCAGGCGCGGCTGTTTTGCATGGCGCGCAGTTGGGCTTCGGCTTGTTCGGCGCGTTGCAGGGCGGTTTCCAGGGCCGGGTTTACCGGGTGGGCGAGGTTGTGGCCTTTGCACAGCTGGAAGTTGTCGAGGTTGCACGGTGGCAGGTCGAACGCGGGTTTGAGGTTGATTTGTTCGTTGGCGAGGAAGAAGCTGTTGAGGCCGTCGAACAGGACGTTGGTATAGCCGGCGTCGGTCACCAGGTGTTCCCAGGTGTGGTCGCGCTCCCATGGGGTTTCGATGAGGATGATCCAGGGGCGGAAGCGACTGAAGTCCATGCCGCGCAGGACGGTTTCTTCGTGGCCCTCGACGTCGATTTTCAGGAAGTGGATTGGCCGCTCGGCGGCGTGTTCTTCGCAGATCGAGGTCAGTGTGCGTGCGTTGACAGTGAAGCTTTGCACGTCCATGCCGAGGTTTTTGCGTTCTTGCGCAACGACCGGGTCAGCGGTGGACAGGCCGGTGTCGGCAATGCCGTAGAAAGTCAGTTCGCCCGGCTGGTCGCTGGCCACGCATTGCAGCGTGGTGTCGCGGGGGCGATGCTGACGGAGTGCGTCGTAGTAGTTCTGCATTGGCTCGACGTTGATGCCTTGCCAGCCGCGATCATAAAAGGCCTTGGTGACCGAGTCGTGGATCGGGTCATTGGCGCCGACGTCGATATAAAAACCGTTTTCAAAATACTGCAGGGCGCGCCAGAGGCGAACGTCCTCGAAATTCTGTGCGTAAGAAATGAACGTCACGGTCGCTTCCTGTCGGTCGGATTTTTCTTGTTCGGGCGTGCGCTACCTGCACGGCACAGGTCTGTATAGCAAGGGCAGATGGCCGGTGCAATTGTCCATTGCCGGCGTCCGCGATTCGGCGGTTATGTCCTTTTGGTCGAGCGCTTATGCACAACAGGCTTTGAAGAGGACGGGCTTAGAGGGGATTTTGTGGACGGGTTCTCATTTGAATCGCAAATCCATGTTTTGCCGGTTTTTTATTCATATGAATAAAAAATGACCAGCGCTGTTAATAGCCTCAAACAGCCGTGGATATTGGATCCACGATAATTCCATCAACAGAGTTATCCACAGGCTGTGGAAGATTAAACGCGTTCTGCCAGCAACAGGAAATTGCGCGGTGTGAGCGGCGCTTCGCAGAAGGTGCCGAGACGTACGACGTATCCCTGTTCGGTGAGGAAAAGTGCCCGATCCAGATTCAGCCAAAGCTCCAGCGGCCGTCGGAACAGTCCACGCAGCAGTTCCAGGTTGCGAACTTCGGCCAATCGCTGCCAACCGGCAGCTTCCAGTGCTACCCAATCTGGCGCGCCAACTGTGGATAACTCTTTCAACGCTGCCAGATCGCGGCAGTAATCAGCGAACGGTTTGTCCAGCCAGGCGCTCGGCAGGGACGGCGTCGGCAAGTATTCGTCGACGCCACGCACTTGCCGTTGCAACAGATCGAAAGCCAGTCGGCGGGCCATGGAGGTGTCACGCTGACGTCGGACGCGGGCACCGGCGGTGACGGTTTCGCTCATCGGCAGGGACAGATCTTCCAGCGAGAGCTGTAGGGCGGAGCGTGAACCTGCGGAGGACAACGCCTGATATTCGGTGCGACTGATCCGGTTGTAGCAGCACGGTGCGATCGCCAGTTGTCGGCAGCCAGCGGCGGAGGCCAATTGCATCAGGCGTACATGCAGATCGCCACAAGCATGCAGGGCGACAGGTGTGTGTTCGGCGTCCAGCAATAAAGCGGTGTTCGCCGCAAGCACATCCTGCTCGACATGCAGCGCATGCAAGTGATAACGCTGACTCAGCGCCTGACCGCTGGCAACCAGCGCCGGGTCGTATTCCAGACAGGTGAGTTGCTGCCCAGCGCCGAGCAGACGCCGACCTAAATGGCCTTTGCCCGAACACCAATCCAGCCAGTGCTTCGGTTGCGCGGCGAACGACAAGCGGCTGGCGAAGGCCTCGATCTGCTGCCATTTGCGCCCCGGCACATCGACATTCAGGCGATGCCCGGCGGCTTCCAGCGAATGTGCAGGCAGCTCACCGACCACACTCAATTCAAGCGACAACGCCGCCAATGAAGCGAACGGCTCCGGCGCATCCAAGAGTTCGGCAGGGTGGTTATGGGCGTTTTCCGCATCTTCCAGCGAACGTCCGCGTAGCCACGAGGATAATTCAGGGTAGGACGCTTCCCATGGCAGTTGCAGATGAGTGAACGGGCGGGGCTTCCATAGCGCCTGATGCGCTGTGAGAAATGTATCCAGTGCCGTGAAACGGGCGAGTAGGGCCTCGCCCGTTAGCACGTCAGAAGTATCAGCGTCCCTGGCACGCATCGACGCGCAGCCAGCGTTCCAGCAGTTTGAAGCCGCGAACCAGCACGTAAGCCATCACCAGATAGAACACGCCGGCGGCGAAGAAGATCTCCACCGGCAGGTAAGTGCGGGCAATGATCGTGCGCGCCATGCCGGTCAGTTCCAGCAGGGTCACGGTGCTGGCCAGGGCACTGGCCTTGAGCATCAGGATCACTTCGTTGCTGTAGGCCGGCAGGCCGATACGCGCGGCACGCGGCAGGATGATGTAGAACAGCGCTTTCGGTCGGGACATGCCCAGCGCCCGCGCCGCTTCGATCTCGCCCGGCGGAATCGCCTGGATCGCCCCGCGCAGGATCTCGGCGATGTACGCCGCGGTGTGCAGGGTCATGGTCGCGGTGGCGCACCAGAACGGATCGCGCAGGTACGGCCACATCGAACTGTTACGCACCGCATCGAACTGCGCCAGGCCGTAGTAGACCAGGAACAGTTGAACCAGCAACGGCGTGCCACGGAAAAAGAAGATGTAGGCGTAGGGCACAGCGCGCACGTACCACAGCTTCGAAGAACGGGCGATGCCCAGCGGAATTGCCAGCAGCAAACCGGCGATCACAGCGATGGCCACCAGCTCCAGGGTCAGCGTCGCGCCCTGGGCCAGTTTCGGCAGCCACTTGATGATGACTTCCCAATTCATTGAGCGCTCCTCGCGAAGCCGCGTGCGGCGCGTTTTTCCAGCAGGTGCATGCCGATCATCGCCAGCACGGTCAGGCACAGGTACATGAGCGCCGCCACCATATAGAAGGTGAATGGCTGCTTGGACACGGTCACGCCGATCTGCGCGTGGCGCATGATTTCTTCCAGGCCGATGACCGACACCAGCGCGGTGTCTTTCATCAGGATCATGAACAGGTTGCCCAGGCCGGGCAGGGCGATGCGCCACATTTGCGGCATGATCAATTTGGTGAAGATCCGCCATTTCGACAGGCCCAGGGCCACGCCAGCCTCGCGGTGGCCTTTGGGAATGGCGAGGATTGCGCCGCGAAACACTTCCGTGGCGTAGGCGCCGAAGCACAGGCCCAGCGCAATGACGCCGGCGGCGAAGGCGCTGAGTTCCAGTTCGGGATTGCCGAGGAGCTCACCGAGCGCGCGCATGGCGTTGACCGTACCGAAGTAGATCAACAGCACCCAGAGCAATTCCGGGACGCCGCGCACCAGGGTCGAATAGGTTCCGCCAAGCCACTGCAACGGCTTGTACGGGGAAGTCTTGGCCAAGGCGCCGAGCAGACCGAGCACCAGCCCCAGGCACAGGGCCGAGAGTGCCAGTTTGACGGTCATCAGCGCGCCGGCGAAGAGCGCCGGGCCGAATCCGTAGAGGTCGATAATCATGGATTTCTTTTCAAATCGCGGCAGGCAAGGCCGGGGATCGGCACCGTCATGTAACGGCGCCGATCCGGCAGGTCAGGATCAGTAGATGCTGAACGGGAAGTACTTGTCGTTGATCTTCTTGTAGGTGCCGTCGGCAACGATTTCCTTCAGCGCGGCGTTCAGCTTCTCGCGGATCGGGTCGCCTTTACGTACAGCGATACCGATCTTGTCGCTTTCTTCTACCGGGTCGCCCTTGAATTCATAGGCTTTGCCGGCGTCGCTTTTCAGCCACTCGTAGTTGACGTATTTGTCGGCGAGGATGCCGTCCAGACGACCGGAAGTCAGGTCGAGGTAGGCGTTTTCCTGGGTGTCGTACAGCTTGACGGTGATGTCGTCACCGAAGTTGTCTTCCAGGAAGGTGCCAGCCAGGGTCGCACGCTGGGCGCCGATCACCTTGCCTTTCAGCGCAGCCTTGTCGGTTTTGAAGTCGACGTTTTTCGGCGCGATGAATTGCAGCTTGTTGGAGTAGTACGGGTCGGTGAAGTCCACCGCTTGCTTGCGCTCGTCGGTGATCGACATCGAGGAGATCAGGAAGTCGAACTTCTTGGCGTTCAGGGCCGGGATGATGCCGTCCCAGTCCGAAGTGACGACGGAGCATTCAACTTTCATCTTGGCGCACAGGGCGTCGCCGATGTCTTTGTCGAAGCCGACGACGTTACCGCTGGCGTCTTTGTTGTTGAACGGCGGGTAACTTTCCAGCACATTGGGATCCTAAGCTTAGAATTCCACGTGGACAAGTTGTC
>JADMIO011200091.1_pt1 | contig 86662 bp, 82 predicted proteins | sample 8958161 | NCBI WGS metagenome assembly JADMIO01 (sample SAMN16585339, study PRJNA669376) | soil metagenome | isolation source: Crop rotation soil | place: USA: Cullars Rotation, Alabama | collected 2011 | reverse complement strand
CGCGACAACTTGTCCACGTGGAATTCTAAGCTTAGGATCCCAATGTGCTGGAAAGAGGCCTGTGAGACATCCGCGATGCTACATAATGTAAATGTACTGACGACGCAATCAAACTTACTATCCTCAAAGGGGAGCCTTTCGCTTCTGAGAACCTGCTTGTCGATTGCGATCTTGGACTGTTCGATGCGTTTCCGCGCGAGCCGGTGCATGCCGATATTGGGATCGACTATCGTCAGCTTGCTGACGTTCGGAGGATAGTGAGGGAGATTCAAGCCAGAGCCGAAGCCGATTTCCAGCACGCTCCCATCGACATGGGCGAGCAACTCTTGGCGATGAAGGGCAACTTGCGGATTATCCAAGAGGTAGTTGCAAAGGCGCGGGAAAATGACCCTCGAGTAGAATCCCAATGCGAACCCCTTGAAGGAGGGCTAAAGCGCCGTAGTTTGGCGATATTACAACGGACTGTGCCGGGAAATCCACTGCAGCCAATGCTTGCGCGACCGTTTCTGTTGTACTCTTGAGCTAAAGATTGAGTAGCTGAAAATCAAACCATACCCCGTGATAGGAGCTGTTGGTCATGAAGAAACTCTTTGTCGTTGTCTTGGTGTTGGTGGCTGCTGCCGCAGTGCTCGGCTACAAACAGGGTTGGCTCAGCTTCACCAAAGACGGTAAGGTCGACGTCCAAGTCGACGTTGAGAAGTTCAAGAAGGACAAAGAGGACTTCTCCAAGACTTTCGGCGAGAAGGTCAAGTCGGCGAAGGACAAACTGGCGAATCTGTCGAAGGAATCGGACAGCCTGTCGGGGGACGACAAGACTCATGCCCAGAAGGAACTCAGCGAACTTAAAGAAAAGCACGAAAAGCTCGTGAGCCAGATTAAGAGACTCGACGATGCCGGAGCGGACAAGTTCGAGGACATCAAGAATGACCTCTCCAAAGCGCTCGAAGATGTCGATTCCAAGATTGATGAACTGGCGAAAAAGGTCAAGAAGAGCAAAACCTGATAGCATCGTCAGGGGACGCTGGGTACCCTGATGGAATGGGAGAACGGGCAAACGTCCAGCGCGGACGCTATCCAGTACTCGCTAGATGACCTCGCGATGAATCGACTGCAACACCCGCCGGGACTGATGCGCGGCGTTCTATCGCGACGTGAGATGCTGCGCATCGGCACGCTCTCAACCTTCGGCCTGACCCTGCCGCATTTGCTCACTGAGAAAACTCTTGCCAAGGGGAGCGGAGGGCGAGCGAAGGGCTGCATCGTCCTCTTTCTCATGGGCGGGCCTCCCCAGCATTCTACCTGGGATCCCAAGCCCGATGCGCCACCTGAGATTCGCGGAGAATTTGGACCGATTGACACGAAAGTCCCAGGGATCAGGATCTGTTCTCTCTTTCCGCACGTTGCCAATCAGCTCGACAAGATTGCGTTGCTGCGAGGGGTCTCCACGGGTGACAATGCCCACTCGTCGAGCGGCTATGCGATGATCACGGGCGTGCCTCACAGTCCGCTGAATGCGGAGAACGTGAATCCCGGGCCCCCTAACGATTGGCCTTCGCTTGCGGCGATGGTCCGAGCACTGCGTGGGGATCGAGGTGGGCTCCCCGCATCGGTTCGCCTGCCGATGCACATCTTCAATACCGATAGTTCCATCTGGCCTGGCCAGGATGCTGGTTTTCTCGGTCGCCGCTACGATCCCTGGCTCTTCCGCTGCGAGCCAGCGGCCGCTCACTTCAAAGTCCCCGAATTGAGTCTGAGTGCGGATGTCTCGATCGATCGACTGGGCGAACGACGCGATTTGCTGCGCAAACTCGATCGGACGATTGCAGCCGGCATGACGCCCGCAGATGGCAAGTCGACTCGCTATCAAGAGCAGGCTTTCGACCTTCTCGGTTCTCCGCAGGCACGGGCCGCCTTCGATCTTGCACGCGAAGAGCCTAAGTTGCGCGATCGTTATGGCCGACATCATTTCGGTCAAAGTTGTTTGCTCGCCAGGCGGTTGATCGAAGCAGGCGTGGGATTGGTGCAGGTGAACTGGTACCGCGGTGCCGATGAACCTTCGGACAATCCGTGCTGGGACTCGCACACTCTTGAAAGTCAGCGATTGAAAACCGTCCTCGCTCCCACCGCGGATTCCGCATTCGCTACGTTGGTGGATGATCTGGCACAAAGAGGCATGCTGGACGATACGCTCGTGCTGTGCATCGCCGAGTTCGGCCGTACGCCCAAGATGAACAGTCGTGCGGGCCGCGATCATTGGGGGCACGTCTTCTCTGTAGCTCTGGCCGGAGGCGGAGTACGCGGCGGCCAAGTCTATGGCTCATCCGACAAGCAAGGCGGACATCCACGTGAGGGGCGTGTACTCCCCCAAGATCTGACGGCGACGGTACTTCACTGCCTGGGCTTTGAGACGAATGCGGAAATACACGATAGCCTCGGGCGCCCGATACCCGCGAGTCGAGGCGAAGTAATTCGCGCGATTCTTTAGACCCCTCCTCTACAGAGCTTCACTATTCTGCGGTCGCTCACGCGGATCGATCCAAATCCAGAGTAAAACTCCGATAAGACAAAACACGCCACTCAGTGCGATGCCGTATTGCCAGCCGAGTTCTGAGCTCACCCAGGGTGTGACGATCGGAGCGAGGAACCCGCCGACATTGCCGCCGAGATTAAAGATTCCCGCAGAGGCTCCGCCCTGCTTGCCACCCAGATCAATTGCAGTCGCCCAGAATGGCCCTTCGCTCGCCGCTACCGATGCTAGAGCGGTGGCGAAGCAGACTAGGATCCAAAGCGGATCCGTTACATACAGTCCAAGTCCGAGCAATACAGCGCTGGCAACCATGCCGCCAATTGGAACCGTTACTCTTCCTACGTAGTAACCAAAGCGCCGTCCAAGCCAGTCGGACACGACACCTCCGAGGAAGATACCCCCCGCCGCAGCCAGGAATAAGATGCTGGTGTACCTTCGCCCAACACTCTCGTCCAGTTTGAGCACTTCTACGAAGTAATAATGCGTCCAGAAATAGAAGAGATACTCGAAATAGCCGACGGCCGCGTAGCTGAGCGTGAGAAGTATTAGACTGCGACTGCGCAGCAGGTCGAGCCATTCGGCACCCGGCGGTGTCGTGATGTTTGCGCTGAGTGAATCTGGCACCTGCTCTTGGGTTCCGTGCTGCTGAATAATGGCTGGATCATCGGGCCGAATGACTTTCAGTTCGGCCGAATTCACCCCGTGATGCTGAAAAGGATTCTCTTTCGCATACACGGTCCATAACAGCCCGATTCCGATTGTGATTGCTCCGGTAATCACAAACGACTGACGCCATTGAATGGAATCGATAAGGGCCCCAAATACCACGGGCATGACGGCCATACCAAGTAATGCGGCGCTCATCACCATACCATTGGACCAGGCGCGCAAGCCGAATGGCATCCAGTGCGAAATGATGCGCCCGCTGGACGGATAAATGGGTGCATAGAACACTCCCGTGGCAAAGCGGATAAGCAGAAGCGAGATCAGCATATAACCGAACGTCGGCTGTACGATTCCCATCGACATGACCAACGAACCTGCACCGACTCCAACGATAACCAATGCCAGCCAGGCGCCCTTGCGATCTGCGAACCAACCCCCGGCAATCATGAAGAGTGCATATCCGAGAATGAGTGAAGAATAGACAAGTCCCATCTGCTTCTCAGAAAGCTGGTACTCCCTCATGATCTTCATATCGGCAGCAACCGATAGGCTCGTTCGGTTGAACCAGCTCATGAAGCTGAAGGCTAAGAGCAGTGCAAGGATGCGCCAGCGTACCCACGTTGGACGCGAAGGAACTGAGGACTGGTCTGCTTGGGGCATGCATCAACCTTGCTGTGGGGGCTGGAAGAACTCAATGAGAATGCCGTTGGGGTCGCGAAGATAGACTGCGTATGCACCGCGATTCGGTCCTGCCGTGATCTCCACGGGCGGACTGGCGAACTTCGCGCCGCGTTCAGAGAGTGTCGCGTGCAGCGCTGGGAGATCGTCGGTGAGCAACGCCAGGTGCGAGCTTCCCGGATCGCAGGGGCGCGGATCGACGGGAGTTCCCATGGGAATGAGATACTGGAAAAGTTCGATGTGATGGCTGCTGTTAGGAATGCGCAGGAGCGCCGCCTTCACCCAGGCGCCAGGATGCCCGACAATCTGGCCGAAGTAGTCGGCGTTCAGATCGCGCGTGAAGACAACCTCCAGTCCCATGACATCGCGAAAAAACGTAAGCGACTTGTCCAGGTCTGCGATAGTGAAGCTCGTATGGTGGGCTCCGGTAATTTGAGCCATGAATGTTCCCCTAGTTGAAAGCCGAACGGTAGCCATTATCTACTTCGAAGTGTCGCTGTCGATGAAAACCTTTCGTGCCACAATGAATTCGCTGCTCATGCTGATCGGCGCGCCCGATTAAGGAAGCAGGTCTGAATGACCAAACAAGCCACGCAGGCGGTGGTGCCGCCAATTGAAAGTCCAACGGTACAACAGCGCCAGCAGAGGGCCCGCAATGCGTAAGACCGGTATGAAGTCGATCTCATCGGTCACGATGCAACCTTCGGGAGCGGGCGTCACCGTTCGCCTGTGTCCCCAAGCGCGGATGCTGAGCATTCGCGATCTCTCCTGGAAATAATGCCCCGGGTTAAGCTCGACGAGGCAGATGTCATCGAACTCGATTGGTAGAATCCCGAACAGGAGGATCCAACTTCGGAAGGCCTTCTCGCCAAGTGGAACTGTTTCTAGAGTCAGCTGGCTCATTTTTTCAGGGAAGGTCATGCGGAAGAACGGTCCCAGTTCGCGGTTCACTCCGTCGAAGGTGCTGGCATGCGCCCACACCTGCGCGGGAGATGCTCGGAGTCGACTCTCAACGGTGAACGAATATGCGGGGTTTGACATCGATCAATCACCGGTTGAATGCTCGCTTCAACGCCCCACCAAACTGCCGTGGTCTTGGCTTTCTTGCTTGGAAAGAGCAGTCACCTGCTACCCGGTGATTGCATCTTCCTCCACTCGTTCGAGCAGCAAGCTAGACTTTCTGGCCATCGAGTCGCTATCGTCTGAAAGTAGCCACGATCGGTTCTGCAACAAATCGAACTTCGAGCCGAGATGACGCATCAGCAGATTCCATCAGCAGCAGACTCCACGCGGACAGGGGAGGCGCGATCGCGCATCTTGCCCGCTAGCGACTTTCACTCACTGTGGCACCGTGCTGATGAGAGTCTAACCCGTACCTATAGAATCTGCGATCGCGTACTCGAACTGCGCTGCGATGACTGCAGGTATGCGGATCGATTCGAGCACGCCTTTCGTCACCTACGAATTCGAGATGACGGCAGGAAAGATGGCGTCCGAAAACTGACTTACCTCTCGCGCCACCCTGAATTCGAACGGCGCGGCGCTCTGCTGGATCGCGATGAATGCCGCGTACGACTGTTCGAGGATGGAGATCTTCCTCCCACCAGACTCTTCTACTATCTGGCTTTCGTAGAGGAGGCCATGTTTCCATTGACTGGCCACGCGATCATGCACGGGGCCGTGATAAGTCACCGAAACGAAGTCACCGCTCTGCTGGGCAGAACGTTCTCGGGAAAGAGCACCCTGGGCCTACGCCTTGCATTGCAGGAGGAAATCGTCTTTCTCTCCGATGAATACTGTCCGATTCGCCTGGATGATGCACGGATTGAGCCGTTCCCTAGGGCCATCGGCATTCGACAGGAAACTCGCACACTCTTGCTCGAAAGTACCACCCTGCCCTTTGCTCATGCGCCAAACGCAGCTGCAATTGAGGAGATTGATCCGCTCGACATACCCGGCGTAACGTTGGGCCGGTCTGGTACGCTCCGTAACGTAGTCTTCATTGCACAGGAGCAGCCAACGGCACGGGTGAGTAGCGTTCGCCAACTAGACCTTCCTGCACTCAACGAGGCGTTGCTTGCTGATTTGCGCGCGGTGCCTGGCGTCCGCCGATTGACGATCCTGGAGAAGAGAGCTGGCTTCGGGCACACCGCGCAGATCGAAGTCGATGAGGGCCAGCTCATCGCCGATGAGCTAACGCGAGTGTGCAGAGATCGTCACGGGTTGGAGCTTTTCGGCTTTCTGCCGCCGGATGCGCGCCGACCAGACTTCAGCAAACCTCCGACGCTCAATGCAATGACACCGTTGGATGGGCTCTTTCAACTTCCGCGCTACTTGGTGAATAGCAAGGCGCTCCAGGTACAATCAGCATCAAGCTACTCGATCCTTCTCGACAAGCTTAGCGGCTTGATTGGGAAGGCTAGATTCTTCTGGTTGAAGCCTGGGCCACTCGAGGACACCTGTGCCCTCGTCAAGCGGGAAGTGATCGACTCGTGAGCGAGCCACTGACAAATAGTGATCGCATTGAGGCAGTCGAAGCAGGCAAAGAGAATGCGCCACTGGTGTCGGCTGTCATTCGCGAGCGTCTGCGCGCCGGTCACGATACGCAATTGCGCGTGCAGGGCAAGAGCATGCAGCCGTATCTCGTCGCAGGCCAGTCCGTGCTCGTGCAACCTTGCTCAGCAGCATTGCTTCGCCCCGGCGATCTCGTTGCATTCGAGCAGAGCAATCAAGTCATCCTCCATCGCGTGCTCGCTGTTGATGCAGGATCCAATCAGGTGGTCGAGAAGGGAGACAACGTACGATACGCAACGACGATTGAAGCCGATCGAGTCTTGGGTCGCGCCGTGGCAGTATTTGGGACACAGCTGACTGACCTGAAATCGTTTCGCCATTCGACGCCGGCGCGGCTTATCTCCTGGCTTGGTCGGGCACAGCATCGCGCCGCAGTTAAAATGCGGTCTTGGCCATTGCTAGCCTGGCCACTGTTTGCCTTCATCACTGTCCTGTTGCGGACCGTTGCTTTCCTGGCCAGGCCCTCGCAGTAGAACATCTGTCTACCTATCCAACAATTGGCTGATTGATTACTTGAAATCGGTCAAAGCGAAAGGTAGGTTATTGAGGACGCCGATTGGATTTGGCGTGCTACTAGACCCCTATCGCCCCTCCAAGTAGCTTGTGGTTTCGCTAAGCCTATTCAGTCTAGGAGGGAATCAATGAACAAGCCCAATTATGAGAAGCCCATCGTCGAAGTGCTGACTTCCAAGGAATTGCTGGAAGTCTACGGTGTGGTCGAATGCGCCAGCGGTTCGTCAGGTGGCGGAGGCGGAGAGTAACTCCTGCTTTTTGCTGTCTGGCATCAATACCTCCAGACCTCTCAGATTTACAACCAGGAGTTCTTATGTCCCTTATTGGACTACCTCGCAAGCGAGGGACGGTAGTGCTGCGCGAACTCGGCGACGAGGCCATGCTCTACGATCCACAGGGCGACCTGGTGGTGAAGCTAAATCCAACGGCGCGTCAAATCTGGGAGATGTGCGATGGCAAGCGCAGCCCCAATGAGATGGTGCGCGCGTTGCAAGAGTCGTTTGTCGTATCCGCAGACGCCGAATTAGAAGAGGATGTGAGCCAGGCCATTCACTCTTTCCAAACTGCTGGGTTGCTGGAGCAAAACGCTGGTGCCTGAGGTGAAGGCCAGATCGCTCCATCGCAATCGCAATTAGCGTCGCCGGATATCGGGAAGCTCGGTCGTTCCGTTTGAATTCATCACGCCATGCTTAGCGACAGCTTACCGCTGCCGCATCTGAAGAAAGTGCGACCGGAGGACCGGTTACTTTTTCTTTGCGCTCGCCAGCAGTTCCTCACCCAGCATCGACAACTTGTTCTGCAAGTAGCAGTCGACACGAAGTTGTCGTGGGATCATATCTACACGACGGCACTGAGTCATGGCGTCGGGCCGCTAGTAGGCTCAAATCTCCAACAATGCCCCGAGCTCGAACCGTACATGGACGAGCGTATCAAAGCATCATTCGATTCGTGCATTCAAAAGAGCAAAGTCCTCAAGGGCTTGTTCGCGGAGCGGGCTCATGAGGTACTAGAGTTCTTCGCCAAACGGTCGATTCCGGTCATGCTCATCAAGGGCGCGGCGCTGGACGTGCTTATCTACGACAAGCCATGGTTCGTTCACTCGGGGGACATCGATCTTATCGTTGGGTCGCCAAGAGTGAGTTTGCCTCCCGATGATCGGAAAGCGCTCGATGACCTCGTACACGCGCGTTCGCTGCCAAACCGAATTGTCCCCCTCGAATGCGAATGGCATGGCCATCACGATGTGTCGATGAACGAGGTGCTCTACGTTGACTTCAAGGCGATCTGGGAGCGGGCATCACTGAAAGAACTGTATGGCAGTCGGGCCTCGGTGATGTGCCGAGAGGACCTCTTACTGGCGGCCTGCGTCAACGCCTGTCGCAAGCGCTACTTTCGCTTGAAATCGCTGTGTGATATCGCGGAGTTATTGCGTACGTACGACTATGATTGGGATTCGCTTGTTGGGCGAGCCAAAGAATGGAAGTGCAACTGGATTGTCCACACTGCATTGCTCGTGACTGCGATGACGTTGGGCTGCCGGCTACCCGACGGCACGTTGGACACACTACATGTTCCGCCACTTCGGCGTCGCCTGATCGACTTCCTTTGCAGTCACATGTCCTTCACTACACTGGGCGCGCTGAATAAGGGCAGCACGCTATTAGGTAGAAGAGTGAGTGCAGGATTGCTTCTACCCTACGCGACACTCGGCGGTGTGCAACTATTCAAGAGCTTGCGTGAACTTCTTCGCACCTAAATCGATCTCTCAATATCGGTACGCCAAACCCAGGCTTAAACCCTGAGCCCAGAATCGCGAGTCGTTGAGCGGCAAGACTGGCAAACCCGGACCCAATTGAGGAGCATACGTAGTATTGGTGGGAACCTGAAGCAGGTTGACGGCACGATTGATCTGATCGCCTGGGCGAGCCACGTTATCAATGTAGATCAACGTGTAGCCCACGTTGGCATTCAACCGTTGAGTAACCTGAAAGCCCAGCTTCACGCCAATTTCGGGAACGAATGCCGTGTCGTTATCGAAACGGCGACCGATGTTCGAAGGAAGTGCTAACAATCCGCCATTTGCTCGGGCCGCAACGGATCCATCGGGATTTAGGAGCGTAGTGCTGCCGGCCGCTCTTGCTGTCTGATGAACACCGCCAACCGCGACTTTGCCAGTTACATCTAGGAGCAGCCTTCCGCTCTGTACCCGTGCACGGCCTCCGATCTGGCCTCCATAGAACTGATTTCGAGTGGCAAAGGAGTCGTTCACCGCTATGGAACTTGGTCCAAGCACTGGATTGCCGGCAAAGAATGCAATGCCTCCTGGCAATGGCGTTGACAGCGTGCTCATATCGATGCTTTCAGACAAGTCCAAATAGCGAAAGCCAACAAGCAAGTCCAAGCCCGTTTGTCCCTGGCGAATGAGATTCGTATACGTGTTCGCCTCAAATCCCCAAAGGCGACTCGAAGAGGAGAAATCGAATCTTCCATCGAAGCTCCCCGGTGCCGCGACGACAAACGGAGTCTCAACGCCGTTAACTGCGTTGACGAGCGGGCGGACCAAAAGCGGCGAGCCTGAACCATCTGAGGTTCGTGTGTAATCGCTAGACTCAGGGGAAAGATAGAACCCCCCTGCCTCGAAGCCGAAGATTCCTCGTGCTCCCAGCCATGAACCAACTGCAAACCGCCCGCCGTTAAGCGCTTCGTAGTTGATCGCGTTACTGCCCAGCAAGACAGACGTTCCTTCGGTATTCGGAACGCCTCCCGACGTGAGTGGTCCCGTTGTTAGTATCGGAGGTGGCAATGGTCCGGACTTGATCCACCAGAGCAAGTAGTCGGCTTCGGCCCAAACTCGCGAAGGAGGACCGCAGACTTCACCGAAGCAAGCTTCCGATGGAACGTACGCCGCTTCTTCAGACAGCGCCGATGGCGGATACGTCTGTGGCTTGGCTTGCTGTTGTTGCCCGAGACTAGGCTTGTCGGTCGGCACGGGCGGCCTGACGGCTGCCGCAGGGGGTGTCTGCGCCCACGCGGTTGAGGTCCACGCAAAGGAGGTGAAAACCAAGGCGAACAATCCGTTTCGCATCGATGGACTCCTGTGCGGACACTTCCGGTGGGTTTGCCTTCAATGGGGTGCGCCACGCGCGGTCAGCGGGATGCGCGGAGAGCGGAACCGGTATGACTCATCCAGCCGTTAAATCGGCACTAAGTGGAATTGACCTTGAAATCGAAAGAGTCACAATCAAGAAAAACGGCCATGCCAGCGCGCAGCCTCTTTTGGGTGAAGGCTTTACGCTCGAAAGGTAAGTTTGGCAGACGGGGAGAAGGAGGAAAGCCTACTTACCGAAGCTCTACGAATAGAGAAGCTTCGGCAAGTAGGCAGTCTCACCCATGTCAGGCGTCGTTAGATAATTGCATTCGCGAGGACGGCGAAAGTTTGGAAAATCGAAGTGGTGCCGTCGGAAACATGCACAGTAAATATCAAGTAGTTCCCCACCTGTTGCGCAGTCGGAGTGAGAGTAAACAATCCGGTAACCGAATCAATGCTTGCGCCAAAGTCATTCGCGTCAGAACTCTCAATGCTAAAGGTGAGTGAGTTTGCCGGCAGATCGGGGTCGGTTGCAGTAAATGCTAAAGAGATCTGCTGGCCTTCTGTGGCATTGAAAGTATCGAATCCATTCACCGAGGTGGCGTCGACATCGTACTGCCCACCATTAACTGTCATGGTGGGGAAATTGCCGAACACCGGGCTTTGATTGACTTCGTTGACCGTCACGTCGAAGTTCTTTTCGTCGAACTGGTTGGGATTTCCGTTATCGGTCGCCCGAACCGTAAACGTGTAGGTTCCGGGACCCTGCTCTTCACTGGGCGTCCAGCTAAACGCACCCGTGCTGCCATTGATCGAGGCGCCGGCAGGTACCGTTCCCTGCAGGCTGAAAGTGATGGTGTTCGCCGGACTATCCGCATCAGACGCAGTTGCGGTGAAGCTAACCGCGGAACCTTCGTTCACGGTTACTCCCTGAGCCGGCACGCCACCAAGCGAAGGCGACTGATTCACCTCATTTACGGTGATCTTCAGTTCCTTCTGGTCGTTCAGGTTGGTGTTATCCTTGACCTGGACAGTGAAGGTGTACACCCCAGGACCCTGAGCTTCCGTTGGGGTCCAGGTGAAAGCGCCGGTTGTGGGATTAATCGCCGCGCCGGCAGGTACGGTCCCTTGCAGGCTGAAGGTAAGCTGTGCCGCTGTGGAATCCGCATCGGTTGCCGTTGCAGTCACGTTGATGGTGCTGCCTTCGTTAACCGTTTGGTTCGCCATCGATTGTAGCGCGGGTGGCGCGTTGACGGTAACGGTAAAGCTAGTCGTTGTCTTCAACCCTTCTTTATCCGTTGCCTGCAACGTTATCGTCGACGTGCCGACTTGACCGTTGGTGTAGTCGAGTCGTAGTTTGTTGTGCTCAACGGTTGGCGTCACGAGGCCTGAATTCGTGTTACCCACGATCTGGAACGTCATGCCATCAGCACGAGCCGTAATCGAGATTCCCTCGATCAATGCATAGTTGGCCTTGGTGGCATCGCCCGGATACGTCGTCGAAGTACCGGAGTAGTTCACCATTGGGATCGTGCCAAACGCGCCATTGTCGGCTGAAAGATCCTTCACCGAGAGGGCGGCCAAGGCATCCACCACCGTCATGCCGTTGTTGATGACAACACCGATCGCCGTATAGCCGATCTGATCCGCGGAGCCCTGCGGCGATAGTGCCGCCGAGTTATCCGTCGTGTTGAAGAACCACTGGCTGTTCGCGCTATTAGCCTGATTCGCCAAACGCGCCATGGCGAGAATGCCGCGCGTGTTAGGCACGTTGTACTCGAGGGCGACATTGCCATTTGAAGTGACTGCCGTGGGCAATACCCCGTCACCGGCATACTTGAAGCCGCCACCCTGCAGCACGCCGAAGGACCCTGTCACCAGCCGGTGGAAGATCGAGTTGTCGTAATCCCCATCGTTGATGTACTGGATGATGTTGGCAACGTTCTTGGGTGCCAGCGAATCGAAGAGCCGCACATCGATGTCGCCCAGGATCGTGTCGAAGCGGATGCGCGTATTCGTCAGAAGCGCGTCGGGATCCTTAAAGGTGTTGTAAATACTCAACAGCGTATCTGCCGCGTTCTCGGCAACCGAAAGGTTCGAGATCGCCTGATTCACGATCGGTGCGGCATTGCGAAGTATGCTCGCCGAAGCCACTCCTCGATAGCCGTAGTGATCGGTAAACGTCAGGCTGACGTTGTTCTGGCCTGGGGCGAGAGGTACGCCAGTAAGAGTGAAGTTGCCGTTGTGGTCTGCCGTGGTATTTGGCCCGTTGAGCAACGAGACCTGAAATCCAGGCGAAGTCTGGCCGGAGATGTTCACGGCAGCCAGATTCGTTAGCGATCCGCCCGACTGACTCGCAAACCCTGGATCCAGATTGAAGCTGCCTTGCGGTAGCACCGAATTAACCTTGGCGGCGATACTCGCCATATTCGAGCCATCGCTTAGGATGGACATGTAACTGAGGCTGCCGATCTGGATGTACTGCAACCCCGCAGGCACAGCTCGGTCTTCGAGCCATTCAAGCGAGGGTCGAAACCTCTGGCGGCGCTTTTCTAGTCGTGGGAGTTTGTTGTTTTGAATACGCTTCGAGAATTGGCGCAACCAGTGCAGCATGGAAATCTGCTCCTCTTAGGTGCTCGTGCAGGTAGACACGGCGATATAAAATGACTTTGGTGAGTAACCCGGCCGACAACCGCCGGTCGCTTTGGATGCGCTCGCCTCCGTTCCGACCAGAGGGCAATGCGCTCACCAAGATATACGTGTAATCATAGCGCCACAGTTCATCGCTTCGCAACGAAAAAATCCGAATCTGCGTTACTTCTTGCCTGGTAGGAATAGTCCGAGGGGCCGAATCGGTGCCACTAAGCGTGACTGAAATGCCTTCCGATTGCTCTTCTTAGAGACATGGCTCTGCGGGAAACTCCGTTAACTATTGTCACATAAGCAGTTACAGCAAGAAACCCCTTGTTGCACTTCCTATAATCCCGCGCAGCAGCATCGTTAAGGGTGGCATCTCATTCCATTCCTGTCCCGCGAAAATGTACGGGACGACTCCGAGCAACGGTGAGATTGTCAGCTGGAACTGGCACGATGACGAAAATGAATTCGGTATCGCGAACGATGACTGCATGCCGATTGGTCCGCCCTTGATCGAGCACATTTGAACTGATCGCTGGCTTGGCAATCCTTCATCGCAGAGTTTGCCTCAACAGCCTCATGGATGCGGCACGAGCAACGTGAGTGGCCATATATAAGCCTGTGCAAGCGTCATCAAGCCAACGATTGATGCCAGGATGATGCTGTGCCAGATGACCGCTTTGAAGATGTCTGCCTCCTTGCCGAGTTGATGCGTCGCGGCAGTGGCCACGCAGATGCTTTGCGCATCGATCATCTTGCCCATGACACCACCCGTGCTGTTCGCCGTGCAGATAAGCACCTGAGCTTGCGGCAGCGTCAACTGACTGAGCACGTCCGTGCGATAGATTTCTGTCGCTGTGATCTTCTGCAAGCTGCCGAATAGTGCGTTGCTGCCAGCGTCTGTCCCCGTGAGAAACACTCCCAACCAGCCCAGGATCGCCGCGAAGAACGGATAAAGCATTCCAGTTGCCGCGAATGCGATTCCTAGCGTGGCATCCATTCCCGCATAGCGCGTGATATAGCTCAACCCAAGCATGCACGCGATCGTCGGAATCGGGATCTTCATCTGGAAGAATGTTCGGCGAAATACCCAAACGACATCGGCGAGATTCATGCGCAGCATGACCATCGAGAGCAAGGCCGCGACGAATACCGCGCTCCCAGGAGCTGTAAGCCAGGCAAAATTGTAGAGGGCTCCTTCCGGCCGCGGTACGTATCGCTGCGCTAGCTGTAGATTGGTCAAAGCTTCTAGAGGCGTTCCGCTTCCAACGGCGAGTGCCGCGCATTGTTCCATCTTCACTGCGTGCAACTTGGCAGCCCGTTGCGTCTCACTATGTAATGTGGGAACCGGTACTCGATAGTTCGTTTGTATCGGTCCGAGAAACACTGGCCCGGCGCCGTCTTCTTGGCGCAGCACTCCTAGAAACGACCACGCTTCTCCCTCTCGGCGTTCTTCTTTCTGGCGCACCAAACCGGTTAGTAATAGCAACACCGACATCAGCGCGTAAGGAGTCCAGGCCAAGGTAATCGAACCCAGCGTAAGTGGTTTCTCTGGCTCTGTGCTGGTCGGCGAGTCGCTCTCCATCATCGCGCGGGCAGCGGCAGCGTGAGAATCTTCCGCACCAGAATCGGTGGACACGGACTTCGTCGGCGAGTGACTCGGCTCTGCGCCATGCGCTTCGCTATCACCGTTCTGAAAATGCCACTCCTTGCGAGGCTTCCAAAACTTGAGAAAGATCGCCGTCGCTACAAGGGAGAAAATGCCGCCGCCGATGTCTGTCATCGGATAAAGGACAAGAAATCCGTTCGTGTGATCGTGCAACGTGGCGAAAGTGTACTGGAAGACCGCGAAGGATCCGCCAGCGACAAGCAGTGCCGGCCAGACCTCCCACGTCTGTCGCCAACTGCACATGCAGCGCACCATGTATGCTGGCACGATCGCCGACAGGATTGGCAACTGATGACCAGCCATGGTGCTCAGAGTTTCAGTCGGTATGTCCGTCACGCCGCTGAGAACAATCAGAGGCGTTCCCAGGCCGCCATAAGCCACCGGCGAAGTGTTGGCGATCAAGCAGAGCACAGCCGCGAGAAAGGGATTGAACCCAAGCCCGACCATGATGGCGCCGCAGATTGCAACTGGAGTGCCTCCCCCAGCTGCGCCTTCCAGGAACGCGCCGAACGCGAAGCCTATGAGAATCGCCTGAATGCGTGCATCACCCGACAGCCCCGCCACCGAGCGCTTGACCACGTTGAACTGTCCGGTGCGCACGGTGATGTTGTACAGGAGCATGGCATTGAAGATGGTCCAGCCGACCGGCAGCAGGCCGAACGCCGCTCCATACAAGAATGCTGCGGTCGCCATGTCCGCCGGCATGCGGTACACCAAGACAGCAACGATCCAAGCGACAAGCGCGCCGGCCGCACCCGCCTTCGGCGCCAACCAGCGACGGGGCACGAGAAGATAGAAGAGCGCGACGACGGGCAACGCGGCAAGAATAGTCGAGACGATGTTCGAGAGCGGTATCTTCCCTTGAAGTGGGTCGAGTTCTTGCGTGTAGATCGCGGCCCAAAGCATGCGTCGCCCCTTGGAGAGAAAGTAAGCAGACGCCGCGATTGTAGGGCCGCTATGGCGAGATGCAAGCAGATAACAGAACGGCGAAGAGAATCAGGGTGTGATTTGTCCTACAGGCTATCCATGTAGTTCAACCACATCCTTGTCGTGCAGGACGTGGTCGCGCGTCACCGATTGCCCATCGAATACTCCGGTGCCCCAAATACGAGCCGACTTCAGCTTCTCTTCGAAGTCACGATGAACGAGCACCGCCATCTCTTGCAATGTGCTTCCGATCGGGCATGTAAATGGCGAGGTCATGTCGGCCGGTTTGCCGGGCTTCTTGGAATAGACGCGAATCATACTCAGGAAACGATAGATCTCGGCGCGGAGTTCCTCCAGGTGAGTCCCCTGTTCCGCGGAGTATGCGTGAATGGGAAAACGTGTGCCAAACAGTTCACGCACGATTTCCAGGCGATCCTCTGCGCCTGGCAAGTCGAGCTTGTTCGCGGCGATCATCGTCTTGGTGTAGTGAATCGAGTAATCTTCCTGGTCGGTGGGCACTTCGCCAATCAGGATCGTCTTCGTCTGTTGCAGTCGATCGATAACCGCTTCCGCGGCAAACGGACCATCATCGTCGCCAAGATCGATCATCAGGATGGCCGCATCCGCTGTGCGCACCATGCTGGAGATATAAGATTCCAGAAAGTCCGGAGTAATCGGTGGCAGATCGATGAGTTGCACGCGCACATCTTCCCACTCCATCATGCCAGCGTGTGGCTCGCGCGTAGTGAAGGGATAGGCCGCCACTTCCGGCGTGGCGCGCGTTAGCCGGGTGAGCAAGCGACTCTTTCCAACGTTGGGTGCCCCGACGATAACATACTGCCCCGCGCCTTGTTTCGGAATCTTGTAGCTGATGCCACTCTTCTTACCCTGCTGTTTTTCGTGCTCGGTCTCATCGCGCGCATCGCTCAGCTTTTTCTTGATCTCAGCCTGCAGCTTCTCGCTGGCCTTGTGTTTGGGCAGCAATGACCACATTTTCTTCAGAGCGGTCAGGCGCTCTTCCGCAGTCTGAGCCTTCTTGTACTCAGTTTCCGCTTCCAGGTATTGGGGAGTCAGGTTTACGGCCATGCATGAATCAGGGGTCAGGGGTCAGGTTGCCTTTGGCGAGCCAGGAGCGTGAGCGACTGGAGTCATGATATGCGGCGAGCCAGGAGCGTCAGCGACAGGAAACGCGCTCCGGTCGCTAACTTGACGCTCTCGGCTCGCCAAATTCCATGCTTTCAACCTCATCGCTTTCGGATGCGAGTTGACGACACGTCAAACGCACAGGATAGTAGTCACGTCAACAGCGTCAGTATATAGTGAGCGGCTGGTTGAGTTAACTGAACACCCCTCCTGACCCCTGACCCCTATGCAAGATCTCTACGACCAAATCCAAGACGCCGCCAAGTTCGTGCAATCGCGCTGGACAGGCAAGCCGCGCATCGGCATCATTCTCGGCACGGGACTGGGCGGTCTCGTGGAAGATATCCAGAAGGAAGCGAGCATTCCTTACGAGGAGATCCCGCACTTCCCGCACTCGACCGTGAAGTCACATGCTGGGCGATTGGTGTGCGGCAAGCTCGCGGGCAAGCCTGTGCTGGCCATGGAAGGGCGCTTCCACTTCTACGAGGGCTACTCGCTCAAGCAGATCACGCTCCCCGTGCGCGTGTTCAAGGCGCTGGGCTGTGATACGCTGATTGTGAGCAACGCGTGCGGCGGCATGAATCCGCAGTATGCCACAGGCGATATAATGATCATCGAAGATCACATCAACCTGATTGGCGACAATCCGCTCATCGGCAAGAATGACGATCGTCTGGGCGACCGTTTTCCCGATATGTGCTATCCCTACGATCGCGAATTGATCGGGCTCACACAGCGCGTTGCTCTCGAGGAGAAGATCCCGACACAGAAGGGAGTCTTCGTAGCCGTCGCTGGCCCGAATCTGGAGACGCGCGCCGAGTATCGCTTCTTGCGTGCAATCGGCGCCGATTGCGTGGGCATGTCGACAGTGCCCGAAGTGATCGTCGGCGTACACTCCGGCCTGCGCATCCTGGGCCTCTCTTGTGTCACCGATCTCTGTCTCCCCGACTCGTTGCACCCGACAAAGCTGGAAGACATCCTGGCCGTGGCCGCCGCCTGCGAGAAGAAACTGCGCGTGCTCGTACGACGGGTGGTGGGCGAGTTGTCGTGAATCGGCTCTACTTGGCGAGCCAGAAGCGTCAGCGACTGGAGCATTCTAAGTATTCAGTTGCTGACGCGACTGGCTCGCGTTCGAGAGATTCCGCAACAAGTTTGGATCTGTGCTCGGCAAATCTGGGCGGCTCAACCTCGAATAACAGGATAGTCGCTCCAATTCTTCCCGAGTGAGCCAAGAACTTGCGATCGAGCAAATTCCACGAAGATAGCCCCATGACACGCCTAGTCCAACGAACAGTAGACTTGGATGCCAGCCGCACTCCCGCTGGCGCAACGCCCTCCACCCCGATCGCCACCCCGCTCTACTGGCCAGCACTCATTTTCGCGCTCACATTTCCGACGTTGCTCTCCTATCTGGATTTCATCGCCTTCTCCAGCGGTGGCGGCGAGCCGAACCCGGCGCAGCAGCTCGTCTACAGCGGCGGCAAGGTATTGCAGTTTCTCTTCCCGCTCATCTGCTTCTTCCTTGTTTATCGCCGGCTTCCTCGCGCAGCGGCGCCGACGTTACGCGGCTTGGGTTTCGGCCTCGGCTTCGGCGTGCTTGTCGCGTCCGGGGTCGTCGTGCTCTACTATGCATTCCTGAAGAACTCCGTCCTTCTCGCTTCCACGGCAGTGCAACTCCGCCAAAAGCTCGAAGAGTTCGGCGTCGCTTCTCCACTCGGCTTCGCGCTGTTCGCGTTCTTTGTGATCGTGCTGCATTCTCTGCTTGAAGAATACTACTGGCGCTGGTTCGTCTTCGGCTGGCTGCGCAAGCGAGTTTCACTTCTTCCCGCCATGATCATCTCCGGCCTGGGCTTCATGGGTCATCATGTGATCATCCTCTGGGTCTACTTCCCCGATCAGCTTCTCACGGCCGTGATTCCCTTCTCGCTCTGTGTAGCCGTCGGCGGCGCCATCTGGGCCTGGCTCTACGAACGGAGCGGTTCACTCTACGCGCCCTGGCTCAGCCACCTGCTCGTGGACGCCTCGCTCTTCATGGTGGGATATGACTTGTACTTTGGGGGGTGAAGAATTCTCACAAGTGACTTGAGCTACCTGAAGCACATCATCCGCGTTAGAATGCTCCACGGGGAGGATTCGAAAATGAACGCCGTTCGCATTCGACGAAAGCTGGATTCGGAAACGCTCCATCTTCCGGAGCTCAGGCCGCTGCTTGGCAAGACCGTTGAGATCATTGTCTTCGACGAATCCACTCCTGCAATCTTGTCAGGAACAGGCGATTTAGATGCGGCCTTAAATGACATCGAGAAACTTGAGGACTACGACTTTGACGCTCTTCGCGAGCAAGATGAATGCGATCGCGAGCACGCCAAGGATCAACTACTATGATTCTGGCTGACGCGTCCGTACTAATCGATTTACTTCGGCAGCGCGATCCCAAGTTGAAAAGTCTGTTCTCCTCTCTGTCGGTCGCTGTGTGTGGCGTGACCCGAGCAGAACTGCTCCACGGGGCCCGTAGCGCGAGAGACCGAAAGAAGATCGTTACTTTGCTCGATGGTCTTCAGCAAGTGCTTCATTGCAGACACCGTCTGGGACGCAGTCGGCGACAATCTTGCTGCACTTCGTAGCGCTGGCCTCACGGTTCCATTTCCTGACGTGGTCATCGTCACACTCGGCACACTCTACGGACTTGAAGTCTGGGCCCGAGACAAGCACTTTGCCGGTATCCAGGTTGTGCTGACCCACCTCAAGCTGTTTCAGGAACCACCTTAGCACCTGCCTCATCTCGCGCTGTGGCCTATCTGCGTCTGGCTCTACGAACGCAACGGCTCGCTCTACGCACTCTGGCTCAGCCACCTGCTCGTGGACGCCTCGCTCTTCGTGGTGGGGTATGACTTGTACTTTGAGGTGTGAAAGAGACCGGACAAGAAACGACGCCGATAGCGGCTTTAGAGCTGAGTTTCCTTGAGAATCAGTACGGTTGATGCACTCTCCTTCGCAATAAAATGCTCGTCACCTTGAAAGTCGATGTGAATGTGGCAGCCTTCTTCAAAGTCCTGACCGAAGTTGCTCATTGTCTCTGAGAGTATGACCAGCAGAGCCGGATCGCCTTGTATGACCAAATCTGCGAACGGGGCCATCGCTAGCTTCACCTTCTCTCCTGGGTGATGCCGAATGACAATGCACCGTGCACAGCCAGAAAAAGGAGCCGGATTGAGGACTGGCTCTCCCGGGACTACTGATCCATCCTCTCTTAGAGCCATTGAAAGTGCCAACCATTCCGCTCTCGTGCCAGCAATCTCGACTTCCTCAAAAGGGCGCTCAGAAAACACTACATTCATGAAGGCCTCTCTCCAGGCGCCTATACTGATGAGGCTCACCTTCCAAGTTCGCACATGATACGCGATTCGCCTTGTCTCCGGCCATCGCAGTGTATCCTCCCTTCTCGCGGCTTGCACGCAAGTCCGGCGACTTCCCGGTATTTTGGAGAGCCGCGCTTTCGTTTCTCAATCAAGGGGTGCAAATGAAAGGAATGATCTCCACCTTCAACTCGCAAGTCCGTACTCTACGCTCCATATCGAAGTCGTCAATCGCTCCGATCGCGTAGGTTCCAGCCTTTTCTCCGCCTCTCTCCTCCTTTAGAATCATCCCAATCACGCAGCTAGTTCGAAATCCCTCGCGCGAAGGAGCAAGCGGTATGTCCTCTCCCGCCGGTTCGAATATCACCAGTGTCTTGAAAGAGACGCGCAAGTTTCCCCCATCGGCCGAATTCGCCAGCCAGGCCCACATCAAGAGTCTCGCCGACTACGAGAAGCTCTGGGAGCGGGCCAAGGACGATTCGGAGGGATTCTGGGCGGAACAGGCCGAGTCGCTGCACTGGTTTCGACGCTGGGACAAGGTGCTCGACTGGAAAGAGCCACACGCCCAGTGGTTCGTCGGCGGCAAGATCAACGCCAGCTACAACTGCATCGATCGCCATCTCGAAGGCCCACGCAAGAACAAGGCCGCCATCATCTGGGAGGGAGAGCCGGGCGATACGCGCGTGCTGCGTTATCAGGATCTTCATCGCGAGGTCTGCCAGTTCTCCAACGTGCTCAAGAAGCTCGGCGTGAAGGCGGGAGATCGCGTCACTCTCTACATGCCGATGATCCCCGAATTGCCAATCGCCATGCTCGCTTGCGCGCGCATTGGCGCCACGCACAGTATCATCTTCGGCGGCTTCTCGGCCGAAGCTGTCGCAGATCGCAACAACGATGCCAAGGCAAAGCTGCTCATCACCGCCGATGGTGGCTATCGCCGGGGCAAGATCGTCCCTCTCAAGCAGAACGTGGACGCCGCGCTGGAGAAATCTCCCACCGTCGAGAAGTGTGTCGTCTTCGATCGTTGTCATACTCCGATCGAGATGAAGGCGGGGCGAGACTTCTGGTGGCATGAGCTGATGGCCGAGGCTTCGCCCGAATGCCCCGCCGAGCAACTGGACAGCGAGCATCCGCTCTACATCCTCTATACGAGCGGATCGACCGGGAAACCCAAGGGGGTCCTTCACACGACGGCAGGCTACCTGCTCGGCACCTCGCTGACGCACCGCTGGGTGTTCGATCTGCGCGAGGATGATACTTACTGGTGCACGGCCGACATCGGCTGGGTCACCGGGCATAGCTACATCGTGTACGGCCCGCTTTGCAACGGCGCCACCACGGTCATGTACGAGGGAGCGCCCAACCATCCGCGCGAGGACCGCTTTTGGAGCATCATCGAGAAGTACCGCGTCAACACGTTCTACACGGCGCCCACTGCCATCCGCGCGTTCGTGAAGTGGGGGAACGACTGGCCGAAGAAGCACGACCTTTCGAGCTTGCGCCTGCTGGGCACCGTTGGCGAACCGATCAATCCGGAAGCGTGGATGTGGTATCACGAGGTCATTGGTCAGAAGCGCTGTCCGATTGTCGATACCTGGTGGCAGACCGAGACCGGCATGATCATGATTTCACCGCTTCCGGGCGCGATAGCCTCGAAGCCCGGCTCCGCGACCCGGCCCATGCCCGGGATCGTCCCGGAGATCGTCGACAAGCAAGGCAACCCTGTTCCCGACGGTCAGGGAGGTTTGCTCATCATCAGGAAGCCCTGGCCCTCGATGTTGCGCACCATCTATGGCGATGATGAGCGCTATCGCCAGCAGTACTGGAGCCAGATTCCTCACGCCTATTTCACTGCCGACGGCGCTCGCCGTGATGAGGATGGCTATTTCTGGATTCTGGGGCGCGTCGATGATGTGCTGAACGTGGCGGGGCATCGGCTGAGCACGATGGAGATCGAAAGCGCGCTGGTGCATCACCCGCGCGTGGCAGAGGCCGCCGTCGTAGGCAAGCCGGATGATATCAAGGGTGAGGGCATCGCCTGTTTTGTTACGCTGAAACAGGGCGAGACGCCGACGGACGATCTGAAGAAGGTGTTACGCGAACACGTGGCTAAGGAGATCGGCGCCCTCGCGCGACCCGACGAGATCCGCTTCACGGATTCCCTCCCAAAGACGCGCTCCGGCAAGATTATGCGGCGACTGCTCCGCGATATCGCCAGCGGCAAGCAAACCGTACAGGATACCACGACGCTGGAAGATTACAGCGTGATCGCGCGACTGCGGGAAGAAGAGGAAGGATGAAGGAAGCCTGAGGCGAGCGGGGGACGTAGGTCCCCTGTTCGAAGAAACAGGGAGCTGACGCTCCCCGCTTGCCTGGATTAATTGTGATTGTTGCCGGATTCAGAGCGTCAGGTACCGAAGGAGAGTAACATGGTCTTCAAAGAGATCGTTCTCATCGTCACGGTAACAATCCTGATGGCCTTCGCGCAACTAGCCCAGGCCGCTGTCCCGGCACCCGATGAACCGAAGGTGGTTAAGCCAACAGCGGAGGAGATTAAAAAGGGTCAGGATCGCATCGAAGAAGCACTCAAAGCGATGAACGCCGAGTTCGCGCGCGTCCAGGTCCTATTGGATGAACCAACCCTGCGAGCCTTTCCCCGCTATCTCTTTTTCTCCGTGATGTTTCCTCAGTATCCCGTAGGCCGAATACCACCCGAAGGACTCGCTTCGTCCAACGTTTACGCCATTCAACGAGGCGACGGCAAACTCCAACCTCTGACGAACTCTGCCAAGGTGGAGGCTTTCTTCAAGAATTCTCTCGCTCCGGTGCGCGACGATGATCGGGCCAAGGATGCCGCCCGCGCATGGGTGCAACTATCATCGAATCTCGTCAACGATGGCTTCTACAAATTCACGCTCATGGACGATTCGACCAAGGTGACCCAGGGAACGGCAGGGCGAGAAGTAACGGCGAAACTCGTGGCCATGGCAGGCGGCAATGGCGATCTCGTCGGGACTATGGCGTTTGACGATGCGGGAAAATTGAGCCGAGCCAGCGTGAAATCTAGTCTACGACCCGGTCCGCGCCCCATTTGCCAGGCGACCAAGCTACTCGATGCCGACCCAATAGTTCGACGAATTGCCGAACAGGATGTGCTCATCATGGGGCGTGCCGCCAAGCCGTACCTCGACGAGCAGCGCGCAAAAGCTAGCCCCGAGTTGAAGCAAGCGATCGACCGCATCTGGCAGCGTATCCTTGACGAGGATCGATAGTCGTCCCGCATTGATTTTTTTTCGCAAAACTCGTATCAGAGGGGCATGAAACAGCCCCTAGGAAACGATGAGCTTACGCTCCCCGCTCGCCAGGTCCGTAAGAACAGGGAGCTTACCCTCCCCGCTCGTCCAGAGCGCGAAGTGGTCGACCTATCTCTCTTCATCGCCTGCTACAACGAAGAAGAGAACATCATCGACACCATCGAGACGGTCGTGAATGCCGTCGAGTCGCTGGGCTATTCGTACGAGTTGATCATCATCGATGACGACTCCAGGGACCGCTCGGTAGAGTTGGTGCAATCCTATCAGCAGACCTTTCCCGACTTGCCAATCCGCCTGCTCATCAATCGTCCCAATCAGGGACTCGGATTCAACTTCATCCAGGCAGCGCAACTGGCGCGAGGTGAATACTACAAGCTCGTGTGCGGAGACAATGTTGAATCAGTGGAGACGCTGGAGCGCATTTTGAGCCGAATGGGAGAAGCTGACTTGGTGCTTCCCTATCACGAGCACTGCGAGGGGAAGAGTCCTTTCCGCATGCTGCTGTCACGCACTTATACCCGCCTGGTGAACATCATCAGTGGCCACCGACTTCGTTATTACAACGGACTGGCACTGTATCGTCGCGCCAACGTGGTTCAGTCGCGTTCGAACTCGAGCGGCTTCGGCTTCCAGGCCGACCTGGTGACTCACCTGCTCGATCGAGGCTCCAGCTACGTCGAGGTCCTGTGCGATGCCCGCGAGCGGGCGAAGGGACAGTCAAACGCGCTGACGCTACGCAACTTCCTCTCGGTCACTCGTACGCTGGTCGGCATCGGCTGGCGTCGACTTCGGCAAAAATGGGGCTCGCTAGCTGCAACACCAAGGTGATGCTTGACGATCGATCATCCCACTTATCAGAAGCTGCTCAAATTGAAAGATGTCGCCACGCGACGCTTCCCATCGGACACACCCGGCTATAAGGGCTTCGATCACCTTGGCCTTCACCTGCTTCCAGAGTTGGAAAAGTGGGAGTACTTCTTCACGCCGAGGAACGCATGGGCGTTTGCTCACACAGGTGGCAACGGGGTACACTTCAGCTTTCTAGAATCAGATGGAAGCATAACTGAATCGTCACCGGTCGTAATCACCATTCCATCACCGAACGGGCTACCGAATTACATCGTCGGTGAGAACCTGTATGACTTTCTCTGTTTCGGCATTTACCGCGGTTACTTTGCGTTGGAGCAACTTCCGTCAGATAGGTTGTTCGACGCATACAGCTCGCCCGAATGGCAACCTGAAACCTCCTATGATTCTGCCGTTGGTTATGGAGTGGATCAAAACGCGCTGCAGTTACTGGGTCTATTGCGCGACGAGTTTCTGCTCGTACCTTGGAGAGAACCGAGGGAGAAGTTCACTCGACTTCAAGAAACCTACCTGCCGCTTCTTGAGGTGAACTCACTGTAGAGTGCTACGAGTAATAGATACAGCCGTAGTCGCCCGTGTACCCGCTCTGCTTGAAACACCATTCCCATTCCTCGGGCGTGTAGAAAGCAACGCACGTCAACTGCCAGTTCAGCAAGTTTAGCTTTTCTTCTTCCGTGCGATACGAATCGACGACGATGTACTTTCCCCCTCGACCAACGCGTTCGATTTCACGCAACGCCTTATGAAGCTGGAAGTTGTAGAGGTTGTGCAATGCGTTAATCGAGATCACGAGATCGAAGCTCTTGTCCTGGAATGGCAGTTCGACCGCATTGCCAAAGTGAAGTGATTCCTTTACGTTATCATGCGCGTTGTCCAGCGCGTACTGCGACACATCGATGCCTGTCACTTGGATGCCGGGCACCATCTGGGTGAACTCGTAAAGGAGATAACCTTTGCCGCAGCCGACATCGAGAATTGAATCTCCTGCCTTTATCCGGTAATGATCGACGAGCGACTGCGCGAGCTTTCGCCAGCGGCCATCGTAGCGATAGCCACCGTAGCCGTACTTGCGGTCGCCGTCCCAGTATTCCTGGCCAAACTTGCGGGCGATGCGCGCACACTCGGCCTTGTCGGAAGTGACACGTTCCAAATAGTTGCGGCGTGTGCTGCCGTGGATCTCGCAAATGAAGTCGATGTAGGCCATGAGATGCAGCAGTTGCCTTAAAACGGCCCCGCGAATGAGAGATCGGGCACATCGAGTGACGTGGTGCTTTCTTCCACGCCCACCAGCTCGCAATCTAGGTCCAGCATTTCGCTGGCGGCATCGAGAATCTCGGCCGCGCGCGGGTAGTAGTGACGCGCCAACGCGGGTGACGTAGGACTCGGGCAATCGGGCAGCGCGATCCGTCGCGGCGGACAGCGCAGATCGTGTAGGCATTCTTCCGCCACGCGCGCCACAACCTCCCCCGCGAAACCCACTGATTTCCAGCCGGTGTCCGCAACGATAAGCCGTCCCGTCTTTCGCACCGAACGCAGGATCGTACCACTATCGAGAGGATTGAGCGTGCGCACGTCGATGACTTCGACACTGATGCCCTTCGCCTCTAAGACTCGGGCGGCCCGCAGGGCCTCGAGATTCATGTGCGAGACCGCGACCATCGTCAGGTGCTCCCCCTCACGCAATACTCGGCAACGGCCCAACGGCTCGGTGTAATAGCCCTCCGGCACGCGCCCCGTCACATTGTAGAGCCAGCGGTGCTCCAAAAAGATGACTGGATTCTCATCCTCGATGCTGGAGATGAGCAACCCCTTGGCATCGTAGGGAGTGGTCGGCATGACGACCTTCAACCCGGGGACATGCGCGAACCACGATTGCAAGCTCTGCGCATGTTGCGGACCTTGTCCCCAACCTCGGCCAATGAGCATGCGAATGACGAGCGGAACAGTCTTCTGACCACCGAACATGTAGTGCCATTTCGCCGCCTGATTGACGATCTGCTCCATGGCCAGTAGTGCGAAATCGAGGCGCTGGTGAACCATCACTGGACGCATGCCAGCGAGCGCCGAGCCGATGGCCACGCCCGTCATGCCGTTCTCAGCGGTAGGCATATCGAAGCAACGTTCTGAGCCGTACTTCTCGGCCAGACCCGAAGTCGTGCCAAAGACACCCTTTGGATCGGGCACGCCCAGGCCCATCACATAGACGGAACGATCCCTGGACATGCACAGGTCGAGCGCTTCCTGAATCGCTTGTGCGAACTTCAATTCTCGTGCCATCACTTCCCTGCCTCGCAGTAAACATCCATGAACGCTTCTTCCGCATCCGGGAAAGCACTCTCTTTAGCGAACGCCAAACCGTCGGCGATTTCCGTCTCGATTTCTCGAGCGATGCTCTCCAACGACTGCACCGACGCGATGCGGTTGTCGATTATGTCTTCGTGCAGCCGCCGAATCGGGTCGGTATTCTGCCAGCGAAGGAGTTCGCCGGTCGGGCGATAGGGAACGTCATCATCAAAGTTCGGACCACAGTGCTCGCGCCAGCGATACGTCATGAACTCGAGGAAACTGGGCCCCTCCCCTGCCCTGGCCCGCGCTACTGCCGCGTCGCCAAGCCGTGCGACTTCGAGCACATCGTTGCCATCAGCCTGCTCGCTGGGAAGTCCGTATGCTTTTACGAATTCCGCAATACTGCGCCCGTGTGGCTGCCGCACGGAGAGCGGTGAGTAGACGGAGTAGAGATTATTCTCACAGACGAACACGCATGGCACTTTGCGCAGGACAGCCCAGTTCACGCTTTCGTGGAAGACCCCCTCCTCTGTGGCGCCATCACCCAGGAAGACAACGACGACTCGGCTTTCGCCTCGCATCTGTGCGCCCATGGCGGCACCGACTGCAATCGGAATCGTGCTTCCCACAATCGGCGTCGCTGCCATAAATCCCGCGTCGAGATCGATGAGATGCATCGAGCCACCTTTGCCGTGAGAGCAACCCGTGGCTTTGCCATAGAGTTCGGCAAGCATGGCGCGGAGCGATCCACCACGCGCGAGGTAGTGGCCGTGCGACCGATGTGCACTGAACACGTAATCCTCCGCGCCAAGCGAAGCACACATCCCCGCTGCAATCGCTTCCTGGCCTATGCACAGGTGAACTGGGCAACGCATCTGCTGCTGGGGATACTCTTCGGCTATTGCTTCCTCGACCATGCGAATGCGAAGCATCTGGCGATAGAGTTCAACGGTGTTAACGTTCATGTCTAGCCCTCGACGGTGGCCTGGAGGCCACCGCTAAGCGATTACGCCAATCTACCTGTAAAACGCCTTGATGGTGTCGAGCATGTAGTCGATCTGTTCATCGTTGACATACTGGTGGCACGGAAGTGTGATGATCTCGTCGGCCTGTTGTTCGCAGGCGGGGAAGTCGCCACGTTTGTACCCGAACGGAACCGCTGCACGCTGCAGGTGAAGCGGAATCGGGTAGTGGACTTTCGCCTCAATGTCGCGCTCGATCAGGTGCTTCAGCAGCGCATCGCGTTGCTTCACGCGCACCACGTAGATCTGGTAGGCCTCACGATAGTCCGCTAGACGCGGCGGAACGACTACGTTGCTCCCGATCGCCTTCAGCCCTTCGTCCAGTCGGCGCGCGTTTTGATTGCGCTTTTCCACGATTGCGTCTAGCGAATCGAGCACTCGGCTGGCCACGATTGCCTGCACAGGCTGCAGTCGATTGTTGACTCCCCAGATCTCGACATGATCGCGATCCTTGAGGCCGTGGTTGCGATAAAGTCGCACGTGGCTCGCCACCTTGTCGTCGTTGGTAACCATCACGCCACCATCGCCCCAGACATTGAGGGGCTTGAGCGGATGGAAGCTGTACGCCCCGGCCTTGCCGAACGTCCCGACGCAGCGGCCCTTGATCTTGGCACCTGTGGCGGCACAGGCATCTTCCACGACCGGAACATCGTTGCCACGAGCGATCTCGATCACTTTCTCAACGTTGGCAGGAGCGCCAGTCCAATGAACCGGCAAAACTGCGCGTGTGCGCGAAGTGATCGCGACCTTCAGCCGTGAAGTATCGATCTGGTAGCGGTCATCGCAATCGACGAACACGGGCCGAGCTCCAACCGCGACGATGGCGCCAACTGTGGCCACGAACGTATTCGGTACGGTGATTACTTCATCGCCAGGCTTCACGCCGACGCCTTTGAGAGCCAACATCAAGGCATCGGTACCCGTATTCGTGCTGATTGCGTGCTTGGCACCGACGTGACGAGCAAACTTCTGTTCAAACTCTTCCACGAAGGGGCCGAGCGTGAATTCGCCGCTGCCGACGAGTCGGCGCAGCTCCGGCAGATAGCTGTCGAAGTCGGCGAATTGCTCATCCAGGTACGAATACTTCACTTGCATGGCTCAGTCCTTTGCTGGAACTTCGTAGAACTCAGCGATGGTGCGAACGACGAGATCTTGCTGCGCTTGCGCAAGGCCCGGATAGAGCGGAAGGCTCAGAATCGTTGCCGCCGCTTGCATAGTGCGCGGGAAGTCATCGGCAACATAGCCAAGAGAGAGCGCTGCGGGCTGGCAGTGGATGGGCGACGGATAGTGGACCAGTGCCTCGATTCCGTACTTCCGTAGGTGCCGTTGCAGTTCATCGCGGCGGGGCGCCTGCACGACATAGGTCTGATAGACACAACGCTCGCCGGGCCCTTCCTCGGGCACCTCGACGTAGGGATGCAGCAAGTCGTTATAGCGCAGTGCCAGGCGCCTACGCTCCTCAGTTTGACTAGTGAATCCTCGAAGTTGCACTCGAAGCATAGCGGCCTGAATCTCGTCGAGCCTGCTGTTAAATCCCCAGTGTTCGCAAGTATCGCGATCGCGCAGACCGTGGTTACGAAGAAGGTTGAGGCGATCGCGCAAGTCCGCTCGATTCGTGGTGATCGCACCGCCGTCGCCGTAGGCGTGCAGATTCTTGAGAGGGTGCAAACTGAAGCACGCGACATCGCCCCAGGAGCCGACCGCGCGACCGTTGAGACGTGCACCGACAGCCTGGGCCGCGTCCTCGATGACAAACAGGTCACGTGCGCGAGCGATCTCTACAACGCGCTGCATATTTGCCGGCCGACCCGTGAGATGAACGGGTATGATCGCTCGAGTCCGCGAAGTGATCGCTGCTTCGATCTTGCTGGAATCAATGTTTAGATCGGGTCCGATGTCAACGAATACCGGTCGAGCGCCGACCTGTGTGATGGCCGCTGCCGTGGCGATGAACGAGTTAGGGACCGTAATGACCTCATCGCCAGTTTCGATGCCGAGCGCAAGCAAGGCGAGTTGCAGCGCCGCCGTGCCGTTGCCTACGGCAATCGCGTGCTCCGTCTCGCAAAGAGCAGCGAATTCCTTCTCGAAGGCACTGACCTCTGGACCTAGGATGAATCGTCCCGACTCGAGTACTCGCTCGACTGCTTCGAGCAATGGCCGTTTCAGCGCCTGGGCCTCGTCGCCGAGGATGGCATAGGGGACCAGCCACTCCTGCTGCCGTGCCGGCGCTGCAACTGGCAGTGACACAGCCTCCGCGCTATTCATCAGCGAGCCTCCTGCAAGGATGTGCTCTTCGAGACGAGCCCCGCGCGACTTGCAAGGAGACCATCGTTCAGCGGGGTGAACCGAAAGGTCGGAAACGCCTTCGCTATTTCAGTCGTATCGAAATGTCGATGCGTGATCGGCGTTCGGCGTTCGGAACATTCGATGCGAACCTCATCCTCTTGCATCCCGGCAACTTGGCTCGCCAGACTGGCAAAGGAAATCGACTGACCAGTCGCCACGTTGAGAATTCCTTCGCTTCGCCGCTCGATCGCCAGTCCAATCAAGTGGCACAAATCCTCGACGTATGCATGGTCCCGTTTCTCTTCGCCACGACCGAAAAGCGCGATGCGCCGATCGCTCTGCGCCGATCGAACGAATCGATTCGGACCGTAGCTAATGTGCGTGTCATCGGCACCATAAAGTGCGCAAGGCCTGAGCACGAACAGCGGACATTTCCTGGCTTCGAGCGTTTCGGCCAGCATTCTCTCGCGCATCAAATGCATCTGACCGTAGAGAGACTTGGGGCAACACAGAGTAGATTCATTGATCGGCGAGTCCACATCGTCGTACACCGCATCGGAACTGACATAGATCACTTGCGAACAATTGGCGTGCTGAAGGGATTCGCATAGTGAAACTACCATCGTCAGATTGGTCATCGTGGCGCGAAAGTCTTTGCCGCGATCGGGTGTAAGCGCGGCGGCCATGACTACCACATCTCGAGCGCGAATGATCTCTCTCAGCGAGTCCGCGGCGTTGGGTGCTGTTAGATCAACTTGGGTGGACGATAGCGCAACCGTCTCGACGCCTGTCGCTTCAAGTTGCCGAGCAAGCGTCTTTCCGACAAATCCAGTGCCACCAAGAATGACCACACGCTGGGACGGCTTTGCTTGTTGCAGTTGATGCCGAATCACTGTGCCACCCCCTGAGCTTGGATTGCTTGACCCATCCGCAAATAAGTGAAGCCGAGTCGCTGACAGGATTCGCCGTCAAGAACTCCGAGGGGATCGATGATCGTAGTCCCTTCCATGAGTTGCTGGACTTCGCAAAGGTCGATCGACTCAAATTCGGAACAGGCTGTGAGGATCACGAGTGCCTGTGCGTCTTGGCATGCGGCCAAAGCCGATGTGACTTGCTGAACATTCGGATGATCTTCCCGGTCGAGACTGACTAGTGGGTCATAAACTTGAATTCGCGCATCCGATAGTTCGCGCAGCAGGCTTAGGGCAGGTGAGTTCTTGATCGAAGACGTTCCTGATTTGTAGGCCAGGCCCCAGATTGCAATTGTCGTACTTGCAAGTGAGTCTGAAAACTCCTCGCGGAGCGTCCTCAATGTCCAATCGCGCCGGTGTGTGGAATTTGTGAGGAAGCCATCGATCACGCTTTTATCGGTACCGTACTGTTCAGCTAGAGCGCGAGCGGAAGCCAAGTCGCGCTCCAGATTTCCGCCAGTGATTCCTGGTCCGGGTGAAAGATAGGCATGAGGGCCGATGCGCCGATCCAGCCTGAGAGCGGGTGTTATCTCGTTCCAATCGGCGCCGATCGCTTCGCACAACTCTGCTAGGGTATTCGTGACCGAAACCGAGGAGGCGAGATACACGTTGATGGCGATCTTCGCCAGTTCCGCGCTTTCGTAACTCATCGGCAAAATAGGACAGTCGAATGACTCCAGCAGCTTCACGTATGTGCGTGCAAGCGGTTCCTTCGAATCCGCACATCCCAAGATGAAACGCTCGGGTTGCAAAGCACGTTGCACCGCTGAGCCTATGACTAGCGTCTCAGCCTGATAGTAGAGCTTCACGTCCGGGCATTCCTCGGCCAGGCGCTGGGCCCAATTGCGAGTCGTCCCAGGTCTCACCTGGCTTAGAACTACGAGAGTCGCTCCGTGTGGCGCGCGGACCGCCGCTTCACTCAAATAGAAATCGAACGGCACGACGTCCGCGTTGCCTTCTTCGTCGGTGGGCAGGTCAAGCGAAATGAAGATCACCTCGCATGCCTCGAGATCGGCTGGATTCGAGGTGAAGCTGATTCGCGTCCAGCATTGGGCGAGCGTCTCTTGGAGATTCGCCTCGTGAATCGGCGTGAATCCGTGACTGAGATCATCCGTCAGCGCCCTATCGGGATCGTAGGCGATGACGCCAAATCCCTTGGCGGCGGCCGCGATGCTCGACACAATTCCCAAATGCGATAGACCAACGTATCCGATCATGCCGCTACCCTCGCTTGGGTCGAATGGGCCAGACCCGCTAGTACAGAGTTGATCCAGATATCCTTGCCGATCGTAGTTACGGGCGAAGTGCACAGTTGCTTGAAATGGCTGTATTCCGCTTGCCAAGTCGGATCGGGCTGAGCAACGACGTCCACCTTTTCGGTGGGCCTACCGCTCGGCAAGACACGTTCGCGGATCGTCAATTGACTCGGGCCCCACTTGCACAATCCATCGAGGTGAGCACTGCCACCTTCGCCGACGACATCAATGGTGAACGTGTTACGCCAGGATAGTAGGCTGACTTCGAAGCTGAGCGTCGGCTCTCCTACCGCGCCAAACTGGCAATGATCGATCGCGCGATTCTCATGGCGATGGTCATTCCACAGGACGAAATCGCCGCGAGTAACGCCAAAGAGAAAAGGAACTAGATCAAGAAGGTGTGAGCCAAGATCTGTCAAGACACCCAGCCCTTGGTCGCGCCAGGCAGAGTTACGGACATCGCGAGCCGTGCCGTTGCCATAGTACATGCGCGCAGAATAGATCCTGCCTAACGACTGGCTTGCGAGAATCTCCCTAAGGCGAAGAATGTTGGGCTCAAATCGATGATTGTAAGCCGTGTAACAGACCGCGTAATTTGAACGCGCGAGTTCTTCGAGTTGCAATAGCTCATCGGTTCGGTCTGCCAGCAAGGGTTTCTCTACAAGTACGTGTTTGCCATGTGCGAGTAGAAAACGGAGCACGTTCAACTTGGCCGTGTCGGGTACGCAGACGAGAGCGGCGTCGTATGAGTCCAACGGCACCTGTACGATGTCGGCGAAGTGCGCACTGGAGCAGAACGGATCGACCGTGGCCACGACATCGCCCGCCGCGACCTGTCGCCGCTTTCTTCCTTGGTTCCCCAAGCCAACGATCACGATTCGCATGAGTACTGCATCCGCTTCTGAAGTATGTCGAGCTTGCGGAGAATTTCGTCGGGCGTCACCGGTTCGTTGATGTCACGCTCGCAAATCACAGCGGCTGCGAGCGATCCAAAGACCGAAGCCTTTACCTGACAGCCCGTGCTGACGAGTCCCAGTGTGGCGTATGCCAGCAGCGCATCGCCGGCGCCCACGGGATCGACCACACGATCCGTAAAGCTGTCCATGGTGAAAAACGAACGCACATCTGGACTTGGGGCGCGATAGGTGATGATCCCCTTGTCGCCGAGTTTCAGGATCAAGGTCTTGCAGCGCGCCCGCTTGTACAGTTCCAGAGCGAGAGGGCGGATCGTTGAATCCTGATCGCCGAGTGCGAACCGCGCCTCCATCTCATTTGGAGTGATGAGATCGAAACCTTCGAAATCGAGAATGTTCCCCCAACGGCTGGCGACCTGGCTATCCGCCACAGTCAGAGCGCCGGCCGGCAAACACTCTGTCAGCGCCGGAATCGTTCGGCGATTGAAGATGCCATGACGAAAATCGCTGAAGATCACCGCGTCGACGCGCTCGGATGCCAGAGACTGTTCCAGATGTTCGAGAGCGCGATCCGAAATCGGTCGATTGTCGAGCCGATTTACCTTGAGCATTCTTTGCCCATCGGCAACGAAGACGTTCTTCTGCGTGGTCGGTCGCGTCGAATCAACGAAGGCTCGACACTCGATTCCATGCTCTTCCAGGTCACGGAGGACTAGATCCTTCAATGAATCGTTGCCCAAGACGGTGGAGAATATCACGTGCGCACCGGCGCGGCGCAGATGCTTAGCGACGACAGCAGCGCCCCCCAGCGTATCGACCTGATCCTCGTGCTTAAGACTGGGAGCGGCGGACTTGGCAATCCCACCGATGAGCGTGCAAGTCGTGAGCGTGTCGACGATCGTGTCGCCGACAACGTGCACACGAATTCCGCCTAAGCCGTCGAGCGATTGTCGCAAGGAGTCGAAGCTCACTCCCTCTGATTCCATGAGGACCGCCAACTTCTCTGTCCCCAGATTGGGCGGAGATTGCTCGATGAACCGCGAGGAAGAAAAAACTATATCGCCGGGAGTGAAGATCAATTCACCACCGTAGCTGTCCAGTGCCTCGATCTCTTGACGTGTTTTGGGGTGCACACCGTCCTGGCGATACTCGTAGCCCTTGGCAAAAAAGTCAGGCTGAAGAAAGAGAAGGTTCTCCAGTGGTTCGGCGTTCTCGTCGATAACGACATAGTCCACCATCTCGAAAGCCGCCAGGTTCATCGCGCGCAATTGCTGCGGTACGAACGGCCGGAAGTTCGCTTTGGCGATGTGGACATCGGCGGTAAGACTAGCGACTAGTATGTCGGCCTTGCCGCGAGCGTAGAGGAGATGGCGAACATGACCTGGGTGCACGAGATCGAACGTACCGTGGCACATGATGACTGTGCGCTCGCGGGGACGTGGTCCAAGCAGAGCGCGAAGCTCATCGCGGGTTTTGATTTTGCGCCGAAAGTCCGTTCGGTCTTTGCTCATCCTTGAAGCTCGCTTAGGTGTCCGCTGTTAACGCAACGCCAGTGGTGTCATTCGCTCGATTCTTCTCGAGCATGGCAAACCAGTTTTTGGTCGCAGTCTCAATCGAATCCGGGTTCCAGACCGGAGCGTCGCACCAGCCGTTGATATTCTGCAGCATGTTCGCGACGCCTTCTTCGAAGCTGACCTGAGGCCGCCAGCCTAGCTGCGAACAAATCTTGCGCGTATCGGCCCATGTGCAATCGGGTTCGCCCGGTCGTTTAGGGAGATGAATCACCTCACCGTCCAGCAACTCGACTAAACGATTCACCGACTGGGGGTCGCCTGCTCCCAGGTTATAGACCTCGTTGGTACGCTCTGACTCGGCTGCCAAGCGAAAAGCGTTGGCGACATCGGTGACAAAGACGAAATCGCGCGTTTGCTCGCCGTCGCCGACAACTGTGAATGGCTGATTGGCGAGCTTTTGCGCGAGGAATACGCCGAACACGGCACCATAGGCACCTGAAGTCCTTGAGCGCGGTCCAAAGGCGTTGAAAATGCGAATCGATGTCACGGGCAATCCGTAGACCTGCGCCCAATGGAAGACGGCCTGCTCGCCTTGATATTTGCTCAAAGCGTACGGGTATTGTGGACGAATCGGCGCTTGCTCCGTCGTCGGCAACTCGGTCGCTAATCCGTAGCAAGAAGAAGACGCGGCATAGACGAACTTCTTCACGCCCGCACTTCTGGCTGCTTCCAATGCGTGCACGGTACCCATCACGTTTACAGACATGTAGTCGATGGGTCGATCAATGGACGGCACGATGTCGCCCAGGCCCGCGAAATGGAACACGTAATTGGCTTGGCGAAAGAGAGAATCATTCGCGGCAAGTTGCCGCACGTCACGAACATCGAGCGTGAATTGGGCGCAATCGCGCAGGTGCGCAAGGTTACTGGCCCGGCCTGAGGACAAGTCGTCAATGCCGCGCACGCGGTAGCCGCGCTCTAGCAGGGCATCCACCATGTGGCTGCCGATGAAACCGGCAGCGCCTGTCACGACAGCTGTGCGCGTTTTCGCCATCTCAGGCCACCTTCTTTAGAGTCTGCACGTTGAAATAGCGGACGTCAGTCATGCTGTTTGCAAATTGCCTCGCCTGGAACGCCCGGCACAGGTCGCGCACAGCGTCTTCCACGCTTCGTTTCGGAACGAAGCCGATCTTGTCAGCGATTTTGCGCGATGTGATGTGGTAAGAGCGGAGATCGTTGGAAGGAGCGGTTCGAATTTCGATCGGCCCTTTCTCTGGCAACTCCTCTTCGACGACTCGTTTTACGATTTGTGCGATCTCTGCCACCGTATAGTTCTCGTGTCCCGCGTTGAATGTCTCGCCGGCGATCATTTCTCTTGGCAAGTCCAGCAATTGCACATAGAGATCGGTGACGTCCTCGATATGAATATTTGGGCGCTTCTGGCTGCCACCACAGACGGTGATCGCGCCTTTGTTGACAGCATGATTCGTGAGGATATTGACCGTAAGATCGAAGCGCATGCGCGGCGAGCAGCCACAAACCGTCGCGGGTCGAATGATGACCGAAGTGAAGTCGGCCGATTGATAGTGCAGGAGGATTGGTTCGCACAGCCCTTTGTAACGGTTATAGTCCGTCAATGGAACAAGGGGATGGTCTTCAGCCACTTCGGGTGCATCGCTAACACCGTAGACCGAACTCGTGGAAGCATAGATGAAACGGCGAACGCCGGCCGATTTGCATGCCGCCACCATCGGACCGAAGCACTCGTAGTTGATCGACCTGCTCCATGCCGGCTCCAACTCAAAACTAGGATCGTTCGAAATGCATGCCAGGTGAATGACGCTCTCGACGTTTTCCAGTGCGCGTGCGAACGCAGTGGTGTCGCGCAGGTCTCCCTGAACCACCTTCAGCTTGGGGTGCTTTGGCAAACCGTGCGCGCCATAGAGCATCATGTCAAAGACCGATACCGCGCATCCCGCTTCGAGCAGTTTCGGGACCAGCACACAGCCGACGTAACCCGCTCCACCGGTAACGAGCACTTTGCGCACAGTTCAACGCCTCGTGAGATAGGAGATTAGAAAAACGGCAGCGAGCGGGAGCGCTATTCTAGCGAGGGATTGTCACTCGGAAGGTGAAATAGTCGAAGGATGGAAATGCGGGTGCGGATCAATCCCTTGATGCGAAGCATGCTACCCCTCCGTGGGCATACCTGAGGAACTCAATGACGATTCCCGAATGGCCAGGTTTCCTCACCCGCGCCTCGCAGCCATGTCAGCCGCGCTTCAGGACCCGTCTACTGCTTCTAAGCTATTTGAGAGGATGGGATTATATTCGAGCTTTTTTTCGATTGTCAATAGAAAGGGAAGCTGCGCAAGTTTCCGGACGAGGTAGTAGTGAAGTTTTAGATGGAAAAACGGGAATCGAAATCGGATGGCGGAAGAATCGCTTGAGTGCGAGAAATACCAGGACAATTCGCCGACCGCGCGGCGTTATCCTCAATGTGGAATCGTACCTCGATGTCGACGATTCACCAGGCTCCAGCAAATCCGCCGCGCGCAGGCGGGCGATCCGCAAATCTACCATTCCTTCGGTCTCAAACAGATCGTCGATTGCTCGTTGAGAGAGCGAACCTCGTCGCAGCGTGACTAGCAGTCGTACGGACACACTTGTGCCAACCAGAGTGAAAAGGAATAGGTATAGCTCGCACATTAGAGCGAACGCGGTGAGTGTTGCTGCAACTTCCAGCGAATCAGCGCCCACGATCGCGAGATGTGCAACCAAACCAAGAGCAACCGACCCGCCAATGGCGAAGAACTTGATCACGGGAGTCCCGCCGAAACGCAAGCGCACTGCCAACGCGTGCCCAGCGACGGCCAAGAGAAACCACGGTATTCCCCAGAACAATTCCATGACTCAGTCCATTCCCTTGCAAGATGTGAGCCGCTGGAGCAAGGCAAGCGCCCATGCAACCAATCTGCCCCGCTGAGTGAGGCTGTAACCCTGCTCGCAGACCGCTACCAAGTCGAGTCGCATTAGTCCCGCAAGGCGCTCGGACTTCTTTGACGCGCCTATCTCGCTGAAAACTGTCGGCTCAATGAGTGCACCCTGATCCTGTGCCCTCTGGCAACGAACGAGAATATCAACGGAATAGCCCAGCTGAGCCAGCGACCAGAATTCGAGAAAAGTTACGCTATAGATGCCCTGAAGTCCGATGAGCAAGACGGCGTAGGTAAGAGAGGTCAGAGTTCGAGCGTAGCTGAGATCGGCCAAGCAAATCGTAGCCAATGTCAGCGCGGGAACGAAGTGATAGAGGAATATGACTCGCTCGAGTTGGAATACTCGGCAGTTGCGGAGTAGGGCCACATAAAGACCGAAGTGAAGAATCAGATAGATTGCAAAAGCCGGCAGCATGAGAAGACCTTTTCTCACGGGATGGAAAGGAGCCATTTGCGGTGTGGTCGTGCGGGGTTTACCTCATTGTTCTGCGCATCAGTCACTGGTGGAGTTGTATCATTGACGCGATTCTCAACTTGGTTCGACACTGCTTTCTGTTGCTCGAGCAATGCCATTCGAACCTGGCCAGGGAGGTAATAGCGTTTCTTGATCGTCTTGAGAGAGTAGTTGCTGCCGAGAATGCAGAACACTAGCAGAAGCCCACCAGCTGCCTTTGAGAACAAGAAACTGCTTCTACGCAGCGAAAGCGCGCGCGGGGCGTAAGTGAGGCCGGTCAGAAAGATCGGCAGTAGTAGCGGCCACCAATTGCGACCCTGAGCGCCGAAGCGATTGTCCAGGCGAATGTAGAGCCACACCATGAAAACAGTGAACAGGAAATAGCTGTTTATCAACGGATTCGAGCATGCCACGCGAAGGGCGTACCTTACGCGCCCTCGGCGCGCCACCTTCAACAGGCGTGAAGCGACTTGCTCCAGTCGCAGTAATGTCAGGCCCAAAAAGAGCCAGGAGGATGCTTGAAGCGCGAACCACACCAACTCGTTGAGCCAAGGCTCTCGAACGTAAAGTTGCGCGTCGAGCCAGCCGAACACTCCCCAGAAGGAGAGATGTGTCGTGTCGCCATAGAAATCCAGGATGGCCTTCTTGAACCACTGCGTCCCATGTAACCACGGATCGACGTACTCAGCTGGTGGTGCGTAGAAGTTGGTGGTTCCCCAGTTACTCCAAAGGTAAACCGCGCCTGTAATGGAACTTGGAATCGCTAACAAGCACACTAATGTCAGTATGCGCGCCCACGATAGGGAGCGAAGATTTACGCGAGTCGCCAACATCGAGAGGATCGGCACTGATACGCAAAGGAGAAAGTGCAGCTTGGTGATCAGCAAGCCGCCGAAGGCCAGGCCAAGCAGCGCGAGCAAGCGAGGATTCCTAGGCTCACGTTTCAAGCGTGCGGAAGCGTAGAAACAGAGTGACACCAGGGTGAAACTTAAGTTGTCCATCTGAATCGCTGAGGCGACGAACGAAGTGAGCGGAAAGAACCCGATCACTGCGGTGAGAAACAGGCTGAACATCGCCCCGTATTCCAAGTGCCTCAACGTGGCATGAGTCAGACAAAGACTGAAAAACAAGAGTACCACCGAGAGACAGCGCGAGCCGAAGAAGATGAACACGGGGCCATCGCCATGCACGTGCAGCAACTCAATCCATAGAGCCAAGAGACCATAGTAGCCAAAGGGATAGACGGCGTATGGACCATTAGGAGTATCAATCCGCAAATCTCCGCGCGACGGAGCCTCCCTCTCCAGCTTGGCGTAGAACTCTGCAGTGCCATACTCTGGCGCCATCTTCTGCGCCGCTTGAAAGATTATGCGACCCGTCTCCGTTTTTTGAGCCAGATACGTCGAGTAGGGATGGACCAGTCGCGGCAAGCTGTCAAATGAGGCGCCCGGTACGCGAAACAATCCTCCGTGTTCATTGATCGCTAGAGCATAGTCCAGGTTCATCGGCTCATCTGGCGCCTGATAGATCGGCACTAGGAAGACCCAGTACAACGCCAAACTGCAGGAACCCAGCACTATGGCGACAAGCGAAAGGAAGTGCCAGCGATTGGCGAAAAGTGGCGTGAGGGCGGGAACTGCATCCCGCCGACATTCGATCTCAGACATAAGAGCATCCTGCTTCATGGGGCCAATCATTAAGCGAGAACTATCCCAGGTTGTCAAGGCAGGCTTGGCGTTCGTACGCTCGTCCCAAGATCTCGACCTCAAGCATCCGTCTTGACCGGTTCCGTGCGCTCCGAGTACGCTCATCCAACTTCGAGACCAGCGTTATCGACGAATTCCAGCAGCCACTTGGCGGGCGATGATGTCCTATACCGAGCAATACCTGAAAGAGGCAGCCCTGATCCTCGAACGGCTCGATGCAGTGACGATTGATCGCATCGTCGATCAATTGGTGGAATTGCGTCATCGTGAAGGTCGTCTGTTCTTCCTGGGAGTAGGTGGGAGCGCTGCCAACGCCGCGCACGCGGTCAGCGATTTCCGCAAACTCGCGAACATCGAAGCGTACGCGCCTACCGACAACGTCTCTGAGCTTACGGCGCGCGTAAACGATGACGGCTGGGAGAGCACATTCTCGAGTTGGCTACGAGTTAGCCATCTCGGCCCGAAGGATTTGGTCTTCGTGCTATCCGTAGGTGGTGGCGACATCAGTCGCAACATCAGCACCAACCTGGTTCGAGCCGTGGAATTCGCACTTCAGGTAGGCGCGTATGTGTGTGGCATCGTCGGTCGGGACGGTGGATACACCGCCCGCATGGCCGATGCCTGCTTGATCGTACCCACGGTCAACGCGGAATCGATCACTCCGCACGCAGAGTCCTTTCAGTCACTGATCTGCCACCTTCTCGTCTCGCACCCAGCGCTGCGCGCCACCGCCATGAAGTGGGAATCAGTTAGTGTTTGATGGCAAATTCGCGAGAGGGACTATGCGAAGGAATGGATTCCTTCATCGTCGATCAGCATTCTTCCTCGATCGCGATGGTGTGATCAATCGCACGTACATGCGCGGGGGAAAACCTCGACCGCCCGATTCGCTCAGTCAGTTCGAGCTGCTTCCTGGCGTCGTCGAAACCCTCGAACGATTGGAGCACGCCGGGTTCCTACTCGTTGTCGTCACCAATCAGCCCGATGTCGCCCGTGGTTCGCAGAGTAGGGAACGCGTGGAGCGAATCAACGACCATATCCGCGACATGCTTCCCGTGCACGACATCATCACTTGTTTTCACGACGACTGGGATGATTGCACATGCAGGAAGCCTCGACCTGGCATGTTGCTCGAAGCGGCCAGGCGTTTGCCGATCGCTCTCAGGCGGAGCTTCCTGGTGGGCGACCGGTGGAGCGATGTCGTTGCCGGACAAACCGCTGGTTGCCAAGCCATTCTCATCGACAAGGCATATAGCCAGCGTGAACGCTGCCGGCCTGACAGTTGTGTGGCCGATCTTTCCGAGGCAGTGGAATGGGCGCTCATGTGCGCCGATTATCGAGAAGGAGTTGCCGCATGAAGCTATTCGTCGATACTGCCAATCTGGATGAACTAGAGCAAACGCTTCGCCGCGGCTTCCCTTCAGGTGTGACGACGAATCCATCGATACTCTCGCGCGAAAGAGGTGATTTCCACGCGCACGTGAATCAGATGATCACATTGCTGCGTGAATTCGATTGCGACATTCCACTCAGCGTTGAAGTACAGAGCACCGATCCCGAGGAGATGGTGCAGCAAGCCGAGGAGTTCATCGAACACTTCGGGCACTACACAAATCTCAATATCAAGGTGCCAGTAGGCTGGGACGAGCTTGCTGTTGTCCGCGAGTTGCGCCGCAGGCGCATCCGCGTAAATTGCACCTGTTGCATGTCGTACAACCAGGCGATCATGGCTGCCCAAGCCGGTGCCAATTTCGTCAGCGTCTTCTGGGGACGCATCCGGGACATCGGCTACGATGCCGGGCTGATCGTTCGACAAATCCACGAAACCTTCCGACGGTGGGACAGTCCGACGGAAATCATCGTCGGCAGCATTCGCCATATCGCGGACGTGAACGAAGCGCTGCAGGCAGGAGCGGACATCGTAACCATACCGCCGAAGTTCTTCCCGCTGATGTGCTCACATCCGAAGACGGATGAAGCAGTCAATCAGTTCATGAAGGACGTGCGACAATGGCAGGGAACGCTGGAGAATCAAACAATTCGAGAAAGCGCATGAAGTTGGCAACCGACGATGTGCCTATGCGCTCGTGAGGATGTAACCGCCCAACTTACCGCCGTGTTGTTGAATCGAGTGCGCGAACTCGACCACGCCAGACGTCTCTGCTTTTTCTTGCGAAGTCACCAGGTACACGCCATCGCAGTGACGGGCGATACCGGTCACATCCTGCTTCGAGGACGCGCCAATTAAGACGAGCGAGTACTGATCGCGTAATTGGCGTAGGACGACTGGCATCGCTTCGACTACCAGTCGCACTCCACCTTCATCGTTCGCTTTTCCGGCTGTCAAGGCGACTAAGTTCGCTACCCCGGTCTCCTGGAGAGCGTTCGACAACGCTACCGACCCCGAAAGCACGTCACTCAGACCGGGACACGAAGACAAGCTGAGCAATCGTGCCGTTGTTGGGTGCATGCCGTTGGCGTCGATCGCGACAACTCGCGCCCCCGCTTGCCGCGCCGCAAGAATGGCGACGTTGAGCAGGACGATTGTCGGAGCATCCTCTCCCTCAACGGTTGCCATCACTTCCACATGCGAACGACCTGGCATTCGCTTGGATTGAATCTCCGCGAGCAGCGATCGATATCCTTCGCAAAGAGAGTGTTCCGGGTGATGAAAGGTGATGAGTTCAGGAGCGAATCGACTGCTGGCAGCGGGCAACGAACGCGAGTCCGCGCCAAAGGCGCGAAACGACACGCCTTTCGGTTTTGCGTCTGGGAACTGAGCGACTGCAGCGGGGGCCACTCGGAACGGGTGCGATGATGTCACCTTGGACGATGGCGGCGAGAACGCCAGGACAGCGGGTGATGCCTCCATCGATTTGCGCGGACCCACTTCGATAAAAGGTATCTCTTGTTCGATCTCTTCAATCGCTGGGACTTCGGCTGACAAATCAGAGATTGGGAGCTTCGGCGCTGGAGCCTGGCACACCGGTTGGGCGGTCTCGATATGATTCAGAGCTTCCAGGGTCCTTCCCATGCACATCTCTCCTGATTCCGTCACCCTACGTCGGTTGTTCAACTAAGCTGGCCGCGGAGAATGCATCGACTGTGAGCTAATGCCGTGCTCCGGTCTTGCGGCGAGGATGGACAGCGAGTCTTCGTGGTCGCTGGTGAGGAGCGACGAGCCGATCTCAGCTGACGAATCAGGCCCTTCCAGTTCAGCATCCAGACCGACCATGGCTAGAGCTTCAAGGGCCGCTTCCGCATCCACCGATTCCGCTTCTCCCTCGAAAGCTAATACCAGCGCTTGATGAGCAGCCTGATTGAGCAGTCGCGGGATGCCGTGCGTTCCCACTGCGAGTACCTCGCGCGCTTCATCTCCCAAGAGCGATTCCGGTTTACCGCCAGCGATGCGCAATTGGTGTAGCAAATAATCGGCCGATTCCTCGACGCCCAATGGCTCAAGTTTCAGACGAATCGCAACTCTTTGGCTAAGGCAAACAAGTTCCGGTAGTCGCAGCGTCTGGAGCAAAGCGGACTGACCGACCAGGATCATCTGAAGCGCCTTACCCTTCCTGGCCTCCAAGTTTCCCAATAAGCGCAGCTCCTCTAAGAGATCGGGACTGAGATGGTGCGCTTCATCGATAATCAGCGCAGTTCGCCGTCCCTCACCGTAGCTCTTCAAGAGGTAGTCGGTTAGCGCCAGCCTGAGTTCCTGCTCTCCAAGTCCCTGATAAGGCTGGTTGAAATCGTACAGGATGGCTTGGAAGAGAGCGGCGCGACTATCGAAATGACTGTTAGTTAGGAATGCCGTTTGAACCGTCGCCCCAAGTCGTTCAACGAGGCAATGACAGAGCAACGTCTTACCCGTGCCCACGTCGCCGGTAAGGATTGCCCAGCCTTCGTCTTCGCGCATTGTTTGGATTAAGCGCGAGAGAATAGACTCATGCGCGGTGGCGGGATAATACCCGTCCAGATCCGGTGAAGCGCGGAATGGCCGTCGCCGGAGGCCAAAGTAGGTCTCGTACATCGTGAGCGCTCCCCCGCGTTTCTGCGCCGATTGGCACGTCTTCGTGGGTTGTATCGGACGGAAAGGTGTGAAACTTGAGCGGTTAGAGCGTCCGGATCGATGGCTTGAGTCATCGACGCTGGTAGCACGCTCTATAGATCGGCTTGCCCACTTTGCGGAACTTGCGCTCGTAGTTGGTGAGATAGTCGAGGTCGTGGGACGGGTCGGCGGGGGTAGATGCCGCGTGAGGAGTTAGCTCAACCTGCTCGGCAAGCAGCGACTTCATCACTTCGAAGTATTCAGCTACGTCGGTTGCGATGTTTAAGTGGCCACCGTGCTTCAGGGCACGTTGGCATTCCGCGACGAACTCCTCTGTGAACAGTCTGCGCTTGTGATGCCTACGCTTCCACCACGGGTCAGGGAAGAAGACATGGATCGCCTGGAACGATTCGGGACGCACGCAATCGCGGAGGAAAAGCTTGGCATCCGCACACGCGACACGCACGTTGCCAAGACCGCGCTTTGCGAGGCGAGTAGCTGTGAAGAGTTGGTATTTTCGGACAATTTCGATGCCTAGGTAGTTGGTCAAAGGATTGCGCGCAGCCGACGTGACCAGGAAGAGACCCTTACCGAAGCCGACCTCGAGTTCGATGGGGTTCTCATTGCCGAAGATGTCTCGCCAGTCGAGGCTTGTGGGCGGGACGGGCGCGCTGACCAAATAGGGGCCCAACTCCTCCAAGGTTAAGCGAGGGCCGCGGCGCACGCTCACTCCTGTTCCTTTCGTGTCATCGGAACGCCCAGAACGTCCGCGTGAAAGACCATCGTCCCTCCCACGAAACCCTGCACGTTGAAGGTCACCTGTCTGCGATTGATTCGACCCGCCTTGCCGATCAGGACCAGCCTGTCTCCCGGATGCACGGGGCTTCGGAAGCGAACGTTCTCCAAACCTCCAAAGCCTAGGAAGTCCGTTTCGAGTAGCCCTTGGGTACAGCAGAAATACGAACACAACTGGGCCGCCGCTTCGCACATGAGCACACCGGGTAACAGGGGATAGCCGGGTAAATGGCCGCGCACCCAGAACTCATCGGTGCCAACGTCCTTGAAGCCGACGACAATGTTTTCCGTGGTGTCAACATGGACGATCGCCGTCAACTGCTCCATCTCGAAACGCTGGGGGTTCACGGCACGAATCGCTTCCTGATCTGCCAGCACATGATCCATATCCAGCGAAGCGAGATCGAGGTGACATACGGGAGGCATGGTGGTTCTCACTGGCGAGGAGACATTCGAGCCTGCGTCAGCACCCAAATGAGCATAGAGAAGCGCGGACAAAAGAGGAAGACTTTCAGAACGAAACTGATGCGGCGTTCGGCAGATCTAGCCGATTATCTCGTGAATTTGGTTCAACTCCGTGAGGAGCACGTGCGGCCTGGTGTTCGTCTCCTTGAGGAGTTTGGGATCCACCTGCACGGCATTCTTATCGCCTGCAAACAAGGCTGTACGCATACCTAGCTTGCGCGCGGGAATCAGGTCGAGACTCAATCGCGAGCCCACATGCAACACCTGATCGGGCGTGATGTCCTGTTCAGCCAATCGATCGAGCGCGATGCGGAATAGCCGTTCCGAGGGTTTTCGAGCACGAACCTCACCAGAAAGAAAACAAAACTCTTCAGGCAGTAACTGATCTATATCCGCTCCCTTGTCCTGCTTGGTGAGGCTGTGTCTTAGCTGCGAGCGGGTGAAACACTGGCCGTCGGCCAAGAGGCCTTGGACCAAGCCCTTGTCCACAACGCGTCGAAGGCTTGTGGCAGCGTCGGGATAACATGCGACGCCCTGCATGTTGGCGTGGAAGAAGTACGCAACCTTTCGGCCGAACTCGTTGAGCGCCCCATAAAACCCGGCATCGAACTTGTAGTCTTTCTGCAGTAACTTCTTGATGAAGGCTTCCCATACCTTCTCTACCGAAACCTCCGGGTACTTTTCCACCTGTCCGACGAGCGTTCGTTGCTCGCCGATGAGATCCTTGTAGATCGAGCGTAAGTAATCGGCAGGCAGACCGGGCTTGCGCGTCATCGATCCCCACATCTTGAACTCCTGGATGGTCTTATCCAGGGCGACGTCCATGATGAAGTCGTTGGGGTGCTCGAAATATAACTCTCCGCCTGCAATCCTTAGTAACGTACCGTACACGTTCCATAGAACGGCGCGCACGCCTGGCAAGCGGACCAAATGAGGTTTTGCTTTGGGACGTTCTATTGCTGGGACTTCTGGAAAGACGATGTCCCGCGTATCAAGGTAGGAGACATACTGATCCAGCGTGAGTGCCATACGGTATAAACTATCGGAGACAGGCCAAGGCAGTGTAGTACTGGAGGAGCGGTGAATCCGACATCTACCGTAGCAACCTGCGCGAGCCTGTGTCAAGGAACTGCCATCAGCAATGCCGCACTCTTGACTGACTCATCTAGCAACCTACCATGAGCTTAGGAACATCGATCGACTTTTCGACCCGATCCGAGCTGGCATAGATTGCTGGCGAAGATCGTCCCTCTTCATGAGACCGGGCTATGAACTCAGGCGGATATCGCGGCTACGATGCCGATTCATCCAAGGGCCTTCCACCAGTCACTCCCCCGTCCGGTAAGTTCATGGCACAGCTCTTTCTTGTGCCACTACTAATCGTCGGAGGCATCGCACTTGTATTCTTCGGCGTCGTTTGGATGTTTGGCGACGTATTCGGCGGCCTTGGCGGCTCGCGCACACCAGCGCAATTCCTCGATCGAATCGACAACACCAACCTCGATCAACGATGGCGGGCTGCATCGGACTTAGCGCAGGTCCTGTTGCGCGACGACAAGCTTGCATCCAACTCGCAGTTCGCGCTCGATCTGACCGATCGACTTCGAAAGGCGATGGAAGCATCGGCTGCGAAAGAGAAGGCAATCCTGGACCGATTGGAGAAGTATCCTAAGCTTGCGGAGAAGCTGAACAAACTCGTCCAGAAGCTGCCCGTGGGCGAGCGCGACCCTAACGATGTCACCAATGAGTGGTCGGCACTCGAGTCCGACTGGAAGAAGCTGGAACCAGAGCTGAACTTCATTCTCTTTCTCAGTTCTTCGCTCGGGAATTTCATGGTTCCGGTGGGCGCGCCGCTGCTTGCTGAGTTGGCCACGCAGGAAGGTGCTGACGTCAGCGTGATCGAAGCGCAAAAGCGCCGACAGGCGGTTTGGGCTCTAGCTAATCTTGGCGATAATCTGAGGCGATTCGACCGACTGCCTGCTGATCAGCAAGAAGCCGTGCTCACGGCGTTGGATGAGGAAACGAAAGGTGGGTCGAGCGCACGGGCGGACCTTGCTCGTGCCGCACTAGAAAATCTACGCAGTCGACAAGCAGGAAAGTTCGCCACGATGGGAGTGGCCCCTGCGCTGGTGAAGTGTGCTGAAGTTGGCTATCCGCGCGAGAAGAAACGCGACCCGTATCTGCGCGAGTTCGCAGGCTTCGCCATGGGATTCTGGCAAGGAACGCCAGAAGAGAACAAGGCCATGGACGATGCCCTGATCGCACTGACACAAGACGATGGCCACGGCAACGAACTCCTGCTGGAATTCTCCCTCAATCCAGAGAATCAAAAGAACGACTCGCGCCCTGTGACGCGCGATCCGGGCGCTAGAATTCAGTACAACGCTGCTGCTGCCTTGGCTCGGCGCGGAAGCGATCGAGCGAGACTCGATATGCTCGAAGACATGCTCGACGAGGAACTCCAGACTAAGCAGAATGTGTTGAGGAAGAACGACGGCACCGAAGGTCCCGACGAAGGTACTGCGTTCCTTACTGTGCGCACCACGCTGCAAGCACTCGCATTACTGGCCGAAAAACAGCCTAGCCTAGTGGCGGCACGACCGTCACTCCTGGAAGCCGTGGAGAAGCTGTCCCAAAGCAAGTATGCCGAAGTGCGCATGGAAGCCGAGCGCACGAAACTCATGCTCAAACCGAAGAGCTAGATCGCCAGCCTGAAGCAGCAAGCGATGGCGGGCGGCATCATTGCAGCGAGCGAATAGTCCGACACTTCGGCTCCCACATCAAGGATGAATCTCATGCACGCTGACGGAGTTCAGGAATCGAAGTCCTTATCTACCAACCAGCCATCTCTGTCTTCTGCCCTCGAAAGCGCACGCCCTTTCAAGTTTGAGATTGTCGGCGCGGGAGGCATCGGCTGTGCTGTGGGCTACGCCCTCAAGCGCGCCGGCGCTAGCGTCACCTTCGTCGACGCCGATCTAGAGAAGGTGACCTGGGGACGAACGCATGGCGTTTGCGTCGATGGGCTCGAGCCGCTGGCCGCGGACTTTCGATCCTACGCGGAATGGACGCCCGAGCCAGAATCCGCCATAGTTCTCTGCACCAAGTGCTACGACAATGCCGTTGTCTTGGCGAGAACCCCATCGTCGGCGATGCTGATCCCCATTCAGAACGGATTCGACCGAGCTTTGGAAACGCGATTCAAAGGGCCCGAGGGAATAGCCTCGTTTGTCTCCGAATGCTTGCCTCACAAGACGCACACGCGCATCACGCGCAAGGGCAAGCTTCACCTCGGCTACCGCGGAGCGACAATCAACTCAGGGAACGATCGCGGGCTTCTTCAGCAACTTCTTGCCTTGCTGAACCTATCACCCTTGTTTCGGCTTGCTCCAGTCCCTGATATTCTGCCTTACAAGTACACCAAACTGATGTACAACGCCGCTATCAGCCCGGTCGCGGCCGCCGCTGGTATCGACAACGGCCAGTTACTCGCGCTACCGAACGCGAGAAAGCTCTTCTTCGGTTTGTTGGCGGAGAACTACGGCATCCTGAAGAACGCAGGCATCACCTTAGGGAAGATCGGGCCTTTTCATCCCGACACGGTCGCCAAGATACTTCGGCGGACCATGGTGGCGCGGTCAATGGCCTGGGTATTCTATCCGACGCTGCGCAAAACCTACTGCTCGATGTCAGGGGATCTTCCCAGGGGGCGGACCGAGATCGATTACTATAATCACCATCTGATTGAAGTCGCCGGTGACTACCCCTGCCCTTTGAACCAGCGCATCTATGCCCTGGTCAAGCGCATCGAGAGCGAACGCATTCAGCCGAGCACCGACCTTTTGACAGAGGTTGTCGAAACTGAGTCTCGCTCCAATCGAGAAACGGTAAGAGTATGACCACTACCGCGCAGCGCTCCGGACCCGATGCCACTCAAGTATCCGTGATCGGCAAATCACTCGATTCACTCGACTCACCGCAATTGCTAATCGATCTTGATGTCGTCGATGCGAACCTGCAGCGGATGCTTACACCGTTGCGCGGTCGTCCAGTTGTGGTAAGGGTTCATTTCAAGTCTCTTAAATGCTCGGGGCTAGCGAAGTACTTAGGCACAGCTGGTATCGATCGCTTCTTGTGTGCCAAGCTCTGCGAGGCCGAGGTTCTGGCAGATGCCGGGCTGAAAGACCTGTTTATCGCGAATCAGATCGTCGGTGCGATCAAGTTTCGCCGGCTGACGGAGTTGGCAAAGCGCGCCACGGTCAGTGTCTGTGTTGATGATGCGAAAAACGTTGATGACTTGTCGTTCGCCGCCAAATCGGCTGGCGTGAGCATTGGCGTATTCGTCGAAGTCGATGTCGGCATGGAACGCTGTGGCGTCGAGCCAGGCGAGCCCGCTCTCTCACTTGCGCGCAAGATCGCTGCGAGTCCTGCACTCAAGTTCCGGGGCCTGCAAGGCTACGATGGGCACTTGCAGCAAATCCCAAACGCAGAAGAGCGCAAGGCGAAATGCCTCAATGCACTTGACCAGCTGGTTGGGACCAAGCACCTGATCGAGAAGGCTGGCATACCCGTGGAAGTCGTGACGGGCGCCGGCACGGGAACGTGGGAGTTTGTGGGATTCTACGACGGCATGACGGAGATACAGCCCGGATCGTTCATTCTCATGGATGCGGCCTACTGTCAGGTGCGTCCGGAGTTCGGCTGCTCGCTGTCGGTGCTCGCCACCGTCATCAGTCGACGTCCCAGCTGGTATGTGCTCGATGCGGGGAGCAAGGCTATCTCGAAAGACTTCGGCATGCCGGCAATCAAGGATCGACCAGCCGATAAGGTGGTGAAACTCTCCGAAGAACACACGCGCGTAGACAGCAGCGACACGAGCGTTCGCATTGGCGATCGCGTAGAAGTGATCCCGGCGCATTGCTGCGCGACGATGAATCTACACCGCAATTGCGTAGCCGTTCGCAAGGGCAAGATCGAAGCAATGTGGCCTATCGAAGCAAGCGGGAGGTATGATTGAGAACGCGTGGAGGGGGCATTGTTTGGCGGCGACCCGAAGGGTCGCGGGGTCGTCGGCTATGTCCGAGCTAGCGTGAAACAGAAAAGCACCAGGAGGCTCACTCCTGGTGCTCTTTTAATTGCGCGATTGTAATTCTTATCTCATTAACCAAGCAACAGGCTGGGTTCCCAGCCGACGCGTTCGGCGGAGGCCCGCAGCTTCTCTAACGCTCGGTTTTGGATCTGGCGAACTCGTTCTTTGCTGATGCGGAGCAAGTGCCCGATCTGGCGAAGACTATGCGTCCCGTTGCCCGTGAGGCCGAAGCGAAGGTCAAGCACCTTGCGCTCGCGCGGCCGTAGGTTCTCCATCAAGAAATGGAGGGCTTCCTGGCGCTCGGACACTTGGCGAACGGTGTCGCTCTCGTTGTCCGGCATGGCTTCGGTGAGCTTGAAATCGCTGTCATCGTCGAGGACTGCGTTCAAGGAGACGGGTGTACGAGTGGCAGTTTGCAGATGGGTGAGATGTTCGAGGCTGCTGCCGGTGCGAGAGGCCAATTCTTGCGGACTCGGCAGATGTTTGCCGCCGTGAGCCAAGGCCTCAGACTCTTGCTGAAGCAGGCCAAGCTCTTGCAAATGGTGTGGCGAGAGACTTACCAGATGGCTCTGGCGAGCGACTGCGATCTGCAGCGTCTGCCGAATCCACCAGGTCGCGTACGTTGCCAGGCGCGTGCCGTGGCTGACGTCGAAGCGATCAATCGCCTGCATCAGGCCGCAGACAGCTTCCTGAAGGAGATCAGCATAGCTTAGTGCATGGTGGCGGAAGCGTTTGGCCACGTGAGCGGCCAAGCGAATGTTGGCCGAAGCCAAGCGATGTTTTAGATGGACATACTTGTCGTGCAGCCTTCGCACTGCCACTACATGTCGCGCTTCATCGCCGCAATTATCGCGGATGAACTGGGCCATGGGCCACGGTTCCAGCGGCGGACGGTGTTGGCGTAGTCTTGGGAAATGCCGAATGAGAACTCGGACTAGTTCACTCTTACAATCCCAGAAGTCGGCGAGAAGGCCTCGCTCTTCTTCGGGAGTTAGTAAGTCTGAGGAAAAGATTTCGCCAGGGGTGATGGCAACAGATTCCCCTTGCGCCGGTTGGCGCTTACGTCGTCGTGTCTTCATGGCCGTCTTTCCAAAAAGTTTGTTAAATCTCGAGCCCACGTAGCAACGGCGAGACTTCGCTGTCCTACCTGCCCTAGGCGGACAGCCAGACCGCACCGGCGACAAGGCGGGAGAGGGAAAACGGCGATGATTCCCTCGACGATACTGTCACCTTGGTTCGCACGCCTACGGTTACGGATACTTCAATGTCCGATGATGCCTCCGTACCGTTTCCTTACAGGGGGTAGAGAAGGCAACCAACCGATCTTCGCTTTTTCCCACCACTTACTGCAAATCTTCGCATTTGCAGAAGGCTGCCCCTTCTTCCCGTTCAAGCGCGTGTATTGTAAAGGCCGTTAAGAGCCGTATCAAGAGTTATTATTGAAAACCCGTACTTTTGCGGACGACTCTCCGAAGCTGCAGTTAAACTATAACGATCACTTACGATACACGCCTACCTTCCAGATACTCGACGCCGAAGTTCGAAATTAGGGATCGTTCTAATCGCAAACATCGGCCCACTTGACAACGCAGATTCAAAAGTGGGCGCTACTGGATTCGAACCAGTGACTTCCACCGTGTGAGGATGGCACTCTAGCCGCTGAGTTAAGCGCCCGCGGAATGCGCCGGCAGCGTTGCCGGCGCGCGGGTTTTACACTTTGGGTGGGGCTAAATTCGTTGGGCTCTCTTCGAACTTGGGGGCCGTGGCCTGAACGCGTTGCGGCGGGCGCGGCTGCTCCAGCACTGGCTCGGAGCGTTGCACCGTTGTCCCTTCCACATCGTCTTCCAAGCCCTTGATGCCCTTCTTGAATTCGATGATGCCCTTGCCGAGATAACGGCCAACTTCCGGTAGCCGTTTGCCGAAGAGCAATACGCCGATCACCAGAATGATGATCATCTCCTGGGCACCCAGACCAATGAAACCAAATAGAGGTGTCATAACTCTCCCTCTGCTGCTTGGGAAGCTTCGCTGAATCGTTCTTTATGAGGGACCGGAGCAACGGTCCCTGCGGGGTGCCCAGACACTGGACAGTTCTTAGTATACTCGGCTCAGGAGCGGGCCTACAAGTACGAAGTGTGAAAAAGGAGGTGACTGCTTGAGTCGTCGGGCGAAAACTGATGGGTTTAACGAGCACCGGCTTGAGTTAGTCGCCACCGGAACATTGCTTTGTCGCGGGATCGTAACACATGTAGTGGTCGGAGAAAGGCCACTGTCGATTTTCAAATACTGATGCCGCAGCCGGAGGTAACGAGCGATAGTCGCGAAGGAACCTGGATTCTTCCGCATGAGCAAACATCTCCACCGACAAGACTGTGAGTAGCCAGACAGCTGCCGTGCCCGCAACCACGGATCGCCAGCGTAGTCCGACAAACGGAATCACTGCGACGGGCGCGATAAGCAGCGCTGTTACGAAGAGCGTGGCTATCGAAAAGCCAATCTGCTGCGTTCGAAACGTGCCTACAAGATACCAGCCGAAAACGATAACAACTTCTAGAGCGAAGAGCCGGAGTGCTCCGAGAGCGATCCGCGAGTACTGCGATCGACCTGTTCCCATGAGATAGCCTCCATGCCAGGCGAAATAGAAAGAGGGACCTATCGATTGCGATAGATCCCTCTTCGTTTCCGATCCAATTGCTAGACGGTCTCGAACTGCATCACTGGTTGCGGCTTGTCTGGAGCGACAGGCGGCGGCACCATGAGCAGTCGCCGCCTCGGTGCACTCGTCGTCTTCTTGATTGGGCCCTTGTAGAGATTCCACAACCAACTCCAACCGGCCTTCACCGACTTGACCATGCCGTACATGCCCATCATCTGGTACATGACCCGGTATTGCCACATCGGGTTCTTCCAATCCGCCAGTGCGCGGGCAAAGTTCAAGGGATTGTAGAAGCTGGCATACGCCAAGAAGATGTTCATCTGTTTGCGCCAGGGATGCGGATCTTCGGTGGCAACACAATGATTGCCGTCGAACTGGTAATCTTCGACTTTCTTGTTGCCGGCTTGCTCGATGACCATGCCCTTTTCGAACGGCTCTTCGTAACCCTTGCTCCCCACCGATGGAGTGAGGATCGTTACCTGAATGCTGCCCGATCCGCACTTACGCAGGAAGTTGACCTGATTGATGAGGCCGTACAGATTGCCACGACTCATGAGAGGCTGGCCGTCGTGGTGCATCATCATGGGCATGGGCATGATGCCGTGACCATTGAGGATCTTGAAGAGCGTCTTTGTCTTCTCAGGGCTTTGTCCCTTCTTGATTAGCTCCGCCGTCATGTCCTCGATGCCGAACCAGATGGCGCGCAGGCCGCCATCGCGGCACATCGGCAGCAAGTCCTGGTTCTTGAAGACGTCGAACTCGGTCCCTTCAGTCGCGAAGAAAATCCGGTCCCTGAAGGGCTTGCCACCAGCTGTGGATTTCGAGAGCACCTTGAAGGTATCTTCCACCGTCTCGCGGTTGTTGAAGAAGTTGTCATCAGTGCCGAAGAAGAAATCGATACCCGTTTCTTCGTAGATTCGGGCCATCTCGTCCGCGAGACGTTCGGGACTCTTGAATCGAAACGTGAACTGGTTGTATGCCGGGATTGGGCAGTAGGGGCAATGGAACTTGCATCCGTGCGTTGTAACAAGCGAGACTGCGCCGCTATAGCCCAAGACCTTGTTCAGTGGTATCGGAGCGTTGCCCAAGGTGCGCTTTTTATGCGGTGGTTCCAACAGGCCCAGGCCAATGAGGGGATGCGGCAGCTCATCAAGATCTTGAACCATCCTCTGCACGCCGGTGTTGATCAGCCGGCCGAGAGGTTCCTTGTCATCACCTTCGCGAAACACCAGACCTGCGATGTCGTCGAGCAGACCCGAGCGGCGCAGACGGTTGAACGTCTTGCGTGGATGCTCGTTGGCGGCCTTGTGCCCCATGATGCGATCGAGCAGTTCCAGAACGACGAACTCTTCGCCGGTGACAACGACGTCCGCACTGTATTGTCCATTGGGCCCCAGGCCGAAGAAATCCCACGGCTCGTAGATGGCTTTGGCGCCGCCAGCCAGAATGAATGGCCGATCTTCACCGAGTTTGTGGGCATCAACGATCATCTCGTACGCCGATGCACTGTGGATCTGCATGCTCGATACGAACAGCATTTGCGGCACTTTGCCATCAAGCCTGGCCTGGCTAACATCGAGTCGCGTGTTCCACTGTCGCTGTGCAATGCGGACGTTGGTAAAGCCCGAGTTGTAGAGTGCTGCGCCAATGGCGCGAACGCCTGCAGTCAGCAGACGCATGTCGGCAAAGAGAAAAGGTCCCAGCCGCGTTCGCATATCGAACGAGTAGCAGACGAGGGCAGGAACCTGAGCACAATCTGGATTGGCCCTGAGCCGAGCCTCCAACTCCCTATATTCTCCAGGACGGGTGTAGCGATCGTTTTTCGGACGACTCAGCAACTCCATGAGCTGACCTTTCTGATGAGATGGGTATTCGGCCAAGCCCTTGGCCGAGCGCGCTTTGCTCGCGAACCGATGTACGACTCCTCGCGCCGTCGGGCGCAGTCCCTGAGTATTATTCGATGAGGCGATGCGGTTATTCGCCTAGACAGAGTAAGTAGGGTAGAAAACAGAGAAGGTTTTTTCAATAGCGCAAGCTAGGGACGCTGACTGAAGAATGATGCGTTGTGGGAAGCTATACCGACGAGACAAACCACCTTCCGCGAAGGACAATGTCTTGAGCTTCCTCGGATGATGCCGATTGGCACCAGAGCTAACCCGCTCGATTCACTTTCAACTTGACCGTGACCGGAAAGTGATCGCTGTAGCCTCGCTCGCCACGATCTTTCTCTCTGCCAAAGCCCCAGGGTCTGTTCTGCGTATCATTGCGTCTTCTGAATTGATTGATGGTGTCCAAGGTATCTGCCTCCACCGTCCAACCGCGATCATCCAGCAATCCCGGGGACACTACGATTTGGTCGAAGATCAAAGGTTGTCGATAGAAATGTGTGCCAAATCGTTTTGGATCTCGTCCTGCGGAAAGGCTATAGAGCAGAGGATTCTCCCCACGAGACTGCAATACGGCCGCGCGATCAGCTGTTGCATGAAGATATTTAACTACGCTGTCATCGTTGGGAGTGTCGTTAAAGTCACCGCAGATTAACAAGTCCACACTCGCGTTCGTTAAATACATCGCCTTGAATTGAGCATAAAGCCGATCGGCGTATTTATCGCGTCCCAAACCTCTCTCGTCCGATTGTCGGGATGTCCAATGTGAAGCCAGTACGACCAACGGCTGGCCGTTGACTAGAAGATGCCCCTCCAGAATGCGCAGGTTTCGGTTCAGCAAACGCGTTCGATCGCGTTGCACGGACAGCCTCGTAAGAATCGCCGGCGCGATGTGCCGACCGCCGGAGACTTCCTTCATCAACGGCTGACCGTAGTGTAGAGCTGGATCGCTGAGTTTGCTGTTCAACGCGTCTTTGAGAAGTTCCGCCGCTCGCTCGCTCTCCACTTCCGCGATTGCAAGGATGTCGGGTCCCCTTCCCTCGTTCAGCGACAACAAGGTCTTGCATAGATGATCGAGCTTCGTCTTGAGTGACACTGCATCGCGCGCGAACCAGGTATCGTACTCCAGGTCTCCCGGACCATCGCGATGGTCGAGATGATCATCAAAAAGGTTCTCCACGTTCCAAAAGCAGAAGAGAAACTCGCTGCGTGAGTCGTTTGCTTGATCGGGAGGAGAATTGCTATCAAGTGGAGCGCGATGGTATGCCAAGTAGCCGATGAGGACGATAGCCGCGCAGGCGAGCACCACCCAATGGAGCGGATTTCTCGAGCGTTGATGTGGGACAACCATGAGTCGTTCATTGAGGTAACAGTTGTTCAGGAAACCACTGAGCTTTCGACCTCGCGAGGCCTGTAAATACTGACAGCAAACAGGATCGGCGGCTGTTAGATGTACTCTTGTTGAAACAAGTCTAGTTCCGCGAAGAACAAATCCAATGCGGCAGCGTCACTACCGGCGACCTGCCCTAAGACGTACGCCCACGAATGGCCTCCGCCACCGTATCCGTACTTGGTATAGAGACGTTCGATGAACGCTTCATACCGACTCATAACTTTGACTGTGTGGTCCTGTAGTGCGTCACGGTAACCAACAAGATACTGAAAAAGCTTCTCAGCCGAGTAGCCGCCGATGTACATCGCCGGACGTTCGCGTAGTAGATTGAGCCTCTCGAGGATTGGATCCGCCACATTAATCTCCCCGAGTCGTCTAGTCCGCCGTTCGTGGACAGATTGACCGAAAACAACCGATTCAATCCTTCGCGCCTGTTGAAACTCCATCGGCCGCTTGCCACGCAGGCACCCAGGCCAGGGCGACAAGCTTTACGGTCACATCCTTCTTCTTGGGCTTGATAACAACTACTTCGAGCACCTCGGCCATTGGGTTGATCTTTGCCTCCAACTCCTCGACCTCCGCCTTGAACTTGTCTTCAAGTTCGGCGCGCTGATCCATCAGGTCAGTCAGATTCTGGCGTGCGCGCTCGACATCTTCCATTTTCTTCATCGTTCGGCCAGCGCCACGAGCAGCTGTAGTTGCCTTGCCGATTGTCGTAGCGCTGACCTTCTTTCTTCCCAGGAAGGCGCCGAGGATCGTAGTGCCAAAAGAGATCGCGGTATCGAGTGTCGATTGTTTTGACTGACTCTCTTCCTTCTCCACGGCTTGTTGCGCTCGCCGAATTCGCTCTTCGATTGCATCCAACTTCGGTTTGTACTTCAGGCGAAGCTTCTCCGCTTGCGCGTCCCGCTCTTCGCGCGCTGACTGCTGTAGCCGGATGCGGAAGTCCCTCTCACTCTCGTGAGGTCGCGAGCCTTCGCCGAGACCTGGACTTCGGTAGAGTTCTAGCGTTTCCTGCCGATACAACGCCTCGGCCAGACTTTTCTTCCAGGCATCGTAGTTCTTGGCCCGCGCCGCGGCTGAAGGGACAGACACGAACTGCGCGCCTTCTTCGGGTCTCTCTTCGAGATCACTCTCACCCAAGGTAGACGCTGCGGCCGCAGTCCAATCGAGGCTTGCTGCTCCATCGGGAGGAATGGCGAGTTTGCCAATGCTATTGTTGACGTCAATTCCCTTCTTGGCGTCGAGGAAATAGACCTGGCCACAGCCAAGAATCATCGGGTGATACACCAGTAGACTACCGTCCGGCGGTTTATCGCGACAGGGCGCGAAGTACTGTGCTACTTCAGGTGGCAGCAAGGGCCTGTCGCCCCCCCCCTTCCCCGCCACCGGCGTCGTGACCTGCTTTGAATCTACCTTAACTGGCGTCGAACTCCCGGCGCCGATCTTCGCACGTACGTGATCCATCAGTGTCTTAATCTGCGCACGTGTTAATGGCCCACGCAAATAGGACAGCGCCCAGCGAACTTGAAACACTACCGCCGCCGTTTCGTTCACGTTGTGCATCAGGAAGATGCGCTTGTCCAAGGCTGCCAGCATTTGCTCCATCTTCTTGCGATCGAACGGGCCGCTGGTGGCAGTGGCAGCACCTTCGAGTCCATCGAGCAAGCGCGCCTTGTCTCGATCAGTCTGCAAGCGCCCGATGAACCACGTGCCGGCGTTCGCTAACGCCTTGTAGTCGAGGTCGACGGGGTTTTGTGTGGCCAACACCAGTCCGATGCCGAAGGCACGCGCCTGCTTGAGCAGCGTCAGCATCGGCAGCTTCGATGGCGGATTCGCGACCGGCGGCAGATACCCAAAGATCTCATCCATATAGATGAGGCCGCGCAAGCTAGTGGTTCCTGGCTGTCGGCGCATCCAGCCAATGACTTGATTGAGCAGCAGCGTGACAAAGAACATGCGCTCGGTTTCGCTCAGGTGCGCGATCGAAAAGATCGTCACGCGCGGCTTGCCTTGCGGGGTGTGCATGAAGGCGCCGATGTCGAGCGGCTCGCCTTGAAGCCAGGCGTCGAAGCCCGGCGAGGCGAGCAAATTGTTCAGCGACATGGCCAGTGCAAAGCGATCCTTCGCCGGGAAGAATGACTCCAGGTCGAGAACGCCAATGCGATCCACAGGAGGTGACTGAATCTGGTGAATCAATGTGGGAAGATCGAGATCCTCTCCCTTCTTCCATGCGTTTCCCAGAATCGTGGAGAGGAGGATGTGCTCCCTGCTTTGCACCGGGTCAGCCTCGATGCCTAGTAGCGCTAACAGTCCGGTGACCGTGGAACTGATCTGATCGCGCATCGCCTCGCCATCTTCGCGAATGGCGGGATCGGGTGCGGTGAACGACTTGAGGACCGAAACCGGCAAACCCGCGCTGCTGCCCGGCGTGTAAATAGAGAAGTCAGCGGAATCGCGGAGGCGCTGAATGCGCGCGCCATCTTGACCCCAATCGGCCAGTCCTTTCTTCCAGGTCTCGGCTTCCTTCGCTGCAAGTTGTTCGGGCGTAAGCCCTGCCCTGCGCGACTCGTCAGCATCAATCCAGGGACCAAAGTCTTCGGGACGCAGTTGAGGAAACGTGAGGAGTAGATTGGCGAGATCGCCCTTGGGATCGATAGCAATCACGGGGATACCGTCGATTGCGGCCTCTTCGAGAATGGTGAGGCACAGGCCTGTCTTGCCGCTCCCTGTCATGCCGACGCAAACGGCGTGAGTGACGAGATCGCGCGAGTCGTACAGAATAAGGTCGTCGGTCGGCTTGCGCGCGGCAATGTCATACGACCGACCCAGGTAAAAAACCCCCAGCTTCTCAAAGTCCTGCATGGTCTCAATTCTCCCGGACCTGTGAGCCTTGCCCCGACCGGTACTTCTACCGTGCCGCTAGCTGTTATTCCACGCGATTCCAGGGGTTGTTATAGTGCGCGCCGATTCACATCGAGCGTCCTTATCCGGGCAGGAAGTAGTTCAGGAGGCAACCCGATGCGTGATCTCGGCAGACTGCTTTGGTTGGGTGTGGGTTTGGCGTTGGGCGCGATTGGTGCCGGGACACTCTTCTGCCAATCTTCCCCTGTGCAAGCGGCGAACGACCGTTTCCAGGACTACATCATGGCTACAGGCGCGGTGTCGGTCAATCCGCGTGCCCCGTCAGACGGTGTCTGGCTGCTCGACTACCGGGCGGGAAAACTCTTGGGTACGGTGATCGATCGCAATATTGGCAAGATTTTGGGCTGGGCCGAGGTCGACCTGGTAACCGAATTCGGCGTACCACCGAGACAGGATGTGCATTTCATGATGACGTCGGGTCAGATCGCCACGGGACAATCTGCGCTCTACGTCGCGGAGACTACGTCAGGCAAGTTCGGCGTGTACACGATGCAGCCGCGACCCGATGGCAAGCCTGGCATTATGATCAATCGTCACGACATGGTGCTCTTCCGCCAGCCACCCCCGCCGAAGAACTGAATGGTGTGAATTGGAGACTACCCCTCTCGTAATTCTTGTGAAGGCGGGAATCCAGGCTTACTGGCATTGCGAGAAAATCACTTCTCAATGCAACGACGGCAGAACGCCAGGAGTAATCTTTCGGAGGTTCGAGCGATGGAATGGATCGCCTATTGTCTACTCTTACTACCTATCGCGCCCATCGATTATCCAGCTTACGATGGACCTACTTATGTGAGCCGAAGCAGTAAACCTCTCACACCGATTCAGAGTCTGAAACGAGAGTTGCTGATTGTGTGTGTTCATGCAGGAATGATCCCTCGCGATATTAACCGGATCTTTGGCGCTCCATCTGTTTTCCAGGACGATGCCGGGCCCGTTACATGTTCATATTGGGATCTCGGAGCGACCGTTTTCTACCCAATGTGCCTGTACAACAGCGGCTCCTCGGGTTCTGGAGTCTTGTCGCCGGAACGAGTACTAGGAGGAATTCAATAGTTGACAGAGATTGTCGTTCCGCCTCAACTCACCACTTCGAGTTTCACTTCCACATCGACTGGTTCACCATCGCGCAGCACTTTCACGCGAATAGTGTCCCCTACTCGTTGAGACTCAAGAATAGAGAAGAGATCCTTCACTGACTTGATCGGCTTGTCGTTGATGGCGGTGATGGTGTCGCCGAGTTGCAGTCTTCCCTGTTCGTCACGGCGCGTCGATCGCAGTCCCGCTTTCGCCGCCGGCGAATCCGGAATGACGCTAACGATGAGCACGCCATCGGCTTTCAGTTGTCGTGCCTGCTGATCGCTCGCCACCTGCACACCAAGCCCTGGCTTGGTAATTCTGCCGTTCTTAATAAGCTGCGTGACCACGCGGTTCACTTCATCGACCGGTATCGCGAAGCCGATCCCGGCAGAGGCGCCATTTGGGCTCGAAATCGCCGTGTTCACACCAATCAGACGACCAGCACTATCGAGCAATGGGCCACCAGAATTGCCTGGATTTATCGCCGCATCGGTCTGAATCACTCCCTTTATCGGCCGGTGCGTCACTGACTCAATTTCGCGATTGAGCGCACTAATCACTCCCGTAGTCAACGTCTGATCAAGCCCGAACGGGTTGCCTATCGCAAACACCTTCTGTCCGACCTTCAAGTCCTGTGATGTGCCAACCGGTATCGGCACGAGCTTCGACGATGGTGCATCAATGCGCAAGACGGCAATATCCCTATCGGGATAGGCTCCCACAAGCCGCGCCCGGTATGTCGAGTGATCGGCCATGGTCACTTGTGCCGATTCCGCATCTCGGATGACGTGAAAGTTGGTAACGATGTCGCCAGACTCGTCCCAGACAAAGCCTGACCCAGTTCCTTCAGGCACTTGTTCGACATTGAGCGACAGTGAATCCCTCTGCGTGCGTAAACGAGTGATGAATACCACCGATTTGGACGCGTCCTCATAGATCTTGATCGTCGATTGCTCATCATCCGCCAAGGGGGCTCGTGGAGCGGCCGCGCGCTGCTCAAGGGAATTGTCGGTGGCTCCTCTAGTTGGCCTCAAGTAGTTCCAGGCGATGATTCCGCCGAGCACAACCTCCACGGCCAAGACAAGCCAGAGCATGACCCAGACGGAGTTGCTCGGCCTATTCCTGGGTGCCAGGTCGCGGTAGCCGTGATCGACGTTCGACATATGCATTGTTCCTCTCATGGAACATTAGCTGCACCGTGCTGCAATACGATTCACTCGGGGCGCTCACGTGCCAATTTTGAGTTCATGTCGGGCGTCAATGTCTACTAATGCCTCATAGTAGTCAGCCGCTTACGCAGTATTGCCGGCACTCACTGCTAGATCGAGCGAGACCGCGACCCCGACAGCTGGCAAACTCGTTTCACCTTGTGCCAGCAAGCGCACACGCACGCGCTCGATAAATCGCTCAATTCTATGGCCCAAAACCCAAATTCATATCCTGAAAGTGACTGTGTGAAATGAAACAAGTGTAATTCCACGGGAGCGCGAATTCATGCGGTAGTGCACTCTCGGGTGCAGTGCCGTTATTGCAATTGGACAGCGACGCTCGTCGGGTGCCATGCTTACGCGGCTAACCGAAGAGTTGTCCGATATGCCGGACATCGCGAGGGCCGCGTAAGCATGTCTTTGCTCGGACAGTTCGCATGCTTTCGCGACCCTGAAAGTCTCGGCTGTTCCATGAATCTCAACAGGGCCTCGAAAGCATGGCACCCGCCCCTCGTTGCAATACCGGGAACGCACCCTGCAATCCCTATTCTTTATACTTGCGCTGTTACTTCCTGCAGGCGCGGCGCCAACCCCGGTATGGCGGCTAACAGTGCATCCTCAATGCGCTCAGCGAAGATGAACTCCATCTCCCTACGTGCCAGTTCGGGGACATCCACGATGTCTTTTTCGTTGTCAGCGGGAAGGATCACTCGACGAATGCCGAGTCTGCGCGCCGCCAGCACTTTCTCCTTCACGCCGCCGATTGGCAGCACCAGTCCGCTGAGTGTTATTTCGCCCGTCATCGCGGTATCAGCCCGCGCGGGCAGATGGGAATAGATCGAGGCGAGCGCGGTTGCCATCGCCACGCCGGCCGATGGACCATCCTTCGGTACCGCACCCGCTGGCACGTGAACGTGAACGCCCGCGTTACGAAACAAAGCAGGGTCGATCCCCAGTTGCGCAGCGTGCGCCCAGACATAGGTGCGAGCAGCATGGGCCGACTCACGCATCACATCGCCCAGTTGACCCGTCAGACGCACGCCGCGACCATCCGGCAATAAGGTCGCTTCAACGTACAGCACCTCTCCACCCGCTTCCGTCCAAGCGAGACCTGTCGCAACTCCGGGAATAGCCTGGTGTCGAGCACGTTCCATGCGAAAGCGTTCGGGCCCCAGCAGATTCGCCAACTCGTCAGGCTTGATGCTTACCGAATGATCCTGTCCCTCCGCGAAGCGCAAGGCGACCTTGCGCGTGAGCCTGCCGAGGGCGCGCTCCAACTGTCGCACCCCCGCCTCCCGCGTGTAACGGCCAATGATGCGTCGTATTGTCTCGTCCGGAAGTTCGAGCTTCTCGGGCAAAATACCCGATTGCGACAACTGTCGGGGCACCAGATATCTCCGAGCGATCTGGAGCTTCTCTTCTTCGCTGTAACCCGATAGCGTCAGAATCTCCATTCGATCCAGCAACGGCCGGGGTACGGTATCCAGCGTGTTCGCCGTGGTGATGAAGAACACTCGCGACAGATCGAACGGTTGGTCGAGATAGTTATCCCGGAACGTACTATTCTGTGCTGGGTCGAGCACTTCGAGAAGCGCTGCTGCAGGATCACCCCGGAAGTCGCGGCCGAGCTTGTCCACCTCATCGAGCATCAAAAGTGGGTTGTTGACTCCTGCCCTGCGTATGCCTTGAATGAGTCGGCCAGGCATGGCGCCGATGTAGGTGCGCCGATGTCCGCGCAGTTCCGCCTCATCGTGCATGCCGCCAAGGCTCAAGCGCTCAAACTTGCGGCCAAGCGCGCGGGCGATTGACTGTCCCAGGGAGGTTTTGCCCACGCCGGGAGGACCTACGAGGCAGAGGATCGGCGCCCTCGCGCTCGGATTCAACTTCATGACGGCCAGGTGTTCCAGGATGCGTTCCTTGACCTCCTCCAGGCCATAGTGGTCCTCGTCGAGAATCTGCCGCGCTCGAACCAGATCGAGCACATCTTCCGTGCTCTTCTTCCACGGCAACTCGACGATGAGTTCGAGATAGGTGCGCGTCAGTTGGTAGTCTGGTGATGCCGGCGGGATACGCTCCAGCCGCGTCAACTCGCGCTCGGACTCTTTGCGTACCTCATCGGGTAAGTCCGCTTCCTTAAGCTTGCGGCGTAACTCGTCGAGTTCCGCTTTCTCCGGATTCTTCTCGCCGAGTTCGTCCTGGATCGCTTGCATCTGCTGACGCAGCAAGTAGTCGCGCTGCTGTTTGTTCATCTCGTTCTGCGCGGTATTCGCAATCTGAGCGCGCAGCTCCAGCACCTGCACCTCATGGGACAGATAGCCGTGCAGTAGACGCAATGCCTCCACGCGCGTGGGAGCCTCAAGTAACGCTTGCTCCTTGGCGACGTCGAGACCCAGCATTGAGCCCATCAGATACGCCATCTGAATCGGCCCCTGAGCCTGCGCCGCGAGTTGGCTGATGTCGATCTGCGCCTGAGGCTGCGAGAGTTCGAGGACGCGTTTGGCGAGATCGAGAATCGCGCGGTAGATCGCTTCCACTTCCGTGCCGCCGTCGTCGGGCAATGGCAGTGGCCGGACTCTTGCCTTCAAGAATGGCTCGCTCTGCTCGAGCTTGATGAGCGCAACGCGCTCGATGCCCTGGACGAGGACTTCAACACCTGCCTCAGAACGCTGCATCTTCTTGATAACCGCCCGCGTGCCTACTTGATACAGGCTCTCTTCCGAGAGTTTGTCATCATCGGCGTTTCGCTGAGCGAACAAGACCAATGTCTTTTCCTCATTGGCCAGCGCGGCCTCGACGGCAGCGACGGACCCCGGGCGACCCGCCGAAAGCGGCATGAACAAGTAAGGCAGTAATACCGTGTTCTTGAGAGGAAGCACGGGAAAGCTCTGAACGTTTTCTTCCTGAGGTAAACTCACGGCGTCTCCTCCGTTTGGATGTGAACCAAGAGCAAGCCGTACTGGTAGTCGGTTCGAATGCGAGCCGCGTTCAGCTCGCAGGGCAGTTCGACCGTACGAGAGAAATGACTATAAGCAATCTCCATGCGATAACAGGTACACTCCTCCTCTACGAACCAATCCCGTCGCGTCCCTTCGACCGTGATGCCACGTTCTTGCACTGTTAGGTGAATATCCTCTGGTCTTACTCCGGCCAGTTCGATTTTGACCAGCCACCCTTTTCGCGTGCGATACACATCGAGAGGAGGCTGCCAGGCCGCTTCTTGGGCGGGCGGCATAAAGAGCGCGTTCATCAAGCGAATCAGATCGTTTGCCATGGCTCAGCTACTCCTCCTGCTGGCCGCTCAGCGCCGCCTAGCAGTTGTTCGGTTCATGTACGCGCCTGGAACGTCAACATCCCCTTCTTGTCATCGTAGTCGACAAGCACGCCCTGCCCGTCACGAATTTCGCCCGCAAGCACTCGTTTAGCCAGCGCCGTCTCCAGTTCTTTCTGAATGGCACGCTTCAGCGGCCGGGCACCGTAAGCGGGATCGTGTCCCACTCGGACCAGGTGGAGGCGAGCGGTATCGGTCAACTCGAGCGTGATATGTCGCTCATCCAGTCGCTTGCGAAGTTGACCCAACTGTATGTCGACAATCTGCTTCAGGTGCTCTTCACTCAATGCGTGGAAGACAATGATCTCATCGACGCGATTGAGAAACTCGGGGCGGAAGTGCGCCCTCAGTTCCTCCATTACTGTATCCTTCATGCGGTCGTACACTTCACCGGTGAAGGAGCCTTTGTACTGCAGGATGCGATGGCTGCCGATATTCGACGTCATTACTATTATCGTATTCTTGAAGTCAACGGTGCGCCCTTGGCCATCTGTCAGGCGGCCATCGTCGAGAATCTGCAAGAGCACGTTGAACACATCGTGGTGCGCTTTTTCGATCTCATCGAAGAGAATCACACAGTAAGGCCGACGTCGGACCGCTTCGGTAAGCTGGCCCCCTTCTTCGAAGCCGACGTATCCCGGAGGGGCGCCGAGTAGACGGGCCACCGTATGTTTCTCTTGATACTCCGACATGTCGATGCGGATCATGGCCCGCTCATCATCGAAGAGAAACTCGGCCAAGGCGCGAGCGAGTTCCGTCTTGCCCACGCCGGTCGGGCCCAGGAAGATGAATGACCCTACCGGTCGATTTGGGTCCTTCAGTCCGCTGCGTGCGCGTACGACGGCCTCGGCGACAGCGGTGACGGCCTCATCCTGACCGATGACACGCTTGTGCAATTCGTCTTCCAAGTGCAACAGCTTCTGAATCTCCCCTTCCAGCAAGCGCGACACCGGAATCCCAGTCCAGCGACTGACAACTGCAGCAATGTCCTCTTCGGTCACCTCCTGCTTGACCAGTTGGTTCTTGCCGCTTACGTGCGGTGCCAGTTCGAGCGTTTTCAGCTCGCGTTCGAGAGCCGGCAGCTTGCCGTATTCCAATTCGGACGCCTTGTTGTAGTCGTAGCGCCGCTTGGCCTCTTCGAGTTCTTGCCGAGTGTGCTCGATCTCTTCACGCAGCTTACTGAGACGTTGCACTCCCTCTTTCTCTTCTTTCCATTGCGCCATCAATGCATCAGAGTCAGCCTTGAGATCGGCCAACTCCTTCTCGAGCTTGGAGAGCCTTTCCTTCGACGCGGCATCTTTCTCCTTCTTCAGCGCTTCTCGCTCGATCTCCAGTTGCATTACCCGTCGGTGAATCTCGTCCAATTCACTGGGCATGGAGTCGATCTCGGTGCGCAGCTTGGCCGCGGCCTCGTCGACCAGGTCAATCGCCTTATCCGGGAGAAAGCGATCGGCGATGTAGCGATTGGAAAGCACCGCCGCCGCGACCAGGGCTGAGTCCTTGATCGTGACCTTGTGATGCACCTCGTAGCGTTCTTTCAATCCACGCAAGATCGAGATCGTGTCTTCCACCGTTGGTTGGTCGACCAGCACCGGCTGGAATCGTCGCTCCAGAGCGGCATCTTTCTCGATGTGCTTGCGGTACTCGTCGAGAGTGGTGGCGCCAATGCAATGCAACTCGCCGCGCGCCAACATCGGCTTGAGCAGATTGCCGGCATCCATCGCCCCTTCCGCTTTGCCCGCGCCGACGACCGTGTGCAACTCATCGATGAAGAGGATAATCTCCCCTTGCGATTCCTGAACTTCCTTCAGCACAGCCTTGAGGCGTTCCTCGAACTCGCCACGGAACTTGGCCCCTGCAATGAGCGCTCCCATGTCGAGTGAGATGATGCGCTTCTCTTTGAGCCCCTCAGGGACATCCCCTCGGACGATGCGCTGGGCCAGTCCCTCGACGATGGCGGTCTTACCCACGCCTGGCTCGCCGATGAGTACTGGGTTGTTCTTGGTTCGGCGCGAAAGGACCTGTATCACCCTTCGGATCTCTTCATCGCGACCAATCACGGGATCGAGTTTGCTTTGGCGTGCTAGCTGTGTAAGGTCACGGCCATAGCGCTCGAGCGCCTGATAGGTTCCTTCGGGATTCTGCGAAGTAACGCGCTGGTGACCGCGCACTTCTTGCAATGCCGCCAGCAGGCGATCGCGCGTCGCGCCGAATTCCTTGAGCATGCGCCCCGTGGTCCCCGTATCGTCCGTCATAGCCAGCAGGAGATGCTCGACGGAGACGAAGTCGTCCTTGAACTTCTTCGCTTCGCCCTCCGCTGCGCTCAGCAGTCGATTCAATCTTCCGGTAATGTGGACAGATTCTGTCCCACTGGACCCGCCAGAAACGCGAGGCAACCGATTCAATTCCGCGTCGAGGCGACTCGTCATAGTACCGACGTCGACGTTGGCTTTGCGAAGGATAGCAACCGCCAAGCCCGGATCCTGTTCCAGAAGTGACATGAGCAGATGCTCGACGTCGACCTGCTGGTTGCCGGCACGCGAAGCGCGCTGCTGCGCTTGCATGAGCGCCTCTTGGGCTTTTTCAGTGAATCGGTTGATGTCCATGCGAAACTCCTTGGGCACAAACCCCTCAAGCAACACGGGGTCGATTCTGGACTGGTCGACGATCGGCCATTCGATTGCGACAGGTTGCAAGATGTGTTAGCAAGGCGAGTGCCAAATGGCTGACCGGCAGTGGATTCGCTTCAAATGCTTACAATCACGGGGGTTTCAGCGGGAACTGAAAATGTGTTCCCTGGTAAGCCGGTCAATCTGCCATGTTGACACTCTTTGGGCTGACATCTTGGCGGCGGCGTAAGAGCCTATCTTCGCAAGTCGCGTCCAAGCAGTCCCATCGACAGGTCACCATTCCCGCGGTTGACGCCAACCGCTACATCGCGATATAGTCCCCCCGCTTTTCTCCTTCGCGACCGTGTTAGGAGAGCGCCTTATGGCCGCCTTATCACTGATTCTGATGGCTTTTACCGGGATGGAGCCAGCCCAGGCCCCTACCGATATCGCCCATCTTCGCGAGATGCTTTTCGATCGCCAGCACGCGCGCTCTCAAAGCCAAGCCGCTCTCCTTCTCATTCAATCCAAGTCTCCCGAAGCAGAACAGATCGTTCGTCAAGGACTGCGACAAACAGATTCTCCAGAAGTCTTTCTAGCACTTGCGGCTGCGGTACGCATACAACAGGACGCGCGTTTCGTCGATGAACTGCTCATTGCAGTGGGGAGCAATCGCGCCCCCGTGCGCCAGGCAGCGAGTGAAACGCTGGCTGAACTCAATGATCCCAACATCATCGTGCGCCTGCAAGCAAGGGCGGAGAACACCAATCACGATCTGGCCGTTCGGCAAGCGGCGATCGCTACCCTTGGCCGCTGCGGTCGCAAAGGAGCGGTTATTGTTCTCTTCGATTTGTTGTCAAATGACAATGAGGCAATTCGCCGTGCTACTGGCGACGCGTTGGTAGAGTTGACAGGACAAAACTACGGCACGGAACTCGATCGCTGGCGTGGGTGGTGGGAGCGCAACAAGGACATCCCTAACGAGCAGTGGCTGGTACTGCGACTTGCCTATCAAGGGGTTCATGCCAGGCGACTGGCAGGCGACCTTGAGCGCACACGAGGAGAAGTGCTTCGCTTGCATCAGCAACTCTATACGCGGCTCCCAGCGGCCGATCGCCTAGGTCACGTGCAACTGTTAGTCGAACACGAAGACCCGGCGGTACGGGCGCAAGCAGCGGCTTGGAGCATCGAACTGCTGGCGTCCGCGGACGCATTGGGCCAAAAGAACCTGGCGGACGTGCTCTTGCGTCTCAGTCGCGATGGCGCCCTGGAAGTACAGCGTTCCGCGGTACTAGCGCTCGGCCGCGTCAACGATGACCGAGCCTTCGAACGACTGTTGGTTCTCTTGCGCAAAGGGCCACCGCAGGTGCGTGCAGCGGCAGCGCGTGCGATGACACAGCACGCGCGCGGTAGCGGTCCAGATGCTCAGGCGAAGCAGAAGGTGGTCGTACCCGCGTTGCAGAAGGCGCTCGATGATCCGAATCTCGAAGTAGTAATCGGCGCGGCCGAGAACCTGGGCACGCTCGGTGTTCCCGAAGTCGGCCCTGTGCTCACTGCCCTGCTCCGTCACCCATCGGAATCCGTGCGTCAGGCCGCCGCTCAGGCACTGGAGCATGGGCTGGATCAGACTCAACTCGATGCACTGCTTGCCGCGTTGGACGACCCAGCCGCCAGCGTACGATTCAGCCTGGTAGGCGCTCTCGGCAACGTAGCAAGCGATGGCAAACAATTGAGTCCCACGCAACGCAACCGATTACTCGAACGGCTTGAAGGGTTGTTGCTCCGCGATACTGATCCCGGCGTGCGGAGTCGGGCCGCAACAGTGCTCGGGCAGATCGGCACGCCGGCGCTATTGGCAACGCTGTGGCGACGTGTTCTGGCCGCCGAAGATAGTCGCGTGCAGGAGAAAGCCTGGACAGCCATCATCGAGATTGTCGCGCGCACAGCCAGTCTCGAACTCCTCTATGAATGGGATCGTACGCTGATTGAAGCTAAGCAAGGCCCGAGGCGGCTGCACCTCCTGGGCGAAGTCCAGCAGAAGTGGAAGAAGCGCGATGACCTACAGCCTCACTCGCGCGCGGTGGTGGAGAGGCTCGTGCAGGCTCAACTCGAACAGGGAAAATGGGCGGCGGCGTTTCCCCTGGTGCGTGACTTGCTACCGCAACAAGCTGGCGATTCGGATCTCGATCGCCGCCTGCGCTGGTTGTTGACGGTCGGCGAGCAAGCTCTCAAGGACGGGAACCGAGCCGAGGCGTTGCGAGCGGTGCAAGAAGCACAAGCCTATCTTCCTCAAAGCAAAGCACTCGAAGCGGAATTCGAACAACTCGAACGCGAGGCCAAGAAGAAGTGAATGATGATCCAACTGATTGACGGACCTAGTCCATGAGCTTGGAAACGCCTCCTCCAGCATTTCGCATTGGCACTCCACGTCCCCGCCACTAGATCAAGGGAATGAGCAAAGCGCTTCTTTTCATCGGACTCGATGTTGGCGGCACCAGCATGAAAGCCGGCGTCGTGGATGACTCGGCATGCGTTCTCGGTCACATCAGCTTGCCCACGGAAGCGAGTAAGGGACAGGAGCATGGCCTGGAGCGGATGTGCGAGACCATTCGCCAGGCGGCTAGTTGTTCGGGCGTAACGATGAAGGACATCGCCGCCATAGGTGTGGCAACGCCGGGGACAATGGACATCCCGGGCGGAATAATTCTAGACCCTCCAAACCTCAAACCCTGGCAAAACGTGCCTGTGAGGGAGCATGTCCAGAACGTCTTTCAATTGCCTACCGCATTCCAGAATGACGCGAACGCCGCCGCGCTAGGCGAGTTCTGGGCGGGTGCCGGCAAAGACGTACACAGCATGGTCTTCTTCACGCTCGGCACTGGCGTGGGGGGCGGCATCGTGATTGGCGACCTCGTTCTCGAGGGAGAGCATAGTCACGGCGCCGAACTTGGTCACATGAAGATCGAGATGACCAACCCGCGCCAATGTGGCTGCGGACGCTGGGGCTGTCTGGAGGCCTATGCGAGTGCCACGGCCGTGGTCAAGCGGACCCTCGAAGCACTCACGCGCGATCAGGGCAAATCGTCCCTTCACGATCACCTGCACCAGGACAGAGAAGTAACTGCCAAGGACGTGTTTGACGCGGCAGAATCGGGCGATGAATTGGCCAAGCGCCTCGTCGAAGAGACGGCCTACTACCTGGCTGTCGGCTCAATGAACATGATGCACACCATCGATCCCAACATGGTTGTGTTCGGCGGCGGCATGATCGCGGCTGGCGAGAACTTCTTGGACCGGATACGTCACCACATCAAGGAGTTGGCGTTCCCGGTGCCTGCCGAGAAAACTGAGGTTCGCTACGCACTGCTTGGAAGCGATGCTGGTTTTATCGGCGCGGCGGGATGCGCACGCCGCCTCTACGCTCAGAAGCGCGGTCAGTGATCGTTGTCTCCTGATTGCCGATCCACGCGCGTGACCACTGCCAGACGAGGTGTTGGCACACGGGGCAACTCTGTCGGCTGGCTTAGCAGTTCCTGTACATTGCGCTCATTGGTTTCACAGAGTGCATCGAGTGGCAAGTCGTCCGCCTCTATACCAAAAGGCTCCTCCACCGCTCGGGCTATCATCTCCAGGCCGAGCATGAAGAACGAGACCACCATTGTGATGGGCACCGTCCAGAACTGGAGTTGATGCTCCAAGCCCCATGGAAGTGCCGCGATGTAGAGAAGCAGGCACAACTTGACGTACCTGCGATAGCTAATTGAAATGGGCGTGTTTCGAATGCGCTCGCACGCTCCCAGAATGTCAGAGAACGATGCGGTATGGCGATCGAGCATCAGCGCCGTGAAGCCGTCGATCTTGTTCTCTTCGCGCCAGTCGCTGATGCGTTGATACATCAAGCCAATGAAATAAGCAGGCACGTTCTTCGGACTGGCAGACGCCTTCTCGAAGCCAGCCACTTCGCGCAGGTCTGCCGATCCACGCAAATGGTCCTTCAACGAATAGCCAAACGCAATGACCAGGCGAGCGAAGCCAATGCGGTCTTCCGCTTCGCTGACAACAAGGTGGCGCACTTTGATGACCAGTGACCGACTATCGTTCAAGAGTTGACCCCACTGCTTGCGTGCTTCCCACCAACGGTCATAGGCCGTGTTAGTGCGGAAGACCATGAGCACGCTCAACACTACTCCAAAGAGAGCGTATCCCTCCGCGGGCAGATCGCGGATGTCCTTTAGGAAGGAGTACTCCTTTACGGTAGCGAATCCCGCGTACAGGCCGATGGACATCACCCAGACCCAGAGTCGAACCGGGATTGTCTGGCGGTGAAAGTTCGACTGGGCGTTTCTCAATCTCAGCGTGACGGTACCGCTCATTTTGCTGAGTGTAGACGGCCTTCGAGGTGGGACTGACATGATTCGCGCCTCATCACCGAATGTTCACACTGCGCATGAAAATAGCTTGCGTCACGCAAGCGCGGGACGCAAGCCTGGAGTGTTCGATTCCGACGATTACCGGTAGCAGTGGCCACCTACGTAGCCAACACCCACGCCTACTCGCACCGGGGGCGGTTCGGGAACTACGTACACTGGCGTCGCCGTGTAGACGCGCTGCACTGGGCGGGACACGGTCATTTGCATCTCGCGAATGACCGGATCGCTCACGCCTTGCTCCTTCAGGTAGCCGATGTCCCTACCGGATAACTGGTAAACGGAGCCAGTATTTCGAATCTGCGTGATGATGATGTCGTCGCTGATGTGCTGATAGGACATCTGCACAACGTCTGTCATCCCGAGCGGAGCCGGCTGCGGCCTTGAGTTCGCTAGCGCGACGGCGCGAGCGTCGGCCTTCTTCTCGGACTCATCAACACTCGAGCCAATCAGACCGCCGCTGATAGCACCAATAGTGCCGCCGGCCAGTGCGCCGAGTCCCGTGTGTCCCGTGGCACTGCCGATGAGGGCCCCGGCACCTGCTCCAAGTCCACCACCCGCCAACACGCCCTTGTCCGTGTTGTTCATCGAGGAGCAACCTTGAACCAGCAGTATGGGAACCAGCGCGACCAGCGGTAGCCGGGCTTTTTGTCCCACCCGTTTGGCAATGCCTATAATGCAATACATGGTTTAACCTCCGTGGCTTAGCTAACTCAACAGCCACGATGTGGACCAGCGATAGGCAACAGGTTGAATCACCGTCTCAGCGGGGAATAGCAAACCCCACGCATACGGTCAAGTAGGCAGTCGGCTGGGCGACGACGGCTGCTCTGGCGGTCGTTTCCGCCTTTTGTTTTTGATTGACGGGGTGAACCCTCGTGCCCACCATAGGCCCTGAGTTTAATCGTTCCAGTAAATAACATCGGCTCGCAGGAGGTCTCCGGATGAATCGCGCGACATTGCGTATCTTTCTGTCAATGCTCGCAGTCGGCTCTCTTTTCCAACTTGTGCCTTCCCCCCTCTTTGCGGATACCCCCGCGGCTCCCAAGAAGATCGTCACGATCGAAGGCATCACTGAGTACCAACTCGACAATGGACTGCGCGTGCTTCTTCTTCCCGACCAATCCACTCCGCGCGTGGTGGTGAACCTGACTGTGCTGGTCGGCTCGCGCCACGAAGGCTATGGCGAAACGGGAATGGCCCACCTGCTCGAGCACATGGTTTTCAAGGGAACGCCTCAACATCCTGACGTCCCCAAGGCGTTGAAGGACCGCGGCGCGCAATTCAATGGTACGACTTGGGTAGACAGGACGAACTACTTTGAGACGTTGCCGGCCTCTGACGAGAATCTCGAGTTCGCCATTCGCCTGGAGGCTGACCGCATGGTTAACAGCTTCATTAAGCGCGAGGACCTGGCCTCAGAGATGACGGTTGTTCGCAACGAGTTTGAAATGGGTGAGAACAACCCGCAGAGTGTGCTCAGCCAGCGCATGATGGCGGCTGCATACGAATGGCACAATTACGGCAAATCAACAATCGGCAATCGTAGCGACATCGAGCGAGTTCCAATTGAGAATCTGCAAGCCTTCTATCGCAAGTTCTATCAGCCCGACAACGCCATGCTGGTTGTGGCCGGAAAGTTCGATGAAGCGAAGGCGCTGCAATACATCACCAAGTATTTCGGGGCCCTCAAGCGCCCAGATAGAAAGCTCTCGACGACCTACACCGAAGAGCCAGCGCAGGATGGAGAGCGAAACGTCGTATTGCGTCGCGTAGGTAAAGTGGGAGTGCTTGGAATACTCTATCACGTTCCCGCCGCGGCACATGACGACTTTGCCGCCGTTGAGGTTCTGAACCAGATCCTCGTCTCCGAGCCTGCCGGCAGAGTTTACAAAGCGCTCGTGCCCACCAAGAAGGCGACCAGCGTCTCCGGCGCCGCCTATGGCTGGCATGATCCTGGTGTGCTCGAGATTGCCGTGGAAGTGGATCGACAGAACTCCCTAGAAGGCGTACGCGACGCAGTAGTCGATGTTCTTGAAAAGTTAACCACGGAACCCATCACTGCCGAAGAGGTGGAGCGAGCAGTTCGGCGACTCCAGAAAGACCGCGAAAGACTCATGGCCGATAGCAACCGCATCGGCATCTCTCTGAGTGACTGGGGAGCGAAAGGTGATTGGCGTCTGTTCTTCTTGCACCGCGACAGGCTTGCCAAGGTCACGCCCGCCGATGTGACAAAAGTCGCCAAGAAGTACCTGACTCGAAGCAATCGCACTGTTGGCATGTACATTCCGTCTGAGAAACCCGAGCGCGCGGAAGTGCCGGCAACGCCATCCGTGGAAAATCTCGTCAAAGACTACAAGGGGGGCGCCGAGGTAGCAACTGGCGAGGCGTTTGATCCTTCTCCTGAGAACATCGAGAAACGCGTCCAACGATCGGAATTGCCATCAGGCCTGAAAGTCGCGCTATTGCCCAAAAAGACGCGCGGCGAAGACGTCACGGCACGCCTGACTCTGCGTTTCGGCAATGAGGAGTCGTTGAAAGGGCAGGCGACCGCGGCCGAATTCCTGGGGCCGCTCATGGTCCGAGGAACCAAGAAACACTCTCGCCAGCAACTCGAAGATGAAATGGACAAGCTCAAGGCACGCGTGAGTGCTACGAGTGGTCCGGGCTTGTTGACGTTTACCGTGCAGTGCAAGCGCGCCAATCTGCCGGCGGTACTCACACTGCTCAATGAGATTCTGCACGAGCCGAGTTTTCCTGCAGAAGAGTTCGACATCCTCAAGCGCGAAGAGCGCGACGGCTATGAAAAAGGATTAACTGAGCCTACCGCGCTTGCCAGCCGTGCGTTGCAGCGAAAGCTGAATCCCTATCCCGCGGATGACGTTCGCTACATACCGACCCTGGAGGAAGCACTCCAGAAGCTGGATGTCCTAACTGTCGAGCAAGTCCGCAAACTGTACGCCGAGCAGGTCGGTGGCCAGAATGGCGAACTCGTGGTCGTGGGAGATTTCGATCCCGCCGTGATTACCAAGAGCGCGGGTAGTCTCGTAGACGGTTGGAAAGCGAATGTACCCTACAGGCGCATCGCCCGGCCGGGTAAGACCGACGTTGTCGGCGAACGCCAGGTTATCAACACTCCTGACAAGGCCAACGCCTTCTTCCTGGCAGGTCTAACGCTTGGCTTGACGGACAGCGATCCGGATTATCCGGCGCTGGAGGTGGGCAACTTCCTCTTCGGCGGTGGCACGCTTTCATCGCGACTCGGCAACCGAGTGAGGCAGAAGGAGGGCTTGTCCTATGGAGTGCGTTCTCAGCTTAGCGCTTCACCCATCGATAAGTCGACCCCCTTCATCATCTACGCCATTTGCAACCCCGTCAACCTGGAGAAGGTCGACAAGGTGATTCTCGAAGAGATCGACAAGCTTCTTAAGGACGGCGTAGATGCAAAGGAACTGGACGAGGCGAAGAAGGCCTACCTCGAGCAGTTCAAGGTGCAGCGCGCCAGCGATGGCCAACTCGCCCTGACGCTGAACAATGGTTTGTTCATAGGTCGGACGATGGCCTATTACACCGACCTGGAAAAGAAGGTGAACGCGCTAACTCCTCAACAGGTAAGCGATACCATACGAAAGCACCTGAATCCGAAACGCCTCAGCATTATCAGTGCAGGTGATCTGAAGAAGACGAGCGAAAAGAAGTAGCGAGCGAGGCCGACAGACTACTGTATACGAGAAAAGAGGCGGCTCCCAGAGCCGCCTCTTTTCATTTCAAGCGATCAATTGCTCGCACTAATTTGCAGTACCAAAGTCGCCTTTGATGTTCCGCCACGAGCTATGGATGTGATTGGCGGGGTTCTTCGCACCATCGGCCTGAACGTTGAGAAACTCAATAACGAACGTCGGCCCTTGAACGCGATAGGTGTAGGGCTTACCCGGTTCGGTTCCCCCTGCATACGCGAAGTGCACCTTTTCGATTCCAGCGTCTTTCGCTTGCGCCAACTCGACGGCGGCAATGTCGGCAGGCATCCGGCTTGCGTAGTCATAGACCAGTTTCGTGAGCAAGTTTCGCTGCTTCTCGTTCATTTTCTCGGCGGCCAACCCAACAGGCTCGCCAACGTTGGGACCGGCCTTGGCTTGTTCAATCTCTGGGAACTGCTCCGCACGAAACGCCACTTTTCGTTGCTTCTCGTCAAGCGAGCCGAACAATTCCCGCGCGAAGTCTTCAGCGCCAGGTAGCGATCGAAGTCCCTTTCTCGGACCATCTTTGACGATGGCAGGATTGGCGCCAAATAGCGCTGGAGTGGCGCCGATCACCTTGCCGCTATCAACCGTGAAATTGAGCGAGAGATGATGCCCCTCGACGCGCCAGCCCCACTTGCCAGTTTTCGCTGGGTTGCCGAAGACACTGAAGAAGTACCAGCCGGGATTTCGTACGGGTCCCTTGTCCTGCTCCAGTTCTTTAAGAATCGATTCCAGGCTCATGATTGTCGTAGCCTGGGTGTATCCCTTTTCGCTGGTTCCGGCGCGCAGGAGATTCAGAGCGGCTGCCTTTTGCTCCGCGCTCATCGCTTCTAGAGGCAGACCCTTGCGCGTCGATTTCTTGTCCTTCTCCAAGGGCACGAAATGCCAATTCGTCCGCTCCTTGTCGTCGAAGGAGATAATTGCCTTCTCCTTCTGTTCTCGCGAAAGCGTGTCGAGGAACTTCTGAGCGGCGGCAGTCATTTTGACGCCGGCGGATTCGTTCGCTTGCTGAACGAACGCGACCCCGGCCAAGCCAACGATCAAACCCAATGCCACGCACGCACGCAGGAGCTTCATGACGTCACCTCTCAAGCATCCATCAAGGTACCGAAACTTCGACGATCTTATAGCGAATGCTGCCGCGCGGAACACGAATTTCAGCGATTTCCCCGGTTTTCTTGCCCAGCAGGCCCTGACCGATCGGGCTCGTCGTCAGGATCTTGTTGTTGTCGTAGTCCTCTTCTCCGGGGCCTACCAGGTGATAGGTCTCCTCTTCCTTGTTGTCCATATCGAGCACGCGAACTCGAACGCCAAAGACAACCGTGTCTGCGGGAATGTCGTTCTTTTCAACGATGTTCGCTCGGGCGAGCTTATCCTTCAAGGCGTCGATGCGCGCCTGGAGCATGCCCTGATCTTCGCGCGCCGCATGGTACTCGGCGTTTTCGCTCAGATCGCCGAAATCGCGGGCCGTGGCAATGCGCTTCGCAACCTCGATCATCTCGAAGTTCTGCATCCGATCGAGGTCCGACTTGAGCTTCTCGTAACCTTCACGGGTCATGGGTACGCTATCAATCGCCATGACGAAGCAACTCCTGTTTTGCGAGCCGGGGCGAACGGCAAGTTTGAGGAACAAACCGACTGCCCGCCCTTGCAATAGGCAGTCGGATAACCATGCCTAGGCAAACAAAAAACCGGAGCGAGTCGGCTGAAGAAGCCGTACGTCCGGCAGGGGGGAACAAAATGAGGCACGCGCTCACGCGGTGCCGTTCCGAATTCTCCTACTCACTCCATCTTGTTCTGCGATCGCTGGGTTGTAAAGAGCGAATTTAAAGTACTTGGCGAACATTGCCAGGAGGGAGTTGCATAGTTGAAGAATGAATCAAAGCTCCTGCGGGGCGGCGTGGGCATGAAAGCACACCTTCCGTAGCTGGGCTTCTGAGTTCTCGCGGCCATGAAAGTAGTCGATAACTATTCTCCAAAATGACTAGTGCGGCTGAACCATCGGCGCATGCGCCTACGCCAGGATCTACGATTCTTGACATCGCACAGCTGGTGCCTCGCGCGGGGAGGCGGGACGGATGCATCCACCCAAGTAGACTGCGAGAAGGCCGATGGTCACCCCGAAGCAGGCGACCAGCGGGTAGCCGACCAGTGGCTCTTCCGGCTTGGCTTCCGGCATGAGGAACGAAGCCAGGATAGGTGCGACTCCGGTGCCAAACAACTGCACTGCTGCGTTGACGCTCATGAAGCTGCCGCGATGCGCCGGCTCCGAGGCGGAAGTGATCATCGCCATCGCTGGAACCATGCGGGCGGAACTCAGCACGAAAACAAGTGTCGTGATCAGGAGCACAACCGCCGTTGAGGTTCCTTGCGGGAGCACGCTCAACGTGAAAAGCGGTATCAGACTGAGAAACGCAAAGACGCGGAAAATGATGAGCCGGGGGTAACTGTCGGCTAGCCGGCCGATCACGTTCATGCTGACCAATGCGGCGACGCCGCCGATGACATACATCAGTTTCAGATTCGCCTCTAAGAAGCCGACGTTCACCGTGAGGAATTTGGGCAAGAACGGCATCATGACAAACGAGCTGCACACCAGAGCGAACATGAGCGCGTAGGCGCGGATATGGGCCGGACGCAGCAACACCTCGCGAAACGCAATGGGAAGATTGAGCCCTCCGAGGTGCCCTCGTATGGGTGGGATAGCCAAAGCGGCAAGCACGAATAGGGCGATACTCAGGAAGGTAAGGACGAGAAACGGAGCACGCCAACTGATGGCGAAGCTCTCGGCGAGGAAAAGGCCGCCGGGGACGCCAGCAATCGACGCCGCAGAAAAGGCCGACATCACCGCGCCAGTAGCGGTTGCGCGGCGCGCAGGAGGAAACGCATCTCCAACGATCGTAAGCACGGCGGCGCCGATAACGCCACCGAAGGCGCCGGCGATGATGCGTCCAGCTAGAAGCACCCAGAAACCCGGCGCAATAGCACACAAAAACGTGCCAGCGATAAAGCCAGCGAACAATACCAGCAATGAACGCTTGCGATCGAATCGGTCCACCCAGCGCGACATAAGCAGAGCAGTGATGCAGGCGGAGAAGCCATAAGAAGCAACGAGTGAGCCGAACTCGCGCGTATCCACACCGAGGGATTTTTCCAGCGCAGGACTGAGCGGAACCATGATGATGAAATCGAGGACGTGGCAGAACTGTACGCTGGCTAGGACGAGCAACAGCATCCAGTGACGGCGAGTCAGATGATCTTCTTTGGGAGGACAGACTTCCGGCGCAACCAACAATCCCATCATGGTCTCCGAGGAAGAACTAACAAAAGGCATCTTACTGGAGCGTGGGGCGTATGGCAGAAGAGGACACGAAGGCGAGAGATGAGGTTCACGCTGGCGGCGAACTAGACTTACGGCGCAATCATGTGCAAGGCATTCTCTGGATACGAATCGATTGACAGAACCAAGATTAGTCCGCGATCAACCTCATCCAGACTGAAAATCAAATCCTAATTGCCTAGCAGGTCGACACCCAGCTTTCGACTGTCAGTTTGGGTATCGCCGAGAGGTCGCCATCCATGGTCATTACGGTGCAATCGCCGAGTGTTAGAGCGATGGCGGCGATCATGATGTCATTCTGGCCAATCGGCCTCCCGGCCGACTTCAATGCAAAGGCTATTCGCCCGTACTCGAAGAATGCCTTCGCATCCGGAAGCCAGAGCTTCCAGACATCGAGCGCACTCTGCAAGGTGCGCAGGTTTCGTTCTCGCTGTGGGCTTCCTTCGGCACGGAACGCCAGTTCAGCGAGTACCGGTCCAGCGATGCCGATACGATTGCCCTTAGCGGTTTCCACTTCGACTCGCTCGAACACGCCCTGTTTGCGTGCCAGGTATTAGCCAGCTATTCCTGTATCTAGGATAAAGCGCATCACGGAAAGACATTCTCCATGTCCGCGTCGCGGTGCTCGATGCCGTGCTGACTGATCTTCCGTTCCCACTCATCGAGATCGTCCGCGACGCATTCGGGGAACTCCCATAACTCCAGATTGTTCATGGCGGTCAAGACGCGGGCAATCTCCTCGCTTGACATGGCGTTACAACCGTCGCTCTCGGCAATGGTAAGCATTATCTCAGTTCCATCGGGAATGTCGCTAGGTGCCGGTACATCTATACGGCGATTGCGAACTGATGCCTTAATGGTCGTCATGGATTGTCTCCATTGGGTTCAACACTACGTATTCTATCAAGCGTCTCGCGGATTTCAGAGCTTCATTCGCTTCGATATGGCGAACGGTTGAATTTACGGTTGAACACGCCTGGCGTGGTTTGAGGTTCACGTTCCGTATGCGATGTCTGAGCGCATGGCCAAAGCCCGCATGGTATCATCGGTTGTGATCGGACTAGAATACCATCGAACTCTCAATTGCAGTCAATGGGATCAATCCATGCGATCACTCCTCTCCGCGGCAAAGCTCGTCGCAGCACTGCTTCTCTGTTGGCTGGTAGCTTCAAGCTGGCAAGTTCATGATGTCCGGGCAGACGACAAGCCCGCAACTGACAACAAGCCTTTCTACGAGGCCGAGCTTGTCTTCCCACTGCACCCCAAGCACAACCATGCCCCGGGCATCGTGGAATGCCCCAACGGCGATCTTCTGGTGTCGTGGTATCGCGGCAGTGGCGAACGCTCGGCAGACGACGTTGCGGTCTACGGCGCCCGCAAGAAGGCGCAGTCCGACAAGTGGAGCCATATCTTCATGCTTGCCGACAACCCTGAGTTTCCGGACTGCAACACGGCCATGTTTGTCGACTCCAAGAACCGACTTTGGCTCTTCTGGCCGCTCATTTTCGCCAACTCATGGGAATCGTGCCTGACGTGCTATCGCGTGTCTTCCGACTATCAGGCTGATGGGGCGCCGAAATGGGACTGGCAAGGAGTCATTCCTCTCGCACCGAAGAACTTCGAGGAGATCATGCTCCGGGAGTTTGCCCTATGGCAAAAGCAGGTAGCTGGGTTGCCGATTTCGAAGGCGATCAGCGAGGAGGCCGTCAAGAAGCGCGTGGGAGACAAGTTGTTGTCTCGGCTCGGCTGGCAGCCGCGCTGCAAGCCGACGGTCCTTCGCTCGGGGCGCATACTCCTGCCGCTCTATTCCGACACTTATTCTGCCGGTCTAATGGCAATCAGCGATGACGAGGGCAAGACATGGACCGCCTCACGTCCACTCGCTGGCTTCGGCAGCATCCAGCCCGCCGTCGTCGAGCGCAAGGACGGCACACTGGTGGCCTACATGCGCGAGAACGGCCCCTTCAAGAAGATCCGCGTGAGCGAATCGAAAGACCAGGGAATGACCTGGGGAAGTGTCACGAGCATGGACTTGCTCAACCCTGGGTCAGGACTTGATGCAGTGCGACTGAAGAATGGTAACTGGCTGCTCATCTACAACGATGCTCAGAAGGGGCGCAACAGTCTGGCCGTATCACTCTCCGATGATGAAGGCAAAACCTGGAAGTGGACGCGACACCTCGAGAAGCAAGCAACGGGCTCGTATCACTACCCCGCCATCATCCAAGGGAAGGATGGCAATATCCATGCGGTGTACAGTTATTTCGTGAAAGAGGGCAAGAGCATGAAGCACGCTCGCTTCAACGAGGCGTGGATCAAGCAAGGGGATTGACAGATACCCGTAGTTGGCCAACGGCGTCGAGCAAAGAGAGACTTTGTGTTGCTAGGGTGAACAGCAGAGCTTTGCAGATCTCCTTGTCAGATTCTGATATTTCATCCATTTCGCTGGACATACTTGTTGTCTGCTTTTACTAATGTACCTTAGCTGTACACTTCGGTGGTCTCTATTTCGCGACAAGGGAACCATGCGGTAAGAGGCCAGATAGTTACCGCAATTTCCTGTCGCGGCAGTCGCTTCGAAAGGCTCGATTTGCCCGCACCAATCGGGCCTTTTTGGTCTTATGCGAATCGTACTTGGTTCGAGCACGTTGCCGTCAAAAGTTCGGCTAAACAGAAGTCATCGAAGTGTCTCGAGCGCCGCTCTCGCCGGCAGGCTTGAAGGAAGAGCCTAACACGTCTTCGGTGAAAGTGGTGGAACGTTCTAAGGCATCTTCGTCCGGCATGGGTTGGAGCCATTCGAAGTCGGCCGCGATTCGATCACGTCGGTTGATCCAGCCTACAAGGATAAGGGCAAGTTCGATTTCACTGGAAGGATTGAGAAGGTCACGTTCGATTTGACTAGATAGTAGAAACGATTTGAACCATGCAGGGAGGAACCTCGCGTTACCTCCTCCTCACCTCACTTGGAGAGGCCATCATGATGCGATCGAAATTGCTAGTCGCGGCAGTGTTTGTCGCCGGCGGGTTGCTAGGTTGGCTGGCGAGTACGGACCGCTGGCCTACCGTCCTCGCCCAACAACCCACGAAGACAGGAGGCGCGGAAGCTGGCGTCAAGGCGATTACCGCCGAGTACGTCAAGGCATTCAATGCCCACGATGCGAAGGCCGCAGCCGCACTCTGGACCGCCGACGGTGAGTATACAGGGGCCGACGATGATCCTATCACCGGCAGAGCGGACATCGAGAAAGGCTTGGCCGCATACTTCAAGGCCAATCCCAAAGCGACAGTCGAAGTACGCGTCGAGTCTGTCAAGGCCATAGGGCGTGGCTTGGCCAGCGTCGAGGGGGTGGTCGCGTTGAAATTGCCGGGCGACGATCCTGTGATTGAATCGCGCTACACCGCATTGCACGTGAACGAGGACGGCAAATGGCAAGCAGCATCCGTCCGCGAGTGGGTACCGGACCCGGCTACGAACGTGACTCCTAAACAAATGGAATGGCTCCTCGGCGAGTGGACGTCGAAGGGCGATGGAGGCGAACTCAAAATCGTCTACGCCTGGGATGAGGACAAGGTTTTCATCACAGGGAAATACACGCTCACCAAGGATGGCAAGACAATATCGAAAGGCACACAAGTGATCGGCAGGAATCCAACCGGGGGACTGCGCTCGTGGATGTTCGACAGCAGTGGTACGACGAGCGATGGACTGTGGGTTCGCGACGAAAACCGCTGGATCAATGAAGCGGACGGAGTGCTGCCAGACGGTACCCAGATCTCCTCGGTGAACGTACTCATTCCCCTAGGACCCGATGCTTTCACCTGGCAGACGACCGAACGCGAAGTAGACGGCAACCCGGTTCAAGCGCTGCCGCCAATCAAAGTCACCCGCGTCAAATCCAAGTAGTTCACACTCCCTGGGGAGATCATCCATGAGACTTGCAATCTATGTGTTCTTGGCGGGGTTGACGATCGCACTTACCGCCCTACCGGTTATGGCATTCGGCCGCGGCGTCGCGGCCCGCGGCGTAGCAGTTGGACCAGCCGGTGGTGTGCGGACAGCGGGCGCGGCACGCGGCGTTTCGACCGGTCCCTTCGGTGGGGTCCATGCGGGCAGCGTTCATGGGAGCACGCGAGTGGGTCCGGGTGGCACTACGGTTCAACACGTCGGCGGCAGCGGTGTTTCACGAGGCCCTCTCGGTGGCGTCAGCGCTGCGGGCGGCGGGGCGACCCGAGTCACTGGGCCAGGCGGAAACGCTCTCACACATGCCAGCGGCGGCAGCGCCAGGGTTGGACCAGTCGGTGGCGTTCGCGTAAGTGGGGCGTCGGGTTCTTCAGTTCGAGGGCCCCTAGGCGGTGGCGTCGCCGTCGGTACGCGCGGCGGAGTTGCAGCAGGACCGTTAGGCGGCGTGTCGGCAGGTGTGGCGCGCGGCGGCGTTGCCCTCGGTCCCGGGGGAGCAGTAGCAGGTGGAGTCCGTTATGGTGCCGTCGGCCACCGCACGGGGTACTGGAGTCCCGCAGCTGTGCGAACTACCGCCGTCGGAGTTCGTGCCACGCGCTATCCTTACTTCACGCCGACGTGGTATCGGGGCCACGCGAGCAGTTGGATCGCGCCCCGCTGGGTAGCGGGCTATAACCTCTGGCGACCGCCTGTCTGGGGCACCGTCGCAGCTTTCGTCGGGGTAGCCGCGGCACCCGTTCTCTACGACTATGGTAGTACTGTCGTCATCGAAAACAACAACGTGTATGTGAACGGCGAACAGGTTGCAACTGCAGCGGACTACGCCGCGCAGGCCAATCAGATCGTGGATGCGGGTCGGCAACTGCTGGCTACGGACACCGACGAGTGGCAGCCTCTCGGTGTCTTTGGCCTCATCCAAGAGGATGAACAGGTGGCGCAACGGACCTTCCAGTTGGCTGTCAATAAGGCCGGCATTGTCCGTGGCAACTACTACGACGCAGTGGCCGACAACACGTTGCCGGTTGTCGGTTCGGTGGACAAAAAGACGCAGCGAGTGGCTTGGTCGATCGGCGACAAGAAAGACATTGTCTTTGAGACGGGGCTACAGAACCTCACCAAGGACGAGAGTACTGTGCTCGCACATTTCGGCAAAGATAACACGCAGCAAATGATGCTCGTCCGCCTTGAGGAACCGAAGGAAGAGAAATAGCGAAGGCTTTGGGCTACGTCTTTGGTGTGCTGTGACGCTAATAGTTTGCTACTATGGTAGTCATTATTCGCACTTGCGAGAAGTAATCCGGGTTGAGGAAAGAAGCGAATGCAGCGCCATGATCCTCAACCAAAAAAGCTATTCGCCGAGATCGAAACCTGATGACGATTGAGCAGGCCTAAACGGGAGGTGCAGCATGAAGTGGGAAGGGCATGAAGAGAGTGGTAACGTGGAGGACCGCCGAGGGCTCGGCAAGAAGGCTGTAGTTGCCGGCGGTGGCGCTGCTCTCTTGATTTTGCTCATCGGCACCTTACTGGGAGTCGATCCGCAGACTCTTAAGAAACTCGTTGGCAATCCGCCTGGAGATCCCGGAGTAGAAGTCGACAAGCAAGGCGAAGAGCGAAAGCGAACGCCCGAGGAGGAACGCAGTCTCAAGTTTTCCGCTACGATCCTTCGGTTTACCGAGGAAGTGTGGGACGAGCAGTTTCGCAAGGCGAACAAACGCTATGAGAAGCCCCGCATGGTACTCTTCGCCGAGCAAGTGCAAACCGGATGCGGTGTCGCTCCCTCCGCGGTTGGTCCTTTTTACTGTCCCGCGGACAAGACTGTCTATCTCGATCCGACTTTCTTCAATCAGCTAGAGAAGGAACTTGGCGGGTCGAAAGCCGAATTCTCTCAAGCTTACGTGATCGCCCACGAGGTGGGCCATCACGTCCAGAACTTGCTTGGCTATAGCGAGCTCGTCGATCAGAAACGGCGAAAGTTGCCCAAGGCAGAGTTCAACAAGTGGTCGGTTCGCCTTGAGTTGCAGGCCGACTACCTGGCTGGGGTATGGGCGCACCACGGTCAGCAGAAGTTCGCCTTCCTGGAAAAGGGCGACGTCGAAACGGCTATACAGTCGGCTAATGCCATTGGTGACGATCGGCTGCAAAAGCGTTCGTCTGGCTTCACCTCGCCGGAGAACTACACGCACGGCACGTCGAAACAGCGCACGAAGTGGTTTCGCCAAGGCTTGCAAACCGGCGATCTGAGCAAGATGGAGGAAATCTTCAAAATGCCCTACGAGGATCTATAGCGACCACCTGCGACTGAAGAGAATCCCATCTCGACGATCTCCCTAAGGGGAAGGGAGAAATACGGCTTCGTTGCACGGAATTTGGCCATGATCACCAGTGAGGGCACACCCATTCTCGGCGAAGAACAGGCCCGGGAGATTATCACACAGTGGGGTAACGCGGGTTTCTTCCGACTGAAAAACATGGGAGACAAGATTTTCGTCGATCAGATCAGCCCGGGGGTCGCCTACACGATTCGTCTGCAAACTCACTACGAGCAGCGTAAAGTCCGTCGCGCTGCTGAACCCTATCACGGCGGCATGGTCGATGACCGTGGCCGACCGCCCAATCCGTGGGACGTTCCAGTACGGCAACCGGCTTCATTCGAAGAGCGCACCGAGATCGTACCTATTCCTCATACTGAGCGCGTGCAGATGTGCCCTGATTGCGCGGGCCAGGGACGAATTGGTTGCCCGCGCTGCATGGGGCAAGGGCAGATGCCATGTCCCTGGTGCGGCGGCTCGGGTTATGTAGAACAATCAGTCGCCGACATCGGCCGCGATGCACAGGGAAACCAAATCCCCGCGTCTCGAATCGTCCGTCGCCAATGTAGCTGCTCGAATGGTCAGGTAGTTTGCTCGGAGTGCAACGGCAATCGCGTTCTCAGGTGTTCTGGCTGCGCTGGCTCGGGCGAGATCAAAACCTTCGAACAGCTCGTGGTCCGCTTTCAGAGCGCCGCCCAGGGAGAAGTCCTGGATGTCACGCCGGTGCCAGATAATTGGCTGGGCCGTTTATCGGGGGAAGTACTGGTCGACCTGAAGTCCCGCCGAATCGAAAGCTGCGATTCGTTGCCAGAGTCGGCGGCCCGCAAAGCCAGCGATCTGCTGAGAAAATCTCATGAGGTGGACGAGCAGGAAACCCGCACGATACTGCAACTCTTGCATGTGGAACGGCTCCCGCTTTATGAAGTGAAGTACACGTATGCCGGCGTGGAGCGGCAATTGTGGATTTGCGGCAAGGAACAAGGCATCCATGCGCCGAACGCACCTCGAAATCGAAAGCGGATGTTCTGGTTGATTTCAGGGATCGTTCTAGCCGTTATCGGCTTGATTGTCCTGGTCTACTTTCTGCTCCGATAGTCCAGCATCGTCACTCTTCTGTTGTATTTGCATCTGAATCAGGCGACAGGCAAGTCTAGCGCATCGGGTTTCAACTTGGGGCCGCCCCTTGCGGACGGCCCCTCAGAAATACACCAATGGAGAATACCATGACCCAGGTTATACGAGTCTCAATGTGCTTGGTGGTCGCGTTTACAACGTACTGGAGTGACTTTGCACCATCGACGCACGCGCAGCAGCGCGAGCGCGTGGCAAAGGAAGATGCGATTTTGGTTGTGGATGGCGTGGTCCGCGAGGTTTTTCGCAGCCCGCGACAGGGACGAATGGACTATCTCGTACAGATCGAAGTACAGCGAGCCGATGCGCGCCGAGCACCCAAGACGAGCGTCAGGCCACACTACCCCGCCCCCGGAGACTTCATCTACGTTCACATGTTTCAGAAGACGGACGCCGTGGGACTAGTCGGAAAAGTAGATGGCTTCAGTGCTGTGCCGACCGAGCTTGCCCAGGTGCGCGCCTATTTGATCCCGCGCGAGCAAGGTGTCTGGGAAGGGACGTTCCCTGACTGGTTCGAGGTGACTTCCGAACGCCCAGCAGCGGCAACTAAGTTTGATCCTACGCCGAGCGTGACGGAAGGGCCGCGCGGTCGAACTCCATCAGTAGATTTGGGCATGACGACGGAACCTGCCAAGGTGAAAGAGAAATTGGTCCTGCGCGTCACGAGCGTGGAACGCGGCGGGCCGGCTCAGAAGGCGGGGATCGAGGTTGGCGACGTGATCATCGGTGCGAAGGGAGATGTGCTCAAGAATGCCGAGCAACTGGAAGAGCTTGCTCGCGGTGGTGAGCCAATTCCCTTGATTGTGATGGACGTCAACACCGGCCGCGCCGCTCAGGTGGAACTGCGTCCCAATCAGCGGTCGACTTTCCAGCACAGTGGGATCCGAAGCTTGGAATTCACGTGACTTGAAGTCGCG
>JADMIO010603889.1_pt1 | contig 86665 bp, 81 predicted proteins | sample 8958161 | NCBI WGS metagenome assembly JADMIO01 (sample SAMN16585339, study PRJNA669376) | soil metagenome | isolation source: Crop rotation soil | place: USA: Cullars Rotation, Alabama | collected 2011 | reverse complement strand
CCGCGACTTCAAGTCACGTGAATTCCAAGCTTCGGATCCCACTGTGCTGGAAAGGGATGATGGTCGTGCGCATGCTCTTCCTTGCGCTTCGCACGCTCATAGGCGCCGCGGTCCGGCTCGAAAGGCGCTTCGATATGCGCGACCTTGGCGCCAAGCCCGCGCGCCATATCCTCAAGGACGGAATCGCGACGGATGCGGATGCGGTTCGTCATGATCTCGACGGTGACATGCCGATTGCCCAGATGATAGGCGAGCTCGGCCAGTTCCTGGGGGTCACGGCAGCGCAATTCCGCCAGTTCCTCCGGCGCGGCGACGATCTCGATGAGCCGGCCATCGTCGAGGATCAGCGCGTCGCCGTTGCGCAGCACAACGGCGTCGGGCAGGTCAAGCATGAATTCGACGCCGCGCACCCCCGTCATCGCGATGCGGCGGCGATGCCGGCCTTCGTAATCGAGGACAATGGTGTCGGCGGGCTTGGCGCTCCAGGCGCCTTTTTCGCTAATGAAACTCGCGCGCATCATGGCTGCAACTCTCGGCCGGCTGGGGGAAAGAGCCGGATTAGCACAGTTCCATTCAGAACAGGAAGTAGCGCTGAGCCATGGGCAGGACGGTCGCAGGCTCACAGGTGAGCAGAACCCCATCGGCTGTCACCGCATACGTTTCCGGGTCGACGCGGATGTCGGGCGTTGCGGCATTGTGAATCATGGATTTCTTGGAAATCCGCCCGCGCGTGTCCGCGACGGCGACCATCGGTTTCAGCGTCCGCAAGGTCGCCGCCAAGCCCTTGTCCAGCGAACGCTGTGAAACGAAAGTGAGCGACGTCGCTGCGACCACGCGACCATAGGAGCCGAACATGGGTCGGTAATGCGTCGGCTGCGGCGTCGGAATCGAGGCGTTGGGATCACCCATGGGCGCAGCCGCGATGGCGCCGCCCTTGAGAACGAGATCGGGCTTTACGCCGAAGAAGGCCGGCGTCCACACTACCAGATCAGCCAGCTTGCCGGGCTCGACCGAGCCGATGTGCTTTGAAACACCGTGGGCGATAGCCGGATTGATGGTGTATTTGGCGACGTAGCGCCGGGCGCGGAAATTGTCGTTGTCGCCTGTCTCTTCCGGCAGGGCGCCACGCTGGCGCCTCATCTTGTCGGCCGTCTGCCAGGAGCGGATGATGACTTCGCCGACGCGGCCCATGGCCTGGGAGTCCGACGACATCATCGAAAGCGCGCCGAGATCGTGCAGGATGTCCTCGGCGGCGATCGTCTCCTTGCGGATGCGACTTTCGGCGAAGGCGAGGTCTTCTGGAATTGATGAATCGAGATGGTGACACACCATCAGCATGTCGAGATGCTCATCGAGCGTATTGCGCGTGAAAGGCCGCGTCGGATTGGTCGACGAAGGCAGGACGTTCTCGAGGCTCGCGACGCTGATGATGTCCGGCGCATGGCCGCCGCCCGCGCCTTCGGTGTGGAAGGCATGGATGGTGCGGCCCTTGAACGCCTTGATCGTATCGGCCACGAAGCCCGATTCGTTTAGCGTGTCGGTGTGGATCATCACCTGAATGTCGTGGTCGTCCGCCACGGACAGGCAGGCGTCGATGGCGGCCGGCGTTGTGCCCCAATCTTCATGCAGCTTCAGCGCGCAGGCCCCGGCCTCGATCTGCTCGACGAGGCCCGCCGGCGTCGCCGCATTGCCCTTGCCGGCGAAACCGAGATTCATCGGAAAGGCGTCCGCCGCCTCGATCATTCGCGCGAGGTGCCAGGGGCCGGGCGTGCAGGTCGTGGCGAAGGTGCCGGTCGCCGGCCCCGTGCCGCCGCCGAGCATCGAGGTGACGCCCGACATCAGCGCCTCCTCGATCTGCTGCGGACAGATGAAATGAATATGCGTGTCGAAACCGCCGGCAGTGACGATCTTGCCCTCGCCGGCAATGATCTCGGTGCCCGGACCGATGACGATGTCGACGCCCGGCTGGATTTCCGGATTGCCCGCCTTGCCGAGCGCCGCGATGCGCCCATCGCGCAACCCGATATCGCATTTGATGACACCCCAGTGGTCGAGCACCACGGCGTTGGTGATAACCGTATCCATCGCGCCCTGCGCGCGCGTCATCTGCGACTGGCCCATGCCGTCGCGGATCACCTTGCCGCCGCCGAACTTTACCTCCTCGCCGTAGATGGTGAAATCCTTCTCAACCTCGATCATCAGCGACGTGTCGGCAAGACGAATCCTGTCGCCCGTGGTCGGCCCGAACATGTCGGCATAGGCGGCGCGGCGCATCGTGGCGGACATGCGGTTCCCTCAGTATTTCCGGCCGTCGACCTTCTTCACCTTCAGCGCTTCAAGATCGAGATCGTCGAGACAGCGCACGTTGACAGCCACCACATCGGCGCCGTCGCTTGGCCGCTTGCCGCGCGCGAAGGATTCAATCCCACACGTCGAGCAGAAAAGATGGTGGATGACGTTGCGGTTGAAGAGATATTCGGTCGTCGCGTCTGCGCCGGACAGGAGTTCGAAGTCCGACGCTGGCGCAAACGCCAACATCGAGCCAAGCCTGCCGCAACGCGAACAGTTGCAGGTGATCACTTCCTTATCGAGATCAAGCGCAACCTTGTAGCGCACTGCGCCGCACTGGCAGCCGCCCATGTATTGCGTCATCCGCTTCTCCTGCTGGCTTCGCGCGTTTCAAAGCTTGCCCATGATTTCCTGACGGAAGCCATAGACTTCCCGCCGGCCCGCAAAGGGCGTGAGCCGCACCTCGCGCGACTGGCCGGGCTCGAAACGGACCGCCGTGCCGGCGGCGATATCGAGCCGCATGCCGCGCGTCTCTGCCCGGTCGAACTTCAGCGCCGGGTTCGTTTCAAAGAAATGATAATGCGAACCAACCTGGATCGGTCGGTCGCCGCTGTTTGCGACGAGGATGACGAGAGTGTCGCGCCCTTCGTTCAGCGTGATCTCGCCTTCCGGCGTCGCCACCTCTCCGGGCGTCAGGCCCTGCGCCGCGCCGCGGATCGGCTGATGCACGGTGACGAGCTTCGTGCCATCCGGAAAGGTCGCCTCCACCTGCACATCGTGGATCATGTCGGCGACGCCCTCCATCACCTGATCCGCCGAGAGCACGTGGGCGCCCGCTTCCATCAGTTCGGCGACGCTGCGGCCGTCGCGCGCGCCCTCGACGACGAAATCGGTGATGAGCGCGACAGCTTCCGGATGATTTAGCTTCACGCCGCGCTCAAGCCGACGGCGCGCCACGGTCGCCGCCATGGCTATGAGAAGCTTGTCCTTCTCGCGCGGCGTCAGGTTCATATCGGACTCCCATGCAGGCGCGAGACAATAGATCGCATCCGGCCCACCGTATCAATTCCAGACACGCGGAAGGCCGGCGGCGCCGACCGCCGCAAGAAGCGGTGGAACAACCGCGCGTAAGCGCTCGGGCGCGCGCGACAGAAGCCTGACAAGGAGAAAGCCGTTCCAGGCGCTCGCACCGCCTTCGCATGAGGCGCCGGCGAGCGTCTCGCGAACGGCGTCGAGACGCTTCTCTGCGTCGGGTGCGACGTAAAGCAACGTTGCGATTGCGCGCGCGCCGGCCCCACAGGCGCTGCGATCGAGGGTCGCGCCGATGTGGCCCCCAAGCCACATGTTCTCCGCAAAGACGAGTTTTCCATCACGTCGGACACGCCAGTCATCGCGAAAGCAGCCGCTCGGCTCTTCGCCATGGGCAAGCCGTCCGAAGGTGACGCTGTCGAGAATCGTCACGCGCGCGTCGGCGGGCAAATCGACATCGACCCACCGCGACAGATTCGCGCCGGAGAACAGGATCGCCTCCTGCGGCGCCCAGAGGAGCGATGCTCCCGCGCCGGCGCGCAGCGTCACATAGAGGCGTGCGCAATCCTCAGCCGCCGCGCTCTGGGCGCGGTAGATTTTTTCAGCCGATTGCGTCGTGACCATGACACTGGACTGCGGTCCCGCCACGAGCGAAAGACGCGCCTCGTCCCCGCCGCAGACGCCGCCTCCGGTGTTGACGACGACAGCCTCGCAATGGGGTCGCGCGCGAGGAAACTTCAGCCGCAGGCCGCCGGCTTCATGCACGCGCGCTATATGCGTGCGTCCATCGAGCGCCTGGAATTCCGCGTTGACGACGCCGCGCGCCCGCGCTGAGGCGGGAAGCCGCTCGACCGACGCCTCAGACAGACATATGGCCGCGCACATCGCTTTCCACCATCGATGACCGGTCGCCGGCAAGGACCACGGCGCCCCGGTCCATGACGGCGAAATCGTCCGCAAGGTCACGCGCGAACTCGAAATACTGCTCGACCAGCACAATCGCCATGTCACCCCGGGAGCGAAGATATTCGATCGCCCGGCCGATGTCCTTGATGATCGAAGGCTGGATTCCCTCGGTCGGCTCGTCGAGGACGAGCAGCTTGGGCCGCGTCACCAGCGCCCGGCCGATGGCGAGTTGCTGCTGCTGGCCGCCGGAGAGATCGCCGCCACGCCGGCCAAGCATGGTCTTGAGCACGGGGAACAAATCGAAGATTTCGTCCGGCACAAAACGATCGCCGCGCTTCACGGCCGCGAAACCGGTCTCAAGGTTTTCGCGCACGCTGAGGAGGGGAAAGATCTCGCGTCCCTGGGGCACGTAAGCGATGCCGCGGCGCGCGCGCGCATGCGCCGGCAGACCCGAGATATTTTCGCCGTTCCAGGTGATGACGCCCGACGCGATCGATTGATGCCCGATGATCGCGCGCAACAGCGAAGATTTGCCGACCCCGTTGCGACCGAGAACGCAAGTAACCTTGCCGATGGCGGCCGTCAGCGACACGGACCGCAACGCCTGGGCCGCACCATAAAACAGATTGATCGAGTCGACGGCGAGCATATCAGCGTCCCAAATAAACTTCGATGACGCGCGGATCAGCGCTCACCACGTCGAGGGGTCCTTCCGCCAGCACTGCGCCCTCGTGCAGAACGGTCACCTTGACGTCGAGATCGCGTACGAAACTCATGTCGTGCTCGACGACCACGACGGAGTGGTCTTTCGCAATGCGGCGCAGCAGCTCGGCTGTCGCTGCCGTTTCGGCATCCGTCATGCCCGCCACGGGCTCGTCGACCAGCAAGAGCTTCGGGTCCTGCGCCAGCAACATGCCGATTTCGAGCCATTGCTTCTGGCCGTGCGAAAGATCGGCGGCCAGCCGGTCTCGATGCGCGCCCATGCGGATGACGTCGAGAATTTCCTCGATGCGGGCGCGCTGCTCCGGCGTCGTCAAGCCGAACAGGGTCGAGAGCGCAAAGCGCGGCGCCTTCAGGGCCAGCAGGATATTGTCGTAGACCGTGTGGCTTTCGAAGACCGTGGGCTTCTGGAACTTGCGGCCTACCCCGAGTTCGGCGATCGAGGCCTCGTCCATCTGGGTCAGGTCGTGGGCGCCGCCGAAATAGACGTCGCCTTCGTCGGGCTTCGTCTTGCCGGTGATGACGTCCATCATGGTCGTCTTGCCCGCGCCGTTCGGGCCGATGATGGCGCGCATCTCGCCAGGCGCGAGTGTGAGCGAAAGGCCACGCAAAGCCTTGTAGCCGTCGAACGAGACCGCCACGCCATCGAGGTAAAGCAGCGATGCGGTGAGGATCGGGTTTTCGCTGGTCATCGCTTACTCCGCCAGCGCCGGCGCATCGGCCGCCGAATCTGCCCGACGCGGTTTGCGCCGGGTCAAGGAGCCGAAGAGACCCAGGATGCCTTTCGGCAGGAACAGGGTTACGAGGATGAACAGTGCGCCGAGCGCGAAAAGCCAGTATTCCGGCAAAGCGCTGGTGAAATAGGTCTTACCAAGATTCACAAGGATCGCGCCGAGCGCCGCGCCGACGAGCGTGCCGCGCCCGCCCACAGCTACCCAGATCACTTCTTCGATGGAATTGGCCGGCGCGAATTCGCTCGGGTTGATGATGCCGACCTGCGGCACATAGAGCGCGCCTGCGACGCCCGCCATCATGGCGGAGACGACGAAAACGAGCAGCTTGTAATTCTCGACTCGATAGCCAAGAAACCGCGTGCGCGATTCCGCGTCACGGATCGCCACCAGGACCTTGCCAAATTTGGACGTCGTCATGAACCGACCGATCAGGAAGGCCGCCCCAAGCGCCAGCGCGCTGATGGCGAACAGGCTGGCGCGCGTCGCGTCGGACTGCACGTTGAACCCAAGGATGTCCTTGAAGTCAGTCAAGCCGTTGTTGCCGCCGAAGCCCATGTCGTTGCGGAAGAATGCCAGCAACAGCGCGTAAGTCATCGCCTGCGTGATGATCGACAGATAGACGCCGGTGACGCGGGAGCGGAAGGCGAGCCAGCCGAAGCAGAAGGCCAGCACACCGGGCACGAGCAGGATCATCAGGGCCGCATAGCCGAACCAGTTGAAGCCCCACCAGGTGACAGGAAGCTCCTTCCAGTTCAGGAACACCATGAAATCGGGCAGGATCGGATTGGCATAGACGCCGCGCGGGCCGACCTGGCGCATGAGGTACATGCCCATGGCATAACCACCGAGCGCGAAGAACGCGCCGTGACCAAGCGACAGGATGCCGCAATAGCCCCAGACGAGATCGAGCGCGAGCGCCAGCAGCGCGTAGCAGAGATACTTGCCGAGCAGCGCGACGATATAGGGCGGGATGTGCAGGGCGGAGCCCGGCGGCGCCAGCAGCGCGCCAGCCGGCACGATGACAGCGGCGCCCAAAAGCAGGCCGAGGAAAATGATCGCCCGCATGTCGAACATGGCCGAACGCCCGAAGAGGATCGTGAGCGACGACTCCTTCACGTCAGGCCTCCACCGCGCGACCCTTCAGGGCGAACATGCCACGCGGCCGCTTCTGAATGAATAGAATGATGAACACGAGAAGCGCGATCTTGCCGAGCACGGCGCCCACAAAGGGTTCGAGAAATTTGTTGGCGACGCCGAGCGTCAGCGCCGCCACGAGCGTTCCCCACAGGTTTCCGACGCCGCCAAAGACAACGACCATGAAGGAGTCGATGATGTAGCCCTGCCCAAGATTGGGCGAGACGTTGTCGATCTGCGACAGCGCGACGCCCGCAATGCCGGCGATGCCCGAGCCAAGGCCGAAGGCCAGAGCATCGACGCGATTGGTGTCGATTCCCATGGCCGAGGCCATCCGGCGGTTCTGGGTGACCGCCCGCATGCGGAGGCCGAACGGCGTGGCGCGCAACACGAGTTGCAGTAGCCCGAACACCACGATCGCGAAGACGATGATCCACAGGCGCCCGGAGGTCAGCGTAAGCCCGCTAAAATCGAACGATCCGGCCATGAAAGGCGGCGTCGCGACATCCCGGTTGTTGGCCCCGAAGCTGGTGCGCACCGCCTGCTGCAACATGAGCGAGAGACCGAAGGTCGCCAGCAGCGTCTCGAGCGGCCGACCATAGAGAAACCGGATGATCGACCGCTCAATCAGCACGCCCGCGAAACCCGTCAGAAGGAAGGCGGTCGGAATGGCGATGAAGAGCGAAGCGCCCATCCAGTCTGGCGCATAGGCGCGCAAAACCTGCTGCACCACGAAGGTTGCGTAGGCGCCGAGCATCACCATCTCGCCATGCGCCATGTTGATGACGCCCATGACGCCGAAAGTGATGGCGAGACCGATCGCCGCCAGCAACAGAACAGAGCCCAGCGACAGGCCATAGATCACATTCTGCGCATTGGCGAGCAGCTTGAGACGCGACTGAATGGCTGCGACACCTGCGTCCGCAGCCGCCTTGATCCGGCCGCTGCCGCTGGCGCTGATCTGACCCAGAAGTGCGAGCGAATCCTGGTCGCCGCGGAGGCGGATCGTATCGATGGCCGACAGACGCTCCGCCTCGGGCGCCGAGGAGTCGGCCCCGACGATTGCGGCTCGCGCCTGAACGAAGGCCGTTTTCACACGGCCTTCGGCTTCCTTTGCAATCAGGGCCTCCAATGCCGGACGCGCGGCCGCATCGCGCGACTTGAAAACGCTTTCGGCGGCCCGCAGGCGCGTCGCCGGATCGGGCGCCGCGAGGGTGAGCACGCCCTGCGCGGCGTTCAATGCATTGCGCACGCCATTGTTGAGCCGTACACGTTTGAGGCCGCTGTCGTCGACATCGGCCTTCTGCCCACTGCGCGCTTCGAGCAGCGCGCCGGACGCGGCGCGGTAGTAGAGTTTGCCGACCGGATCGAAGAGCAACCGGTTGGCGGCAAGCGCTTCCAGGATGGCGGCGGCTGTAGGAACGCCGCTCGTTGCGACCTCTCCAACCGCCTTCTGCGTATCAGAGAAGGAGTCGGCTGCAAAATGGCCGACGGCGTCGTCAAACGTATCCGCCCGGACCTGACCGTGCGGCGCCAATACGAGAAGCAGCGCTGCAACACCTGCGCAGAAGCCGCGGACCGCGCCAATGCGTAGCGATGGAGCTTTCGTCATTGCGCCGCCGTGGGGAAAGAAGGATGCGCGGCGCGTGCGCCGCGCGCAATCTGAGGGTTCATCTTGTCCTCGCAGAGGAGCCCGGCGCGCCGGGCTCCTGAAGACGGTCACCGTTCAAGCGGTAATCAGCCGCACTTGTTCGTGACTTTGTTGTAGTTGCCGCACTTGAGGTCGACCCAGTCGGCAACGAGGTCCTTCGAGCCCTCGAGATACGGCGACCAGGCCGCGCCCGGAACGAGGCTCTTCGTCTCCCATACGACGTCGAACTGCCCGTCGCCGCGGATTTCGCCGATGAAGACAGGCTTGGTGATGTGGTGATTCGGCAGCATTTTAGACATGCCGCCAGTGAGGTTCGGCGCCTCGATCCCAGGCAGCGCGTCGATCACCTTATCCGAGTCTGTCGTGCCGGCCTTCTCGACCGCTTTCACCCACATGTTGAACCCGACATAGTGGGCTTCCATCGGATCATTCGTCGTGCGCTTCGGGCTCTTGGTGAAGGCATGCCAGTCGTCGATGAACTTCTTGTTCGCCACCGTCTCGACGGATTGGAAATAGTTCCAGGCCGCGAGATGGCCGACGAGAGGCTTGGTGTCGAGGCCCGCAAGCTCTTCCTCGCCGACCGAGAATGCGACGACCGGAATGTCCGTCGCTTTGAGGCCCTGGTTGCCGAGTTCCTTGTAGAACGGCACGTTGGCGTCGCCGTTGATGGTCGAGACGACCGCGGTCTTCTTGCCCGCCGAGCCGAACTTCTTGATGTCGGAAACGATCGTCTGCCAGTCGGAGTGACCGAACGGCGTGTAGTTGATCATGATGTCGGCTTCGGCGACGCCCTTCGACTTGAGATAGGCTTCGAGAATCTTGTTGGTCGTGCGCGGATAGACGTAGTCCGTGCCCGCCAGCACCCAGCGCTTCACAGAGCCGCCATCGGCGCTCATCAGATAGTCGACAGCTGGAATGGCCTGCTGGTTCGGCGCGGCGCCGGTGTAGAAGACGTTACGCTCGCTCTCCTCGCCTTCGTACTGGACAGGATAGAAAAGGATCGAGTTGAGCTCCTTGAACACCGGCAGAACCGACTTGCGCGACACCGACGTCCAGCATCCGAAGGTCGCGGCGACCTTTTCCTGGGAAATGAGCTGACGCGCCTTCTCGGCAAACAGCGGCCAGTCGGAAGCTGGGTCGACGACGACCGCCTCGAGCTTCTTGCCGAGCAGGCCGCCCTTGGCGTTCTGCTGCTCGATCAGCATGAGCATGACATCCTTCAGGGTCGTCTCGCTGATCGCCATCGTGCCGGACAGCGAATGCAGAATGCCGACCTTAATGGTGGCCGCTTGGGCGCGTGCCGCCATTCCGCCGAACGGAAGAGCGCCAAGCGCAGCGCCGGAGGCAAGCAGCATTTTACGGCGGGTAAGAGACATACATTCCCCCTTCAATGGCCGGTCGCGCCGGCGCGTTGCGAGGCCCTCATGGCCTGTGTCGGAGGAGTGCAACCGCCATGCCATGCAGGCGCGGCGAAATAAACGCCTGTTATTTCTTCAGATTTGGCTCGATTGCGCAAATGATGCGCAACCCGCGCAAAGTGTCGCCTACGCCTTGTTTTTGAGCACGAATGGCGACACGGCGCCCAATAGCTGAGCGAAAGCTGCCTCTTTACTTTGCCTTGGCCGCACTCCGCGCTTGTGACGGCCAACGGATTTTCGTAGCGTCCGCCGCCTTCGGGAGGCCGCCAGGGGGACGACATGAAATCCACTCACATCAACGCCATAGCCAAGCCATTGCGGCGCCTCTCCATCGCGCTCGCTGCCGCGACGCTGTCGGCGGCGCCAGGTTTCGCGGCCGATTTCTACGCCGGCAAGAAGATCGACCTCATCGTTGGGGCCGACGTCGGGGGCGGATACGACATCTATGCGCGCACCATCGCGCGCTTCATGCCCAGATACATTCCTGGCGAACCGACCATCGTCGTGCGCAACATGCCCGGCGCGGGCAGCGCGATCGCCGGCGGTCAGGTTTATAACGTAGCGCCCAAGGATGGGCTCACGATCGTCGCCCTGATGCCGGGCGCCGTGATGGGCCGACTGATCGACGAAAAGGCGGCCAACCTCTTCGATCCGACAAAATTCATCTATCTGGGCACCGCCGACAGCGGCGTGAGGGTCTGCCTGACCTACAAGACTTCAAAGGTGAAAACCTTCGAGGACGCCATGAAGGAGCCCGCGACTTTTGGCGCGAGCGCGGCGGGTGGGTCGACGCGCGACTATTCCGCGTTCCACAACCACGTGAACGGCACGAAATTCAAGATTGTGTCAGGCTACAAGGGCACGGCGGACATTTTCCTGGCGATGGAGCGAGGCGAGGTCGACGGCCTCTGTGGTCTGGATTGGTCAAGCCTCAACGCCCAGAAGCCCGGCTGGCTCAAGGAAAAGAGCATCAATCTCCTGGTGCAGGACAGTCTCGAGCCCGAAGCCGATATTTCCGCGCTTGGGGTGCCGCATTTAATGAGTCTGATCAAGAACGACGCTGACAAGAAGGCGGTGCAACTCATCGTCGCCCAGCAGGTGTTCGGACGTTCCTACGCCGTTGCGCCGAACACTCCCGCCGATCGAGTGAAAATCCTTCGCGACGCTTTTATGAAGACGATGGACGACAAGGAGTTCCTCGCCGAGGCAGACAAGGTGAGAATCAGTATCACCGCGTCCTCGGGCGAGCAGGTTCAGCAGGTCGTCCAGCAACTGCATGCATCGACGCCCGAGGTGATCAAACGCGCCAAGGAAATCATCGAGCCCTGACGCAAGGCCTTCGCGTTTCCGGGGCGCGCCAAAGGCTCAAACTCGAATCCGAACGCGCTCAACGGTATGTTTCGGATCGACGCTTGGCGTCGTCCGGAACCACAGCCCGTTCGGATCGCCTCCGGGGCTAGACGACCGGGATTTTCTTTACCGGCGTCGGATCGAGGTCGAGCAGTCGCGCGGCATTGCCGCCCAGGATGTTGCGTTTCGATTGTTCTTTCAGGAACGGCAGATCGTAGATCACGCTCGGCAGGTCGAAGTCCCAGTGCGGATAGTCCGACGACCAGACGAGTTGCGTCTCGGCCTTGATCATCTTGAACGTCGCCTCGAGAATGGAAAGATCCTTCGGCACTTCCATCGGCTGGCTCGAATAGAACATCTCCTGCATGTATTCGCTCGGCAGCCGCTTCAACGAAGGGCAGTCTGACGTGCGCATCATGTAGGAGTGATCGAGGCGCTGCATCAGCGAATAGGCCCAGGTCAGGCCGCTCTCGATCCAGAGCACCTTCAGCTTCGGGAACCGTTCCGGCATCCCGTTGATGACCCAGTTCGTCATGTGGATCATGTTGAACCACATGAAGCCGAGCGCATGGACGCCGATGAAGCGGTTGACCTGGCTGAGCGCCTGATCGTTCCAGTTGTAGGCGGCATGGAAAGAGATCGGCAGGCCCATCTCCTCCAGAAGCGCGTAAGTCTTCACATAGGCGTTGTCGTGCACCGGCTTGTAGCGCGGCGACGTCACCATGAAACCCTTGACGCCCTTGCGTCCGCCGAACTCCTTCACCGTGCGATAGGCGGCCTCGGGATCGTTGAACGGCAGATAGAGCATCGAGATGATGCGCGGCTCTTGCGCGAGCACGCGGTCGCAGAGCCAGCGGTTGTAGGCCTGCGCCAGCGCCGCCTCGACCTCCGGCTGCGGATGCACGCCGAGGAATAGCATGGGCGTCGGGAAGAGACAGGCATAGTCGACGCCCATCGCATCCATCCAGCGCTTCGTCGTCACGATGTCGCGCTGGGTTCCGGCCGGCGTCTTCTCGTGCTTGCGCAGCCAGTGCCGGGTGATGCGTCCGCCGATGTCCTGATAACCGACCATGCTGTTCATCAGTGACGAACGTCCGCCGCGGCCGGTCGACTGCATGGCGGCATGGCGGATCACCGGGCTCTCGATGTAGCTGAACACCTCGGCGTAGGACTCGCTCTCATAGTGATGCGCGTCGACGTCGACGATCAGGAACTCGTTGTATTTGCGCTTGAGCGCCTGGCGCGAGGCGGCGGCGAGCGATTCCTGCGACGAGAAGCGATCGAAATGCAGTTCCCGCACATCGTTGGGAAATTGCTCGGCCTGGCTGAGATCGTCCATGGAAAGGCTCCCTACGCGACGACGAAGACGTCGCCGTCCCGCTGCTTGACTTCGAAGCGTTTCAGCTTGCGCGACCGGTCGCCTGTGTATTCGCCGGTCAGAAGATCGTATTCATAGCCGTGCCAAGGGCAGACGAAATGCAGTCGGTCCGAAAAGGCCTGGCCCTGATAGGTCCGATCGGGGGCGATCACGTCGACGACCTCCTGCATGAGCACGCCCTCGCAGGCGGGGCCGCCCGAATGGATGCAGTGGTTGGCGTAGGCGTAGAAGGCGCCCTGATGCTTGAACACGCCGATTTCGCCGCGCGGCGATTTCACGATGCGGCGATCGCCGTCCTTCAGCTGGGACGCTTTCGCAACGAGTATCTCGGCCATTCGCGCTGTTTCCTCCCCGCCGGTGGCGCGCGCGCCGCGAAACGGCGCGTTCCGGTTGAGACTAGCTCAGGGAATCAGGGCCGCCAACGAAAAAGGCCGGAGGAAATTCCTCCGGCCTTCGTTCCATTCGCCGCCGTTTTTACATGGACGGCACGTTTTCCCTGAACCAGGGGAAGAAGTCGCCCACATAGGATCCGGGCCACGGAATCGTGAGCAACTGGTCGAACACCGCGTAGATGAAGATGCACATGAACATCGCCATCGGCAGCGTGAGCTTCCAGGGCTCGCGCGCCTCGATCCGCATGAAGGATATGACGAAAAGCGGCACCGTCGGAATCAGGCCGATCACCGCCATCGAGATCAGGAATCCGATCATCCAGCCGAAGAAGATCGCCCCGCGGGTCAGCTTCTCCTTGGTTGAAAGGTGGCTGATGTTGGTCCCGATATCCATATGGATCTTCTGCTCGACCTCGCCGCGCGCCTGGGCTTCCAGGCTTGCCGCCTTGATCGATTCAGACTTCAGCAGATCGGTCAGCAGCGAGAGCGAACAGAACAGGATCGCGGCCGTACCAACGATCATCGGGATGATCTTCGCGTAGAAGTTCCAGGTGATCGCCTGGGATAACATCGCGACGAACAGGCACAGCATGAAGGCGGGGAATATCTGCGACGCGCGGAATTGCGGCGCGTGGAAGTCCGACAGCATCCCCCTCACCCCGCCGTGCGCCTTCACGTCCTTGAGGAACGGCCCAAGGAGCGAAAGCGCCGATGCTGCGAACATCACCACGACGAGCGGCCGCAGCATCCATTGGGCGCCGTACCGCTGAATCGAGATGAACATGTATCGCTCGAGCACGGCGCCCAGGATGAAGCCGAGGACCATCGGCGGCCGCGGCCATTTGAAGTGCTTCATGCCCCACGCGAAGATCCCGAAGAACAGCAGCGAGTAGAGGTCGCCCCACTGCCGCTTGCCTTCGAACGCGCCGATATAGACCATGCAGAGCACGACCGGCAGGATCAGCGAGTAACGCAGGCTCGCGAGCTTCGCGAACTGGCTCGAGAAGATGTAGCAGAGCCCCGATCCCAGGATGTTGGCGATCGCGATCGACCAGACCATGGAATAGGTAATCGTCAGGTTCTTCGTCAGCATGTCCGGCCCAGGGACAAGGCCGTGCATCAGGAAGGCGCCGAGCAGGATCGCCATGCCGGCGCTGCCGGGCACGCCGAACACGATCGTCGGGATCAGCGCGCCGCCTTCACGCGAGCAGGTCGCGCTTTCCGCCGCGATGACGCCGCGCACGTCGCCCTGACCGAAGGTCATCTGCGCGTGCTTTTCCGTCTTCAGCGCGTGGCCGTATGAGATCCAGTCGATGACCGAGGCGCTGATGCCCGGAATGGCGCCGATCACCGAGCCGATCCAGGCGCAGCGGATGTTGAGCCACCAATGGGTGAAGCAGTCGACGCTGCCCTGCCACAGTCCGCGCCAGTTGTTCTGCACTTCGCCGGTGCCGACGACCGAGGTGCGGCCGACGAGCAGGTCGCAGAGCTCAGGCAAAGCGAAGACGCCGAGCGTCAGCGGGACGAGCGGCAAACCCTCCCAGAGATAGAGGCTGTCGAGCGTCCAGCGCAGCGTACCGGTCTGCGGGTCGGAGCCGATCATCGCCAGCATCATGCCGAAGCAGGCGGCCGTGAGACCGCGCAACGGCGCATTGCCCGAAAGCACCGACACCATCGAGATGCCGAAGACCGCGAGGCCTAGCAGTTCGGGGGAGCCAATGAACAGGATGAGCGGGCGCACCAGCGGCAGCGCGACGGCCATCAGGACAGCCCCGAAGAGGCCGCCCATGAGCGCCGACATATAGGCCGCGCCCAGAGCGCGCGCGCCTTCGCCGCGTTTGGTCATGGGATAGCCGTCGAGCGCCGTTGCAGCCGATGCGGCGTGTCCCGGCGCGCCGAGCACGATGGCCGAGATCGGATCGCCGTGCGTCGTCGTCGCGGCGAGACCGAGCAACAATGCCATGGCGGCGGCCGGGTCCATCGAATAGGTGAAAGGCAGCAGCAACGCCGTGCCGGCGACGCCGCCAATGCCAGGAAGAATGCCAAGCGCGAGACCGCACAGAACGCCGCCCCACAGGAGCGCCAGCCTGTGCGGCTCGAGGAGAATGGCTAACCCCCCTCCCAACGCAGAAAACCAATCGGCTGCCATATTCGTTACCTTCCAGGTTCCTGAATTTGTTGTCTTACGCCCGGGATAGGGCGCAGAGTCTGCTTTCGTTGATTGAGCTGGGCTTCAGTGCGCGCGATGGCTTTGGAACCGATCCAGCAGAAACGATTCTGCGGGGTCAGGAGACCTTCGGACGCAAGATTGCTGAAGAGATTACGATCGCTGTTGCGATAGGGGATGATGGACGCGCATCAGCCCTGGCGCGGTGGACCGCGCGCATCGAAATGATAGGCGCACTGCGGTCCAGCGCAGGGCCCATCCCTGAGAGCCACGTCGGAGCGCAGCCGGACAGGATTGAAATCGACGTGCGTTTGCACGTCGACGGGATGCAATTCGTCTGAGGGCCCTGGATCGCTCGCGTCCTGATCGATCTCGATCATGGCGAGCAGCGACGGCACGAGGCGCTCGGAATTGTTTGTGGGCTCGATGTCAAACGCCAGAATCGAGGCGAACAGCACCAGCACGTAGCTGATGCACGCCCACAGATTCCGCGCCTGCCTCTCCCAACCCATGCCGACCCTGCTTACCCGGTCCACAACACCCGCCGTGGCGCCAACGTGCTTCGCATTGCGATGGAGGCCTTCAATTCGACACACGAAGCATCAGCGCGGAACATTCTCATTTCCGCAGCCAAAGCCCCCCGGCAAACTGCAAGTCGACAGACGGCTAAACCGTCCCCTCCACCGGGTCGCTCGCCGCACACCGTGACATGCGTCGCGACCTTCTATGACGGATGATTTAAGCATAATCCGCGGCCCGGCGAAAGCGCCAGATAAGGCGCAGCTTTTTAGCGTCCAGGGCGGCAAATCTGCGGCCCTTGCGCCTTGCCGGGCGAAAGACCGGAGCGGTAAACAGCCCCAGCGAGCGCGCCGGCGCGCGCCCGGCCAGACGCGATCCGATGCCAAGACCCGCCCGACTGCCCCCCATTTTGCGCGTGTGGGAGAACCGCGACTACGCCGTCTATATGGCTGGCTCGATCCCGAACTACGTCACATTCTGGATGCAGAAGGTCGGCATCGGCTGGCTGGCCTGGGAACTCACGCATTCTCCGTTCTGGCTCGGCGTCGTCACGGCGGTCGATCTCGCGCCGCTCCTGCTGCTGGCGCCGTTCGCGGGGGCGCTGTCCGACCGCCGGGAGCCGCTGCGCCTGTTCCGGCTCACACAGATCGGCATTCTCGGGCACGGACTTGCCTTGCCGATCCTCTATTTCACGGGCTTGATGCGCATCGAGACGCTGCTGGCGCTGACCGCTTACTCGGGCGTCGTCTATCCATTCATGTCCGCGGCGCGTTTTTCGATCGTTCCTGGCCTGATGCCGCGCGGCGACCTAGCCTCCGGCGTCGCGCTCGATTCGGCGTTTTTTCACGCCTCACGTTTCATCGGGCCGGCAATCGCCGGCTTTATCATCCCGGCCTTCGGCGTCGGCGGCACATTCGTCGTCAATGCCGCCGGCAGCGCCGGCCTTTTGATCGCGCTCTGCTTCGTCAACGTCCGACCCTCCGAGAACCGGCCGCGCCGCGCCAAGAACATTTTCGCGGATGTTGTCGAAGCGATCTCCTATGTCCGCAATCACGGTGGGATCGGCCAGATCTTTCTCATCCTGACCATCGCCTCGACCTGCGCGCGGCCGGTGCAGGACATGATGCCCGGCATTGTGGACGGCATCTACCATGCGGGCCCTCGCGGTCTCGCGTGGATGATGTCGAGCCTTGGCGTCGGGGCGATGCTGTCGGCCGCATGGATTGCTGCGCGCGGCAGGACGGCCGGCCTCACTTCCTGGATCATGTTTGGCGCGTTCAACGTCTCGCTCTGCGTCATGTGCATCGTGATGGTCGAGACCCTTGCGCTGGCGATTCCCCTCGCCGTCCTGACCGGTTTTTCCCTCAACACCATGTCGACGAGCACGCAGGCGCTGGTGCAGTCATCCGTCGACGACGCGATGCGCGGCCGCGTGATGAGCCTCTACATCATGATTTTCCGCGGCGCGCCGGCTTTCGGATCGCTTCTTGTCGGGGCGGCTTCATCCCATATAGGCCTGCGCGCCGCTTTCATCGGCGCGAGTTGCCTCGCTCTCGTGTCGTGGGCGTCTGCCCTGCCGCGGCGCAGGGCGATCGCGGCGGCGCTCGAACAGGGGCGGCCGGGCGAGCGCGCGCCGGCGCGCGAGAAGGCCTCCGCCTGATCAGGACGCGACCGGCTGGGGGACGCCTGCGGGCGTGGGCGGACGGGCGCGGCGGCGATCGCGCAGCCGTGCCGGTCGGGCGCTCTGCGCTTCGTAATAGTCGGTCATCTCGCGCGGCGTGACGCCGCGGCCTGTCTTCTGGCCAAAGAAATACACGCCGGAGGCTGCGTCGGCGTTCGGCCGGCGCGTCGTGAAGGGGTCGAGGAAGCGCAGCCAGAAAAAGGGCAGCGTCAGGACCGTCGCGATCTTGTCGCCGACGCCGAAGGCGCGGAACGTGTAGCGGATCGACTGCGCGAGCGCCGTCGCGGCGCCGCCGACCGCGCCTGACTCGATCTCCTCGAAATCGCGGAATAACCAGCGATGTCCGCTCAACGTGAAGCGGGTGAAATCATACGCGCCTTCATGCACTTGCTGGATGAAGGGCGTATCGGCGTAGATGAAGCCGCCGGGCCGCAGGACGCGCTCGATCTCCTGCGCGACCACCGTGGGGTCAAGCACATGCTCCAGCACCGCCTGAATCCACACGGCGTCGACGCTCTCGTCCGGCAACGGAATGGCGTGCGCGTCCGCGATAAGACGGGTGTTGGCCGACGCATACACGTCCATGCCGACGACGTCGATCGAGCCGTTGCTCAGGATATCGATGCCGACGCCGATCGCGCCACCGCCGATGACCAGGAGCCTGGCCCTTGGCCGCAGACCAGAAAGCCGCGCCGCGAGGTCGGCGGCGACGCGCGGCGCCACTTTGTTCTTGCCGCCCCAGATCAGCGCCCGCGCATGGGCTGCAAACCCCCGGCCGCTGTCGTCCCGCGGCGGGCTGGGACCGCGCCCGTCGCCATAGGCCTCCTCGGCGAAAATACTTGTCTCGAAATCGATCAGGACCGGCAGCCCGCCGGCGCACATGAAGTTCGCTCGCGAAAGCCCGCAATCCGCCGACGAGCAACGCAGACGGTCTGACCCCTCGCCGGCAAGCCGCGCCCGGCAGCGTGGGCAGCGCAGATTTTCCGTCAGTTCCATTCCCAATCGTCCTCGCCCTGGCGCGCCCGTGCCGGTGCGCGCGAATCCGACCTGTCCCGAAGCCGGACAATTCGGCATTTGGGCCGGGTCAAGCAAAAGTCATGCGAAGCGGCCGCCGTGGCGGATTGTCAGGACGCGCGGCTTGTGCATGGATAACGAAACGAGGCCGCGCGGCGCCAGCGCTGGCCGGCATTCAGGAGGACACCATGGGCAAGAACCATTGGCGTTGCAGCGTTGCGGCCATCGCGCTGGTGATCGGCCTGGCGGGAGGGCTTTCGATCGCACGGGCGCAGGAAGCGCCGCCCGGCGTCGTTGTCGGCGAGAGCGATCTTGGCGGCCGCGTGACGAGTTCGGCCGGACCTGAAGCCGGCGTATGGGTGATTGCCGAAACGGACGATCTCCCGACCAAATTCATCAAGATCGTCGTGACGGACGATCAGGGCCGCTACGTCCTGCCGGGCCTTCCCAAGGCGAATTACAACGTCTGGGTGCGCGGCTACGGGCTGGTCGACTCGGCAAAGACGAAGACCGCGCCGGGTAAGATTTTGAATCTGACTGCGACAGTGGCGCCGAACGCGGCGGCCGCGGCCGAATATTATCCGGGCGCCTATTGGTTCTCGATGCTGAATATTCCCGAGAAGAGCAACTTCCCCGGCACCGGGGACAAGGGCAACGGCATCGCGCCCGGCTACAAGACGCAGTCGCAGTGGCTGGACAGCATCAAGACGAACGGTTGCGTCGGCTGCCATGAACTCGGCGAGAAGTCGACGCGCACCATTCCGAAAGAACTGGGCGAATTAGCCAACTCGACAGAGGCCTGGGAGCGGCGCATTCAATCGGGCCAGGCGAGCGAAACGATGGTCCGCAACGTCTCGGCCATGGGCGCGCACAAGGTGCTCAGCCTGTTCGCCGACTGGACCGACCGCATCGCCAAGGGCGATCTGCCGAAGACGAAGCCCGAGCGACCGCAAGGCGTTGAGCGCAACGTGGTGATCACGCAATGGGACTGGGGCGGTCCCAAGATGTATCTGCACGACTCCATCGCCACGGATAAGCGCAATCCGACGATAAATGGCTACGGCAAGATCTACGGCGCGCCGGAACTTTCGACCGACATGGTGCCGGTTCTCGACCCGGTGAAATCGACGATCGACAGCTTCAAGATGCCGGTGCGCGATCCCAAGACGCCGAGCACGGTCGGCGACCCCATGTACGGCGAGTCGCCCTACTGGGGCGATGAGGCGATCTGGAACAGCCAGACCGTCATGCACAATCCGATGCTGGACGAGAAGGGCCGGGTCTGGATGACCGCCCGCATCCGGCCTTCGCAGAACCCCGCCTTCTGCCAGGAAGGCTCCAGCCATCCGTCGGCGAAGGTCAATCCGGTCAAACAATCGGGCCGGCAGTTGTCCGTAACCGATCCGAAGACCGGCAAGATCACGCTGATCAACACCTGTTTCGGCACGCACCACCTGCAATTCGCCTTCGACGCCAACAATACGCTGTGGACGAGCGGCGGTGGCGACGTCGTGGGCTGGCTGAACACCAAGATGTTCGACGAGACCGGCGATGAGGAGAAGTCGCAGGGCTGGACCGCCATCGTTCTCGACACCAACGGCAACGGCAAGCGCGACGAGGGTTATCAGGTCGGCAAAGCGACCGACCCGACGAAGGACACGCGTCTCAACATCGGCTTCTACGCCGTGTCGCCGAGCCCGGTGGACGGCTCCATCTGGGGATCGATCCGCAATTTCCCCGGCGCGCTCGTGCGCATCGTGCCTGGCGACAACGCGCCGGCGACTGCCGTCTCCGAATATTATGAACTGCCCTACGACGATCCGAAGCTCGGGACGATGGGCTACGGCTTGCGCGGCATGGACATCGACACCGAGGGCGTCGTGTGGGTGCCGCTGTCGAGCGGCTATCTTGGCAGCTTCGACCGCCGCAAGTGCAAGGGGCCGCTCAACGGCCCGACCGCGACCGGCAAGCACTGCAACGAAGGCTGGGCCTTCTACAAGTTCCCCGGCCCGCAGTTCGAAAACATGAGCGACGACGGCAGCGTGGAGTCGGCCTACTACACCTGGGTCGACCAGCACGACACGTTGGGCCTCGGCAAGAACGTGCCGGTGGCGACGGGCGGCGTTTCGGACGGCCTCGTGACCTTCGTCAACGGCAAGTTCGTCACCCTGCGCATCCCCTATCCTATGGGCTTCTACGCCAAGGGTCTCGACGGCCGCATCGACGATGCGAACGGCGGCTGGAAGGCGCGCGGCCTGTGGTCGGCCTTCGGCAGCCGCACGCCCTTCCACCTGGAAGGCGGCAAGGGCACTTTGCCCAAGCTGGTGCAGTTCCAGGTCCGGCCGGACCCGCTCGCCCGCTGAGGTGGAAGGCTCAGGCGTCCCAGCGCAGGAACGCCATGCCGCATCCCGTTCCGGCCTCCGAACGGTAGGCCGGGACATAAGTCAGAAGCGACGGGCGCATGTCGGCCATCGCGCCGGCGGCGGCGACCCAGTTGCGGATTTCCGAACTGCCGCTATTGAGCTTTTCCACAGGCAGATCGGCCAGCAGATCGCGTCGCCTCTCGAGGATTCCGTCGAGGACCTGCCGGTCGAGCGCCTCGTCGATGACGAAATGGCTGAGCCCGCCCGATGCGACCACAGCGACCTTGCGACCGGGCGCATTCGCCTCGATCGCCCGGCGCAACCCCACTCCGAATTCATAACAGCGCTCCGGCGTGGGCTGGTTCGGCGGGTAGTAGCAATTGATGAAAACCGGAATGAGCGGCAGCGGTTTTTCCTTCATCAGCCGAAGACGCACGAACGTGAAGGCGTGGCCGAGGCTGCGCCCTTCGAATTGCGCCGCAGCCGTCGCGACATCGAATCCGCCGCGGCACAGCGATGCGACAAGCGCGCGCGTAAGCGTCGGCTCAGTCGCATAGGCTTCGCGCGTTTCGGCATGGCGCGACCACAAGGCCGGCTTGTGCGACGGATCGACCGTCTCTGGCGCAGGCGGAATATCGACGAGTTCGGCTCCTGTGTAGATCGCGAAAGTCGGCGAACACTCGTCAAGGAAAAGTTCGCGCTGGTCATCGCCGATGACGATGACGCAGTCGGCGCCGCTGGCGCGCAGCGCCTCGCCCAGCGACTCGATTGCCGCCTGACACGCATCATGCTTGTGCTGGAAGACCTCCGGGGAGAGTTCGGCCGCCAGCCCTGGCGGCGCCGCTTTGACAAGGGCCGGAAAGTCGAGATTGGGGTTGCGGCGGTCGCGCTCCGCGTGCAGTCGCCAGAGGTCGGGGGCGGTCGATACATTGGGGCTGTGCGAGGTTGCGAGGCCGAGAACGATCTGCGCCATAGGTTCTTTCCGTCTGTCGTGTCTCCTGTAGCGCCCCGGCGCGCCGCCGGGAAGTCGCAGCCCATGCATCTTGCGGCGCGGGCTTCGGGATGCTTCATAGGCGCCCGGAACTGGGTGGGCGCATGGTCGATCTGACGCGAACATTTGACGTATTGGTGGTAGGCGGGGGCAACGCTGCGCTGTGCGCCGCCATCACGGCGCGCGAGGGCGGCGCTTCTGTCCTGGTCCTCGAACATGCCCCAAAGGCCATGCGGGGCGGCAACAGCCGGCACACGCGCAATATGCGCGTCATGCACGATAAGCCGCTCTCCGTCCTGCAGAACGCCTATTCGGAAGATGAATATTACGCTGACCTGCTGCGTGTGACCGGCGGCGCGACCGACGAGCATCTGGCGCGCCTCACGATCCGCGAATCGCCCGAGACCTTCGCTTGGGTCGAGAACCATGGCGTGCAGTTCCAGCCCGCGCTTTCGGGCACGCTCGGCCTCTCGGCCACCAACGCTTTCTTCCGCGGCGGCGGTAAGGCGCAGTTGAATGCGCTCTACAACAGCGCCCAGGACCAGGGCGTCGAGGTTCTTTACGACACCGAAGTCCGCGATCTCGTCATCGAGGACGGTTTCTTCACCGGCGCCGAATGCGCCAGCCGCGGCTTTCCGGAGTTCGTGCGCGCTAAAAGCGTCGTGGTGGCGGCCGGCGGTTTCCAGGCCAATCTTGAATGGATGTGCGAGTACTGGGGGCCGGGCGCCAACAATTTCGTCATCCGCGGCACGCCCTACGCGAAAGGCCGCATGCTCAAGAGCCTGCTGGCGAAAGGCGCCATGCGCATCGGCGATCCGACCCAGTGCCACGCCATTGCGCTCGACGCCCGCGCGCCGCAGTTCGACGGCGGCATTGCGACGCGGCTCGACTGTGTGCCCTTCGCAGCCGTGCTCAACAAGAACGGCGAGCGCTTCTACGACGAAGGCGAGGACATGTGGCCCAAGCGCTACGCGATCTGGGGCCGGCTCATCGCCCAGCAACCCGACCAGATCGCCTACGCGTTTCTCGACGTGAAGGCGGAGAAGGCCTTCATGCCTTCGGTGTTTCCAGCCATCAAAGCGAACACGATTGGCGAACTGGCGCAGAAGTTCGGCCTGGATCCGGTCAAGGTCGAGGACACGATCCGCCGCTACAATGAGTCCGTGCGCGACGGGACTTTCAACGGCCAGAAGCTCGATGATTGCCACACGGAAGGCCTGACGCCGCCAAAATCGCACTGGGCGCTGCGCATAGATACACCGCCCTTTATTGGCTACCCGCTGCGGCCCGGCATCACGTTCACCTATCTGGGCGTCAAGGTGAACGACGGGGCGCGCATCATCATGGCCGACGGCAAGCCCTCCGCAAACCTTTACGCGGCAGGCGAGGTGATGGCCGGCAACGTGCTCGGCAAAGGCTATCTGGCGGGAATCGGCATGACGATCGGCTCCGTCTTCGGACGGATCGCTGGCAGGGAGGCGGCGAAGCATGCGCGCAACTGAAACGGTCGCAGAGGCGCGCCGCGCGATCGAAATCTGCAACGCTTGCCGCTACTGCGAGACTTATTGCGCCGTGTTTCCGGCGATGACCTTGCAGCGCGCCTTCACGGACGAGGACCTCGGCTATTTCGCCAACCTCTGTCACAACTGCAAAGGCTGCTTCCAGGCCTGCCAGTACGCGCCGCCGCACGAGTTCGGCGTCAACATCCCCAAGACCTTCGCCGAACTGCGCAACGAGACCTACGAGGAATACGCGTGGCCGCCCGGCGCCGGTGCGCTGTTCAAGCGCAACGGGACGCTGGTGACGGTCGTCGCCGCCATCTCGATCGCGCTGGTCACGATCTTGACGATGGCCCTGCGCGGCGGTGTGCTCTACACGCCGCGGACCGGCCCCGGCGCCTTCTACGCTGTCATTCCCTGGGGGGTGATGGTCTTCTTCGCCGGCATCACCTTCGTCTATGCGATCGTCGCCATGATCATGGGGGCGCTGAACTTCTGGCGCGATACGCGTTCCGACCTCTCAGGCCCGGTGACGCTCAAGGCGCTGGCGCGTGCGCTGCATGACATGGCGACGTTGCGCTACCTCGGCAATGACGGCAACGGCTGCAACGATTTTGACGACCGTTTTGCGCAGGTCCGCCGCCGGCTGCACCATGCCATGGCCTACGGCTTCCTGTTCTGCTTCGCCTCGACCTGCGTGGCGACGATCTACGACCACTTCCTCGGCCTGCAAGCCCCCTACCCCTTCTTCAGCGCTCCGGTCCTGCTCGGCACGATCGGCGGCATCGGCCTGATCGTCGGCACGGCCGGACTGATCTGGGTGAAGATCGTCACCGACCAGACGCCCGTCGCCCGCTCCGTCATGGGCGGCGAATATGCGTTGCTTGTTCTGCTCTTCCTCGCCGCCTCAACCGGCCTCCTGCTGCTGGGCCTGCGGGAGACGGCCGCCATGGGCGTCCTGCTGGTGATCCACCTGGGCGTCATCCTCGCCCTGTTCCTCGCCCTGCCCTACTCGAAGTTTGTCCACAGCGTTTACCGCTCCGCCGCCCTGCTCAAGGCGGCCATCGAGCGCGACATCAATAAGCCGCTGGGGGAATGAGCCTTAACCTTGGCCTTATGGCGGGCTGACTGGCGCCTCTTGAATGCGTCAGAACGATGGCCATATCATCCTCAACGTCGCGGCGCCTTGAAGGGCTGCGGCGGGAAGCGCCTGAGGGGCTTCGAGGATGACGCGAGTGCCAACTTTCAATTCGCCGTTTCTGCTCGGCTTTGACGAGATCGAGCGGGCGCTGGACCGGGCCGCCAAGGTTCCGGCCGACGGCTATCCCCCTTACAATATCGAGCGGCTCCCCAAATCGGGACGCGATCCCGAGCGCCTGCGCATCACGCTCGCCGTTGCAGGGTTCACACGCGACCAGCTCGAAATCACCCTGGAAGAGAACCAACTCGTCATCCGCGGACGCCAGCAGGACGACAAGGAACGCATCTACCTGCACCGCGGCATCGCGGCGCGGCAGTTCCAGCGATCCTTCCTGCTTGCCGAGGGCATGCACGTTCTCGGCGCAGATTTGAACAATGGTCTTCTGTCCGTCGACCTGGCTCGTCCGGAACCGGAGCGGATCGTGCGGAAGATCAACATCTCGGTGCGGGACTAAAAAATCCCGCCGGCGGCAAGGTCACGAAAACTTGCGGCGGCGGAACAGTACGCACCGGAGGCGGGTTCCCCAGGGGACCGCAGTAGAGGAGTGGAAGCCATGATCGAACAGAACAACAAGAACGAGACCCCGTTCACCCCCGAACAGTTCGCCCATCTCGGCGGCGGCTCGATCGCCTATGTCAAGCCGATGACCTCCGACGATGTGCAGCGCCTGTTCCCCAACGCCCCGGCCATGCAGCCAGGCCTGAAGCTGTTCGCGCTGCTCGGCGCCGACGGAACGCCGATCATGCTGACCGACTCCCGCGACGCCGCCATCGCCAACGCTTGGCAGAACGAACTGTCGACCGTCAGCCTGCATTGAGCTGGCTTTCATAGCCGGCGCTTGCGGTCCTGAAACGCCCGGCCCCGGCCGGGCGTTTTTGTTTTGGTCGCCTACCCGCCGAACAGTTGCTCGAACAGGTTCTTTTCGTGGGGGCGCGCCGCTCCGCGCCCACCCGCGACGGGAGCCGGGGGAACGAGATCGTTGCCCGCCTCGCGGCGAGGCCGGATCGATTGCTGCTGAGGCTGCGGTTGCGCCTGGGCCGGCGGCGGGAAGCGCGCCGCCTGGTTGATTGTCATGGGGCCCGCAGAGGGGATGGGGCGCGGCGGCGGACTCTGCCCCGGCAGGGAGATCGACTGGAAAATCTCCTGCAGGAGGTTGCGCGACTGCCCGTCCGGCTGCGCGTTGCTCGCCATCGGGGCGACCGGCGAGGGCGACGAGGGATCACGCCAGGCGCCGCCCGGCAGCGGCTGCGGCGGCGCGCCGCGCAGCGCTTCGCGCATGTAGCGGCTCCAGATTTCCGCCGGCAGGTTGCCGCCGGACGTTTTGCGCGTCGGCGAGGAATCATCGTTGCCGAGCCACACGCCGGTGACGAGCTGGCTCGTATAGCCGACGAACCAGGCGTCGCGATAATCCTGGCTGGTGCCGGTCTTGCCGGCCGCCTGCCAGCCCTTGATCGCAGCGGCGCGCGCCGTGCCCGTGAGCAGCGTCTCCTGCATCATCGCATTCATCATCGCCACGTTCTGCGGCTCGATGATGCGGCCGTTGCTCGCGCCCTTGCGCTGGTAAAGGAGCTTGCCCGAAACCGTGCGCACCTTGACGATGACATGCGCCTGCACGCCGATGCCGCCGTTGGCGAAGGGCGCATAGGCTGCTGTGAGTTCGAGCGGCGTCACTTCCGACGTGCCGAGCGCGATCGAGGCGTTCGACTGCAGGTCGGATGTGATGCCGAGCCGATGCGCCGTGGCGATGATGTTCTTCGGCCCGACCTCGAGGCCGAGGCGCACGGCGACCGTGTTGAGCGACAGCGCCAGCGCCTTCTGGAGTGTGACCTGCCCATAGTACTGCCGCGAGGAATTCTCCGGCCGCCAGCCCTTCACGTTGATCGGCGCATCCTCGCGCACGGTGTCGGGCGTCATCCCGCGCTCGATCGCGGTCAGATAGACGAAGGGCTTGAAGGCCGAGCCCGGCTGACGCTTCGCCGAGACGGCGCGGTTGAACTGGCTGTCCGCATAGGACCGCCCACCGACCAGCGCGCGAATCTGTCCGCCGGTGTCGAGCGAAACCAGCGCCCCCTGGCTGACACTGTACTTGGCGCCGTGCTTGGCGAGTTCCTCGGTCAGGGATTTCTCTGCGGCGTGCTGCATCGCCGGATCGATCGTCGTGGTGACGACGATGTCCTGGTCGATGGCGCCGACCGTATCGTCGAGCACGTCCATCACATAGTCGGCGACATAGTTGATCGAGCCGGCGCCCGGATCGCGAAAAACCTGCGCCGGACGCGACAGGGCCGATTTGGCCATCGCCTCGGTGATGTGGCCTTCCTGCGCCATGGCGGTGATGACCTGGGTGGCGCGTTCGGCCGCTCCGTCCGGATTGCGGTTGGGCGCCAGCTTCGTCGGCGCCTTCATGAGCCCTGCGAGGATGGCGGCTTCGGGCAGCGTGACCTGGTTGGCGCCATGGCCGAAATAGCGTCGCGACGCCGCCTCGACGCCATAGGCGCCCGAGCCGAAATAGACGCGGTTCAGATAGAGTTCGAGGATCTGGTCCTTCGAATATTTGTGCTCCAGCCAGATCGCCAGGATCGCTTCCTGCATCTTGCGCGAAAGCGTGCGCTCCTGGGTCAGGAACAGGTTCTTGGCGAGTTGCTGCGTCAGCGTCGAGCCGCCCTGCACCGCGCCGCGGCCGGCGACGTTGCGGAACATGGCGCGCAGGATGCCGACGGGGTCGAGGCCCATGTGCTGGTAGAAGCGCCGGTCCTCGATGGCGACGAAGGCCTTCGGCAGGTAGGGCGGCAGGTCAGCAAGGCGCACCGCCGCGCCGCCGGTGTCGCCCCGGTTGGCGAGAAGCGAGCCGTCCTCGGCCATGATGGCAATGTTGGGCGGCCTTTTCGGCACCGCGAGCTGGTCGATCGGCGGCAGTTGCGCGGCGTTCCAGGCGATGAGCCCGGCGACGCCGATGAAGCACCAGACGCCGCAGACGAAACCCCAGTAGACAAGCCGGCCAAGGAACGAGCGCCGCTTCCGGCCGCCGCGGCGTTCCCCGCGCCCGCCCGATTTGCGGCCGCCCCGGCCTCCAACGTGGTCGTCCGGATCGGCGCGCAGATCATCGGACCGGGAGGGCGCCTCCAGGGTGGGTTCGCGTCGCGCGCGTCCGCCTTTGCTCATGCCCGCGCCATGCCGAAATCACTCAAATTGAGTGGACCGTAATGGCTGCGGATTAAGGTCGGGTGAAGGCGCGTCCATGGGCGCAAGTCCCCAAAATCTGGGGACAAACGGCCGCCCCAAACCGACATCTGGGCGAGCGCTTGCGCTCCGCGACTCGGCGGGCCAAAGTTAACCTCCGCCGGCCTCGGCCGCGCTTGTCCAATTCCTTCGGCAGTACGATGAAAGTCACACTCGAACGGGCCGCCCTCCTCAAGTCGCTGGGGCACGTTCACCGCGTCGTCGAGCGGCGCAACACGATTCCGATCCTCTCCAACGTGCTGCTGCGCGCCGAGAGCGGCGCCCTGCTCCTCAAGGCGACCGACCTCGATCTCGAGATCACCGAGACGGTGGCGGCCGACATCGGCCAGAAGGGCGCGACAACTCTGCCCGCCCACACGCTCTACGACATCGTCCGCAAGCTCCCCGAGGGCGCGCAGGTGTCGCTCGAGACCGCCGGCGATTCCTCGCAACTCCTGCTGCGCTCTGGGCGCTCGCGCTTCAATCTCCAGTCGCTGCCCGAAAGCGACTTTCCCGATCTCAACGCCGGCGACCTGACCCACAAGTTCAAGCTCGCGGCGGCCGACCTCAAGCGGCTGATCGACAAGACGCAGTTCGCCATCTCGACCGAGGAGACGCGCTACTACCTCAACGGGATCTTCATGCACACGACTGAGGTCGAGGGACATACGATGCTGCGCGCGGTGGCGACCGACGGCCATCGCCTCGCCCGCGTCGAGCTGCCGGCGCCGGCCGGCGCGGCCGGGATGCCGGGCGTCATCATCCCGCGCAAGGCGGTCAGCGAAGTGCAGAAGCTCGTCGACGGCATGACCGAGGATGTGACGGTCGAGATGTCGACCACCAAGGCGCGCTTCACTTTCGACGGCGTGGTGCTGACGTCGAAACTGATCGACGGCACTTTCCCCGACTATGCCCGCGTGATCCCGACAGGCAACGACAAGCGCCTCACGGTCGAGCGCGCGCAGTTCGCCGACGCCGTCGACCGCGTCTCGACGATTTCGTCAGAGCGCGGCCGCGCCGTGAAACTGGCGCTTACGGATGGCAAGCTGACGCTCTCGGTGACCAACCCCGACTCGGGTTCGGCGACGGAGGAGATCGAGGTCGACTACGACGCCGCTGCGCTCGATATCGGCTTCAACGCCCGCTACCTGCTCGACATCACCGGCCAGCTCGACAGCGACACGGCGCTCTTCAAGCTCGCCGATCCGGGATCGCCGACCGTGATCCAGGATCGCGACGGCGCCGCGGCGCTCTACGTGCTCATGCCCATGCGGGTGTAAGGCTCGAAGCAAACCGTCATGGCCGTGCGACAAGCGCGGGCATCACGCGAGGCGTGCGTCTCCCTCACTTCCCCTCATGCTCCGCCGTCATCGCGGCTTTAGCCAGCCCAATGATATCGGCCGGCATGGCGTAGGCGTCCGCGATGATCTTCGCGACGCCTTCGCCGGGCATCTCCTCCACTTCGAGCCGCTGCTTCGCCGCGTCGGCGAGGAAATCGGAATCGGTGATCGAGGCGTGGAAGGCCGCGCGCAGCGCCGCGACGCGCTCAGCCGGCACGTCGGGCGGCAGGAGCATCGGCCGGTTCATCTCGACCGGCGACAGCACGAGCTTCATCACTGCGCGCACCTGATCGTTCTTGGCGAGTTCGAACGCCGTCGGCACATCGGGCAGCTCCTTGCCGCGCTCGATCGAGAACTGAATCGGAATCTTCACAAGGCCTTTGTCGACCCAGCCGGGCCGCGAAATGTTGAGCGAGGCGACGCCGCTGCCGCAGCGCCCCTGCAATTCGCCGCGCTCCATGGCGAGATAGATGTCGTTTGCGCCCGGATAGCCGGAGACGATCTTGATCTTCGTGCCGTAGAACTTGTTGAGGAGCGCCGGCTGCGTCTCGGTGAGCGAGCCGGCGCCGCTCGAGCCTACGATGAAGGGCTTTTCCAGAAGGTCCTGAAAGGTCGCTATGCCCGCCGTGTGCCAGGCGGCGCAGACCGCCGGCACGCGCGACATGGCGCCGAGCCAGTTCATCTTGCGCGGATCGAAGGTCGCCACAGCCGTGCCCATCAGCGGCGCGAAGGAGACGCCTGATTGCACGAAGCCGATATACGTGCCGTCGCGCGGCGCCTGCGTGGCGAAGTTCTGCATGAGCCGCACGCCGCCGGCGCCCGGCATACCCTGCACGACGATCTTCGGATTGCCCGGAATGTGCTTTTCCAGATAGGGCGCGAAGGCGTGCGCATAGGCCGCGTAACCGCCACCCTCGCCGCCGCTCTGCACGAGGAAGACCTGCTTGCCGCGATAGAAGTCGGCGATCGGATCGGCGTCTGCCATCGTGCCGAAGCCCAAAGACAAGGCCGCCGCAGCGGCGCCTGCGAACAAAGCCGGGCTTTTCTCCAAGCGATCCTCCCGATGTTGCGCGACACACTAGTCCATGCGCCGGCGCGATCAAGCCGTGCGGCTCAGTCGCGGCCCGGATCGCCGAACGGAAAATACTTGCGGAAAGGTCGCGCCTCGTCGACCGCACGCGCCATGCTGGGCCGCTTGAGCAGCCGCGTCCGATAGGCGCGCAGCGCCACGAGGCGCTTGGGGATCGGATGAACCCAGTCGGCATAAAAGAGCGCCGGCATGGTCGCGCAATCGGCCATTGAGAAATTCTCGGCCGCCCAATCGCGATCCTTCATGTGATTGTCCCACCACCCATAGGCGTCGTCCAACATGGCGCGCGCTTTGGCGGCGCCGAAGGGATCGCGGTCCTCCTCCTTGCGTAACTGATTGAAGACAAGCGTCTGCAACGCTCCCATCAGATAGTTGTCCGACAGGCGATCAAGCAGCCGCACATCGAGCGCCGCGCACGGATCGGCCGGGATGAGCCTCACAGGCCCCGGATGATGCTGCTGCAGATATTCGATGATGATCGAGGATTCATGCACGAGAGCCTCGCCGTCCATCAGCAGCGGCATGCGCTTAAAGGGCGATGCCTGCGCCCACGCCTGCTGGTGCGCCGCATCCGCCAAGCTGCGGTATTCGAAGGCGACGCCGTTCTCCCATAGCGCGATCAGCACTTTCCAACAGTAGGATGAGAAGGGATGCGCGTAGAGGGCGAGAGACATGCGGCAGGCCTTCTGAGGTGAAGTGCGTCGGGAAGCAATACCTGCGCGCGCCCGAACGCAAGCTCATGCGCGTCTGCCGAGGACGCGCGATTGCGTTCTCCCGCGCGGCGCGGGAGTGGGATGAGGGAACGGAGCGCCGGTCGGCCGTCGCTGATTCAGAAAAAACTGCCGGCTTCCCGGCGCTCCCTTCACGGCTCTTACGGCCTTCCGCGTTCCGCCTTGCCGCTGCGTCGCTGCCGACGAACATGGACCCAGACTCAGGTCATTGAACGGAGACGACGCATTGGCAAACGCCGGTCTTGCTGCCGGCGCTGCGGACTTCTGGCGCTGCCGCCGCTCTCGCTTCAGGCGCCCTTTCGGGGCGTCCTCCACTCCTTCGCGCAGCACGTTTGCTCGCCGCCCGGGACCGCGCCTCCGGTCAAGGCGAAGCCGCAGGACCGTTCCCCGACCGCCGTCACGACCGCTCGCGATCAGCCCTCGTGTTGGGTAGAGATAATGTTCCTATAGGATTATATTCTGAGAGAGTCAAGCCTTGCGGACCCCCAATGAAAATGGGGCCGCCCGAGGAGCGGGCGACCCCATCCGTCGCGGGGGTGTCTATCCCTGGCAGGGAGTCGACGCACCAAGAATGCCCAAACGCCCGGAAGGCGCTTTGCGCCAGATCAAGACGCCGCTTACGGACCGCGGCAGACGACGTTGAGCAGCGCCTGCCGCTTCTCGATCGTCACCGCCTTCATGGCGCGCTCGATCGCCTTCGGCACCTGCGCCGGATCCTCGACGCGCTCGCCGTAGCCGCCGACGGTCTCGACCGCCTTCTCGAAGCCGATCGAAATGTCGAAGTAGGTGAGCGGCTCGCGGTTGCTCTTCGCCGCATAGCCCGACGGATAGACCTCGCGCGTGTTGCGCTTCACCGCGCCCCACATCTGGTTGTTGAAGACGACGTTCAGCACGGGCAGGTTTTCGGCGTGCGACACGTAATGCGCCGGGATCGGATTGCCGAACATGTAGGCCCCGTCACCGACCGTGCAGATGACGAGCTGGTCGCCCACCGCCGCCTTGACGCCGAGCGACGTGCCAAGGCCCCAGCCGAGGCCGCCGGCCGCCGCCGTCGAGAACATCGTGCCGGGCTTGGTGAAGCGCATCTGCTCCAGCGTGATCGGCGATTCCTTGATGATGATGCCGTCCTGACCGCGCACCTCATCGAGGCAATGGCTGATCCACGCCGGGCCGATGGGCGTCAGCTCCTTCGATTTCTGCAACTGCGCCACATAGGCCTCGCGCTGGCCGGCGCGCTCCTGCGCCAGCTTCCTCCGCCGCGCCTCGATGCGGTCGCGCGCGCCGGAAAGTTTCGACTCCAGCGCCTGCGTCAGCGCCGGCAGGGTCGCGCCGAGCACGCCGGTAATCGCGAGATCGCACGGGAAGCCGCGGATCGGATAGGCGGCGAAGATCGGATCGGCGCCGATGTGGATCACCTTGCAGTCGGCGCCCGGCGCCTTCTTCGAGGGAATCCACGGCACGTCGCAGTCGACCACGACGATGAGGTCCGAGCCGGCGAGCCACTTGTCCGGCTCGTAGCCGAGGTGCATCGGATGGTCGCTCGACAGGCACACATAGCGCGGTTTGCGCTGCGTCACCGGGATTGCGAAAATCTCGGCGAGCGCGCCGAGTTTCGCCATGTCGCCTTCGTCGCGACCGGCGTTCGAGGTGATGATGAGCGGGTTCTGCGCCTTCGCGATCATCTCCGCCGCTTCGTCGATCGCCTGCGGATCGGGGAACGGAACGGACGGCGTGCGATGGCGCGTCGGCGACGCGTAAGAGAAATTCTCGATCGGCGCCGCGAGAACCTCGCGCGGCAGGGTCAGATAAATCGGGCCTTTCGGCTCCGACATGGCGAGGTTGATGGCGCGGTCGACGCTGGTCTCCAGCACATGCGCGTTGGGCAGCTCGTAGTCCCACTTGGTGAACTCGCGCAGCATGGCGCCCTGGTCGCGCATCTCCTGCGGCCAATGGATTTCGCCGCTGCGCTGGCCCGTGCCGCCGCCGCTCTCGCTGTAGGGCGTGCGGCCGGCCGAGAAAAGCACCGGCGTGTTGCCGCGCCAGGCGTTCATCAACCCGCAGATCGCATTGGCGGTGCCGACGTTCACATGCACCATCACGAGCTGCGGCTTGCCGCTCTTGAGATAATAGCCGACAGCCATGGCGACCGCGACGTTCTCGTGCGGCACGGTCACAGGCTTGGGGAATTTTCCGCCGGAGATTTCCGCCTTCGACAGCGACTCGATGAGCGGCGCGAAATCGGTGCCCGCATTGGCGAAGAGATAGTCGACGCCACGGTCGGCGAGAATCGCCAGATAGGCGTCGGCCACGGTTCCGGACGCGATCGTCTTTGTGCTCACCAGTCTCTCCCTGGCCCAAGGCTTGCGCCCGAAAGGTCGGCGCTGATATGGACCGAAAGGCAAGAGGCATGCAAGCCGGGGCCGCCCGGCTTAGGAGGCGGTCATGGCCCGCAAGCTCGAACTCACCATCGCCATCAGCGATTACGATCACGTCCGCGATTTCCGCTCGGGCGCCGTGACGGCCGAGGGAATCGATCCGCTCTGGCTGTCGATGGACTTCCACGAAATCTTCGCGCGTTTCGCCATGCGCCGCGACTGGGACGTGAGCGAGATGTCCTTCGCCAAGTTCGTCGCGCTGGCGACGCAGGAGGGCAGCGACATCATCGGCCTGCCGGTGTTTCTCTCGCGCATGTTCCGCTTCTCGTCCTTCTACGTGAACCGCAAGAAGGGCATCAGGACCGCCGCCGACCTGCGCGGCAAACGTATCGGCGTGCCCGAATGGGCGCAGACGGCCGCCGTTTATACGCGCGGCTGGCTGGCGCACAACGCCGGCGTGCAACTCGAATCCATCGACTGGGTGCAGGCGGGCGTCAACGAAACGGGCCGCGGCGAGAAGGTGAGACTCGACCTGCCGAACGGCCTGCGGCTGACGCCGGCACCGGAAAAATCGATCTCCGACATGCTGGCCTCGGGCGAGATCGACGCAGCGCTCAGCGCCCGGGAGCCGAACTCGTTCCGCAAGGGACACCCGGACGTCGCGCGGCTCTTTCCCGACTATCGCGCGGCGGAGGAGCAGGCTTACGACGAAACCGGCGTGTATCCGATCATGCATGTCGTGGCGATGCGCAAGAGCGTGCTCGACCGGCATCCCTGGGTCGCGCGCAACCTCTTCATGGCCTTCGAGGAGGCCAAGAACCGCAGCCTCGAACTCATGTATGACAATGCCGTTTCGCGCTTTCCCGTCCCCTGGCTCGGCGAGATCATGCGCGAGCAGCAAAAGCGCTTCGGCCACGACTTGCATCCCTACGGAGTCACCGCGAACCTGCCGACTCTGACGCAGTTCCTGCAATACGCCCACGAGCAGGGCATCGCGAAGAAGCTGGTCGGCCCCGAGGCGATCTTCCCGGACGGGCTGGAGATTTCAGTGAAGGAGTAGGCTCAATCGTCATCGCCGGGCTTGTCCCGGCCATCCACGCCGGATCGTTGCGCCTGAGCCGGCAATATTGACGCGGCCCGACCGCGTGGATGCCCGGCACGAGGCCGGGCATGACGCGACATGTATCATCGCGCACAGCGCCATCTGCGAGGCGCGTATTCGAAACGGTCATCGGAGCCTGCTAGGCTCTCTTCCTGCGGCGCGATTCGAGCGCGCCGTGTCGTTAGCGTTGCTAACAAGCGCCTGAGCCGAGCCCCGTGACGCACGATGTCTACATCAACGCTCTGGGCGCCTTCCTGCCGGGCGAGCCCGTCGCCAACGGCGAGATGGAGGACTATCTGGGCCTCGTGTTCGGCAGGCGCTCGAAATTCCGCAGCGCGGCGCTGAAACAGAACCGCATCGTCAGCCGCCACTATGCGCTCGACAGCGACGGCCGATGGCGCTGCGACAACGCCGGGATGGCGGCCAACGCCATCCGCGCCGCGCTCGCGAATTCGGAAGCTTCGGCGCGCGACATCGGCTACCTCGCTGTTTCCGCAACGCTGGGCGACGGACTCGTGCCAGGCCTCGCCTCGCATGTGCATGCGGCGCTCGGCCTCGCCGACATCGAGATCGCCAACTTCCAGAGCGTCTGCGCCAGCGCGCTCATGGCGATGAAATCGGCTTACGGGCAATTGAAATCGGGCGAGCATCGCTGCGCCGCCGTCAGCGGCTCGGAGTTCGCCAGCCGCTATTTCCGTCCGGGCGCCTACGAATGCGTCGAGGCCTGGCGCGCCGCGCAGGAGATTCCCTTCGAGGCCGATTTCCTGCGCTTCACACTGTCCGATGGCGCGGGCGCGGCGATCCTCGAAACGCGCCCGAACGAGCGGCAGATTTCGCTGAAGATCTGCTGGATCGACATCCGCTCCTACGCGCACCGCTTCGAGCCCTGCATGGTCGGCGGCATGGCGAAGCAGGACGGCGACTGGCGCCCCTGGAGCAGCTTCAGCGATCCTGTCGCGGCAGCGCAGGCGGGCGCCTTCGTGCTCACGCAGGACTTCGACCTCATGCAGCGCATGCTGCCCGTCTGGGTGTCGCACTATCTCGACCTCATCGAGCGCCGAAAAATCGTGATCGGCGAGATCGACCATGTCTGCAGCCACTATTCGTCGCACAGCCTGCGCAAACAAATCATCGAGCTGCTGGAGCGCGCCGGCGCGATGATCGACGAGACGAAATGGTTCACCAACCTCTACCAGAAGGGCAATACGGGAACAGCCTCGATCTTCATCATCCTCGAGGAGCTCTATCGATCGGGAAGACTCCGGAAGGGCGAGAAAATCCTCTGCCATGTGCCAGAGAGCGGCCGTTCGCTCAACGGATTCATGCTGCTCGAGGTCGTGTGATGGAGGAACGCGCCCAAGCCGTGATGCGCGGCCTCGCGAAAGTCTGGGCCGATTTCACGGTCGCGGTCGACGCGACTCCGCTAATCGACAAGCTCAATCGCGGGAAATTCCGCCTCGACGACTACAAGGCCCTGCTCGTCAATCATCGCCAGCAGGTGATCGAGGGCTCGCGCTGGATCGCCCGCGCCGCGTCGAGCGTGACGAGCGAGTTCGCCGAGCAGCGCTCGGCCTTCCTCCGACATGCCGTCACCGAGCACCGCGACTACCGGATGATCGAGGAGGATTTCGTCGCCGTGGGCGGATCGCCCGAGGAGATCGTAAGCGCGGAAAAAAATATTGGTTCGGAGGCGCTGCACGCCTTCATGTATCAGCGCGCCAGCGAGCGCAATCCGTTCGATCTCATCGGGGCGATGTTCATCATCGAGGGGCTCGGCCGCCACAAGGCGCCCGAATGGGGGCGGCGCATCCAGGCCCAGCTTTCCCTGCGCGACGATCAGGTCCGTTTTCTCCTCTATCATGGCGCCAATGACGCCAGTCACATCGCCGAGATGGAAAACGTGCTGCAATCGGGCGTCCTGGCGATCCCGGACCTCGACCGCCAGATCGTCCGGACGGCCAGGATCGTCGCGCGCCTCTACCGGCTGCAGATCGAGGAACTGGGGAACGTCTGATGCGCTACGACATGGCCGCGCACGACTTCAACGACCCCGATCCCTGGGTGGCGCTGGAGCTCGACCAGAGCACCTTCTTCGACCCGAGCGCCAAGGCGGCGCTCCTGCGCGGCAATGCGTCGCGCTCGCGCCAGTTCCTGCTGCCGCTGGTGCGGCCGATGGCGCGCCTGTCGATCATCCTCGTGCAACTGGTGCGCATCGTCATCCCGAACTGGCTGACATCGTCGCGCGCGCTGCACGGGCTCATCGTCTGGGGCATGCGGAATTTCGTCAGCGCCGACGCGAACTATCTCATCATGCGGCACTTCCACATCGGCAGCCAGATTCTCGCCTTCCTCGCCGCCAATGTCGAGAATGTCGCGCTACGATCGCATCCGCTGAAACCGCGCACGCTCGAAGATTTTCGCGACAATACGTATGTGCAGCACGACCTGAACATCTTCAACTTCATCATCCAGATCAACGCGCAAGGCGGCGTGTTCAAGCCCGCGCCGCTGGAGAGAATCGACTTCTCGGCGATCGAGGACGTCGACAGCCTGCTGGAACCGCTGCCCGACACGTGGCGCAATTTTCTCGACCTGCAGACGGCGATCGAACTTTATACGCCGATGTTCGGCCTGTTCCTGTCGGACCGCGATTTCTGGCGCTCCTGCAATTCGCTGCAGCTCGACGAGACGATCGCCATCTATGTGGCGCGGCTCTTCAACCGCGAGAGCCTCGTGGCGCTCGTCAACAACAAGCACCCGAGCGTGCCCTTCTCGACGCTCGAGGCGGGCTTCCGACTGATGCTGCACGGCCTGGACGCCGAAAACCTCTACGGCTTCATCAAGCACATGCGCGACGAGCAGAGGCGGTTGGCGGCGACAGGCTGATCGCGATGGCCGGCGCCACCCTCGTGCTTCGACGCATCACTGCGTGATGCTCCTCAGCATGAGGGCTTTTGTGCGCGGCGAGCAGCCTCCACGCCCCTCATGGTGAGGAGCCGCCCGCAGGGGGCGGCGTCTCGAACCACGAGGGCTCGCTGGCCTCAGTGCGATGGATTGCTTCGCTCGTGATGAAGGTTGGACTCAAGTCCTCTACTTAGCGTCCTTCTTCTCCCCCGGCTTGCCGGGATCGACAAAATTCTTGGTTTCCATGGCGAGCTTCGCCTGCGCGATCACGTCGGCCGGCGTATGCACGAGGTCCTCGACGACCTTCTGGATTTCCGGCCCGCCCACCGGGATCACGTCGAGCCCGGCCTTTTCCGCGTCGGCAAGGAACGCCGGGTCGCGCACCACCGCGTCGAGCGCGTCGCGCAACTGCTTGATCCGCTCCGCCGGAACGCCGGGCGGCGCGAGGAAGGGGCGGCCGATCACCACATCCGCGGAGAAAAGCCGCATGATCTCGTGGTCCGACGGCGCCTTGGCGAAATCCGACATCAACGGCACGTCGGGAAATTCCGGATCGCGCTTCAGCCCCACCTGCGCGATGAGATGAATCTTGCCCGTGCGCAGCCACTCGCCGTTCTCGGCCTTGAGGCTGTTGAAGTTGTTGCCGGCGCGGCCCTCGACCTCGCCGCGCTCCAGCGCGAGGTTCACTTCCGCCGCCGACTGGTAGCCGGCGATCACCCTGAACTTCGTACCGAGGATGTTGTTCATCACCGTCGGATAGATCGTCGTGTAGGAGCCGACGCCCGTCGCGCCCATCAGCACCTGGCGCTTCATCGCGTCCTCGACCGTCTTCACGCCCGTGGCGCTCCACACATAGACGGTGGAATTGTTCGACGAAGTCGAGCCGAGCCACTGGAATTTGGCGGCGTCGAACTGCATGCCGCGCCCGTCGAGCACCTGCGCCAGCACGAAGGCGGGGATGAGCGTGCCGATGGCCGTGCCATCCTTCGCCGCCTGGTTGAAGAGATAATTGGCGGCGCGCACATGGCCGGCGCCCGGCAGGTTGCGCACGACGATCGTCGGCTTGCCGGGCAGATGCGCGGGCAGGAAACGCGCCACGAGCCGCGCATTGTTGTCGAGCCCGCCGCCGACGCCCGTCGACACGATCATTTCGACCGTCTTGTCCTTGTAGAAATCCTGCGCCGCCGCAGGCGCCAGTCCCGCCGCCAGCGCAACGCCGATCCATGCCGCCCGCATCGACATTCCTCCCGTGTATGGCGACACAATGCGGCGCCCATCGCCGTGCGGCAAGCGCCGCGGTTGCAATGAAGCGGCCACGCTGTAAAGTCCGCGCCGAAGGAAACGCGACGCGAGGCCGGCCATGTTCGCCCAGATCAACCATATGGCGATGATCAGCGCCCAGTGGCCCATGATCGGGCGATTCTACGAGGCGACCTTCGGCCTCAAGACCTCGGGCAAGGTAAGCCGTCCCGCCAACGGCATGACGGTCGGCGACGGCGTCGTCGGCCTTAACATCAACCCGCTGCGCGACGGTTACATCGGCGGGCTCGACCATTTCGGCATGAAGGTCGACAACGCCGAGCTTGTGCTGGAGCGCATGAAGAAGAAGTTCCCGCAAGCCGGTATGGTGAAGCGGCCCTCAACGCGGCCCTTCGCGGCCTATTCGGCGCATGATCCCGACGGCAACGTCTTCGATCTCGCCGAGAAGACTTCCAAGCTGAACGAGATCTATGCCGATCAGGCGGAGAAGTCGTGGTCTCAGGACCGCTACATGAACAAGTTCGCGATCCGCACGATGAACCCCGAGAAGGTCGCGGAATTCTATTCGGTAGTCTTCGAGCTCGAACCCACCAACAAGAAGACCACGGCGCCCGGCCACTACCTGACCGACGGACGTGTGACGCTCGCCATTCTGCCCTGGTCGATCGATCTTTTCGCCGGCATGGCGATCAAGCGACCGGGGCCCGACCACATCGGCTTCAAGGTCGAGGACATCGCGACGTTCAAGACGCATCTGCAATCCGTCGCCGGCGCAAACTATTATCTCTCGCCCATGCCGCTCGGCGGCAACAAGGAGGCGGAGGTGCGCAAGAACTTCTTCGCCGCCAATGCGACCGGCAAGCTTCAATTCGCCGATCCGGGCGCGGTCTGGATCGATGTGACGGACGAATAACGGAAGGCTTCCCATGACGACGACAGCAGAACTTCAGATCGCGGAGAGTTTCGCGAAGGTCGATGGCGTCAGGCTGCGCTATCTGGAGGTGGGCCAGGGGCCGGTCGTGCTGATGCTGCACGGCGCCTCGCTCGGCTCATCGGCCGACGTGTTCCGCCGCAATATGGCGCCTTTCGCCAAGGCGGGCCTGCGCGCCATCTCGATGGACCTGCCGGGCTACGGCGGCTCCGACAAGACCGACGATCATTCCGCCAAGCTGCGCAAGCGCTGCATGATCGGCCTGCTCGACGCGCTGAAGATCGAGAAGGCGGCGCTCATGGGGCATTCGCAATCCGGCGGCCCGGTCGTGCAGCTCGCAATGGAATATCCGCAGCGCATCACCCATGCCATCGTGCTCGGCACGGGCAGCCTGTTGCCCCCGGATGAGGCGGCGCCGACCGCTGGCGGCGCGGCGGCGCAGCAGCGGCTGGAACGGCGCATGGCGCAGGCCGAGCCGACGCTCGCCGACACGCGCAAGCTGCTGGAGGCCAATCTCTTTCATCACGAGCTGATCACGCCGGACGAACTCGACCTGCGTCATCGCATGAGCCTCGGCGATAATTTCAAGGCCTTCGTGGCGCGCTCGGAACTGCCTGAGTCGCCGAAGGGCGAGCGCGAGCCGCTGTGGAAAAAGGTCGCCGGCCTGCCTGTGCCGCTTCTGATGATCTACGGCAAGCAGGACCGCGCCCATGCGTTCGAGCGCGCGACGCGCATGAAGGAGCTTTACCCCAAGATCAACCTCATCATCGTCGACGAGTGCAAGCACCTCGTGCCCTGGGATGCGGCGGCCGAGGTGGAGAGACTGGCCGTGCCCTTCGTGAAGGGCTGATGGATGTCATTTCGGGTCCGCCGAAGGCGGAACCCGAAATCCAGCGGCAGAGAGATCTGGATTCCGGATCGATGCTTCGCATCGTCCGGAATGACAATCGGCATCTTTTCGCGCAAATGACGAACAACGTGGGAGGAAATTCATGAAAGCCGCCATGAAAGCCGCGCTCGTTGGCGTCCTCACGACAGGCGCCGCCTTCGCGGCCCGCGCCGCCGATGACGACTTCTACAAGGGCAAGCAGGTGCAGATCGTCGTCAGCACCGATTCGGGCACTTCTTACGACTCCTACGCGCGGCTGCTGGCGCAGCACATGCCGCGACACATCCCCGGCGCGCCCTCGATCATCGTGCAGAACATGCCGGGCGGCGGCGGCCTGAAGGTCGCCAACTACATGGCGAACATCGCGCCGCGCGACGGCACGGTCATCGCCGGCACGCTCAACGCCGTCTTCACCATGTCGCTGACGACGCCCGATCAGGCGAAGTTCGACGAGAACAAGTTCGCCTGGATCGGCAGCGTGACGCGAGACCCCTATATCGCCATCGTCTCGAACACCGCGCCGATCAAAACCATCATGGATGCGCGCACCACGCAGGTTTCCATGGGCGGCGCGAGCGCCGGCACGCTCGGCGTCGACATGGTGGCGATCTCGAACGCCCTGCTCGGCACGAAGTTCAAGCTCATCGCCGGTTACAAGGATCCGGGCGAGGTGCGCCTCGCCATGCAACGCGGCGAGGTCGACGGCACGTTCTCCGTCTCGTGGAGCGAAGTGAAGCCAACCAACCTCGTGCAGGAGGGCAAGGTCCGCATCATCGCCCAGCACGGGCTCACGCGCTTCCCCGAGTTCGGCGACGCGCCCATGCTGATGGACCAGGCGCCCAACGAGGACGCGCGTCTCGCATTGAAATTCATGCTCGGCCGGCAGGAGGCGGCGCGACCCTATTTCGCCCCGCCCGGCGCGCCCGCCGAGCGCGTGGCGATCCTGCGCCGCGCCTTTGACGCGACCGTGAAGGACCCTGCCTATTTGGCCGATGCGGCGGCGATGAAGCTCACCATCGATGAGCCGATGAACGGCGAGGACCTGACGAAATTCGTCGCGCAGATGCACACGACGCCGAAGGCGGTGATCGACCGCGTCGCAGCGATCCTGGCGACGGCGCGCTGAACGAAGCGCGCGTCAGCCGTAGAGCTTTTGCATGAAGTGCTCGTGCCGCACCGGCCCCGGCGGGTAAGCGAGCGGCGAGTGCAGGATCTTGTTGCGCACGCACATCTCGGCGAACTGGATGCCGATCGCCTTGGTGTTGAGGATCGGCGCGCCGGTCGCCTCCTCGAGCGCCGCGGGGTCGACCGTGTAGGGGATGATCTTGCCGCCGAGCGGGATGATGCATTCGGCGCCCTCGCGCACGAGTTCTTTCACGATCGTCACGACGCGGTCGAAGATTTCCTGTTTGCGCGCCTTAAGGCCAGCGCTGTAGATGTTGATGCCGCGCAGGCCGATGACGCGATTGTCCATGTGGTAGGCGCAGATGGTGCGCCAGATCGTCGGCAACCCGCTGTCCATGGGCCCGATGACCCCGATCCTGTCGCTGATGGTCGAGGCGACCGCGAGCGTGGTGCGGAACAGTCCGATCACCGGGATGCGCACCGCGAGCCGCGCGCCCTCGACGCCGGGATCGAACGTGTTGCTCTGGATCACGGCGTCATAGCCGTTCTCGGCCGCCCAGGTGAACTTCTGGATGACCGGCAGCGCCTCGATCTGGTGGGTGACTCCGTTGAGGCGTTTCGCCTGGCCAAGCACCTCATGCACCATGGCGCCAGGAAAATCGTCCGGGAAGCAATGATCGATCTGTGTGCCCGGCGAGGCGTAGGAGCGCAGTTGCGCCTCGACCTCCGCAATGTCCTCGTCCGTCACGTCAGGATCGCGCGGCCCCTGCGTCAGAAACATGATGCGCATGAGCGAGCCCTCCGATTGATCGGCGCGCATCTTGGACCGGGGGTTGGCAGAGAACAACTGCGGCTGGCGACGCCTTCGCCTCGTCCTTCGAGACGCACCCTGCGGGCGCTCCTCAGGATGAGGCGAAGGAGTGGCGCGGGGCGACAAGGAGGTGGCGCACCCGCCGATGCAATGCGCCCCCCGCCCTCATTCCAGACGAGCATCGCGCAGCGATGCGTCTCGAAGGGACGAGGGCCGTGCGGGGCGCGTTACGCCGCCTGCGCAGCAGCGCGATTCACTTCCTGCGTGTAGTCCTCGATCAGCGTGCGCGAGATGTTGCCCGGCGTGAACTTATAGGGGCCGATCTCCGCGACCGGCGTCACTTCAGCGCCCGTGCCGCAGATGAAGCATTCGTTGAAGCTCGAAAGCTCCTCCGGCATGATCCGGCGCTCGACGACGCCGATGCCGCGGCGCTTCGCAAGATCGATCACCGTGCGCCGCGTGATGCCGTCGAGGAAGCAGTCGGCGATCGGCGTGTGGATCGTCCCGTCCTTGGTGAACAGGATGTTGGCGCCGGTGCACTCGGCGACGCGACCCTGCCAGTCGAGCATCATCGCGTCCGCATAGCCGCGGCGTTCGGCGCGATGCTTGGAGATGGTGCAGATCATGTAGAGGCCGGCGGCCTTCGACACGCAGGGCGCAGTCATCGGGTCGGGGCGGCGATATTCGGCGATGTCGAGCCTGATGCCGCGCATCTTCTCGTTGACGTCGAACATGCTCGGCCAGTCCCACACGGCGATCGCGACGTTGATGGTCGCGTTCTGCGCGGCGACCGCCATCATCTCGCTGCCGCGCCACGCGACGGGGCGCACGTAGCAGCTCTGCATGCCGTTCTTGTCAACGACGAGCTGTTTTGCCGCATCAAGCTCAGCGACCGTGTAGGGGATTTCGAAATCCAGCACCTCGGCCGAGCGCTTGAACCGCTCCGAATGCTCGGTGCTCTTGAAGATGCGCCCGCCATAGGCCCGCTCGCCCTCGAACACGCAGGAGGCGTAGTGCAGGCCGTGGCTGAGGACGTGCAGCTTCGCGTCGGCCCAGGAAACCAGCTTCCCGTTCATCCAGATGAAACCTTCGCGCTGGTCGAACGGCAGAACGGACATCTCATGTCTCCCTGGGCATGCTCGTGCGGCGGCGCCCGGCGCAGAAACCTTGTATAATGGCCGGCAGAGGCGCAGGGCTTGACGGATAACAAGCAACCTGAAATATGTCAACATAGCTGACGTAATTCACGGCAAACTGCATGGAATCAGCGCTCCAGCTCAAACCCGGCCGCAGCGCCGCCGCGTCCGACCAGCCGCTTTTCGATCTCATCGAGCTGCTGTTCTTCGCCTATCGCGACTTCGTCGGCGACGCCGACCGGCTCTTGGAAAGCATGCGTTTCGGACGCGCCCACCACCGCGTCCTGCATTTCGTCAACCGCCAGCCCGGCCTCACGATCGCCGAACTCCTCGACATCCTGAAGATCACCAAGCAGAGTCTCAATCGGGTGCTGAAGGAATTGCTCGATCAGGGCTATGTCGAATCCCGCGCCGGCGTCAGCGACCGCCGTAACCGCCTGCTCTACGCGACCCCCAAGGGACGGCGCCTCGCCACGGAGCTGGCCGCCGTGCAGACGCGGCGCTTTTCGCGTGCGCTCTCCGAGCTGCCGGAGGAGGCGCGCGCCGGCGCGATCGAATTCCTGCTTGCCATGATTGAGCCCGGTGAACGCGACAAGGTCGCCGCGCTCGTCTGGCGCGAGGCGCCCGCGCGGGCGCGGGCCGCGCCGTGACCGGCGCCGCCGCAAGGCGCGCCGCGCTCCTCGCCGACGACGCGGCGCATTTGCTCATCGTCGACGATGACCGGCGCATCCGCAATCTTCTGTCGCGCTATTTGGCCGAGCGCGGCTATCGCGTGACGACCGCGAGCGACGCGCAGGAAGCGCGGCGCGCCCTCAAGTCGCTGCAATTCGACCTGCTCATTCTTGACGTGATGATGCCGGGCGAAAACGGCTTCGATCTTGCGTCCGCGCTGCGCGCCGAATCGGATGTGCCGATCCTCATGCTGACGGCCCGCGCCGACGCGGCCGACCGGGTGCGCGGCCTCGAGCTCGGCGCCGACGACTATCTCGCCAAGCCCTTCGATCCGAAGGAGCTTGTGCTGCGGGTCGCCTCGATCCTGCGCCGCGCCACGCCGCGCGAGGAGATCCCGATCACGGCGGCTATGGTGCGCTTCGGTCCCTATGTCTTCCAGCCCGACCGCGGCGAACTGCGGCGCGGCGAGGACGCCGTGCGTCTGTCCGAACGCGAGCGCGCCATGCTGCGGCTTCTCGCCGCAAATCCCGGCGAGCCGGTGTCGCGCGAGGCGCTGGCGGCGGGCGCGGCCGGCGGCGAACGGACGATCGACATGCAGGTCGCACGGCTTCGCCGCAAGATCGAGGTCGACGCCGCCAACCCGCTTTATCTGCAGACGGCGCGTGGCGCGGGCTATCGGCTCGTCGCCGACAGATAGGAGGAGGCGGCGATGAGCCTGTCGTTTCCCGCCTACCTGAGCAGGCCACGCGCGGCCTGGCGCGATTTTTCGCGCCGCCTCGCCAACCAGTTGCCCAAGGGCCTCTACGCCCGCTCGCTGCTGATCGTCATCCTGCCGATGGTGATCCTGCAGTCGGTCGTCACCTACGTGTTCATGGAGCGGCACTGGCAACTTGTGACGGTGCGCCTCTCGGCCGCAGTGGTGCAGGACATCGGGGCGATTGTCGATCTCTATCGCGCTGATCGAGACCCGGCCAATTTCAGCCGACTCGTCACGACCGCCTCGCAGCGCCTCGGCCTCGACATCGAGCTGCTGCCGGGCGAAGGCTTGCCGCGGCCGCTGCCGAAACCCTTCTTCTCGATCCTCGACAACGCGCTCTCGCGCGAATTGTCGCTGCAAATTGCGCGGCCTTTCTGGATCGATACGGTCGGCAAATCCAACCTCGTCGAAATCCGCATCCTGCTCGACAACGCGGTGCTGCGCGTCCTGGCCAACCGCAGCGCCGCCTATGCGTCGAATTCGCATATCTTCATTGTCTGGATGGTCGGCACCTCGCTGGTGCTGCTCGCCGTCGCCGTCGCTTTCCTGCGCAACCAAATTCGGCCGATCCTGCGCCTCGCTCAGGCGGCGGAAGCCTTCGGCAAGGGGCGCGACACCGCATTTCGTCCGCATGGGGCACGCGAGGTGCGCCAGGCCGCCTACGCCTTCCTCGAAATGCGCAGGCGCATCGAGCGCGTCATCGAGCAGCGCACAGCGATGCTCAACGGCGTGAGCCACGATCTGCGCACAATCCTGACACGCTTCAAGCTGTCTCTCGCCCTCATGGGCGAGGGACCCGACATCGAGGCGATGCAAAAGGACGTCGAGGAAATGCAGCGCATGCTCGAGGCCTATCTGGCCTTTGCGCGTGGCGACAGCGCCGAGCCCGCCGCCCCGACCGACATGCGCGCACTGCTGGACGAGATCAGGGCCGACGCCGAGCGCCACGGCGCCACGGTGGCGCTGGGGACCTCGGGCGACATGACGGTGACGGTGCGGCCCGACGCGTTCCGCCGCTGCATCGGCAACCTCGTCTCGAATGCGCAGCGCCACGGCAAGCGTGTCGTCATCGAGGCCGCGCGCGAACAGCGCTGGCTGGCGATCCATATCGACGATGACGGGCCCGGCATACCGCCGGAGCGGCGCGAGGACGTCTTCCGACCTTTCTTCCGTCTCGACGAGGCGCGCAACCAAGACGACGAGGGCGGCACGGGCCTCGGTCTCGCCATCGCGCGCGATATTGCGCGCTCGCACGGCGGCGACATCGAACTCGGCGACAGCCGCCTCGGCGGCCTGCGGGCGACTGTGAGGATTCCGGTGTGATGATGGGCGCGAAATCCTTCTCCCATAGGGAGAAGGTGGCCGGCGAAGCCGGTCGGATGAGGGGCTACACTGTCCGGAAGACGGGCTGCTTCCCCGGCGTATTCACCTATTCTGCGCGATGGAAACCCCTCATTCGTCGCGCTTCGCGCGACACCTTCTCCCTATGGGAGAAGGAAGCGCCCGCCCTTCCAATTCAATGCCGCGGCGCGTGGCCGGGCATGACGCTGGCGCGGTAAACAACATGCGCCGCGTCATCGTCGAAGAACCCTTGTCAGCTTCCGCCGTCTGGAGCCGACGCCTCGCGGTCTTCGCGCTGGCGCTTGCCGGCATCGGCGTGGCGATGGCGCGCGCGCGCCCCACGGAGGCGCTTGCCGGTCTGTCCGTGCTATCCGCCGCCATCGTGATCGCCCTGACCGCCCTGCTCTTCGCCGGCTCGGCGGCGGTGATCATTTGGCGCACCGGCCGGCGCGGCGTCGGCCAGGCGCTCGGCGGCATCGCCCTCGCCGCGATCCTCCTTGCCTATCCGGCATGGATGGCCGTGCAGTCGGTGCGGCTGCCGCTCATCGGCGACGTCTCCACGGACCTTAGCGATCCTCCCGCCTTCTCGCGATCGGGCGCGGCGCTCGCGGCGCGCGGCGCGCGCCCGACAGACGACGCGTCCGACTCGATGCGCGAAGAGCAGCGTCGCGCCTATCCGGACATCCAGCCGATCATCCTTGACCTCGAGGCGGACGACGCCTTTCGTCTCGTTCAGCGCGCCATCACAGCGCTCGGCTGGCGCCGGGTCGATGAGACGCGGCCCGGTGGACGCGCCGGCATCGGTCATATCGACGCCATCGACCACACGCCCGTCATGGGCTTTCCGGAGGACGTGACGATCCGCATCCGCCCGCTCGCCGGCCAGACGCGCATCGATGTCCGGTCGGTCGCGCGGTACGGCCGGCACGATTTTGGCTCCAATGCGCGGCGCATCCGGAGGTTCGGAGCCGAACTGCAGGCGCAGCTCGACGCACGGTGATGCAGGCGGCGCCCGTCAGGCCGGATCTTCTTTCAGCAGTTCGCGTCCCTGCCTGATCGCTGGAAGGATTGAGAGAACGAGAAGGATGGCCGCCGCAGCCAACAGTGTCGCGGAAATCGGACTGGTGACGAAAACCGACCAGTCGCCGCGCGAGATGAGCATTGCGCGCCGCAGATATTCCTCGAACATGGGGCCGAGCACGAAGCCCAGCAGAAGCGGCGCGGGTTCGCATTCGAGCTGTGCGAGGAGGACGCCGAAGAGTCCCAGCAGGGCGACCATCGCGATGTCGTGGGAACTGTTGTTCACCGAATAGACGCCGATGGCGCAGAACACCAGGATCGCCGGAAACATCAACCGATAGGGCACGCGCAACAGCCGGACCCACATGCCGATGAGCGGCAGGTTGAGCACGAGCAGCATCAGGTTGCCGACCCACATGCTGACGATGAGGCCCCAGAAGAGTTCCGGATTCCCGGTCATCACACGCGGCCCAAGCTGAATCCCGTGGATCGTCATCGCGCCGAGCATGATCGCCATGACGGCGTTCTCGGGAATGCCAAGCGTCAGCAAGGGAATGAAGGACGTCTGAGCGCCGGCGTTGTTGGCCGCCTCCGGCCCGGCGACGCCGGCGATCGCCCCCTTGCCGAACTCTTCCGGCGTCGATGAAATCCGCTTCTCCACCGCATAGGACGCAAACGAGGAGAGCATGGCGCCGCCGCCGGGGAGCAGGCCAAACAATGAGCCGAGACCCGTGCCGCGCAGCGCCGCCGGGAAGGCGGCCTTCACTTCCTGCATGGAAAGTAGCAGCCGGTTGACCTCCATGATCTTGCCGTCGCGCGACTCGGGCTGCCGCAGGTTGCCGACGATCTCGGCGATTCCGAAAACGCCCATCGCCACCACGATGACGCCGATGCCGTCCGAAAGCTCGGGAACGCCGAAGGTGAAGCGTTCGACGCCCGAGTTGATGTCGGTGCCGATGATGCCGAGCAGCAGGCCGAGTACGATCATCGCCAGCGCCTTGATCAGCGAACCGTGCGACAGGATCACCGCGCCGATCAGCCCGAGCACCATGAGGGCGCAATATTCCTGAGCGCCGAACTGCATGGCGATCTGCGCCAGCGGCGGTGAAAACAGGCAAATCAGAACCGTCGCGACGGTTCCGGCGAAAAAGGACGCCAGTGCGGCGGTGGCGAGCGCCACCCCTGCCCGGCCTCTTCGCGCCATCTCGTATCCATCAAGGCAGGTCACGACGGAGGACGTCTCCCCCGGCATCTTGATGAGGATGGCGGAGGTCGAGCCGCCGTATTGCGCGCCGTAATAGATGCCGGCGAGCATGATGAGCGCGGTGACGGGCGACAGCGCATAGGTCGTCGGCAGCAGCATGGCGATGGTTGCGACAGGCCCGATGCCGGGCAGGACGCCGATCAGCGTTCCCAGCAGCACGCCGATGAAACAGTACAGCAGGTTGTAGGGCGTGACGGCGACGCCGAGCCCGACAAACAGGTTAGCGAAGAGATCCATGTCGGGATTTCCGTCAGAATCGCGGCAGTATTGGCAATTGCACGCCAAGACCCTGGACGAAGATCAGCGCGGAGAAGGCCGCCAGCGCGACGGCGGCGACGAGGCTTTCCTTGAGGCGGAACTGGGTGCTGGCGCTGGCGGACAGCAGGGTAAGGCAGAACACGCTGATCAGGACGCCAAGGCGCGCGACGATCAGGCTGAAGAGGAGTAGGGCGGCGAGAACGACAAAAGCGCGCGGCCGCAGGCGGTCGAAGGGTAGTCCATCCCGTCGCAGGCTGCGCACGACGATGACGAGGCCGAAACCAATCAGGATGAGGCCCAGCGCGCGCGGAAAATAGCCCGGGCCCATGCGGGCCGCCGTTCCCAGATTGTAGCGCGACCCGTAGGCGATGGCGGCTGCGCCGATGCAGGCGAAAAGGAGTCCGGCGGTAAAATCCTTCGGACTGCGGATTGCAAGCATTGGCCGTTTTCCTCGTCTGGTCCGTTCGTGAAGGAAAGGTTGTTTCCTGCCGTGCTTCAAAGCCGAATCGCGATCGACCCCGGGGCAGGCCGATCGCCATTTCAGTAGCTCACGCCGGTGCGAAGCCCGTCAAGCACATGACGGAGAGTTGACCATATCGCGTGGAACTCTACATTCCCGCGGCCCGGCGGCGGCGTGCGCGCGCCGGGCGCCGCGCTGCGGCATTGACTGGGGAGTCTGATGAGACCCGCCTCGCTTCTCGCCACGACCATTCTGGTCGCCGTCGCCTCAACGCCAGCCTCCGCGGCCGATCTGTCCAAGGGCGAATACATGGCGCGCGCCGCCGATTGCATCGCCTGCCACACAATGTCGGAGGGCCAGCCCTACGCGGGCGGGCTCAAGATGGCGACGCCGGTCGGCGCGATCTACACGCCCAACATCACGCCCGACAAGGATGCCGGCATCGGCGCCTATACGCTCGCCGAGTTCGACAGGGCGGTGCGGCAGGGAATCGCGAAGGACGGGCGGCGGCTCTACCCGGCCATGCCCTACCCCTCCTATGCGAAGCTGACGGACGCTGACGTCAGCGCCATGTACGATTTCTTCCTCAAGGAAGTGAAGCCGGTCAAACAGGCGAACACCGCGCCTGAAATTTCATGGCCGCTCAACATGCGCTGGCCGCTGGCGGTGTGGAACTGGCTGATGACGGAGCCAGGCGTCTATGCGGCCAAGGGCGACTACGACGCGGAATGGAACCGCGGCGCCTATCTGGTGCAGGGCGCAGGCCATTGCGGCGCCTGCCACACGCCGCGCGGCGTCGCCGAGCAGGAGAAGGCGCTCGACGAGCGCGACGCGGATTTCCTCGCCGGCGGCGTGCTCGACAACTGGTCGGCCACCAACCTGCGCGGCGATTCCAACACCGGCCTCGGTCGCTGGAGCGAGGACGATATTTTTTCCTTTCTCAAGACCGGGCGCTCGCGCTTTGGCTCGGCGTTCGGCACGATGCGCGAGGTCGTGACATATTCCACGCGCTTTCTCGACGACGCCGACCTGAAGGCCATCGCCAAATACCTCAAGTCGCTGCCCGCCGACGTCGACCGCAAGCAGGCGGTCTGGGTCTATGACGGCCGCACCTTCGATGACCTGAAAGCAGGCAAGACGTCGCAGCCGGGGGCCGCCGGCTACCTGCGCAACTGCGCGTCCTGTCACGGGCTTGACGGGCGCGGCGGCGGCGACATCCCGGCGCTCGCCGGCAATCCTGCCGTGCTCGACGCCGATCCCGTCTCGCTGATTCGCGTCGTGATGAACGGCACGCCGACGTCGAACGAACCCGACGCGCCGAAAGGCCCATCGATGCCGCAGTTCCGCACCTTCCTGAAGGACCAGGACATCGCCGACGTCGTCGGCTTCATTCGCTCCGCCTGGGGCAATCGCGTCGGGAATGCGCCGACGGCGAAACGCGCGGCGGACATCCGCGCGCAGACAGCGATCGACGAGGATCGCAACGTGATTCTCAGAATGCGGTGAGGGCTTCTAGGCGGCCCTTCTCCACACGAAGATCGAGCTCAGCGCGTAATTCCACACCGAGCCCATGACGACGCCCGCAAGGCCGGCCGCCCACCAGATGTGGTTGTAGCCGTAGATCCACGCCGCGACGCCCACGTTGGCGAAGGCCCCAAGCAGGCAGACGAGATAGAACAGCGCGAGGCCGCGCAGCGCGGCCCAGCCACGCAGCTTGGCGTCGCGATAGGTCAGCTCGTTGTTGATGAAAAAATTCGACGTCATGGCGACCGCCGTGGCGATCGACTGCGCCGTCACGAACGTGACGCCGGGCGCGCTCATGGCGAGACGCAACACGACGAGATGCACCACGACGCCAAGCGCGCCGACAGTGGCAAAGAGCACGAAACGCACCGGCACGAGGCCGCGCGTCAGCTTGTTGACGAGGAGACCAAGAAAATCGAACGCCACTTTGATATCCAGTTTCGAAGCGCCGGCCCTGCGGTCGCGAAATGTGTAGCCGATCTCGACGACGCGCAGCGGGCGTTCGACGGAGCCGATGATGTCGGCAAGGATCTTGAAGCCGGAGGGCGCGAGCTTCGGCGCGATCTCCTCGACAACGTCGCGACGGACCATGAAGAAGCCGCTGGTGATGTCGGCGACATTGGCGCCGAGCGACCAGCGCGCCAGCGCGATGCCGAGACGGCTCAGCCGCGCGCGTCCTGCCGAAAAGCCCTCGCCCTCCGATCCGCCTGCCTCATGGCGGCTGCCGACCACGAGATCGGCTTCGCCGTTTTGCAGGGCCTTCAGCATACGCGGCAGGATCGTCTCGTCATGCTGCATGTCGGCGTCCATGACGCCGACGAAGGGCGCGGCGGAACTCAGCATCCCGTCGATGCAGGCGCCCGCGAGGCCGCGCCGGTTGACGCGCCGGAGGCAGCGCACGCGCGGATCGCGGCGCGCAATGTCCTTGGCGGCTTCCGCTGTCCCGTCGGGACTGTCGTCATCGACGATCACCATCTCCCACGGCAGTCCGGCGAGCGCAGCCGCGACGCGGCGCACCAGTTCCTCGAGATTGGCGCGCTCATTGAATGTGGGCACGACGAGCGTGAAGAGGAGGGCGTTTGCGCCCGTCGCTGCGTCCAAATCGTCCTCTTTGGTCAACGTCAGGCCAACGTCCGCGATCCGGCCGTTCTTTCCAGCGCCTTGAGCGAATGGTGTCGCACCGCCGCCAGAGCCGGCTTTTCAATGAACACCCAGCTCAACCATGCGGTCGGCAGGCAGACCGCCATCGAAAGCAGGAAGAGCGGGAGCGGCCCGATGCGATCGCCAAGAAAATACAGCAGCACCTGCGCGATCGGCCATCCGTACAGGTAGACGCCATAGGACAGGTCGACGCGCCTGCCGGCAATCTTCACCTCGCCCGCAACCGACAGCGAGACGAACAGCACGGCATAGGCGCCACAGAAAAGCAGCGCCCAATGCGCGCCGCCGAATGCAAACGTGATGGCGATGACAAGAAGACTCGCGATGAAGATCAGCGGGGACTTCGGAATATGGCCGCGGAACAGATAGAACGCCGAGCCGAGAAAGAAGAACGGGAAGAGGTCGAACCAGCGATCGGGGCTCGACACGAGCAGCCCCAGGATTCCCGTGTTGACGGCGGGAAGCGGAACGAACATGAGCGCGCAGAACACGAACGCCAGGACGATAAAGAACGGTCCTTTGAACGGCGGCCGCAACAGGCCCAACACGCCGAAAAGTCCAAGCAGCAGATAACAGTCGAACTCGTACTGGATCGTCCAGAGGGTGCCATGCACCATCGGAATCGGATTGGACGCCAGGGCGTTGACCACGTTCACCTGCTTGAGGGCCGCCACCGTCAGAATGATGTTGCGCCAGTTCTGGCTGGCGAAATACGACGCGAGATCGTCGCTGGTCAGCGGCCCGACGATCAGCACGCCAGAGGCGCTCGCGACCAGAAAGCCCGGCACGATCCGCGCGACCCGCTTCGCCAGATAGTTGCCCAGGCCGGTGCTCGTCACGAAGCTGTGCGTGACCAGAAAGCCGCTCAGGGCGAAGAACATGTAGACCGCGAACTGCCCGGAATTCGTCTGTCCGCGGGAGATGACGGAAAGCGGGTCGTCGCCGTAGGAATTGTGGATCAGGAAATAGGAATGCTCGAGCACGACGAGCGTAGCCAGGACGAGGCGGACGGCGTCGAACGAATTACGGTCGCCCCGTTGCAGGCGATCGTCCCATGAAGCCGCTGATCCCGCCATCTCTCCAGACCCTGTCCGGCGCTCGCCGGTTCATACGGCGGAACCTGCGCGCCGCCCGATTTGCCTCTTGGGTTAGCAGGAGTCGCCTTGGCAGTTCAATGCCGGCCGCGCCCGGTTCCATGACGCTGGTCACTGAGCCTCTCTTGCGCCCCGGATATGCGCGCGGCAAGGTGCCGCCCCCTCGGGCCGCGGAGACAATCCTGAACGCCATTCCGCGCTTCTTCGCGCGCGCGCTTCGCCCGGCCGATCCCGGCCGCGCGATCGCGGCGCTGATCCTCGTCGCCACGGCGCTGCGCATCGTCTTTGCGCTGGCGCTCGGCCTCGGCATCGACGAGGCTTATACGGTCGCAACGGCGCGCGTTGTGCAATGGTCCTATTTCGACCATCCGCCGCTCGCCTGGTGGATGGCGTCCGGCGCCACGCATCTGTTCCACAGCGAGGCGGCGGTCGCGGTGCGCGCGCCCTTCATCGCACTCTTCGCGCTGTCGACATGGCTGATGTACCGGCTTGCGTCGCTGCCTTTCGGTCCGATGGCAGGCTTCTACGCCGCGCTGCTCTTCAATCTCGCGCCGGCGCTCGGCGTCAGCGACGGGACTTTCGTGTTGCCTGACGGGCCGCTGGTCGCCGCCATGCTCGCCGGCGCGATCGCGCTCATGCGCGCGACGGACCCGCATGAGCGGCGCGCGGGCCGCTGGTGGATCGTCGCGGGCGTCTGTGCGGGCTTCGCGCTGCTGTCGAAATACCACGGGATTTTCCTTCTCGCCGGGACGGGCCTCTTCGTGCTCACGTCGCGCCAGCAATGGCGCTGGCTCGCCTCGCCCTGGCCCTATGTGGGCGCGCTGCTCGCGGCCGCGATGTTCGCGCCGGTGATCGTCTGGAACGCACAACACGATTGGGCCTCTTTCGCCTTTCAGGGCGGGCGCGCGTCAGCGCTGCGCTTTCGTCCATGGCTACCCTTCCTGGTGCTCGCCGGTCAGGCGCTGTTCCTCACGCCGTGGATTTTCGCGCCGCTTGCAGCGCGCGCCTGGGGGGCTCTGTCGCGCGGCCCGGGTGAGCAACGCGCGTGGCTGCTTCTCTGCCTCGCCAGCGGACCGATCGTCGCTTTCACCCTGCTGCCGGCGCTCACCGGCAACCGGGGCCTTTTCCATTGGGCCATGCCGGGCTGGCTCATGCTTTTTCCGCTGCTCGGCGAGGCGGTCGCGCGGCGCCTTGCGGCGCAGGAACCGCGCATCTCGCGCTGGCTGACGTTCACGAGCGCAGCGACGCCCGCGCTGCTTGCACTCGTCATCGCCGTAGCGCTGCTGCCCTGGCCGGGCCTTCCGTTCGCAAGACCGGGACAAAACACCGACCCTCTCGTCGAGACGCTGGAATGGAACAACCTGCGCTCCGCTCTCGCGGAAGCGGACATGCTCGGCCGCGCCGATCTCTTCGTCGCCGCAGGCCGCTGGCATGAGGCGGGACGCATCGACTATGCGCTGCGCAGCGCGCTGCCCGTCGCCTGCGTCTGCGACGATCCGCGCGGCTATATGATGAAGCAGCCGCTTGGAGCTCTCGTCGGCAAGGACGCGTTGATCGTCGTCCCCGCTGCGCGGCGCGCCGAAGTCCTGGCCGATTTCGGCCGTTTCTTTGCAGACATCGCTCCGTGGCGCGACATCAGCGTCGATCATGGCGGAAGGCCTTCGTTCGATCTCGCGATCTTCCGGGCCCGCACGTTTACGCTATCGGCGCCCTGACAGAACGTCGCAGGCGCCTGTGCGTTTTTGCACTTGACCTACCGGCGCGAGGGGATCATTTCCCAGGCGTCGGCCGCGCTATGCGCGCGCCGGCTTTCACAGGAACCCTCAAACCATGCCTAGCGACAGTACCAGTCGATTGAGCAAGCCGGCCGCGGCCGCGAGGCGTTCCTGATCCCCTAAGGGTTTGGCTCCTCCGACCGTCGCTGGCGGATCAGGAGAAGAGCCTTGAACACGGAAATCCGCTTTCTCGCGCAGCATCTGCTGCACGCGGGCGCCGGGTCCCTGCCCGATAGGGACCGTCGCGTCATCGCGCGCGTGGCGCGTCGCGTCCACACGGCGCGCAACGTCAACCAGGTCTTCGAGCAGAACCTGACGTTCGGCCAGCGTCTGGCCGACAAGGTCGCCGCCGTCGGCGGCTCGTGGGGATTCATCGTAGGCTTCGCGCTGTTCCTCGGCGGCTGGGCAATCCTCAATGCCGTCGTGCTGGTCGAGAACGCCTTCGACCCCTACCCGTTCATCTTCTTGAACCTGCTGCTCTCCATGCTGGCGGCCGTGCAGGCGCCTGTCATCATGATGAGCCAGAACCGGCAGGCGGCGAAGGACCGGCTCGAGGCCGCGCTCGACTACGAGGTGAATCTCAAGTCGGAAGCCGAGATCGGCGCGCTGCACGAGAAGGTCGACCGGCTGCATGCGCAGATCGCGCAACTGATCGCAATCCACGCAGCGGCGAACGATCGCGGCGCGCCTCTCGAAGAGGCGGAGGTGGCGTAGCGCCAATCAGTCCTCTCTCCCCGTAAGAACGGTGAGAGGGGGTCGCTCACCGCGCCGCCTGCGTCTTCGCCGTCTGCTTCTCGAACCACGCGAGCGCCATCGGCGCCCATTCGGTGGGAATTTCATGTCCGCCCGAATGGAGCGCGAATTCGAGCGCCGTGCCCGGCGTGCAGGTCGTCCAGCGCCTCCGCCAGAAGACGCCGGCCACATCAAATTCATCGGGGCGCAGGTTGGCGCAGCCGTTCATGGCCCGCCACGTCTGCAGCCCCTGAAAGATGTCGCCCTGGCGGACGCCCAGGTTGCCGAGCGGCCTGCCTTCGAGCGGCACCGTACGGTCCTGCCAGCCATGGGTGTGCAGCATCCTGATCGGGCCGGCGCAGGACTGTGGCTGCGGCTCCCAGAAGCCGCCGGAGACGGGCGCATAGGCGGCGAATTCACCCGGCGCGCGGCAGGCGATGTACCAGACGAGCGAGCTGCCGATCGAGAAGCCGGTGAGCAGCACGCGGGCGCGATCGACGTGGAAGCGCTTGGCGGCGTCGTCCATCACGTCACGAATGAAGGCAAGCTCGTCGCGGCCGGTCGAATCCTGCGGGCGAAAACGCCAGCCGCTGCGCAGATTGCCACGCGGCAGGCCGTTCGGCGCAATGAACACATAGCCGTGCGCCAGCGACGGCTCGACCATGCCCCTGTCGCCGAGCGCGTCGGCGCCCGAACCCCCGGCCCCGTGGAAGTGCACGATGGCGGGCCGCAGCGGATCGCCCGGCGCCCATGGCGGCGCGACGGCGTTATAGGAGCCTGAAGAAACCGCGCATGGCTCGTCGACGCCGCCGCATGCGGCGCGCGCCGCGCCCGCAAGGCCGCAGACCGCGAGGAGCGCCGCGGCGCAGATCGGCAAGGCCTTCATGTCCAGGCGTCCGGGGCTAGCGGAAAATTTCGTCGTAGATTTTCGACCACTCGGCGAGCTTCGCGTCAACGTCTTCCGGCGTCATGTAGACGGCCTCGACGGCGCCGCCGTCCGGCCGCAGCGTCGGATCGCTCGTCTTCACCGCCGGATCGGTCGGAATGTACCCGGCGTCGCGCCAGAACGTCTGGCCCTCCTCCGAGACCATGTAATCGACGAACAGCTTGCCGGCGTTCGGATGCGGCGCCCCGTTCACGACCGACATCACCGAAAGCAGCGTCAGCACCTTCGGCTTGATCGGAATCCAGGCGACAGGAGCGCCCTTTGCGGCGCTGATCGGAACCTGATGATTGAAGATCATCAGACCGATCGCATATTCGCCGGCGATCACCTGGTCGAGCACCGTGCGGGCCGAGACGCCGAGCGCGCCAATGTTCTGGGCGGCCAGCCTGCGCAGATACTCGCGGCCCTTCTGGTCGCCGTATTCGCCGATGACCATGCCGATGAATTCGGGAACCTGGTAGCTCGCCGGCGGCGCCGACCAGGCCATTTTGTTCTTCCATTTCGGATCGAGCAAATCTTCCCAGGTCTTCGGTTCGCTTCCCTTCGGCACGAGGCTCGTGTTGAAGGCCGGCGTCAGCACGTAGATATTGGGCGAAATCCAGTAGCCTTTCCGATCGACATACTGCTGCGGATAGGTCTTGGCCCGGTCGGGCAGCCATTTGAGGATGAGGCCCTTCTTCTCGAGCGTCGTCGAAGCCGCGGTGCCGTCGACGACGTCGACCTGGATGCGGCCGGCGCTCGCCTCGTTCATCACGCGCAGTGAAATCTCCGCATTGTCGGCGCGCACCGGCGAGACCCGAATTCCGTATTTCTTCTCGAAGGCCTCCGAGACGGGCCGCGCAAACTGGTCGAGAATCTGGTTCGTGTACCAGGTGACGGCGCCTTCCTTCTTCGCCGCGTCGATCAGCGCCGCGTCGGCGGCGCAGGCCGGCGCGACGGCGCCGCAGGCGAGAATGAATGCGGCGACGGAAATCCGCTTCACGAATGTCGCGCGTGGCATGTTTCCTCCCGATGCTCGCGCCATTGTGCCGGGCTTTCGCGGGCGTCGCAATCAGCGGGCGCAGGCGCGAAAGCCGAAAACCGGCGGCCACTTTTTTCGGCGCGATGTTCTTGGACTAGGTCGCTGTCTTGCAGGCCTGATCGATCGTGATGGGGATCATATCCGCAGGCGTGTCGAACCCGAACTGTCGGGCGATCGTCAGATATTGGCCCGAGGCCTTCATCGCCCTCAGTTCCTTCTGGAACGCGTCATGGAGATCGGTGTCCACCAGACGAAACGCGCATCCCGAACCGCTGGTCGGATCGTCCGCGATCGGAAACGTCACATCGACATCGAGCTTTCGTTGTTTCCAGACAGGACTGATGCTCGCGTTGTTCTGGAACGCGACCTGGATGCGCTTGGCGATCAGGGCGTCGATGATCGCCGAATTGTCGGGAAACTGCAGGACATTGGAAGGATTCACGCCCCTGTCCAACGCGAGGCGCGCGATGGCGCCGCCAGCGCCCACGCCGATCACGAACTTTTGCGTGATGAGATCGGCGACAAGCTTCGGCGGCGTTGCGAGCGCGCCCTTGAGCGACACGAACGAGCCGCCGTCGTAGACGATGGGGTCGCTGAACAACACCTGGTCGCAGCGCAGCTTCGTGATGGACAACGATGCCGAAATGAAGTCCCACCGGCCGGCCTGCATGCCGGGAATGAGCTCCCCGTAGGCCACCGCGACGCCGGACATTTCGGGCACGCCGAGACGCTGCATGATCGCCTTGCTCAAGGTCGGCGCGAGGCCCGTCAGCGTTCCGTCAATCTCGATGTTGCTGTAGGGCGGGAAAGGCGCGACGCCGACGACGACCTTCTTGGCGGCGCGCAGCCGCGCGAGAAGTCCCTGGCCGGGCGCGGCCGCCTGCGCCCAGACCTTGTGCGCACTCACCGCGAGCGGCGCAGCAAGAATGCCGGAAACAACCTGTCGACGCGTTTGCTCGTAGCGCATGGCCCACCGCCCCCGTTGAATGGACATTGCCGGCCATCATAGTGGCCCGTTTTAGCCTTGCCAGCGCTCCATCGCGCGATCGTCCTCGTCCTTCGCCGCGACCCAGTCGCCGGCGGAGCCGTCGCGGCGATGCTCCTTCTTCCAGAAGGGCGCGCGCGTCTTGAGGTAATCCATCAAGAATTCCGCCGCCGCGAACGCGGGGCCGCGATGCGACGAGGCGGTCGCCACGAGCACGATGTTCTCGCCGGGCGCGATCTTGCCGAAGCGATGAATGACCACGACGCCGAGAAGCGGCCAGCGGCTTTCCGCTTCCGCGACGACGCGGCCGATCTCCTCTTCCGCCATGCCGGCATAATGCTCGAGTTCCAGCGCCGCCAGGCCGGCGCCCTCGTCGCGGCAAAGGCCCGTGAACGTCACGAGCGCCCCGACGTCGGTTCGACCGCGCGACAGCGCGGCGCTCTCGGCTGCAACGTCGAAATCCGCGCTCTGGATGCGGATGACCCGCATGTCAGCCGCCTGTCATCGGCGGGAAGAACGCGATCTCGCGGGCGCCGGCGATCTTCGTGTCATGTTTCACATGCACATGGTCGATCGCCGCCCGGATCGCCTGCGGCCGCTCGAAGGCGTACGCATATTCCTCGCCGCGTCGCGTCAGCCAACCGATCAGGTCGCCGACGGTCGCCACGTCGGCGGGCGGCGCGATCTCCTCGTCGGCCTTGCCGATCCGTTCGCGCACCCAGGCGAAATAGACGGCCTTCATCGCTTATTCATCCGCAACATATTTGAAGCCGGACTTGAGATAATCCCAGCCCGTGTACAGCGTCAGCGCCGCGGCGACCGCGAGCAGCGAGCGGCCGATCCACACCGTTCCGGGCAGGACGGTCTCCCCGGCCGGCCCTGCAATGAGAAAGCCGACGGCGACGATCTGGAGCATCGTTTTCCATTTCGCCACTTTCGTCACCGGCACCGAGACGCGCAGCTCGGCCAGAAATTCGCGCAGGCCCGAGACGAGGATTTCGCGGCACAGGATGACGATGGCCGCCCAGATCCAGACGCCGTCGATCGTCCCCTTGGCCACCAGCATGAGCAGGCAGGCGGCGATAAGAAGCTTGTCGGCGATCGGATCGAGCATGCGGCCGAGCTGCGACTGCTGCGACCAGACGCGCGCCAGATAGCCGTCGAAGAAATCCGTGACGCCCGCCAGGGCGAAGACGCCGAGCGCCGCCCAGCGGACCCAGAAGAGTTCCGACCAGAACAGGAGGCCGACGACCACCGGAACGGCCGCCACGCGGCCGTAGGTCAGGATGTTCGGCAGGGTCCAGTGCCGGCCGCGCGGGATGGCTGCGCTCGTCATGGCCGGGAAGGAACGCTCTGGCGGCGCCCGCGTCAATAGGTCGGCCGGCGCTTCGCTCATGCGGGCGGCCTCGTCGCATCAAACGCGTCCGTGACCGTACGGAAGGCGTCGAGCCAATCGACGAGCGAAGGGCGCAGCTTGCGCCACTCAACCTGCTGGCGGAAATCCAGGTAGCCGAGCGCGCAGGCGACGGAAATCGTCCCGACCGTGACAGCGCGCGGATCGGGCGAGGCGGTTGCGAGCGCCGCCAGCGCCCGCTCGACCTTGCCGCGCTGGCGGGCGACCCAGTCGGCGTCGCGAGCCGCTTCCGCGCGATAGCGGCCCTCGTAGACCATGAGCAGGGCCGCATCCATGAGGCCGTCGCCGAGCGCCTGCTGCGTCAGCGCCGCGAGGCGCGCGTCCCAGTCCGCCGGGAGGATGCGGCCGCCGCCGGCCAGATGGTCGAAGGTTTCAAGGATGACGCGGCTGTCGTAGACGACGCGCCCGTCGTCGAGCACAAGCGTCGGCATCTTGCCAAGCGGATTGTCGCGGCGGATCACGTCGCCCGGATCGTCGACGCTCGCCGGCAAGCATTCGATCCGATCCATCAGGCGCAGATGCAGCGCCGCGAGCCGGGTCTTGCGACCGAAGGGCGAGGTTTCTGTCGTGCGGAGAATCATCGCGCCTCAGCCCTTCTCGTTGAAGAAATCATAGACGAGCTTCGCCGTCGCGGCGTTGATGCCGGCGACCTTTTCGAGGTCGGGCAGCGAGGCGCGGGAGATGGCCTTCGCGGTCCCGAAGGCGTGCAGCAGCGCGCGCTTGCGCGCCGGTCCGACTCCGGCGATCTCGTCAAGCGGGCTCTTCGTGAATTCGCGCTTGCGCCGGGCGCGATGCGTGCCGATGGCGAAGCGATGCGCCTCGTCACGCAGGCGCTGGACGAAATAGAGCGCTGCGTCGCGCGGCGGCAGCCGGAACGGCTCGCGCCCCTCCACAAAGAAGCTCTCGCGACCGGCGTTACGATCCGGCCCCTTGGCGATGGAGGCGATAGCGACATCCGTGACGCCGAGTTCGTTAAGCACGGCGCGCGCCGCCTCGAACTGTCCGCGCCCGCCGTCGATGAGAATGAGGTCGGGGCGCGCCGGAAAAGCGTCGGGATCATTGGCCTCGCTCTCCCCGTTTGCGCCAACCTGTGCCCTCTCCCCGTTTACGGGGAGAGGGTTGGGGTGAGGGGCGGCGCCAGCGCTGGGAATTTCATCGGCCAACGTCGAGTCAGATGGCGTTGTTGCGACCGCCAAAGATTTGTGCTGCCCCTCACCCCAACCCTCTCCCCGCTCGCGGGGAGAGGGAGTCTGGTCGGCGCCCCTCGCCTCCGCCGGCGCCTCCTTCTGCAAGCGCGCAAACCTGCGCCGCAGCACCTCGCGCATCATGCCGTAGTCGTCGCCGGGCGTGAGGTCCTGGCTCTTGATGTTGAACGTGCGGTAATGCGCCTTCATGAAGCCCGCAGCGCCCGCGACGACCATCGCGCCGACCGCGTTGGTCCCCATGATGTGCGAGTTGTCGTAGACCTCGACACGCCGCAGTTTCTTGTCGATCCCGAACGCCTCGGCCAGCGACGCCAGCAACCGCTCCTGCGCCAGCGTGTCGGACAGGCGTCGTCCCAGGGTCTCGCGCGCGTTCTGCGTCGCCGCCGCGACGAGGTCGCGCCGCTCGCCGCGCTGCGGCGCGACGACCTCGACCTTGCGGCCGGCGCGCGCCGTCAGCGCCTCGCAAAGCAGTTCGCGATTTTCGATCTCGTGCGACAGCAGGATGAGGCGCGGCGGCGGCTTGTCCTCGTAGAACTGCGCCACGAAGGCGTCGAGCACTTCGGCGAGACCAAGGCTGCGATCGGCGCGCGGGAAATAGGCGCGGTTCCCCCAGTTCTGGAACGTCCGGAAGAACACGACCTCGATGCAGAAGTGACCCGCCTCCTCGACGACCGCGAAGACGTCCGCCTCCTCGGTGTTGCGCGGATTGACGCCCTGCGCGCCCTGGATGGCGGAAAGCGCCGCGATGCGATCGCGCAGCCGCGCCGCCTTCTCGAACTCGAGATGCTCGGCCGACTCGGTCATCTCAACCGCGAGACGCTCCTTCACGGAGCGACTCTTGCCGGACAGAAAGTCGCGCGCCGAGACGACGAGCGTCGCGTAATCGGTGTGATTGATTTCGCCCGTGCAAGGGCCGGAACAGCGCTTGATCTGATAGAGCAGGCATGGCCGGGTGCGGTTGTCGTAGTAGGAATCGCTGCACGAGCGCAGCAGGAAGGCGCGCTGCAGCGCGTTGAGCGTGCGGTTCACCGCCTGGACGCTGGCAAAGGGCCCGAAATAGTCGCCCTTGCGGTTGCGCGCGCCGCGATGCTTGGTGATCTGCGGCGCCGCATGGTCGCCGGTCAGCAGAATGTAAGGAAACGACTTGTCGTCGCGCATCAACACATTGAAGCGCGGCTTCATCTGCTTGATGTAGTTCGTCTCGAGCAGCAGCGCCTCGGTCTCGGTGCGCGTCGAGACGAAGACCATCGAGGCCGTGAGGCTGATCATCCGCGCGATGCGGTTCGTGTGCCCGGCGCCGCGCGCATAGCTCGCGATGCGCTTGCGGATGCTGCGCGCCTTGCCGACGTAGAGCACCTCGCCGTCGGCGCCGATCATGCGGTAGACGCCAGGACCTTTCGGCGCGTCGCGCACATGGGCGCGAATCGCCGCCGCGCCGCGCTCCACCACGGCGGGCGCAACCGGCTCCTCGTTCTCCGCCACGACTTCGGCCGGCGCGGCGGGCGCCTCGTCGTCGCCGAGGTTGGGTTCGTCCGGCAGGTCGGGGGCGGCGCGCGTCCCGTTTTCCATGGGCGGTCGGCTCATGGCCGACACTTAGGCGCTGGCGCCGGACAAGGAAAGCCTGGCCGTAGGGAAGGCGCAGGATGTGCGGAATCACGCTTGCCATGGTCGCGCTGTCGGCGAAAAATCGATCAGCGGCCGCCATAGCGCGGACGCAAGGGGAGCCTCGCCCATGTTTCGGGCCGCCATGCTGGCGTTCTGTCTTCTCGCTGCGACGCTCGGCGGCGCGACGGCGCAGGGCGCACGGGTCGCGCTGATCGTCGGCGTCTCGAACTACGTCCATGCGCCGCGGCTTCCAAACACGCTGAACGACGCGCAGGACATGGCCGAGGCGCTGAAGAAGGTCGGCTTCGACGTCGACCTCGTGCTCGATCCCGATCGCAATGCGCTCGAAGCGGCCGTGCGCCGGCTCGGCCAGCGCTCGGTCGGCGCCGCGACGAGCCTGTTCTTCTATTCCGGCCACGCCCTCGAATATGGCGGCCACAACTGGCTGGCGCCGACGACCGCCAATTTCGATACGGGACGCAACGTCCGTTTCGAGGCGCTCGACATGGACAGCATCCTCGAGCAGACGAGCGACAACGCCCGCGTGACGCTGGTGATGCTCGACGCCTGCCGCGACAATCCTTTCCTGAGCCGCCTGGCGGGGCGCAGTCGCGAAGCCGCAACGCGTGGCCTGGCGCGGATCGAATCCGCCGCCAGCGGCATGCTGATCGCTTTCGCGACCGCGCCAGGTCAGGTCGCCGCGGACGGAACTGGCCGCAACAGCCCGTTCACAAGCGCGCTGCTGAAGCAGATGAGGACCCCGGGCCTCGAGATCAAAACGCTCATGACGAACGTCACGCGCGACGTGGTCCAGGAGACCAACGGTCGCCAGCGGCCGTGGCAGAACTCTTCGCTGGAAGGCGATTTCTATTTCGTGCCGGCGCCCGCCGCGCCGGCTGTTTCAACTCCACCGGCGCCGCGGCCGCAACCGCCTGCGGTCGATACGGAAATCATTTTCTGGAATTCGATTTCGGCGAGCCGCGACCCGGCGGATTTCACCGCCTATCTCGACCGCTTTCCGCAGGGCGTGTTCGCCGCCCTGGCGCGTAATCGGCTGAACCAGATTGCCGCCGCCGCAAAACCGGCCACGCCACCTGCTGCCCCAAACGTGGCGACGACCAACCGCACGGACGCCCCGGCTGCTTCTTCTCCGGCAGCGCCGGCGCCCGCCCAGGTCGCCGTTGTCGCGCCGCCATCGACCCTGCACGACAAGCTGCTCGCCAGCCTCACGGCCGCCGCCCCCAACTGGCAACAGAGCCTCCGCGAGGCGGACGTGGCGAACTACGTGAAAGCGTCCGGCTCGAAGGCGCTCGCCTTTTCGCCGGACATTTCGATGACCTGGCGTTCGGGGGACCGGAAGGACGCCGTGGCCGCCGCCAGCGCGGCGCTCGAAAGCTGCCAGGTCTTCGCCGGCAAGCCCTGCGTCCTGCTGGCGACGAATGACATGGTCGAAAATCCGATCGGCCCCAGCGGGCTACCGGCGCGCGACATGGCGCATGTGGGTTGGTCCGGAAAGTTCCGCCCCGAATTCGTACCTGGGCTTCCTTCGAATCTCTGGGGCCGGGCCGACATCGCCGGCTATTCGGCCGCACAGGGCGCAAAGGCCGCCGCCTACCATCCGGGCGGTCGCCTCTACATCAAGACAGGCGCCAGCCAGAAGCAGGCGGAAGAGGACGCGATAGCCGCCTGTCTCGCCGATCCGGTCAACGGCTCCACCAAGAAATGCTTCCTCTATGCGGTCGGCGACTGGGTCATCCTGCCCCAGCGCCTGCCTGCGGCGCGGCCGACGCCGACGACGTTGAAAGAAGCCCTGACCTACCTCAGATTGCCGCTGTCGCGCCTGACGGACTATGAAAAATACAAGAGCCAGAAAGCCATGGCGATCGACCGCGCGTCGTTGCGCGTGTGGCGTTCGAGCGGCCTGAAGACGCCGGAAGAGGCAGAGCAGATCGCCCTCGAGGGCTGCGCGATGCAATACGGCGAGAATTGCGTGCTGCTCGCCGTCAACGACGAGCTCAAGACGCCGGATGTCTTCACGGCGCCGGCGCGTTCGACGCCGCGCCTCGCCTATGCGGGCGCCTACGATCCCGCCAAGGTGCCCTCGTTCGCCAGTCCGGCGCGCGCCGAATTCGTCAACTACGCCAAGATGCCCGCCCCCAAGGCGATGGCGATCCGCTCGGGCGGATCGAAAGTCGCCATCGCCCGCGGCAAGGACAAGGTCGAGGCGCAGACGAAAGCGCTCGCCGCCTGCACCGCGCCGGACGATCCCTATCCGTGCTTCGTCTATGCGATCGACAATCAGGTCGTGCTCGCGCAGCGCAAGCCCGAGCCCATCAAATGAAGATGTGGGCGGTCCTCGCGTTCTTGGCGCTCGCGCCGACGCCGCTCTGCGCGCAGGGCGCCGTCATGGAAGACTGGAGCGAGCTTGCGACGCAACCGCCGCCCGCCTTTCGCGGAACCACACTGCCGCCGCGCGTCGACCTGTCCGGCAAGATCCCGCGCCCCCGCTCGCAGGCCGACACGAGCACCTGCGTATCCTGGGCGATCACCTATGCGGCGGCTTCGCTCGCGCTGCGCGCTCAGAACGCAAACCTGACGCTCAGTCCCGCCTTCACCTACAACCGCGTCTCTGGCGATTCCTCCTGCCAGTCGAGCACCAGCGCGTCGAAGACGCTGGATTACCTGAAGAACGTCGGCGCCCTGCCGATCGAGGAATACGCGTTCGACGCCGGCTATTGCGGCCGCATCGCAACGCCGGCCGAACTGCAGCGCGCAGGGCAGTTCAGGATCAAGGGCTGGTCGGCGTTCAACGCTGCGAACGTCGAGCGCGTCAAGCAGCAGCTCGCCAGCGGCTCGGCGGTCATCTTCAACATGTATGTCGGCCCGCGTTTCCGCTCGCTCCGCGGCGACGCGCCGATCGTCGGCATCGACACGATCGGCGACGGCCACGCCATGGCGGCAGTCGGTTACGACGATTCCAAAAACGCCGTGATGATCCAGAACTCGTGGGGGACCAACTGGGGCAGTGGCGGCTACGGCTGGATGTCCTGGGACTTCTGGCGCGCGCATGCGCGCACCGCCTATGTGATCGTCCAATAGGCTCCGCGCCGCCGGCTGGACCCGGCGCCGAAAAGCGACTAGCAATTGCCGCATCAAGCCGCCGGGCGCCGCAAGGGTCCGAGCGGCGGGCGTCAGAATGGAAGTCAGGCGAGAGATGCGCGGGCTTGTCAGCGCGCTGACCTTGGGGCTGTGCGCCCTTGGTCTCGCAGCGTGCACGGAAACGGTCGCGACCGCCCCGCCGGCAGTCGCGCCGCCGACACATATCGCGGCGCGACCGGGCGTCAGTCCGCAGGGCGCGCCCTTCGCGGTCGCCAGCGTCGCCGGAGCGCCCGCCGCCTTCTCCCAACGTTTCGCCAACGAGCTGCAGGCCGCCGCAGCGGCCCGCAACGTGGCGATCGCGCCGCCCGAGACAGCCCGCTATGTGGCGCGCATCTATCTCACCGCCTTTCCAGTCGAAGGCGGGGCCGCCGTGGCCATCGTTTCCGACCTGTTCGACGCGCAGAAACGGCGCCAGCAGCGCCTCGAGGACGCTATCCTCGTCAAAGGCTCCTCTGCCGACCCCTGGAGCCTGGTGGACGACAAAACACTGGCCGCCGCCGCCGGCCGCAGCGCCGAAAACATCGCAGCTTTCCTGACAAACACGCCGGAGGCGATCGCCGGCGCGCCACGGCCGGTTCCGCCGACGCCGCCAGCCAGAACGGCCGGCGCGGACACCCTGCCGGCGAGTGCGCTGGGCTACGCGCCCCTGCGCTAAATCCGCGCACTGCAAACTTTCTGTTTACGGCGGGGAAAACGCCGCCGCCGACACGCTCGCGTCATATTGTTCGGGTCCGGCGAGGCTGCTATGAGCGGGCCGGTTCACGGGGACGCGTTTGCATGGCTGAAGCCATCAAGATTCTGGCCGGCAACTCGAATCGCGCCCTGGCCGAAGCGATTGCCGCCTACCTGAAGCTTCCGCTCACCCGCTGCCAGGTTCGCCGCTTCGCCGATCTCGAAATCTTCGTCGAAATCCTCGAGAACGTCCGCGGCAAGGACGCGTTCATCATCCAGTCGACGTCCTACCCGACCAACGACCACCTGATGGAACTGCTCATCATGACGGACGCGCTGCGCCGCTCCTCGGCGCGGCGCATCACCGCCGTGATGCCCTATTTCGGCTACGCCCGGCAGGACCGGCGCGCCAGCGGGCGCACGCCGATCTCGGCCAAGCTCGTCGCCAACCTGCTGACCCAGGCGGGCGTCGACCGCGTGCTGACCGTCGACCTGCACGCCGGCCAGATCCAGGGCTTCTTCGACATCCCGACCGACAACCTGTTCGGCGCGCCCGTGATGGTGCGCGACATCAAGGACAATCTCGACCTCAAGAACGTGATGGTCGTCTCGCCCGACGTCGGCGGCGTGGTGCGCGCCAGGGCGCTCGCCAAGCGCATCGACGCGCCGCTCGCTATCGTCGACAAGCGCCGCGAGCGCGCCGGCGAATCGGAGGTGATGAACATCATCGGCGACGTGACCGGGCGAAGCTGCATCCTCGTCGACGACATCGTCGATTCCGGCGGGACGCTGTGCAACGCCGCCGACGCGCTGATCGAGAAAGGCGCCAAGGAGGTTTACGCCTACATCACCCACGGCGTGCTCTCGGGCGGCGCGGTGGCGCGCATCGCCGCTTCGAACCTCAAACAACTCGTCATCACCGACTCGATCCAGGCGACGGAAGCCGTGCGCGTCGCGCGCAACATCCGCGTCATCTCGATCGGCCCGCTGCTAGGGGAAGCGATCGACCGAACCGCGAAGGAAGAGAGCGTGTCGAGTTTGTTTGATTGAGATGTAGAGGCTCGCTGAAGACTTCGCGCACCACGATACAATCAAAAAAAGGCGGCCACTGGCCGCCTTTTTTGTTTTGCGCAGAGTCGGTGGTCAGTTATCGAGGAACGACCGCAGCTTCCTCGACCGCGAGGGATGCTTCAGCTTCCTCAGCGCCTTCGCCTCGATCTGGCGGATGCGTTCGCGCGTCACGCTGAACTGTTGGCCGACCTCTTCGAGCGTGTGGTCGGTATTCATGCCGATGCCGAAGCGCATGCGCAGCACGCGTTCCTCGCGCGGCGTCAGCGAGGCGAGCACGCGCGTCGTCGTCTCGCGCAGATTCGATTGGATCGCCGCGTCGATCGGCAGCACCGCGTTCTTGTCCTCGATAAAGTCGCCGAGGTGCGAATCCTCCTCGTCGCCGATCGGCGTCTCGAGGCTGATCGGCTCCTTGGCGATCTTGAGCACCTTGCGCACCTTCTCGAGCGGCATGGCGAGCTTTTCGGCGAGTTCCTCCGGCGTCGGCTCGCGGCCGATCTCGTGCAGCATCTGGCGCGAGGTGCGCACGATCTTGTTGATCGTCTCGATCATGTGCACCGGGATGCGGATGGTGCGCGCCTGGTCGGCGATCGAGCGGGTGATCGCCTGCCGTATCCACCATGTGGCGTAGGTCGAGAACTTGTAGCCGCGGCGGTACTCGAATTTGTCGACCGCCTTCATCAGGCCGATGTTGCCTTCCTGGATGAGGTCGAGGAACTGCAGGCCGCGGTTGGTGTATTTCTTGGCGATGGAGATGACGAGGCGCAGGTTCGCCTCGACCATTTCCTTCTTCGCCTGCCGGGCTTCGCGCTCGCCCTTCTGCACCATGTGGACGATCTTGCGGAACTCTTGAATCTCAAGGCCCGTCTCGGTCGCCAGTGCGTGGATCGAGCCGCGCAGGTCGTGGATGAGGGTCTTTTCCTTGGCGACGAAATTCTTCCAGCCGCGCGTGCCGAGCTTGGAGACGCGCAGCAGCCATTTCGGATCGAGCTCCGAATTCTGGTAGTTCTTCAGGAAGTCGTCGCGCGCCACGCCGTGGCCTTCGGCGCCGCGCATCAGCTTCAGTTCGAGACCGATGAGGCGCTTGTTGATGTCGTAGAGCTGCTCGACCAGCGCCTCGATGCGGTTCTGGTTGAGCGACAGCGATTTGACGTCGGCGACGATCTCCTTCTTGAGCGCCTTGTACTTGCGCTCCTGCGACGGCGTCAGCGCCTCGTTCTTCAGCTTGTTCTCGACGTTCTGGTCCTGCAGCCGGCGCAGCTTCTTGTAGGCGGACGCGATGCGGTCGAAGGTTTCGAGCACCTTTGGCTTGAGTTCCGCCTCCATCGCCGAGAGCGACACGGAATTCTCCATGTCGTCCTCGTCGTCGAAATTATCCTCCGAGGGCGCGGCCTCGCCGTCGCCGTCGAGGCCCGCGGGCGGGGTGCGCGGCGCGGTGGCGGGCGCCTGCTGCGCCTGGCGGGCGGCGAGCGCTTCCTGCGCGCCCGGCGCCGTCATGTCGATCTTCGGCGTGTTCTTGCCGTCGGGCCCCGCGTAGGTCGCCTCGAGATCGATGATGTCGCGCAAGAGGACCTTGCCGTCATTCAGCTCGTCGCGCCAGATGATGATCGCCTGGAAGGTGAGTGGGCTTTCGCAGAGGCCCGCGATCATCGCTTCGCGGCCGGCCTCGATGCGCTTGGCGATGGCGATCTCGCCCTCGCGCGAGAGCAGCTCGACCGAGCCCATTTCGCGGAGATACATGCGCACCGGATCGTCGGTGCGGTCGGCGGGCTCGCTGGCGCGCGTCGTGACGATGGCGGCGGGACGCGCCTGCTCGACGAGGTCGCCGCCTTCGGCCTCCTCCTCCTCGGCGCCGGCCGCGGCGTCCTCGCCGCTCTTCTCGGAGTCTTCCGCCTCTTCCGCCTCGACGACGTTGATGCCCATCTCGTTGAGCATCGCGTAGATGTCCTCGATCTGGTCGGACGAGACTTCCTCGGACGGCAGGACCGCGTTCAGCTCGTCATGGGTCACGAAGCCGCGCTTCTTGGCGAGCTTGATCATCCGCTTGACGGCGGCGTCGGAAAGATCGAGCAACGGCCCGTCGTGCGTCTCGACGGCGGCGCCTTCGCCTTCGGTCTTCTCGTCGTCCTTTTTCGCCATATCGCAACTCCGTGCGGCGCCCGCGCGCAACCCAGCGCCTGTCGTGTCCCCAAGCGCCGCGGCGCTCACATCGTCGAGCAATGCCCGAACCGGCTTAATCCGCCCTTAACCATCGGGGCCTCGCGGCTACAATGCCCGCTGCGGCCGCCCGGACAGGATGCCGAACCCTTCCATCGCCGCCTCGCGCCCGTCGAGGGCGGCAAGTTCGGACTGTATTTCATGCAGCCGGGCGAGCAACTCCGGGGTGGGATTTTCAGCCAGCGCAATCTCGGTGGATTTCAGTTCCCTATGTAACGTTCGGGCGCGCCGATGCAAGGCCAGCGCCTGGCGCAGCGCGCTGTCGGCGTCCATTTCGGCGGCGTCCGGCCGCACCACCCAGAGGCTCGCCACCGCCTCGACGGATTCGATCTTGCGGCGGACGTCGGCGAGGCCCATGGCGTCGACCGCGCGCCGCAGGTCCTCGTGCGTGTCGAAATGCTCGGCCGCGAGCCCCGTCAGCGCGTCGCGCATCTGGGTCGCCTCGCGCGAGACGAAGTCGAGCTCGGCGAGGTCCTCCAGATGCCGACCAAGCAGCCCCGGGTGATTGAGGAAGAACAGCAGAATCTGCGCTTCGCGCGGAGGCACGCCGCCCCGGCTGGCGAAGACCGCCGAGCGCGACAGCTCGGGGCTGACCTGAGGCGCGGAAAACCTGTAGGTCGAGGGCGGGAGCGGCGCGCCCCGGGGCCGCCACGCCTGGCGGGGACCGGCGGGACCGCGGGGCCGGGACGCGGCGGCGCCGCGCCCCTGCAGGGCGGCGAGCCGCGCCGCCATGTCGTCGCGATAATAGCGGCGTAGCGTCTCGTCGCGGATTTCGTTGATGAAGCCCTGCAGGCGGCGCTCCAGCGCCGCGCGCCGCTCGGGCGTGTCGAGCGGTCCCGCTTCCATCTCTCGTGCGAAGAGCGTGTCGGCCAGCGGCCGGGCCGCGCCCAGCACCTCGGTGACCGCCTGCCGACCGCCGGAGCGAACGAGATCGTCCGGGTCCTGCCCGTCCGGCAGGAAGGCGAAGCGCAGGGTGCGGCCGGGCCCCAGCAGCGGCAGCGCCGTGTCTATCGCCCGCCAGGCCGCCTTGCGGCCGGCCTTGTCGCCGTCGAAGCAGAGGATCGGCTCCTCGGCCATGCGCCACAGGAGTCCGCACTGGTCGGGCGTCAGCGCCGTGCCGCAGGAGGCGACGACGTTGCCGTAGCCCGCCATGTCCATGGCGATGGCGTCGACATAGCCCTCGACGACGATCACGGTCCCTGCGTCATGCGCCGCCTTGCGCGCGTTGTGCAGGTTGTAGAGGGTCGAGCCCTTGTGGAAGAGCGGCGTCTCGGGCGAGTTCCGGTATTTCGGCTGCACGTCCTTCTCGAGCGCCCGCCCGCCGAAGGCGATGATGTGGCCGGAACGATCGGCGATCGGGAACATCACCCGGTCGCGGAATCCGTCATAGGGCACGGCGATGTCCTCCCCGTGGATCAGGAGGCCCGCCTCGATCATCGTCTCGACGGTCGCGCCCTTTTCGGCGAGGCGCTCGCGCAGCGCGAAACGCTCGGCCGGCGCATAGCCGAGGCGGAACTTGGCCTGCACGGCGGGGCCAAGGCCGCGCCCTGCCAGGTAGCCGCGCGCCTTCGCGCCGCGCGGCGCCTGCAGTTGCTCCTCGAAGAACCTCGCCGCCAGTTCCAGCACTTCGTTGAGGCTGGCGCGCCGGCGCTCGCGCTCCTGCGATTCGGCCGTTTCCTTGGGAATTTCGACGCCCGCTTCGCCGGCCAGCCGCTCGACGGCTTCGGGGAAGGACAGGCCCTCCGTCTCCATCACGAAGTCAAAGATGTTGCCGTTCTTGCCGGCCGAAAAATCGAACCAGGCCATCTTCTGGTCATTCACGAAGAAGGACGGCGTCTTCTCAGAGCTGAACGGCGACAGGCCTTTCCACTCGCGGCCGGCCTTCTGCAATTTGACGCGCCGGCGCACGACTTCCGACACGGGAAGCCGCGCCTTGATCTCGTCGAGGAAGGCCGGGGTGAAACGCATTTGGCTTAGGATCAATATAGTGTCGCCACCGAGGCGAATCGCGGGCGCGGCGGAACCCGCATCTTATCGCCATTCTCCACACCAGCGCCCGCAATTCACAGGCGGCTGCGGGGCCTTTGGGCCCCTCCGCAGGCACAGTCATGCGACGGCGCCTTCCCTGCCATGCGTCGCGCGGAGCGGCGGCCAAGTGTCGTGACGGGCTGGCCCGCACGTCTTGCCTTAGCGCCGGCGCCCGCCTATAAGGCGCGCGCGTCCGTTTCCGACACCCCTGGAGGCGAGGACGCAGTTTCGCGGCCGCGCGGGCATGTCCTGAAGGCGGCCGTTTCCTTTGAAAGGACCCCAAGATGGCAGCGACCAAAGCCCTCGCCGCCACGGTCCGCAGCGGGACAGGCAAGGGGGCCGCCCGCAGCGTACGCCGTGAAGGCCGTGTTCCAGGTGTGATCTATGGCGGCGGCGAAGCCGCCCAGGCGATCGCCCTCGACTACAAGACCCTCAACCAGCTCATCTACGCCGGCCACTTCCTGACGACGATCTTCGAGATCGACATCGCCGGCAAGAAGGAGCGCGTCATCCCGCGCGACTACCAGCTCGATGTCGTCAAGGACACCCCGCTGCACGTCGATTTCCTGCGCCTGAAATCCGGCTCGTCGCTGCGCGTCGAGGTGCCGGTGCATTTCATCAACCAGGACATTTGCCCCGGCATCAAGAAGGGCGGCACGCTCAACATCGTGCGCCACTCGATTCCGATGCGAGTGCCGGCCGACGCGATCCCGGACGGCATCACGGTCGATCTGGCCGCCATGGACTTCAACGAGTCGGTGCACAGCTCCGCGCTGAACCTGCCCGAAGGCTGCCGGCCGCTCGTCCATGAAAAGGACTTCACGGTCGCCACCATCGCGCCGCCGACGACCTACCAGGAAGAGGCGCCTGCTGCCGCCGCCGCCGCGCCCGCGGCAGGCGCTGCGCCCGCCGCCGGGGCCGCCCCTGCCGCGGCTGCGGCGCCGGCCAAGAAGTAATCCTTCCCGCCCCTCCGGCCCTGCCGGAGGGGTTTTCGGTTCTCCGCCATGCTGCTTCTCGTCGGTCTCGGCAATCCCGGCCGCGAACATGCGGGCAATCGCCACAACATCGGCTTCATGGCGGTCGAGGCGATCGCGCGCGCGCAGAATTTCCCATCGTTCCGCGCGCGCTTTCAGGGCCGCGCCAGCGAAGGGCCGATCGGGCGGGAGCGCGCCGTGCTGCTCATGCCCACGACCTACATGAACGATTCCGGCCGCGCGGTCGCGGAGGCCGCGCGTTTCTACAAGATCCCGCTCGACAGCATCGTCGTGTTCCACGACGAACTCGATCTCGCGCCGGGCAAGCTGCGCGTGAAGATCGGCGGCGGCGACGCCGGCCACAACGGCTTGCGCTCCATCACCGCTCACATGAGCAAGGACTACAAGCGCGTGCGTCTCGGCATCGGCCACCCGGGCGACAAGGCGCGCGTGCACGGCTACGTGCTCAACGACTTCGCCAAGTCCGAGCAGGGCTGGGTCGAGGCGCTGTGCGATGCCGTCGCACGCAACGTCGACGCGCTCGCCGAAGGCAAGGACGCAAGCTTCCAGAACAAGGTTCACCTCGCGATGGAAGCGGCCGGCTTCGGCGATCCCAGGCCGGTGGGCAAGAAGAAGCCCGAGCCCGATTAGGCGGTCGCCGCCACATGCTCCAGAGGAATGACCTCGACCTCGCCGCCGGCGACCGCGCGCGCGCGCTCGTTGTAGCGCTTGAAGAAGTCGCGCGATTGCAGCGCCTTGACGGCTGCCTCGTCGCGCGGCGTCGCCAGATGATAGTAGTCGGCTCCGTCCTTGCGCTTCATGCAGCGATAGGAGATCGCGCCATGCAACTCCGGATCGTCCTCGATCGCCGCGATGAATTGCGCGATGTCGGCATGCCATTCTTCCGCCGACCCGTTCTTCAGGCTGTATCTGATGAGGAACTGTTTCATCGAAAGCTCCCGCGCCGGACGTCATTAGGAGCCAAATGTGCAGAATGACAAGTATGGACAATTTTGATACTGTAATGCACGCACGATGACAGAGATCACGAAGATGGCGAGACCCGCAACAGCATCAGAGCTTCCCTGCGGCTGCCCCGTCCATGCCTTCCAGAAGATGATCGGCGGCAAATACAAGCTGCGCATCCTGTGGGACTTGAAGGACGGCGCGAGGCGCTACAGCGAAATCCGCTCAGGACTCCTGCGCGGCGCGACAGGGACGCGCGAGATCGCCCCGCGCGTGCTCAGCCGCGAGCTGAAGGCCCTGACGGCAAACGGGCTTCTTGAACGCAAGGACTACGGCGTCGTGCCGCCGAAAGTCGAATATCGCCTGACCCGCAAGGGCAAAAGCTTCGTGCCGGTGATCGACGCGATCCGCAAATGGGGCGCGAGACATCTCGGAGAGGGTTGACGGCGGCGGACGTCGCCGCGCGCTCCTATCGCTCCAGCGCTTTCCCGGCCTTCTTCACGATGTCGGGCGGATAGCTCGCGAACTTGGCGAGCAGTTGCATCGTCTCTTCCGGCGTGACCGGATCGATCTCGATGCCGGTGCGCTGCGCCTCGTCCAAAAACTCCTTGTCCTTCATCATGGCGAAGAAGGCCTCGCGCAGCGCCTTCAGGCGATCCGCCGGAATGCCAGGCGGCCCCATGATCGGGCGCGCCAGCATGAGCGGGCCGAAATGCATGTCCATGATCTGGCGCTGCTCGTCCGTCTTGGCGAAGTCGTAGACGCTCGGGATGTCGCCGAAAGTGTTCTTCTTCGTCGCCCCCATCTGCACGACGACCTTCATGCGGCCGCTCTTCACATCGTCGGCATATTGCGTTTGGATCGACGAGGTGAAGAGCGCGCAAGTGCCGTTCACCTCGCCGCGCGCCATGGCGAGATTGATCTCGCGTGAACCCGGATAGCCGGCGACGACCTCGATGTTGAGACCGAGCACGTTCTTCAGGATCATCGGATGCTGATAGGTGATCGCCGCCGGCGCGCCGCCGCCGATGATCGACTTCTTCTCGAACATTTCAGCGAAGGTCGCCGGCGCGCCAGGCGTCTGCCACATGCCGCAATGGGAGACGTCCTGCGACATCGAGCCCAGCCATGAATATTTCGCCGGCTCGAACTTCGCTGCGGCGTTGCCGAAGATCGGCTCCATCAGCACACTCGAGCCGAAGAGCCCGACGGTCGTGCCGTCCGGCGGCGCGGTATTGTAGAGATAATTTGCCGCCAGCATCGAGCCCGCGCCCGGCATCGAATTCACCACGACTGTCGGATGACCGACGAGGAAGCGGCCGAAGTGCCGGCCGAACATGCGCGCATAGGCGTCATACCCGCCGCCCGGCGGGTAGCCGCTTACGAAGGTGAAGGTGCGGCCGTGGTAGAAATCCTCGACCGCGTCAGCCCAGGCCGCCGATGCCGTCGCGACGCCCGCAACGACCAGAGCAGCGCGCGCAAATCGCATCATCGTTCCTCCCCGCGCCGCTCGACGGCGGCGCCTTGCAAGGCGTAGCGCGGCGCACGAGGCCACACAAGCGCGGCTCAGCGCGCGAATGCCGTAATCGCCGAGACCGCTTGGCCGTCTACGCCGAAATGTCCATGCGCCGAAAGTGGCCCGCAGGGCTGTCCCCGGCCGCCGCCTTGTTCGATCCAGGCCACCTGTGCGCGTCCACCCGACCATCTGACGAACGCAGGCACGGAGTCCGGGGAGGTCAGCGGGCATTCATCCATACGGTTGTGAACGATAAGGGTGGGCGGAAGACGCGAAGGGGTGCGCATCGCCTGCGCCATCGAAGGACGCATGCCGTTTGGCATGAGAATGCCCGACACGATCACCACACGATCGGCGGGCGCGCCTTGCGCCAGCGCTTGGCCGACTTTCGGCGCGCCTGCGCTCATGCCGACAATGCTCACCCGGCCGCCTGCTGCTCTCGCTCGACGGGCCGCAGCGACGATCTCGCCCGCCGAGAGGGCCACGACCAGATTAGCTCCCGACGCCGCAAGACCGGATTGATTGCGGATGAGGAAGTCGCGCGGCGACGCGCCGCCCGCCCCCGGCACCAGGATCATGGTCGAGGCCTGCGCCAGCGCATTTGGCGCGGCAAAACAGGCGACGGTCAGACAGACGCAGGCAAGAAAACGTATCACGCAGGCTCTCCTGATCGAGCCCGCGACGCCGTCCCTCACGCGGCGACGGCGCCGCAGCACTTCTTGTATTTTTTGCCGGAACCGCACAGGCACGGATCGTTGCGACCCGGCAGCTTCGGCTTCACGATCGGCGCGCTCTTGCGGTTGGCGGCCTCGACGAACAGCCAACCGCCCGTCTCGGCGTCGCGACGAAAGCGCGAGCGTTCGCGATGATCCTGCTTCTTCCCGTCGGCGACGAAATGCGCGACGAACTCGACGAAACCTTCGTCATCTCCGGGAGCGCCGCCCTCCGTGTTGAGAATGTCGAGGCCGGTCCATTGCGAGGTCTTCGACCAATGCGTCACCGACTTGCGGTCGAAATCGTGGCGCGATTCCGGGGCCAGCGAGCTGAGAAGAAAATCAATGTCCGCCAGCGCATAGGCGGAATAGCGCGCCCGCATCAGCGTTTCAGGCGTTGGCGCCGGGGCGCCTTCGAGATAGGGGCCACAGCAGGCCGAAAACGGCAGATGCTTGTCGGAGGTGGCGCGGCAGGGGCAGATGGAATCGTTCATTCGCGGTGTCTAGCGCGATTTTCGCCGGGCGCCTACGGCGCCCCCTGCGGCCGGCAGGACGCCGGCCGCAGGCGCGCGTTCATTCGTAGATCGTCCGCGCCTTCGCGGCGACCGCAGGCGAGACGCCGCCCATCTTGCCGACCGTCTCCTGCGACTCTGCGCCCGGCGTCGGATCGATCGTGAGCTGCTCCTTCTTTGCCGCATCGAGCAGGGCCGGATCCTTGAACGTGTCCTCGAACGCCTTGCGCATGATGGCGAGACGATCGGCGGGAACGGCCTGCGACATCACGAAGGGGCGTCCGAGTTCGTCGCCGCCGCTCAGCACGGCGAGAACGTCCTTCTGCTCCTGGGTCGTCGCCTTCTCGTCGATGACCGGCACCGAGGCGGGAATTTCCGGCGGACGCTGCTTGAGGAAGCGCACGAACATGTGCGCCTTGCCGCTTTGGATCCACTCGATCGGAATGCTGCTCACCGAGCCGCAGTCGCCATCGAGCTCGCCGCGCTCGATCGCCAGGCGCTGCTCGGCGCTGCCCGGGAAGCCGAGCACCTGCTGAACCGGCGCGTTGAACAGGATGCGCAGGATCGCGCCATTGATGTAGTTGCCGGAGCCCTTTGCGGTCGAGCCGAGGATGAATTTCTGGGACTTCATCATCTCGTCCCAGTTTTTCGGCGCCTTGTCGCCGAAGCCGTAGCAGACCCGATAATCCGGCGTCGCCGTGAGCACCCAGGCGAGCTTGCGGAAATCCACCGGAACGGACTTCGGATCGACGATCGACTGGGTGACGAGGCCTGGATTGAAGATGACGATCTGCGTGCCGTCCTTGGGCAGGGTCGCATCGAGCGCGCGCACCGCTGTGAGACTGCCGGCCCCCGGCATGTTCTGCACGACGACGCTGGGCTTGCCCGGCACATGCGCCGGCAGGAAGCGCGAGACGAGGCGCGCGTAGGCGTCGTAGCCGCCCCCCGGGGTGAAGCCGACGACGATGCTGACGGTCTTGCCGGCGTAGAAATCCTGTGCGACCGCGGCCTGAGGAGCCGCCATCAGAGCGGCCGCCGCCAGCGCGACGAAGGTTATACGTTTGGTTTTCATGGGCGTCTCCCAGCTTGCGCGCGCATAGTGGGATTGAGCGCCGACAAGTCAACCGGAGCCGTGGCATTTAGCAAACGGCCCGCTTCAGCTCGGCCTTGCAATTGCGCGCTGGCGGCCCCATACCCCGGCGCAATTCCCGGCCTGGCCGGCGTCCAAGAGATCAATTCCCGATGGGTTTCAAGTGCGGCATCGTGGGCCTGCCGAATGTCGGCAAGTCCACCCTCTTCAATGCGCTGACGCAGACCGCCGCCGCGCAGGCGGCCAACTATCCCTTCTGCACGATCGAACCGAACGTCGGCGATGTGGCGGTGCCGGACGAGCGCCTGGAAACCCTCGCCAGGATCGCGGGTTCGAAGGAGATCATCCCGACCCGCCTTACCTTCGTCGACATCGCGGGCCTCGTACGCGGCGCCTCGAAAGGCGAGGGCCTCGGCAACCAGTTTCTCGCCAACATCCGCGAATGCGACGCGATCGCCCATGTGGTGCGCTGCTTCGAGGATTCCGACATCACCCATGTCGAAGGGCGGATCGATCCGATCGGCGACATCGAGACGATCGAGACCGAGCTGATGCTGGCCGATCTCGAGAGCCTCGAGAAACGCGTCATCGCCGTCGAGAAGAAGGCGAAGGGCGGCGACAAGGAGTCGAAGGAAACGCTCGACCTGATGAACCGCTGCCTGGCGCGCCTGCGCGACGGCCAGCCGGCCCGCGCCGCCGATGTGAAGCTCGAGGAGCGCCGGCTGTTCGCCTCGCTGGGACTGCTGTCTTCAAAACCCGTCCTCTATGTCTGCAATGTCGAGGAGAGCGCGGCCGACAAGGGCAACGCCTTTTCCGACCAGGTCGTCGAGCGGGCGAAGGAAGAGGGCGCAGTGGCGGTCGTCGTCTCGGCCAAGATCGAGAGCGAGATCGCGGTGCTGCCGCCCGAGGACCAGAAGGATTATCTCGAAGCCGTCGGCCTTGCCGAGCCCGGCCTTAACCGCGTCATCCGCGCCGGTTACGGGCTCCTGCATCTTGTCACCTATTTCACCGCCGGCCCCAAGGAAGCGCGCGCCTGGACCATCGAGCAGGGTGTGCGCGCCCCGCAGGCGGCAGGCGTCATCCACACCGATTTCGAAAAAGGCTTCATCCGCGCCGAGACGATCGGCTACGACGATTATGTCGCCTGCAACGGCGAGGCAGGCGCGCGCGAAGCAGGAAAATTCCGGCTCGAAGGCAAGGATTACGTCGTCGCCGATGGCGACGTGCTGCATTTCCGGTTCGCCACGTAGTGATATGGACGCGGGTTGACGCTGCTCCAGGGCGCGCGGATTCAAAGGTCGAGGACATGTCCCATCCTCAAGCCATTGAGCTCAAGCCTTTCGTGCCGGCGCGCGATTTTGCACAATCGCGGCGGTTCTACACGGACCTTGGCTTCGAAGAAGCCTGGCATGACGAGAGCCTGGCGTATTTCCGCACCGGCGAAGTGAGCTTCCTTCTGCAGAATTTTTACGTGAACGAGCTCGCCGACAATTTCATGCTGCATCTCCTCGTGAAGGACGTCGAGTCATGGCGCGCCCATGTGACGGCGAAGCGCATCGCTGAGACCTACGGTGTGAAGGTTTCGTCGATCATGGAGCAGCCGTGGCGGATGCGCGACTTCACGCTCACCGATCCGTCCGGCGTTCTGTGGCGCATCGGCCAGAACATTGATTAACTGCGCGGATCGCGCATCACGCGTCTTTTGAGGACCGAATGCCCGATTTGCTCCATTTCGAAGACTTCCACACCGGCCAGACCTTCGACTACGGCGCCTATCCCGTCACGCGCGACGAGATCATCGCCTTCGCGCGGGAATTCGATCCGCAGCCCCAGCATCTCGACGAGGAGGCCGCGAAGCAGACGCTGCTCGGCAAGCTGTGCGCCTCGGGCTGGCACACGGCCGGCATGCTGATGCGCATGAACGTCGACGGCATGCTCGGCCACAGCGCCGGCCTCGGCGCGCCGGGCATCGAGGAAGTGCGTTGGCTGAAGCCTGTGCTGCCGGGCGATACGCTCTCGACGCATGCGCTGGTCGGCAAGACGCGCGCTTCCGCCTCGCGCCCCGACATGGGCCTCGTCGAGTTCACCTTCACGGCGCGCAACCGCGCCGGCGACGACGTCATGACGCAAAACAACGTCGTCATGTTTTCACGACGCGGCGCGCCGCCGCCGCAACCCGCGGCCACCGCACATGCGCCACAGAAAGCCGCCATGCCGCGACAGTCTGACGCAGCGCCCACGCCCGACCTCGAGGCCGCCGGCGCGATCCTCGGCTATCTGGAAGACGTCACGATCGGCGTGACGCTGCCGGTCGGCTCCTACGCCTTCACGCGCGAGAACGTGCTCGCCTTCGCCCGCGCCTATGATCCGCAGCGGTTCCATCTCGACGACGAAGAAGCGGCGCGCTCGCCATTCGGCCGGCTCGCGGCCTCGGGTTGGCACACGGCGTCCGCCTACATGAAATGCATGATCGCGACGCGCGACGCCGCCATGGACGCGGCGCGCGCCAGGGGCGAGCCCTTGCCGCCAAGAGGCCCGTCGCCTGGCTTCCGTGATCTGCGCTGGCTGAAGCCGGTCTATCCCGGCGACGTGATCAGCTATACGACGACGCCGATCGAGAAACGCGCCACGTCGCGCGCCGGCTGGGGTCTCGTCACCACGCAGGCGGCCGGCGTCAACCAGGACGGCGTGCGCGTCTATGAGTACAAGGGAATCTCGTTCAGGCCGACGCGCGGCTGACAGGAACGACGGCTACTCGAACATTTCCTTGTAGATCGCCATCCACTTGGGAATCGATTCCTCGAGCTGCTCCGGCGTGAAATAAACGACGTGGAAGCGCTTTTCGTCGAGAACCATGTCGGGATCGCGCGGCGGCGTGGCGGGATCGATCGTCATGTAATCGGCGTCGCGGATGACAGCCTGCCCTTCCGGCGAGGTGACGAAATCGACGAACAGCTTGCCGGCGTTCGGATGCGGCGCCTCGCGCGTCACCGAATAGACGAGCGAATAGGCCATGGTGGCGTCGAGCGGCGACCATGAGCTTGGCGCGCCGGCGCCGGCCGAGATCACCGCGTGATTGCGGAAAATCTGGATCGCCACCGGATATTCTCCGGCGATCACCTGATCGAGCACCTGCCGCGCCGACTGGCCGATGTTGACGACCTTCTGCTTCGTCAGCTTGCGCAGGAAATCCATGCCCTTCTCGGTACCCATGGAGGTCAGCACGGTGCCGACGAATCCGGCCGAGCCGGACGGATTGGGCAGCGAGCTCCAGGCGAGCTTGCCGGTCCATTCGGGCTTCAGAAGATCGTCGAAGGATTTCGGCTGCGTCCCCGTCGGCACGAGCTTGTTGTTGTAGCCGAGCGTGATGACGCTGCTGCTCGCCGCCGTCCAGTATCCGTCCGGATCGACGAAATGCTTTGGCAGGCGCGACGCGTGGTCGGGCTGCCATTTCATGATGATGTTCTGCCGCTTGAGGGCCAGCGTGATGCTGTTCCCGTCGAACACGTCGGCCATCATCTTGCCGGTCTGCGCTTCTGTCGTCAGGCGCTGCGCCACGATATAGGAATCGGCGCGCACGGCGTTGACCTTGACGCCGTACTTCTTCTCGAACGCCTGCATCATCGGCCGCCCGAGCTGATCGATGAGCTGCGTCGTGTACCAGGTGAGCGAGCCTTCTTTTTTGGCCGCCTCGATGAGGGCGGCGTCGGCCGCCGAGGCGACATCGACGGCCAGCAAGAGGCCCGCGCCAAGCGCGAACGCCGCGCACAAACCCGAACGCTTCATGTGCCCCCTCCCCCGGCCGATCCTCCTGCGGGCGCCCGCAATGCGGCCATTGATTCTATTTTCCGTCGTCGATCAGAGATCGAGGCCGAACAACTGGATCGCGTTGTCGCGCGTCAGCCGCTGGCGCTTTTCTTCCGACAAACCTTTCAGGTGATGTTCGACCACGTTGCGCGAATGTGGGAACGTCATGTTGAAGTGTGGGTAGTCATTCGACCACATGCAGTTCTTTTCGCCCCACCATGGGAAGTTGCGCGTGCCGGCATAGTCCTCCAGGAAGGTGCCATAGACGTGCTCGGCGAAAATCTCGCTGGGCAGGCGATTGATCGCCAGACCCTGGTGACGGAAGCGCTCGAAATAATAGTCCCACTGCTGCAGCAGGAAGGGCAGCCAGCCGATCTCGCTTTCCGCCAGGAGCAGGCGCAGCTTCGGATGGCGGTCGAACACGCCGGAGAAGATGAAATCGAAGAGCGTGTTGGCGGAGTCGTTCGTCTTCGCGTTGGTCGCGTCGCGAATGCCTTCCATGCCCGGCTTGTGGCCGGTCTTGATGTAGGAATGGCCGGTCAGGATATGGCAGATCACCGGCTGCCCGGCCTCGGCGGCGGCCGCCCACAGCGGGTCATAATGGTTCGACGTGAATGGCAGCCGCGGATCGGGCACCTGCCAGAGCATCGCGCCCTTGAGGCCCATGTCTTGGCCGCGATGCATCTCCTTGATGGCCCCCTTGATGTCATAGACCGAGACGCACGGAACGCCATAAAGACGCTTTGAGTCCGTCTTGCAGAAGGCGGCTATCCAGTCGTTGTACAGCTTGAACGACTCCTCCTGCGTCTCGATGTCGTCGATGGCGAAAAGCGCCATTCCGTAGTTGGGAAAGAGCACTTCGGCCTGAACGCCGTCGGTGTCGAGGTCGCGCAAGCGCAGGTGCGGGTCGGAGGCGCCGGGCGGCACGTCGCGGAAAGGGGCCTTCGGCATATGTTCGCGCAGGCGCGCCGGCAATTCCTGCCAGAGCGCGTCCGGCTCCATCACATGGGCGTCTGTCGAGATCATCTTCGGCAGGGCCGCGGCCTCGGCGGACGTGAGCGCAGCGCCGATCACCGACCGGCTCTTGAACGTCTTCGCCTGCGTTTCCGACATTCCGGCGAATTTCGAAGGATCAACGGCGAATTTCGGCATGTCTCACTCCCGGCGATTCTGGTTGGCGGCTCGCCTCCCGTGATTATAGCCGCGTCTGCCCAAGAGGCGAGGCCCTCTTTCCAACGTGATTTGCCGTGACTGACCGGCTGTCCTAGGTTTCCGCGCACAACGGCATATGGCCGTAGGGAGACCGGACATGCATGTCATCCGCCGCAAGGGATGGGAGATCCCCGAGCGCGACGTCACCCCCGAAGCGCTGTTCTTCAATCGCCGCGCGCTGCTCGCCGGCGGCGCCGCGCTCGGCGCGGGAACGATTTTGCCGCCGGGCCTGGGCCGCGCCTTTGCGGCCGAAGACCCCTCGGCCTCGCTCTATCCTGCGAAACACAATGACGCCTACACGGCCGGCCGCGACACCACGCCGGAAAAGATCAGCTCCCAGTCGAACAACTTCTACGAGTTCGGCCTTTCGAAGAGCATCTGGCGCCAGGCCGAAGCTTTGAAGACGCGGCCGTGGACGATCAAGATCGACGGCATGGTCGAGAAGGCGCGCGACATCGGCATCGACGATCTGTTGAAGCAGGTGAGCCTCGAGGAGCGCGTCTATCGCCACCGCTGCGTCGAGGCCTGGTCGATGGTCGTGCCGTGGACCGGCTTCCCGCTGAAGGCGCTCGTCGACATCGCGAAGCCCACGTCGTCGGCGAAATACATTCGCATGGAAACCTTCCTCGATCCCAAGGTCGCGCCCGAACAGCGCGGCTTCTGGCCCTGGCCTTATGTGGAAGGGCTGACGATGGCGGAAGCGACCAACGATCTCGCCTTCATGGTGACGGGCGCCTACGGCAAGCCGCTCCTCAATTCCTTCGGCGCGCCGATCCGCCTGCACACGCCGTGGAAGTATGGGTTCAAGTCGGTGAAATCGATCGTCAAGATCAGCTTCACCGACCAGCGGCCGAAAACCTTCTGGGAGCAGTCGGGCCCGTCGGAATACGGCTTCTGGGCCAATGTGAATCCGGAAGTGCCGCATCCGCGCTGGAGCCAGGCGAGCGAGGAAATCCTCGGCACCGGCGACCGCAAGCCGACCGTGCTCTTCAACGGCTACGGCGAACATGTCGCCGATCTCTACAAGGGGCTGGAGAAGGAAAAGCTCTGGATGTGAGCGCAGAAGCCGGGCCTAACGCTGTTCCACCACGAAAAAAGAGCCGGGCTCTTAAAATCCCACTAGCATGACGACGCACGGTGTCGCAGGACTTGTAAGTTAAGCCTGCGGCACTTGCATTTCTGGCGCACTAGCCACCATATCGGCGCACCCCAACGCGCATGATTTGGTAGCTCAAAAGTGGCTAAGACCTCCCGCCTCACCGACGTTTTCATCCGCCAGATCGCGCCACCCGAGCGCGGTCAAAAGACCTACTGGGATGGTGGGGGATTTGGCTTGCGGATTTCCCAAGCTGGAACGCGAACCTTTGTCATCAAGATCGGCGGCAAGTGGATCACGGTCGGACGCTACCCCGACCTCTCATTGGCCGAGGCGCGCAAGAAACTGCAAACAGTAACGGTAATAGTAACCGTGAAAACAGTTACCGTTCCAACAGTTCCACCCCAGGCCCACGGGCAGGGTTTGACGCCGAGGCTTACGCCAACTCGTTGGACCCTGCCCATGCGGCCCTGGCACCACTAGAGATCGCGCCAGAGACGCTTTCCGAATGGAAGGCGGGATACGCCAGCTCCGGCGTCAATAAAGGTCGCCTCGCGCTTCCAGTGAGCCGTGACGGCCAGATTGTCGGCTATATCGGCAGGTCGTTGAAGGACGAGACGCCGCTGCTTCGATGGCACAATGGCTTCACGCCAGAGGAGTACATCTTCGGCGAAGAAAAGGTCGCGGAAGGGGAGCTAACTCTTGTCCGCGACCCGTTGCTCGTCTTGCAGGCCTACGAGGCCGGCGTTATGAACGTCGTCAGTCTTTTGACGGAGACGGCGAGTCCGATCCAGCTGGAGCACCTGGCGTCCCTGATGGACCGGAAGAAGTGTCCGAGCTTGGTTCTGTTTTAGGCTCTGACACCGGTGGCGGTTCGGCTTTAGGCTCATCGCTTTTCACTTCAGCCTCCGACAATTGTTCGGGGGCTTTTTCTTGCGCTTCCACCGCCAGCCGACCTAGATTTTGGTGCTCCTGTACGATGCGGCCGACGTGGTAGGCATTGAGCTTCAGTCGATCGTCCTCGGGATCACCGCCGGGCTTTACGTCTGGATTGTAGGCGAGCCGTGCGGCTGCCAATTTTGCGATAGCTTCCTGCCGTGTTTTATCACCGGCTTCTATGGCGCGTTCGACAGCTCGCGCGATCCGCTCTTCAGGCGTCGCGGCACCACCCACAAAGCCCAAGAATTTATCCAGAGCTGCGAGGATTCCGAGCCGGCGTTTTCTATCCAGCTCGTCTTCGATAAGGTCCGGCAGATTATTGGCGAGCTTGCTCAAAAACCCCGCCGCCGACCCATGGTATTTGGTCGGAGTTCTTACCTTCCGACCCTCGCGTACTGAATGCTGCTCGTAAATGTACGCCGAGCCATTGACGACCTTCACATAGAAATTTCCCACGACATCCTCCTTTGTGTGGAGGACATCCATTTGCAGCATGTTTTTACCCTACGCCAGTACCCGGCCAAGACGGCTCACCCGATACCGCAGAAGATATCCGCAACAAGCTGGAGCTGCTTACCGGCGACGAACGGCTTAAAATCGAGGCTATACGCGGTCTGCCTGAAGCAATCGACACGGTGCGCACGACTGCGGAAGCCGCAGCAGGACGCGTTCAAACGCCTGCTAAGGCATACCGTGTCCGGCAAGCAGACCTTTCATCACAATGCGACGGCGCGAAAAAGAGCTTCAATGTCGGCGGTACGCACTTCGGCATCATTGGCGTGTTTTCCACCGAATTCCCGAATATTTATCGCCCAATCATCGACTATACTGAAACAGCGACGGGCTTCACCCTCACTTCACAGGTATCAGCGCCCGCGTCGGGACAGACATTAACAGCACTATTCCTCAAGTAGCATGAAACGCATTCTTATTGCAGCGCTCACCATCTTCGCACTCTCTGCCCCGTTCGCGTTTGCCGCACCTGTCAGCAACATCTACCGCAGCATCGTCCCTGAAGCGGACAATACCTACTATATTGGCACCACGTCGCCATCGAACTTCCGCTACAACGGCAACTTCAACAACCTCACCGTTACAGGCACCTGTACAGGATGCGGGAGCAGTTCAGGGCAAGATGTCTGGCAGACCGTCGCCAACAACCAGTACATCACACCGACAACCACCCTTGGCGCAATCCTCAATGCCTCATCCACCATAGGCGACGGCACACAGGCAGGCGGGCTTACTATCAACGGCGGCGCAACGACGACGGGGAGGGCTTACTTTGCGGCTGGAACGGTTAGCGCACCGTCCATTTCCTTCATCGGTCGCCCCGGGCAAGGCTTTTGGGACAACGGCGGCCAAATAGAAGCCTCTATCGGTAGCGCAGACGTCCTCTCTATCCAGAGCAATGGCACCGTATGGGAGAAGAACAACGCGGGCGGTTTCTACGTCGGCGCAGCGGCTGACGTTTCACTCCTTCGCTATGCGTCCGGTGTCGGCAGCCTCACGCCATTTATGGCTCTCGGTTCGACGACAATTGGCGCAGGCGGGCAAACGACGGGCCTCACAATAAGCGGTGGCGCGACAACTACACTCAACGCCTACTTTGCGAGCAAAGTGGGTATTGGAGCCACGGCTCCGTTCACTCAACTTGATGTCCAAGGTACTTCCGGCATCACATCGTTTACAGGCACGTCAAACCTTGGCGTCATGGTCGAAGGCGCGAACAGCACCAACGACTACAGCGGCATCGACTTTGACACCCGTGCCACGCAAAAGCCGAAAGCCCGCATCGCGGCGATATTCGGCAACAGCGGCTCCCTGTTGCAGTTCGGCACCTCAAATAGCTATGGCGCGGGTATCACCAACACCGCCATGACTATCGACTACAATGGTCTCGTCGGCATTGGCTCTACTTCGCCTTTCGCACGCCTGTCTGTCCACGCAAACAACGGCGACACCAACACCGTACTCTTCGCTATCGGCAGCTCCACATCTGGCGCAACCACGACACTGTTTAGCGTCAACAACACCGGCAACACCACTATCGCGGGCCTTTCCAGCACATTGGGATCCTAAGCTTAGAATTCCACGTGGACAAGTTGTCGCG
>JADMIO011683251.1_pt1 | contig 86670 bp, 66 predicted proteins | sample 8958161 | NCBI WGS metagenome assembly JADMIO01 (sample SAMN16585339, study PRJNA669376) | soil metagenome | isolation source: Crop rotation soil | place: USA: Cullars Rotation, Alabama | collected 2011 | reverse complement strand
GAGCCAGTGTGATTACATTTGCGGCCTAACTGTGGCCAGTCCAGTTACGCTGGAGTCACTAGTATTTAGGTGACACTATAGAAGCGGCCGCGACAACTTGTCCACGTGGAATTCTAAGCTTAGGATCCCAATGTGCTGGAAAGGTACCGAGGCCGGTGTTCTGATCCTCCGGATCTCCAAGGGCCAACCGGTACCGAACTCCATAGGCGGCGTTGAACGCCGCGCCAAACTTCTGTAGCGTCTCGCGCTTGTCGTCGATCCCGGGTCGGATCACGTTCGAAACGGCGCCCACTTCCGGGACCTGTTTCACGACATCCGGATCCACGTTCTTGCTGCGTCGCAATGCAACGTCTACGCGAATGCGGATCCGCGAATCTGGATCTGCCGGTGCGTCCTTCATCGGGACTTCGAATAGGACGTCGTCGGGTGCTGCAGTCGGCGTGGCGGCGATCTTCGACACGAAGTCCTGCAGCTTCTTCAACGCTGCGGCAGGGATCGCCGTCTCGCCGCCTGAGAGACTCGTAGACACGAACACAGATACACCTGGGTCCTTGATTTGAGCCTCGATTCGCTGCCAGGAGTCCTTTTCATCGTCACTTATCGAAACAGGAGCGGGGTTGAGACGCTTGAGGGTGTCATTGAGCGTCTCACCATTCCGTCGTCCCCTGTCCGCGGCGAGAACGTCGGCAGGTGAAAGCCTCGGCCGATAGCCCAGCGTGACGAGAAGCGGACCGTCAACCTTCGCGCTCGGCGCCCACGAGATCGACACGCGAGGCCAATTGCCCATCGCTATTAACGGATCCTGATAAAGCACCGGGATCGCCTGTGTGCCTGACCATCCCGGCGCTTCATTCCCAAAACCATCCCGCCATCCGAACGTCACAGTGAGTTGCGTACCCACAAGGTCGTACGGCTTGGTCTTGTTCTTCACGAGCGTCGTCAAATCGATGACGTGGCGATAGCGCCAATCGTGTTCCTTAAGGTCGCCTTCCGGAACGACTATCGCTTCTTCGAAGACACTCGGATCTTTGGGTTTGCGTAGTTCCGTCAACTCGCGCGGACTCGCCGGCCGCCGAAACAGAGCCGATTCGCTCTGATCTCCCGCGATAGTGACGCTCAGTAATCGGTAGCTCAACTGCAAGTACGTCTTCACGTCGGTCTTGGTGCCGTCCGGATCAGGATTCGCCCGCAGCAGTTCGAGGGCCATGAGGCCGGGCTTGGCTAACGACGATTTCGCGATGCCGAGCGAATCCTTGACAATGGCGGCCCCACGCGGACTTGAGGTGAACTCCACATTGCCGCTGAATGCGAGCGAGTACCCGCGTTTCTGCGCCGCATCGAACGGCGAGATCGCGACGGCGTTCGCGTAGCGGAACGCTATCGGCACGGACTTCAACGTCACAAGCAACGTCAACGTCGCGCGATCGTTGTCGTCCCATGACAGCTGGTCCTGAGGGATTGGCAGTGCAAGCGTGAATCCGCCGTCGCGGACGATACTGGCGCGGCGGAGAAGGCCGATGAATCCATCAGGATGGTCGAGTCCGGCCGCAGGTATCGTCGTGTCGATGTCAACAGGTGGATCGGCATCTGGCGCCTTTGCCTGGGGATTACCTCGTCGAGCCAACGACGTCATGACGATGAGGATCGGATTCTGCGTGTCGTTGCGGATCGGCTCGAGCGGCCGCGGGACAGTTCCTATGCCGGGCTGATTAAGATACAGCGTCAGCTCACCGGCATCTTCAGCCTTTGGTCGCCGTAGGTAATCCTCGAGGACCCGCCGCGTCACATCGTCCGTCCCAAGCAGCTCGATGATCGCGGGACCGGCGGCGAGTTTCGACGGCCGCTTCCTGACCTGGAAATCTGCTCTGATCGCCCAAGCGGAGTTCACTCGCGTCGGTGCGCCCTCGCCAGCCGCAGACTCTTCTATGTCTGCTTCATTGACAGTCGCAAAAACGGCTTGAAGCGGAAGTTGTTGATCGATGAGCGGCCTGAGTTCTGCCGGAATTCGGAATATCCCGAGCTGCTGACCGACGACCGGGCTCGCCGTGCCGAGCGATGATGTCCGCCGCCTGGCAAGAACAGGCGACGCGACGCGAACGGGTAACGGCGGCCGATTCCGCGGATCGCGCACCGCCTTGTCGAGATCAGCCAACCTGGCAAAACCATTTACATCAATCTGATCGTTCAACGAAACCGGAGCAAACGGCCACGAGCCATCGGCGCGGCTGCTGAGCGCGATCGTCTTGGCACCAGGGAATGTCGACGGCACGGTGTCGAACAACTTGGCCATCTGTCCGATCCGCGTGTAGACGCTCGCGTCAACCGGATCGCCGATTGTGACTGCAGGACCTGGAACCCGCAAACCGTGCACCAAATGGCTCGACGCGGTTGTCGCCAGCAATGCGAACGAGTCGCGACCTTTCCTGAGGGCCGTCACGAGATCGTCAATCTCGGTCGGAGTGGTCGTTGCCACATCGGCGAGATCTTGCGCGACGATCTTGATCAGACTTCTGATGTATTCCTGCATCACCACCGTTGCGATCGGTACCGGGGCTGGCACGGCGGCAGGTGCTTCTTTGCTTTGTTCGCGCTCAGAACCAGCTTGGAGCGTTCGCTCGAGTTTCTCCAGATCGGCTGCCGTGTAGACGCTTCGGTCGAAGCGCACAGGCGGACCGGCGTCAATCGCCATTTGCAATTCGGCAAAGGCCGGGAGCAGGGTCAAGGCCCTTACGCGCTTTCCGAATTCGATCGACACGTTGAAGTTGACCTTCAGAAACTCGAGGATCGTTGCGTAAGTCAGGCCGGCAATCTCTTCAGAATGAGCGGTGCCGAGGCGTTCAGCCAACGACGTCAGTTCGTCTTTTGTGTACTTGAACGGTCCCGCCGCACCTCGGTCGGCCCGCGCCATCCACAGCACGAGCTCACGGGCGAGGCGATCGAAGTCCGTCTTGGTGGTTGCCGGCGTGTCACGGTTCTGCGACTGAATCGGCGAATGCTCTACACCAAACAGCGCCATCGCGATGGCCGCGTTGCCGGCGCCAATAAGGACATCCGGCACAAAGTGGATGGTCAGTGGTTGCTTACCAGTTGGGCTCAGAATGGTCGTGGCCCAATTTGCGGCCGTCAGCACCTTGTCAGATGATGCCGCGATCTTCTGTTTGCTATTGCCACCACCAAGTGTCGTCGTGTAACGGAACGTCTTTTCGAAGTGCAGCGTGATGGCGATTTCGATCGTGGCACCAAACACACTGAAGCGCGCGATCACCCAGCGGACGCTGACCCGCACCCCGACTTCAATCGTGACGGGAACCGGCCTCAATGAGCCGTCGACGATACGAACGACGACCTCGATTCCCACCCAGATGTCCAGGCGGAAATCGATCGAGGTCAAAATCAAGTCTAGATGGCATCCCAGCGACGCGATAATGCCGAGCCTGCCGCGGACAGCGATGTCCGGCTGAAAAATGTTGGTCTTCGGATACCCGATCGCGCCTTCGAGCATGGCGTAGATGGATATCGACGCGCTGGCCTTGAACGGCCCGAACGACAACGAGGCGCCGTAACCAACCTTGAAGCCGATGCCGGCTTGCAGGACGGTGACGTACTTGCCAGGAAACGGCAGAAGATCCGACCCGACTGTCGCGTACCGCGCAAAATAGAATCCACCAGCACCTGAAAACGGCGGCATCTCCATGTGGAAGCCGCGCTCGAAATCCATGGCGACCGGGAAACCCAGATCGATTCGGAATCCGCCGTCGGTCAGAATGCTCAGCCCTAGATGCGGAAGGCTGATTTCCATCGGGCCAGCCGTAAAGCTCGGGAACGGCAGCGGTGTTTCGATGTAGAACATTCCTACGCCGTCCGACACCCGACGGTATTGAAGGTCCAAAAGATCGATGCCCGCGTATTTGACATGGATGCCGTACAGGGTCGGATCGTCGAGGATGAGATCGAGCTCGCCAGTCGCGAACGCGTTGATGATGAAGCGAAGGCCAATCAGCCAGTTGTGTTCCTGAGAATAATGAAGCTGACCGGTTGCCGACAGGAATGTATCAACGGCCGTTGGCAGTGCATCGGTCGGTTCGCCGCTGAAATGCCATGGGTTGAACAGTGTCGCCAGCTCAGTGATAACGTCCTTCGTGCTCGTCGCAGATGGCGTGAAGCTCACCTTCTGGCCGAGGGCGATGAAGTCCGATGAATCGCCAGAGGGCCATTCACCGGTGGCCAGCCACGCTGCCTGCCCGTGCGTTGGGTCGGCGATGAGCATGCCGCCGACGCTCACACGGTTCCCATCGGGCGGGAATCTCCGACCCAGGACCTCAAGTTGAGCGCGTCGCAGAACAAGAACGATCTTCTTGTCGGGGCCCTGCGACATCTTGAAATAGAAGTCCTTAGCCAGAATCTTCAGCACGCCTTCGATTCCGAATCCGTGCTCACCGCCGGTAATCTCAGGAAGCCTGAGCGCCAGGACTGGAAGCGTGCCGGACCAGCCCAATGCGATGTCGATTTGGAGCCCTCGAAGCGATTCCAATGCACCGAACGATCCGAGGTCGAACCCGAATACCAAAGCAAAATGGGGGAAATCGACCTTCACGGGAAGATCGATTGGAAAAAAGCCGCGTGGGCCCCAGATGTCTTCCTTCGCTCCCGAGGCGGGATTGGTCAATCGGCACAGCAGGCCCTTCAATTTCAGCGGCAGCGAACTCAGGAAGCTGCTCGCGCGCGGCTTCGCTGTGGCATCCAATACCATGCCCTCAGCGACGAACTTAAAGTGCGGCGTTCCGCCTGAAGTCGCGCCGGGCGGCAGGGATGTTTCAACCTCGAGCGCTAATTTTTCGAAGCTCAGGCCATCGAACGAAAAGAGATCGCTGAGCGGTTTGACGCCGGGCAGCTCTCTGAATTTCAGTTCGCCACGCAGCGAGACCCTGGAGCGGACCGACGTTCCTGGCTGGCCATCAGACCGTTTTCCGATTGATTCGGTTACAAAGGTCAGCCGAGAAAACGTGACGTGCTCGATGATGCTCGACGGAATCCTGAAATCGAATGACGTGATGCTCGCAAACGTATACGTCGGCCCACCGTTGGGGCCGTGGGCTTCGTAGTGCCCTTCGAATACGACGATGTTCTTCTTGCCGTCGGTGGCCGGCTCAAAAAACCACTGGTTGGCTTTGACCGCGACCTTGCACTCGAAACGCGCCACGGTGTTGCCGGCAAAGAGGACCTTGAGCGCCTGCACGCGCGATCCGTAGAAACCGTTCGGTTCGACCTCGGGATCGAGGTCGGTCTCTTCGAAGATCAGGCCGCTGACCGCACCGGATTTCTGGCCAAACCCAGTGCCGCCCGGTTCGACTCGATTGATAGGAATCGCGAGGTACTTCGCGCGCAGTGAGGCTGGCATCTCCGCGATGAGTCCGGCGAGTTCCGGCGGCGGCGTTGCGATACTCGGCTTGAAGAACACGACGCCGGTCCAGTGCGGGTCGTACAGAATCTCGTGGAGTGGCACATAGTACGGACTCGACGGCTGGACAGTCTCGCCGGTCTTCGCCGGAGCAATGACCTCTTCGACCACGGCACGAGCCGCAGCGACATCGCTATTGAACGCTTTCTTGTAAGTAGCGGGGTCAGCCAGAATGTCGACTAGAAGACCCGAGTGGAACTTGAACACAACCACGCCGCCAACCCGATCGGTCGCGACATCAGAATCGAATTTCCATTGCTCCGCAGCCAACGATCCCTTCGGAACACTGTCCTGGCCCCACTGTCCAAGGGCGAGCAGCAGGTCCGGATGCAGGAACTCCTCACCCAGCGCTGAGTTCGGGCCCAGAGTGATCGAGAACGGGACGCTATCCTTCCTGATCGAACCGCCAGCAGTCGCGTCCTTCGACAAATGAATCGTCGTCGAGATTTGTGCGTGTGACCATCGTCCATCTTTCAGCGTCGCGACGAATCCCTGGGGCGTCGTAGCAGCTTGCGCCGCGGTCACCGGCGCCTTCAGGTCCAGGATTTTGTCCAGGCGTGTGAGCGCGAGTCGGTTCGACGCCAGCAGGCGCTGCTGTGGATCCTCGATCCTCGTGCCGGCGATCGGGACTATCGGCAACAGAAGATCGGACGGTAGATCGCGCACCCGATGTGGCAGGTACGGCAACAGCGATTGATCCGCCTTCGCAACGGGGTCTGCCTCGTTGGCTTTGTTCACCTCCGGTGGGGCGTAGAGCGGCGCGCGCTCGGACTGGGTGTGGTAGCGGACCGGCCTGGCCGATGAAAACTTCATCCATGCCGTGGACGTTAAGTCCTCGACGGCCGTCTTGGCATTAACCTCCAACTCGCCGGCCTTCGCGAATTCGCCATCGGCGACTGCCCACGGCGGCACCTCTACGAATGAGCCGCCAAGGGCGAAATCGATGGCATTGCGGCCGGCACGATCGAGTTCGATGAACTCGGTGCCGGCATTGCCGATAAGGATACGGATCAGACTCGGCGTCGCAGGATTCGAGCCGGTCGGTGGCGCTTCCACATCGAAGGAACCCAGCGGTGTGAAGTACCACGCGTTGCCGTCAACACGGTTGTTAACGAACGACGTAGGAGCCCGAACGCTGACGAGGCACGCCGCATCGCGCGGAACGAGCGAAACGTGCTCGCCGTTGTCGGTCTGCAGATGGCTGCGAATTGGTTTCCGTGACTCAAACACCAGCTTGACACGACCGACCGAAGCGCGCCCATTTGCGTCAACGCGGGTAGGCACCATCTCGCCGTCGAATCGGACCGGCGCGCCCTCATCAGGCGCGAGCAGCCGGTAAACCACCGAATCGAGTACGTGAACCTGACCGATCGGATCGAACGGTCCTTTAGCAAAATAGCGGCAGTGCGCCTGGAGTACGTCCAAGGCGTGATCGTCGGCGTCAAACGAGAATCTGATCGCTCCCGCTTCGCTCGGAGATAGGACGATCAAAAAATCAGGTGCGCCGGGGCGTGCGACCAAAGGAACCGATTGATTGTCGACTGAAAGTCTCGCCTTGCCAGCGACGGCGAGTTCCTCGCGATCACCAGACAGCGACACGTGCGCGTTCGGAACCAGCAACTCGACACTGACGTTTTCATCCTTGAGGTCGCTCCGCTCCACGCTGTTGACGTTGCTCTGCAAGGTCATCGCGGCTGAAATCGCAACGTCGCTAACTCCAAACCAGCCTAGCGATCGGCCATTCAAGCGCCCGAGAACTTGCCCCAGGTCTAGCCACTGCTGATCGGTGCGCTGGCGCGGTTGGACGAATCCGATTCGAAGATCCTTTCGATCAAGAACATCAGGAATCGTCAAACGCGCCGGCGCCGCCGCGTCAAATCTGAGCACGATCTGGATGAGATCGGATTGTCGGATCTGCGACTCCGGCACATAGAGCGATGGCGCGGCGTTGAGCGGAACGAACGCCGCCCATTCAAATTTGAATTGAGCTACCACGAGACCACGTCTCCATGCGCAAGACCAATCCGCAGCCACTCGGCAGCCTTGTCGAATTTGATTGCCACAGGTATCAGCGAGCCGCCAAATCGACGGGATACGCGCAAGCGTCGGCAGTACGCTCGATTGAGCTCAGACGGCCGAATCGACAGATCAGTAGCGCGGGCAAGTAAGTCACCCAGTGTTGTGCCAACGGCCACATACTCGGAGTGCCCGCGGACGGTGATCGCGATTTCCGGCACCACGTACGTGTGGCCAGGAAAGACGACACAACGAAGGACCGCCGTCCCGCATGGAGGGTCAGCAGCAACGCCCGTCGGATCGAGCGTGGCAGACAACAACCCAGCGCGGCTCGGGGCGCCGACAATGGTCATCTGTGTCTTTAAGTTGGCCGTCGTTGCAGCCGGAAGCGTCCCATACTTTTCTATTGATCCAGGCATTGCCAACCCTGGGACTCTTAGCAGCCAAAACGGATTTGGCGTTTTCTCCGCCTCCGCCCATTCGTTGATGTCAACACCAAGGCCGGCGAGGACCACCTGGTTAGGTGCTCTCACTCCCTCGGGCGCGCTCCTTTGCGCCCGTTCGAAAGGCTCGAAATACGTTCGGACCGTGACGCCGTCTTTCACATCGCTAACGACGCCGACCCAGACGGTCCCGACGCCCGTAAGGGCCGCGGCAGAATTAAGACCGCCCCCAGTGACTGCACCGCCCTCTCGCTCGACCCGAAGGCGCATACCGCTCACAAGAGGAATCAGTCGTGCTCCCGGTTCCGTTGGGCGCGGCAGAAGGCGGACGATCGCGTTGACGTCAGCGTCGGTCAGTTTGCACGGTGTCAGCTTCTGAATGGCTTCGCGCAAATCGCGCTCGGCAATAGCCGCGAACTCGATGCTTGTCCTGAAATCCGGAAGGTCGATCGTGACTTTTGCTTTCGATCCGATGCCGGAAGAAACGTCAATCGTCGCTCGTCCAGCATGCCCGCGATTGCAGGGGCTAGATTGCTTCGAAACCGACGTCGCGAATGAGACGGTCGAATCAGACGGGTGCAGCTTGACGCCAGGCGCAGTCACGATCTGGTCTCGAACGGCAAAGGAACGCGCGGCGCAGCCAGCCGTACAAATGACTAGTACTGAGCACCAGATGGCGTGGCGAATTCTCATAGGGAATCAATCCATGTTCAAGTTCAAAAGCGTCGCCCGACGCCAATCGTTATCAGCAACGGGTGCTGGCCGGTGGAATTCGGGACGGGCACTTGAAGCCACGTTACGCGAGCGTCCAGAAACAGCCCTGCACACGATGCGCAGCCCGGCCATCTCACGCCTGCTTCTGCGCCGATTCCCCATCTGCCTCCTGGTGTGATCGACAGGTTGACGGCTCCGGTAGTAATAGTGGTTGATTCGCGACTCAGGCCGGCGATAAGAGCACCGCCGTACACTTCGAGGGCCTGGCCGATTGGCACGGCAGACTCCGCCCCGACCGTGAACGCTGAGTGCCGCAGTTGTGGATTCGTGACCTTACCGGCTGCGTTCACCTGCATGGGCAGACCGATCGACATGAGGCCGACAGACATGTTCAAACCCGGCGCGAGTTCTCGGCGGACGTCGAAGGCCACGACTAATCCCCTGCCGAGTTCCGCCGCTGACAGCGCGTCCAGGGACACGGATGTGTTTCCGAACTCCACCCAGCCCAGCGCAGCGCGCGCTGACCATGCTTGCGCATTCGCTCTGGCTGGCAGCATTACGAGTACCGCGAGCGCAAGCAACCATCGCCTTGATCCCCGTATCAATGTCATGTCGGTGCCTGACTAATCGCTTTCAGGTTGAACCTCGCGACGGCGTTTGCCGCGATTAGATGTTGTTCGAAGAGCCATAGAAGCAAACGCCGTGGATCCGATCCTTGCAAGTGTGATCGAAGCGTGGAACTAGAAGACACGTAAGGGGCGTTCCCACACGTCCGTGCGGCCGCCGGCGCCTACCTTGATCTCTCCTTTCGCAGACTGACCATCGGGATTCACGAGAACCAGTTGGTTACCAGATGGCTGCAGCAGCGGAGTTTCGTAATGCACTTTGATTGAAAGCTGCTGAAACAGCTCAGAACCAGAACCGGGTTCCGGAACGGTGGCGTCAATCGGCTCGAAATGAACCGGCGCCCCAGAGCTCTTGGGGGCGATGACCTGGCCGTTGACCATAATCGACGGCTCCTTCGAAAGATTGCGGCCTTTGACAGTTAGCTGAATGAGCCTGTTGGCCTGATCATCTCTGCCGACTACTTCCTGAATGTCCGGCACAGGGCGGCGCAAGAACTTCCCGCCAAGATATCCGCCCGCGCTCAGGCCCATCAGATACAGCAAACCGTTCGGCACCACCGGCAGCGTTTCGATCGTCGCGGGTTCCGCCTTCGAAACAACCGTGATGAAGGCAACGATCGAAACAAAGGTCCACACGAGAAACTGAACCCGGTCAACCACGACGCTGCCGCCTGTGACGATCAGATCGGCAATTGACGGCTTGGTCCCGGCAGGTCCCTTTGTTGAACTGATGGCACCGATCGCGGCAGACAGGACGCCCGTGCCGGCGCTGATACCGACCAGACCAGGTAGTCCTCCGGGAACCTCGGGGAGATCGGGGTGCCCCTGAACGAGTGATCGTGCGAAAGCGAGGAACAAGTACCCGAGAACGGCGACCAGAGTCCATGCGTAGAACTGAAGCTTGCCGAGACTGTACGCGCCGTTTTCAAGGAGCAGGGCAGCCAGGACGCTCGGCCGATTCGTTCCGAGCGACCGCAGACCGCGTACGATTAAGACCACGAGAAGGAGAACGATGATCCCAACGGCAATGGCAGCAACAGCCTGCGGGGTCCACCGCGCTGCCCACGAAAGGACGATCGGCCTTGCGCCCGATAGCTGCGTGCCTACTCGAATCTGTATCTGACGCTTGCCGCGAACGTTGTCATCCAGTTTGGCAATCTTGACCCACAGCTGGCGTGGTTCGGACAGATCGCGACTGTCACGTTGATCTGCGCCAGTATCTGTCGATGCGTTGGCGTCACCAGCCACTTTCTCTGGCGGTTGTGGAGTCAGCTCAGCCTGCGTGGCGTGGCCATCGATGATGAGGACGTTCTCGGCTCCGATTGGACTGAATCCCTCACCATCGACCCAGAACGTGTATGCGTCGCCGTCCGGGTAGGCCCCAGCGGGAGTAATCCCCGTCAACGACACCGCTGACGACTGAATACGAAATGGACGAGTACCCGGCGGTGACATCGGCGGACCCTCGACACCCGTCAGCGAGACGCAGACGTGATAGCGGCCGAGCGGCGCTTTCGGGGGCACTGCGAAAGTGACTGCCACTGGCGCGACAGCAGCATCGACTTTCAGCACACGTGGGTCATCGACTCCACACGCAGTGCCGAGCGTTACCGGGATCAAATCGACCGTCGCTCGCGTCGCCGTTGCCGGAATGTTGGCCGCGTCGATACGCACCACCGTTGCTCGCTCGGCGCTTTCGGGAACGAGTTTGGTAAGCGATGGGGGCGGCGGCTGAGCGCCGGACGGCCTGCCGATCAAGAACAACAGGCTCAACGCCAGAAAGACGCACGCTCGCGAACTTGGAAACAACCAGCGATCACACGTGGAGTTGTCTCGCTGAGGCGAACTGATGTTCGAGAGACCCTCAATCGTAACGGTCGGCTTCGACAAGACGATTCCCTCGCCGCTTCGCGTGATTCAACTCAACACGTGCAGCGACATAACGATGACGCTAATGGAATCCCTAATGCCCTGTGAACTGGAAGCCCGATATACTCCCGACGCCGTCAAGCGCTGTCAAGACAAATCGTGAGAACACAATTAGCCAAGCCTGTGGCCGACAAACGGATTCACAAGCGTCTCTCCCGCCGCAGACTGCTGATAACTACAGAGTTGTCGCTATTTCGCTTTAGATACATGAATGTGGAGGGCGTTTTCGAAGAACACCCAGTCGAATCCGGCATTTACCGCAAGCCGACCGAGTCTTCCGAGCTTATTTCCATCAACAGGCGATGTGGTCAGGTCAGCGGCTCGTGCCTCATAGTGGACACTGTTTGTGCCGTGTTCCATATTTTCATCCCATGCCTCCGTTATCCGGAGTTTCGTGCCTGGCCACTCGCTCTTAACAAGGGACGCTAGCGTATTGACGTTGGCGGAGAGCTTCGCCGTCATCATTCGATCCGCGCCCGTTCCTTCCTCATCCTTGAAGTCGACGTCCGCGTTGGTGTTCTTCGTAAGCGCCTGAAATTCCGGCGTTCCCCGCTTAATGATCGTTGTCGCGGCGCCGACGACGTCTCGCTCCGACTTATTCGGAATCATGTCTCCAACCTGCAAATCGTCCGCTGCAAGTGGGACGGCCTTGCCCTCCGGTAATAGGCCCGGCCCCCCGACGGCCACTTCAAGGCTCCCGTCGGCATCAATACTCAAACGAACCTGATCGATCCCGCGTGGAAAAAGATGCCGAGCCCGTTCTGGCGATAGAGCAGCGAGCTCGCCTAAGACATCTCGAAGGGCTGCCGCCGGATCTAACGCGGCGGATTTGGCGATACGCCTTGGCCGCCGGCTCTTTGATTTATGGCCGTCTCGCTTTGCCACGTTCTTCTCCTTGAAAAATGTCGGGGATTGTGCCGCAATCCTTGATCAGAGCGAGCAACTCAGCAAGAGAGATGTTTTTAGCGCCAGGCAAGGAGTTTTTCTTGCTCTGCTGAAGCGGCGCGTCGAGCCACGTGACGCGACGCAAGGGAAGTGAATGGAGCGCACCGAACTCAGTGCAGTATCAGCGGCCCGACGTAGGTCTACTACTGCTGAGGACAGGACGGATGCCAATCTACGAATGGGCATTGGACGAGCGTCCATCTGCCATCACCCGGATTGCACAAGGACTACTCGATCGGATTTCGTAACGCCTCTGCTGGCGAAAAACAATTCAAGCAGGGAGACGTTACGTTTGAGCAGGTCGCAGTAAGTAAGCTGCGTTTCGACAATTACTAGCTTTTCCCGGTCTTCGCCTTAGCCTTCCGCCGATCGGCCCAGCACTTCTTCATCCGCGCCGACACTTCTTTTCTCACCGCCGCCGACATGGTTCGTCCGCTCCGCCTGCTGGACGGCCTGCCGAACTGCGCGGCGGCCGCGTGACAGTTTCAACTCCGGGAACATGCGCTCGATGGTAATCACTTCCGCGCGCAGCTGATTGAGCGCCTTCGCGGCTCCTCCTGCGCCAGCCGAATCCCTTCCGCACCGAGACCACCTCTGACACCTTTGGGCATAAGCCTCGTAAGACGACGCGTTCGGGGATCCGAGATGACTGTAACGGACTTAATGGACGTTTTTAATCGCGGTGGTAGAACTTCGTTGACTTCCCCAACTCTGCTGTAAACAATCCCGCACCTATGCGAGTTGCAGTTGCTATTTTTTTTCTGTCTGCCCTCTTATCGGCTGCGCGGGCGCAGGCGGGTCCTGATTTCGTGTTCGATCGCGATGGCCGCACGGTCAAGGCTGCGTCGCATGTATCGAACGTCGGCAGATTCTTCGACAAGTTCACTATCGCCATGCCCGCACCCGCGGACGTCACGATGAACTGCGTCGGGACAACTCCGACAACATTCAAACCGGGCGCGCTCGAACTGTACGTGCAACGGTTCGACGAGGTGCAGAGCCCGGACGTGCTGCCGACCACCGCTCAAGGGCGAATCGAGCACAAGAACGGTACGTTCACGGTCGATCCTGGAGGTTCGGGGTTCCTTGTCTACAACGTCCTTCAGCTCAAGGCCGCCGACCAATCGCAAATCAAGACCTGTCTGGATGCCGTGCAAGGAAGGCTGGAGAGACAAAAAGTTCTGAAGGGCGAGGTCGAAGCCCTGGAACGTTCAGTGACCCAGAAGGAACGCGCGGCCACGCTGGCGCGCGAAGCGCTCAAAAGCCGGCAACAGGACGCCGCCTCGTTTACGGGCATCGCCGGTGCCGCTGATCAGGTCGCGCGCGCCCTCGATGTAGTGCGGAAGGCTCGCGATGCAGCAGAAGCTGCCGATACTGACCTGGATCACGCTCGTGAGGATCTGCGTGTCAAGGTGAAGGAACGCGACGAGTTTCCGAACACCTCACGTAAAGAGCTTGGCGTTCCGCTCGATGGCGCCGCGTATCTGCTCGACTCACTGCGTGCTGGCGCGGTGCTCAAGATTGGCGGCATATTCGTCGGCGGCCATCGCGAGGCGATCTTCTACGACTTCGCCGCGCGCAAGGACAACAGCACGCTTCAGCTCAGCCCCATCGGCGACTATCCCGTGGTGACCCACGATGAGCGGGTGTTCGCGGTGATTGCCAACGTCAACAGGGCAATGCACTCGTATCCATTCCGACTCAACGCCACGGTCTCGGCTGGAACGCCGGTCAACGTGGAGCCCGTGCGCCCGTCGTTCGAAACCACCGATCTGGGAACGGACCCGCCGAAGGCCCCGGTATCCGACCAGGCCTATCGCGACATCTTTCTTTCCATCAGAGACAGCGTCCCCCCGAACGGAAACGTTGAGGTGACGATCACCACCGAACGGCCCACCGCCGCGGACCCAAAGAAGCTCGAGACGGTCACCCTCGTCGAGAAAGCGAAGTATCCGCAGTTCCGGGCCCGTTACCGTTACAACATTTCCACGGGGGTGTTCCGCAGCAAACTTCGCGATCAGCAATTCGTGAAGGTGCGGACAGTGAAGGACGACCCGGCAACGGAGAAGGTGAACGAAGCGCGATACCGGATCGACCCGCTCGAGGGAGATCCGCAGGTGAAGCCGGTGTTCTCGCTCTCCTATTACGTCTTCCCCGTGGATATCCAGTCCAGAGTTGGCTGGCGCGACGCGCTGGTCCCCGCTCCCACGCTGGCGTTCGGCTTCGTCCGGCCGCAGGACAACGTCTACCTGGGACTCACACACGAACTGTGGCGGAACGTGCAGGTGTTCTACGGCTACCACTGGGGTGTGAAGAGCGAAATGGTGACGCGGAATGAGATCAATGAAGAAGAGGATGCGTCGCCGCCGGCGACGCGTGAGCGGCGGCCTGGAAAAGAGTTCGCATGGGGACTCAGCTTCAACCTGACCGCGCTCGCCAAGGTGTTCAAGTGACGTCTGGACGCCGTCGCCGCCGCCAACTGACATACGCAATCGTAGTGCTCGCCGTGGGCGCGACGATGTTCGCGGCGGGGGCCCAGGACACGGTCGTGGTGTCACCAAAAGACCAGGAGCTGCTCGAATCGTTGATCAAGCTTCCGGCTGGTGAACTCGGTACGCTCCAGCGCGAGCAGTTCCAGCGGCAGTTGAACACGTTGAAGCAGGGCGGTGAGCTGGGGGCGTTCAGGCGTGAGGACACGCAGCGCGAGGTCGAGGGTCAGCTGAAACCTGTACCGATCCTCCAGGATCGACTGGTACCGCAGCTCTCCCAGAACGTGAACTTCGCGTTCTACACACGCCTCGAGGCGGCGCAGGAACAGACGCTCGTCGAGCGGGCCCGTTCCGTGGCGCGCGTCGAGACCGTGGTGTCCCCTACCGCTTCGGTTTCGCGCGGCACCGCATTCGTTGTCGGCGACGGGCTGATGGCCACCAACTGCCACGTGTGGAGCACGATTGCGGACGTTGATGCCCAGGGGAACTGGACCGTTCGCGCCGGCGCTCGCGTGCATTTCGCGGATAGGCCTGCGCACGACTTGCAGAAAGAGTTCGCGATTACGGGTCTCGCAGGGTTTTCGACAGTCGCGGGACTCGACGTCGCGGTCTTCCGTGTCGCGTCCGTGAGCGTCGAGGGAGGTCACCCATTACCGCCGGCGCTGCCGCTGCGGAGGACACCGCTTACCACCGGCCCGCTGGGACCAGGAGGCGCGCTTCCCTCTCGGGTGCCAATCGCCATTGTTGGCTATCCGAACGTCGCGTTGTCGCAGGAGATGAATTACTCGCTGCTTCGTGAGCGCGGGAGCTTTGCAAAGGTCTATTCGCCGGGTATGGTGCTCGAAACGGAGACGGTCACAAACGTGAGCCTCCTTTACCATGTCGCCAGCACGACGGGCGGAAGCTCAGGGTCGCCGATCTTTTCGACCGACGGGTTCGAGGTGGTTGGCGTGCATAGTTGCTGCACCGCTGCCGGCGAGTCGCGTCCTGAGACGTTCAGCTGTTCGCAGGCGTTGCGCTTACCGATCAACCGCAATGTCGCGATTTCGTCAAATACAGTCACTGACGATCGACAGCTGGCGCCGTTCTTTGTCCGGCCGCCAAACTAGCCTCGTCCCAAGCGGAGATCTTATAGAGACGCTCAACGATCGCGCCCATAGCGATTGTTCAATTTGGCGAGAAGCTTCGTTATCGAAAATCGATGGGGCTCACTGTCTCTCGGATCATCGAACTCGATCGGGAACTCCACCCGCCGGCGGCTGAAATTTTGCAACTCTGAGCGTTCGTCGTCTGTAAGGAACGGCGACACGTTGACAACACCGTCCATGCACGCCTGAACGAGAGTGGTCTGAAAGCTCAAAAGGAGCGCCTGAAACCGGAAGAACCAGAAGAACATCAACGACAGCAGAAACCCACTCGGGAGAGTAAGCGCCAGCCCCACTTCCAAATTGTCCATGACAATCGTGGTCGCGATTGAAATGATGACGACCAGAACAGCCCCAAACCAGCCGATGCGTTTCAGGCGCTTCACGGTGCGCTTGCCTATCCGCGCCGAGACGTATGCGCGTTTGTATCGGTCCAGGGCTGAAATCGAATATCCGAATGACATGGCATATCCTCCTGTAACGTCCATGCGATCAGGATTGACCGCGAAAGACGCCCTATTGTGGTTATAATTCCGGCGAGGTCAATGACATGGCTAACACCACGGCGGAGTTCTCTCAGGAGCTGACCGAAGCGAGCCGCCGCATCGCGTCTCGTCAGGGAGAGGCCATTAGCAAGTACGGTGAGCTATTAACCAAGCTCGGCTCGCGCGAATTAGACGCCGTGGACTTCACACGAGAGTCGATGCAGCTCGGCGTCGAGGCGGGCGCGCGTCTCGCGGAGGATGCGGTGAAGGTCAGCGTCGCCTACTGGCGCCTGGTCGCAGACATTCTCGGAACGGCGATCACGCCACCCGCGGCGCCGGCCAAGCCTCCCAAGCTCTAACATCACCTCGCGGAGCTTCTTGACAGGCAAGAGTGGACGCACGGCCGGGATCGTTGCGGTCGCGAACGATCCTGCCTCGTCCCCGCGCGACCTGTTGTCCCTCGCGTTGTCACAGAGCGACCTGTGGCAACGGCTGACAGAGGCTGTTGGCCGACATCAACTCGAGTCTCGCGCGGGCCTTCGCATCGCCATCCTCCCCGAAGTCGGCGCGTTCCGAATCGGATCGCCGACTGCAACCGATCCGCAGCTTGTCGCGTCACTGATCGATCTGCTGCACGACCAGGGATTTGTCTCGGTATCAGTCGTCGTCACTGACGATTCTTCTGTGACGTACGCGGAGAATCGTGACGCCTCTGTCCTCGCCGATCTCCTCGGCTACAGCTCATACACGAGCAGCGGACGACGGTATCCGATTGTCGACGGCACACAGCGAAGTGGTTCTCGCGAACAGCCGAAGCCCGGCCGGATTCTGTCCAGTGACGACATCGCTGACTCTTGGCGCGCGGCACACTTTCGAATCGTATTCGGCAAGAACCGCACGGATGATTGCCACGGCTACAGCTTGTGCCTCGACACCTTGTTCCGCATGCTCACGACGGCGGACAAGGACTACGCATACAGGCACGCCCTCGATGAGCGGGATGTCATCCGAGAGATCCTCGAGTCCGCGCGTCCCGATTTCGCGATCATCGATGCGGTCGAAAGCGCGCATGGCAACGGCGGTTCACGCGCACCGCAGCCGACTCCGACCAGCACCATCATCGCCTCGGACAGCGTCATCCTTGCGGATTACGTCGCCGCACTCAAGATGGGGCAGGATCCGGGCGTCTCACCGCTCTTTACGGCCGTTGCCGACGCCTTACCTGCCGATCCGGACATCATTGGAAACCTGACCCCGTATGAGGGCTGGAGAAATGTGCATCCGCTTCTTCTAGAAGCGACGCGCAGGCGCAGCCGGTGGACGGAGATTACGCGCATGGTGCAGCCATGGCTGCAGGAAACCGATCCCGATCTGTTTCCTTACAAAAGCATCATCGACGCGTCGATCAACGAACGCCTGACGCCGTGGCTGTCCAGGCCGGACGATGGCCAGTTGGGATTTCTCCTGCTGCTGGCGATGAATGCAACGGTCGATTCCGCTGCCTCGGCCCTGCATGCGTTTCAGGTGATGCACGACAAAGACCGCGTCAGGCGGATGACCGTACCTCTCGGCATCGATACTGACGCTGTGTCCAACGACATCTACGAATCCATTCCCGGGGAACTGCGAACACTCGAGCCGATTCTGGCCCCAATCGAGGCCGTTGACGGACTGCGCTGGCGCTATCTTCATCAGGCAATCGTGTTTGAGTCGGTCACCACGTTCCCGATCGCGTTTGACGAGTTCTGCTCACTTGTCGATATCGCCCGGACGATCCAGCTCCTCGCCGATTATCTTGGGGGCGGATGTGTCACAACCGAGTGCGATGCCAGCGGGAGGCCGACCAGACAGATCGAACGCAACATCTATCTGCCCCAGCCAAACTATCTCGCGCTGTACGGCGCCGACGTCATCGACGTCACCAAACTCGAGGTGATCGAGTACGAACGCGACTGCCGTCGCATGTTCTGGAAGACGATCAAGAGCGAGAACGCGTCGGCGATCGCCGATGACGGCGTCGTCACATTCACGCGCGCGGACGAGGGCACACACGTCAGCGTATACGGAAGACAACATTTTCGACTTCCGCGTCTGGTTGAAATGTTTCACCTCGAGCTCAACCCTCAGCTGAAGACGGCGCTCGTGACAGACGCCTACCGGAGTTTCTTCAATCGGACCTTCGCGAATTTCGAGGCCGTCGCCGAACATCGCGACATCCGCATCGGGCGAGCGTGGATGCCCGACGGCGTTCCGGAACCGAGGATGACTGCAGTCCTCGAGCAACTCCTCACCGACGTCGCGCCAAAGCTCGATGCCGTCATCCAGGCCATCCGTCCGCAACACGTCCGACGCCCGGCGGCGTTTGTCGACAACTCGGGCTTCTCGCACTTCGAGGCGACCATGGAGGAGCGCACCGTGGCAACGCCATCGCCCGCTGACGCGAGGGCGCTCGACCAGTTCTGGTCCGACGTTCTCGCTGCCGTCGGGAGCGATGTCAAAGGAATCACCGAGCGGATCGGGCAGGTTGCGTGAAAGCCCTGGTGACCGGTTCGACGGGCATTGTCGGCGCGCATATCGTTCGCGCCCTGCTCGCCGACGGCATCACTGTCCGCGCCCTGGTTCGGCCGACGAGCGATACAACGGCTCTGGCGGGACTGCCAGTCGAGCGCTGCACAGGCGACGTGCTTCGAGCCGACAGCCTGGTCGAGTGTGCCGCAGGATGCGACCTGGTCTTTCATGCCGCAGCTGCGTTCGATTACCTGCAGTCGCGCGACGATTTGCGTAACACAGCGGTAGTCGGAACGGAAAACGTGATTCGCGCGGCCCATCAGGCAAGAGTCGCACGGGTTGTCGTGACCTCATCGTCGGTTGTTCTGGGTTACTCGAATGAACCTGTGCCCGTCAGTGAGGACGTCGTTCCGCGCCCGAACGACACCAACGCTTACGTCGCGTCCAAGCTCGCGCAGGAGTCAGCCGCCATCGAGACCGCGAAGGCGCTCCGCGTTGAACTTCTGCTGGCCCTTCCAACCCTGACGATCGGCGCGTTCGATACGCGGTTAGGAACGAGCAACGCGATTCTGACAGGGTACCTGAATGATCCCTTTCGAGCGACTTTTCCGGGCGGGATCAACCTGATCGCCGCGACAGACGTTGCCATCGGGCATCTTCTGATCGCGCGCGCCGGCACGCCGTTTCGGCGGTACGTCCTCGGCTCGGAGAACCTGGAGTGGGAGGCCGCACATCGCCTGGTCTCAGAGTTGTGCGGTACAGACGGCCCGCATCTCAAAGCCAATCACACGATGTCCTATCTGGGCGCAGCGTTCGAGGAACTGAAAGCGACGGTGATGCGAACGCGGCCCACAACGAGCCGCGAGCAGGCGAAAATGGTTGGCCGCTATTACTGGTATGCAAGCAACGCAGCGAGCGCACTTGGCTTCTCGCCCATGAGAAGCCGGGAAGCGCTGCTCGAGGCCCTGGGCTGGCTGACGGCCAGCACGCATGTCAGCCGCGAGGCGAGAAGCCGCATCAGGTTGTCGCCTGATATCTTCGCTGCCAGACGCAGGACCGCCGAACGAGAGGCGCGTCTCCGGGAGATGTAATCGTGCCCGCCTTCAAGAGCATCGTTGTCGTGAAACAACCCGTGGACCTCGTGTGGCGCACGGTTCGGGATTACATGCCGGAAATTGCCTCGAAACTTGACGATGTCGAGAGGGTCACCGTGCGGGAACGGCGCCAGGTCGACGGGGGCACTATCGAAATATTGAACGACTGGCGGATACGACCCGTTGTTCCGATGTTGGCCGATTGGGTTGGCCAGGAGAATCTCGGCTGGCTCGACCGCGCGACATGGGACGAGACCACTCGAACATGCTCATGGAGCATTTCGCCGTTCTTCCTGACAGATGCGATCCGCTGCTCTGGCCGAGCGGTCTATGAGGCGGCGATGGACGGCGCCGGGACGAAAGTGCTGTTCGAAGGGACGTTCGATTTGGATGCGTCTCGAATCGGCGGGGTGCTCGGTTCCGTCACGCGGCCGGCGATCGCTGTGGCCGAGTCGGTCATCAAGAACCTGATTCCGAAGAACTTCCGAAAAACCGTCGACGTCGCCGCGGTCATCATCAAGGAAGGCTCGCTGCCCGCTGCTGGATAACCACGCTGTGATGAAAGCCGAGTCGCGGATCCGCCAACGGCTCCACGAACGGTACATATTCCTGCAACGGGGGCATCTGCACGCGAAGACGAATGGTATTGGACGGGTACTCGTAGACGGTGATGTGATTCAGTCCGCGGTTCGCCGTGAAGAGCCACTTCTGATCCGGCGAGAGCTGACACGCATACACTGAGTCCAACAGACTGAAGCGGCTCACCCGCATCGCATTCAGAAAATGCCGGGTGTTCGTAAAGAAGTTGCCCCGACCCAGCACGTCATACACCTGTGTCGCGATCTCTCTCGTTCGGCCCATCGAAGCTGCCAGGTCCGGGCGTTCATCGATAATGCGGAACTTGGCAAACGTCTCGAGGTCGAGACAGACAATCGTCTGGCTCCCGCCGTTACAAAAGATCAATTCGGTATTCGAGAGTGTCATATCCGAGTTGATATGCGCCGGCACTTCTCGTCCGGCAGCCCAGTGGCGAACCACCCGTCCCTCTGCCGCGTCGATTTCGAATGCGTACTCCTTCAGGAATGCCATCGCCCATTCCTGGTAATCGACGTGATCCCCGGGAAAGACACGGAATGACACGGCGTAAAACGTGTCCTTAATGGCATCGGGCAGCACATGCCAGCAGGTTGCGGGCAAGGTGACAACTCGAACAGCCCCAGTCTTCATATCAAGGATGCCAACCTGGCGCGCTTCACCATCGCGACCATACCGTGGGCTGTCCATCGAACCGTAGCAAAGATACCGGCCTGATTTTGTCAGTTTCAGGGCGTGAGGCAGCATGACCCGGTGTTTGGTGATTCGTTCGCCCTTACCGAGGTCCTGAACGTCGAACTTGTAGAAGTAGTCCCCAATCGAGCAAATGAACCTGCGCTCGTCAAGCCACACAAGGTGTGTGCTTCCCTGCAACGAGGTATCGAGTGATTCGAAGCTTAATGTGGAGATACGGTCAACTTCTTCAAGGGTATGAGCGTCGTAAAAGACCAGATGTTGTCCGACGTTTCCCAGGAATGACGTTGACCCAGTCGGGTTGATTGAAACAGAATGGCCCGCCGCGACACCATCGAAATACTTGATCTTGTAGGCGTACCGATCCCCTTCGGGGTCGTACAAAAACATGCAGACGCCGGCGAGACCTTCGAGTCCGTTGATGCCATTGCCGTCGAGCGCAATATGAAAGACGTAGGGGTAACTCGATACGGTCGACATGCCCCGGGTAACTCCTTTTCGTTCTCCAGCGGCTTAGGCACCCTGGCCACAGACGGCCTGGATGAGGCGTCTACCCGAGCCACCGGCCCATTTGCCGGCACACGCCGCTCGCTTGACCGATTGCAGGCATACGAACTGTCGTTCGTCTCGCAACAGGCGGCCCTCGTACGGCACCCTCCACTCCGAATCTGTGCGTCGGTGATTAACCGCCTTGCCAACGGGTGGATCTATGTTCCGGTTGCCCTCGCGATTCTAATTGCTCACCCAGGGTCCCGATGGCAAACACTCTTTCGTGCGCTGATGTCCGTTTTTGTTTGCCACCTGGTCTATCAGCTCGTGAAGCGAGCGGCCAAGCGACACCGGCCGTGCGAAATAGGCGTGGCGCAACTGGGTCGAACGCTCGATCGCTACTCGTTTCCCAGCGGTCATTGCATGACGCTCTGCGCAGCGCTTTCGCCGTTCTGGATCAATGTCGACGGCGGCGTAACGATGCTGGTGGCGACGATCATTCCGTTGGCGTGGGCGCGAGTGCTCAGTGGCCATCACTACCCCTCCGACACGGTTGCGGGTGCGGCAATCGGGTGTGCGCTCTCACTGGCGGTCTGGTGGAGCCTGGCATAGGAGGAGTCGCCAGCGTCGCGGCGCGAGCCGTTATTGTCCGCCAGCCTCGGATTGACCGCGTTTCAACATCGCTGACGAGGAAAGGCACAGCCCAACCTCTCCGCTGAACCGCAGATCGAAGGCCCAGTCAAAATCGATCTTGCTCACCGCCGCACTGCTACCTTCGGGCACGACTTTGGCGTTGCGGTCCAGAAAGACAGCGTCAGACCCGGAGAAACGCTGCGTCTTATCAAATCTGGCCAGCTGAAACTCGGCACATTCCCCAGCGCAGGTGGTTTGTTCGTCCCGGCGCTGCGCCTGTTCAATGGCCTTGACGAGCTCTCGGGATACGGCCCGCATGTCGAGAAATCCGCATATGCCTGACGCCTGTATGTCCGAGCATCGGAGGTTTGTCGCAGTGACGTTGGACGGAACCGTAGACAACTGGTGATAGGCGGAGGGATCGCACTCGGAAGCGGGCTTCATGCCCAGCGTCGATATCTCCAACTTTGGAGTTCCCTGAGCGTCGGTTTCTTGTCCACTCATAGCGACTCTGAATTCAAATGTAGTGAGAGTGGCGCGGATATTACTACGGATGACCTTGCAGCCAGACCGCCAGTTTCGGATTGCTCCTTCTATGACCTCCCCCGGATCCGAGTGTCGTTTCTGTCCTTTCGTGTTCGTTACTGTCCTATCGCATGTGCGAACGATCGCACCTCAATGATCAGCGTGCAAGCCGCTGATCGCGCCAGAAACACGACCTGTCAGCGTGTCGCCGTCAAAACCGGGAGAAGGTCACATCCAGTGTCCACACTCCGACTGCCCATGACCCACGGGTGGCGACCAGCACAGCGAGGAGCGCAGGCTTTTTCACCAGATATTCCGCTTTGACCAGAGGCTCTCTGTGTAAACCCGTCAACTTCGGCAGCGTCTGGGGGGCGCGGTGACCGAGTATCCTGCGCTAATCGTCGGCACAAAGTTCACGAGAGCTTCGAACGTCGAGCCGCCGCCAGCAGCGCTGTCGAACATCGCGGCCGGGCCGAATGACACGGCGAGATTGACCAGCGGCTCCACTTTCGTCACCCGCACGGGCGTTCCGTGAGGATCCTTCGGCGACGAGGCTGTTGGGGCAGGGTCCGTTGCCAACCGACACTGGAATGACCCCAGCGAAGCTGATTCGTATTTCACTGAACGGCATCAGCATTCTCTCGTTTATCTGTGCTTTTCCGCTTGCCCAATCTCAATCTGTGGCCGTATCGTCTGACGCACCTAAGTTCATACACAAGGGTTTTCTCGCCCGCTACGGAGTTATGCATGAAGACAGAGTTTGCGACGTTTTCGCTGGACGAGTTTGTTCGTCAAGCCGCCACGACTTCTCGACCGCTGGAGGTTATTGCTCGAGTTGAGGAGGACAGCGGTTACTTCGTGATACGTCTCGATCGCGAGCCATCCGACATCGCCTATCGGCTGCCGAAGTCGAGTGTGCAGATTACTGGCCTGGCTGAAGGGATCGGCGAGCCGTCTTCCGGACCATGGATGCGCCTGTTGATCGAACGCGACGCGCCCTGCGTCAAGCTGACGGCCGCCCAGGCCGCAGCCTTTTTCTCCGATGTCGTCGGCTTCGCTTCGGTCCCTGCGACGCTCCAGGCGAGTATCGCGTTAGTGGCGAACGGCGAAGGCCATATCACGTTCGGCGGTGCCACGTGGCCGTGCCTTGGAAACCCCACCACCCAGTACACGAGAGATCTCACCGTCAAGGGCGAGATCGATGTGGACAAATTCCGTCGCAAGTACAGCAACGAGTTCCAGGTCTGGATGGACTTTGCCATTCTCATCATGGGTCAGAAGGGCATCTATATTCATGAAGGACCTCCGACGCTGGCTGAGAACGGAAATCGTCCATCCGCCGGATGCATCCACGTCGGGCCGCCGCACGCCCAGGAGTTCTATGACTTCGTCTCCGGACGCACGCGGATTCTCATTAGCTACCCCTGGTAACGTCGATGGCGCGGCTGGACATCTCGAAATCGGTCGGCGATCTGCAGCCAGACGGCACTCCCAGTCCGAATATGTTCGACGATGTCCTGACCATTCAGTTCCTGCTGAATCGACGACTAGGACCGGGTGGAGCTACGCTTCCTCTGGACGGCAAATGCACGGCAGCGGTAATCGCTGCTATTCGCAACTTCGAGGGCACCGTCGGTCCGGTTGACGGCCGAATCGACCCCGGCGACAACGGTATGCTCCAGCTCAACGCTGTGGCACTCTCTGAGTTCGAGGGGATAAACGATTCTCTGGAGCGCCGATCAATCATGCTCCGGCCGAACAAGGCATGGAACTTTACACGCGGTGATTACAAGACTCTCACCGATATCGCTGGGTTGCAGTTGACGTTCAATCCGCTCAGCATCTGGCTACCAGCTGCGATCAAGAGGCGTCTACTTGTGATCTTCAACAAGCTCTTGAACCCAGCACTTACGCCATCAGCGACATGGGGCGTCAACGGATGTGATTGGTACCATTGCCATTTGAGCGTCTGGTCGGGCAGGCAGGGGCTCCCGATCAGCGCGGCATCACAGGCCTGGGTAGCGTCAGCCGTCCAGATCAGTCAGTCGATCGACGCGGTGCGCGCACCCTTCCTTGTGTCGTTCGGGATTCCGGCCCACAACATCCCGGCGTACGGCCTTGCCTATGCGGCGCGGATAGCGATGCCCGATGTTGCAGCAATGCTGAATACCTACGCCGCTTTACCTGAAAGCTTCATCGTTCACCACACCTACGAGATCGACGCATGGCGGCCGAACATGCAATTCGACGACGATCGACGGCATTGGATGGTCGACGTAAACGGGCGGGTGTCAACCTCACCATACAAATCGCCGACGGACCTTAATAATTCGCAGAACAGGGACGAGTTCGTCTGCGAAGGAACGATCCAGATCAACTTCCTGATAGACAAGATGGGTGTGATTCATCCTGTCCTCGGAGACCACCGAGATCTGTCTCTGTTCACCGGTCTAAGGTCGGACGACTTGTGTCCGTGAGACGCGACGCGCTAACTCTTAGCAGTCTTCGCCTTCGCCTTCCTTCGCTCTGCCCAGTACTTCTTCATCCGCGCCGACACTTCTTTTCTCGCCGCAGCCGACATGGTTCGTCCGCGCTTCTCCGCCTGCTGGACGGCCTGCCGAACTGCGCGGCGGCCGCGTGACAGTTTCAACTCGGGGAACGTGCGCTCGATGGCAATCACTTCCGCACGCAGCTGATTGAGCGCCTTGGCGGCTCCCTCCTGCGCCAGCTGCCGAATCCGTTCCGCACTGAGACCACCTTTGACACCTTTGGGCATGAGTCCATCCTCGTAACCTTCCGCCTGCCCTCGACTGCGCTCAGGCCAGGAAAGGCGGAAGCCACAGAGTTGGTGGGATCCGCCCACGGGGCGGAAGCCACAGAGTTAGTGAGGTCCGCCCTCGAGACGGAAGCCTCAGAAGTAATTGCCGCCGCGAATAATCAACGGCTAGAGAGACTCTATAGGTACTCTATATGACTCTTTTACACAAAGGAGTCGCAGGCGCCCTTGAAAAGGGCGCCCTACACGCGTCAAGTTACCGACGGCCCGCCCGCCAGACACGCAGGCGCCCTTAAAAAGGGTGCCCTACGTGAGTGAGTTATTGCGCAGGGATCGAAGGCCGGTGCGGAGTTCTTCGCTGAACAGCTGCGGCTGTTCCCAGGCCGCGAAATGGCCGCCCTTCGGGAGCCGGTTGTAGTGAATCAGCTTGGGATACGCACGCTCGGTCCAGCTGCGCGGCGCGGGATAGAGCTCGTCGGGGAACACGCTCACGGCGACGGGGATCTTGACGCCCTTCGCGTTCACGAAACTCTTCCCCCAGTACTCCCAGTAGATGCGCGCGCCGGAGATTGCGGTGTTCGTCAGCCACGTATGCGTGATGTTGTCGAGGACGTCGTCTCGCGTGAGGCCTTCGGACTTCCCCTGAAAGACGCGCGCGATCAGCTCGTAGCTGCGCGCGTCGTGATCGAGAAAATACGCGGCAAGGCCGATCGGCGAGTCGGCGATGCCATACAGCGTCTGCGGCCGCAGGCCCATCTGATACGCGTAGCCGAGCCCCTTCTGATACACGAACTGCAGACGCTCGTACGCGACTTTCTCGTCGGCCGAGAGCGTCGATGGCGCCGGCATCCCGGAAAAGATCGCCTGGTCAACATCGTTGGGAAAGACGCCCGGCATGTTGGTGTGAATGCCAAGCAGCTCCGGCGGCGCCTGCAGTCCCATCATGTCCACGACCACCGCGCCCCAGTCGCCGCCCTGCGCGACGAATCGCTTGTAACCGAGACGCTTCATCAACGTGATCCAGGCGCGGGCGATGCGATCGGGTCCCCAGCCGGGACCGGTCGGCTTGCCTGAATAGCCGTAGCCGGGCATCGACGGAATCACGACGTGAAACGCATCCTCCGCACTCGCGCCGTGCGCGGTGGGATTGACGAGCGGATCGATGATCTTCAACTGCTCGACGACGGAGCCGGGCCAGCCGTGCGAGACGATGATCGGCAGCGCGTTTTCGTGCTTCGACTTGACATGAATGAAATGAATGTCGAGGCCGTCGATCTCGGTGATGAACTGCGGCAGCGCATTGAGCTGGGCTTCGCATCTGCGCCAGTCGTAGTCGGTGGCCCAGTAGCGCGCGAGGGCCTGCATGGTGACGAGCTGCACACCCTGGGTCTGGTCCGGAACGGTCTCGCGCTCGGGCCACCGCGTGTCCTCGATGCGCACTCGCAATTCGATCAGTTCCGACTCGGGAATGTCGATCTGAAACGGACGAAGGGCTGTCTTGTCAGTGGTCTGCTCGCTGCGTGGATCGGTCGCCGTCGCTGGTGTCATGCGGTGAATCCTCCAGGTGGGCATGACAGCAAAGACCGGAGGGTCCGAGCTATGTGAAACCGGAAGGTTCGAGGGGTCCAAGCGTGCGAAGAGCGCTATCGGTCCAAGGGGTCCGATTGCGCAAAGAAACATTTAGGTGCGAAGGGTCAAGGGTCGTGGTGCGAGGGGTGCGACAAGGTGCGATGCGCCGGCGCTACAATTGGCGCATGCCGACGAGGGCGACCGCTTCGCAAGCGTTCCAGATGACGCTCGACCTCTTCGAAACTGGGCTTCAGGTGATGCGACAGAGTCTCCGCCGTCGTCACCCGGACGCCGATCAACGGGAAATCGACCAGCGGCTGCGGGTATGGCTTCGCGAGCGTCCGGGCGCTGAGCATGGCGACTGCGTCGGGCGGCCGCTGGATGTTCGTGCCAGACTCGGGTGACGTCGCTCGACTCTGCCCTGCAGCGGATCACTGCCGATCTCAGACGATCCGAGTTTGACTTCGCCCTGGTTGGCGGGCTCGCTGTGTCAGCTCGCACGGCCGCGATTTACTCGCGATGCCGATTTCGCGGTCGCGGTGGCCGATGACGCCGAAGCTGAAGCCTTGATTCGTCAGCTGCGTGGGCGCGGGCGACGAGGTCGAAGCCCTGGTTGAACAGGACTCTGTTGCCCGGCTGGCGACCGTGAGACTTGGATTCGCCGGAGGGGAGCAGGGCCCAGTTCTCGATCTGCTGTTCGCCTCATCAGGAATCGAATCGGAACTCGTGAAAGATGCCGATCCCATCGCGCGACCTATTGCGACAATTCGAGACGTCGCCGAAGGGATGGTCGTCATATTGGAGCTGTAGTTCGCGAGCGCCGCCATGTCCCTGCTTAAATAGCCAATCGTAGAGCTCGAGTTCGGGAACACGCTTTGCTCGCTCAATCTGTATGGCAGTCACCAGACAGATCGCCCAGTATGCGCGCGGCCGCGTGATTCGTCGTCTCGTCCGATCGATGCCATGGATTGGCGCGGTCGTCGCCGTCGCGGCCGTGGGGACCGCAGTGCGGCGCAAAGGATTGTTCGGTGGCGTGGTTGATACGACCCTTGATGCGGTCCCGGGCGTCGGGGCGGTGAAGAACGTGATTGAGGCGGTACGCGGGCGCGACTTCATCAGGGACAAAGTCGACCGGCCCGCGTGAGATTCTTCTCAGGGTCGCAGGTCGGCCTTGACCGCCACGTCCGACGCGCGGTCCGACAGGATGCCAAGCGACGTGTCGCGCATCACCAGATAGTACGACCCGGCGTTGAGCCTCGCCGTGCGCTTCAGCGTCTTTGTCTTCGTGGCGTTGAAGGCCGTGTAGGCCTGAACGTTATCCCACTCGCCGTGCTGCATCGTTTCCAGTTGATCGGCAGGGGCCACAAAGACGTCCAGCGGGTTGCCATTCACGATCTTGAGGCTGAGTTCCAGGTCGCCGGCATAGGGCAACGACAGCGGAACCGCTTTCCACGAATTCGCCGGGACGTTCTGAATCTGATCGGTGACAGTGACCGGCTCGAGCGTCCGTGGGTGCGTTTCGCGGGAGATCTCGCGCGCGGACCCCACGCGGCTGACGACGCTGATCACGACGAACGCCGCAACCACTGCGGCGGCGCCAAGCGCGACACGCATCGGTGTGACGCGCGACCTTCTGGGCTGGTCCGCCTGCAGGTTTCGACTGCAGTGTTTGCAGACGATCGCCGCTGCCTGAATCTCTTCCGCACAGAATGGACAGGTCTTCAGCTCTGACATCATGTTCCTCGCCATTCAGTTATCGACTGGAGCCGGTGAGGTGGCCAGAGCTCTGACGGCGTCAATTCGTGCAATTCGCGCTAACGGCGAGTAGGGCGCGGGAAAGCGCGGGACCGCATGTTTCTTCCGCCTGAAGGCGGAAGCCACAGAGCTCCAGGGACAAGGCGGAAGCCACAGAACTTGTGGGCGGTTTCTTCCGCCTGAAGGCGGAAGCCACAGAACTCCAGGGACGAGGCGGAAGCCACAAAGCTCCATGGACAAGGCGGAAGCCACAGAAGGCTGACGCGCCCGCGCGGGTCCGTTTCCCGCGCGGGCGTCATCGCTCTCGAACGGTTAGAAATTCATCTGCAGCGAGAACTGGACGAACCGGGGGCTGACGAGCGTGGTCGGCGTGCCCCAGGGATTCTCCTCACCAGCCGCGAGATTCTCGGGGAGGATGTAGTCGTTGTTGTAGCCGGTGATCGCGTCGGAGTTGAACACGTTGAAGATGTCCACGCCGATGGTGACGCGCCGGCTCTTGAACCGGACGTTCTTGGCAAGCTTGAGGTCGAACAGCGTGATGCGCTCGCCGAACAGCTCGTTGGACATCAGCACGTTGATGTCCTGTGTCGCCGAGTTCCGATCGACGCCGAAGCAGCCGCGGCCCTCCACCGCCACGGTGCCGGTGCACAGATCGTTCAACCGCGACACGCTGCCGGGCTCCCACGTCACCTGGCTCTTGTGGACGTCCTGCACGTTGGCCGAGCGCGCAACGCCGCGGAATCCCTGGAAGACTCCGCTCGCCAGCACATCGACCCACGGAATGACGTAGGCGATCGTCCCGTTGATCCGCGTATTCCATGGACTGACGCTGTCGCAGCCCCCGCGATAGTCGCCGTCCCTGCCGCGGGTGTCCGGCCCATCGAGCGCGGCGTAGCAGGTGTTCAGGTTGCTGTATCCGGAGCTCGTCCCGCCATTCAGTCTGAGACCGCCCGGTCCGCGCCACACGAAGTTCGTATCGATACCGTTCCAGGTGCTGCTCCGCTCCTCCATGAACGTCTGCACCTGCGGGCCGGTCGCCGACTGCGCGTTGGCGCCGGTGTTGAGCCCCGTCACCCGGTAACCGCCGCCGCCAGGCAGGCGCGGATCCTTGGGCGCCACGTACGAGTAGAAGTGGTAGTCGGGATGCGTGTAATCCAGGAACGTCTGGTTGCACGTCCGGACGTCGGTCTTGCCGTTGAAGCGATCGCAGCCCTGGCCGAGCCGATCGGTCACCATCACGTTGGAGGTTCTCCGTCGGTTCCAGGTCACTTCGCCCGAGAGCCGCGGCAGGATTTCATGCTGGATGCCGATGCCCGACTGCCAGCGGTAATCGCGTCGTCCCCACCCGTTCACGAGCGACTCGCCGTACGCGTTGCAGTACGAAAGCACTTCAGGCAGCACGCCGAAATCGAGACCGCACTGGGTGAGCGCCAGTCCGGGGAGATTCCCTTCCGCGTCGAGCGTGAATGGACTTCTGCCGAACCGCAGCGTGTCGGACGCCGCCGTAAAACCGTTGCACTCGGCGCCACCGGATACGGTGTTCGCATTCGGGACCTTGGCCGCCTGGCGGCCCCGCGCCGCGTTCAACATCCCCATGATGTCGCAATCGACGATGCGGTTGCCGTTGAGGTCGTCCCAGTTCACCGTGACCGTATTCGCGGTCCGACGAGCGGGGTTGGCAGAGGCGTAGATGCCGCTGAGCGCCGCCTGGCCGAGGTACTTCCCGTAGTTGAACTTGAGGGCGGTCTTGCCGTTGCCGAACAGGTCGTAGGCGGCGCCGAAGCGCGGCGACAGGTCGTTGAAGGAAACGCCGTCGTGCTCGCCGGTGCAGAAGGCCAGGGCCGCGGTCACGAACACGTCCTCATCGACACACGTTGAATCGTAGCGGCTCGTCGCGTGGTCGTAGCGGAGCGCACCGCTCAGCGTGAACCGCTTGAAGGTCCACTGGTCCTGCGCGAAGAAGGCGTGGGTGTCGAGCTGCTCGGCCACCCGTCCGTCACCCGTATTGATCACGACGCTGGCCGGGCGCGCGCGGCGGAAATAGTTCCGCTGCTCCTCGAGCGTGCTGAACTGCGCCCCCACGAACTGGTTGCCAAGCATGGTGTTGCCGCAAGCCGTGAGCGCCGGGTTGACGAAGGGGTTGCAGACGTTGACACTCGGCTGCGTGTAGTTGTACGTCATCCGCGGGTCGTTGGCTGCGTTGTACAGCGCCTGCTTGATGAGGGCGCCGTCGTAGCCGACTTTGATGTTGTGTGTCCCGGTGACATAAGACGCTGACCCACTCATGCGGTAGTTGTCGGAGTCGATCAGCTGCGCGCGCGATCCGGTTCCGATCAGCTCCGTGTTGAGCGATCCCGACGCCAGCGGGAAGAACGCGCCGCCGGCGGTGGCGTTCACGCGCGTCGCCACGGCGTCCATGCCCGCGGTGGTCGAGACTTCAGAGATCCTGGGAATCTCCTTCGGGTTTCTCCACTCGAGGTGCCTGTCGGTGTGATTGTCCTGCGTGGTAATCGAGGCTCGCCCTTCCAGCAGGATCTTGTTGGTGAGCGGATTCGTCCACGAGTACTGCTGCAGCCGGTTCGGCTTCACCCGCACCGACCACCACGCCTCGGGCGCCACGAAGGTCGCCACCATGCCGTGACACGGGTCCTGGCAGAAGCTCTGGTCGTCGATGAAGAAGTTGAACCGGTTCTTCTGCGTCGCCTGATAGGTGATGCGGGCGTTCCAGTTCTGCCACCGGTTCGTGTAGGTCAGCACGCCCGCGGCGCGATCGGGCTGATAGTTGTAGCCCCACTTGCCGTAGTTGAGATTGGGGTAGAACTCGCCGCCGCCGGGGACCTGCTCTTTGCCCTGGTCCCGCACCACCGAGTAGAACCACAACTGGTCGCGGCGGATCGGCCCGCCGTAGGCGCCCGAGACGTCGTAGTTGTATTTCACGAGATTGCTGACAGTGATGGTCGGGTAGGCGCCGCCGTTCTTCGCGAACCACGAGTTGGTCGTGTAGGTCGTATTGAAGTTTCCGGCGTAGCGGTTGCCGCCGGTGCGCGGAATGATGTTGATCGTGGCGCCGCCTGTTTCCGACTCGCCGAGCGCACCCGAGAGCTGAATCGAGATCTCCTGCGCGTTCGCGATATCGGCCATGTAGCCGCCGAGCATGCCGACGATCGGGCCGCCGGCCACGCTTTGCGTCAGGCTCGCGTTGGAATTGAGGACCATGCCGTCGACCTTGACCTGTCCCTGAGAGGTCAGAAGAGAGCCGCCCAGCTCTTCTCCCTGGTCGAAGGCCTGAACGGCCGGCCCGCAGAATGTCCCCACGCCGCCGTTGCAGATGCCATACGCGGTGCCGGGACGATACGAGGAACCGATTCCCGGCGTCAGGGCCAACAGGCTGACGATGTTGCGCGATGTCGGCAGTTCCTGCAGCTGATCGCCCGTGAACGTCACGGCCTGCCGCGCGTTCTGCACGTCGACGACCGGTGAGTCGGCTTTCACCGCCACCGTCTCCTGGAGGTTGCCGACGCCCAGCGCCGGACTGACGTTGGCCGTGAAGCCGGTCGTCAGCACGACGTTGTCGCGCTGCTGTTTCTGGAACCCGCTCAAGGTGAACACGACGGTGTAGGTCCCGATCGGTAGGTTCGTGATCCGGTACTGCCCGAGATCATCGGACACCGTGTTGCGGACACCAATCAACGCAGGGCCCGAGGCCTCGACCGTGACGCCGGGCAGCACCGCGCCCTGAATGTCGCGGATCGTGCCGGCGATTGTTCCTTCCTGCGCTAGTGCTGTTGTTGGGATGAGCAGTGCCAGACACACACCGAGCAGAGCACATCGCACTCTTGTCGACTGCAACATGGAACCCTCCCTCGCCATCTGCCACTCACTGACAACCAGTGCGCAGGCGGGCGCCACCGTATACGCCTTCGGCGTACGGCTTGTCAATCGAGTTGAGGGGGACTAGCTCTGCAAATGTGCGGTAGAGGCGGACCCTGTGGGTCGGCCTTTCTTCAGAGCAGCGTCTTCGCTGTCCAGTCCGACGCTTCGAGAATCGTCAGGTAGTCCTCGTTCGAGATTCGCGACGTGCCGCCGTACTCGCAGGCAATGACGAACATGTTCTTGTGCTCGTCCCAGTTCCGCTGGAGGACACGGCACGGAACGGTCAGCGCGCCCGCGGTCATGGTGAAGGAGTCGCCAACCTTAGGCAGGGGATCCAACTCGGCCTGCTTCGTAAACCGCACATCGCGCACGCCATAGGGGAACGCGGGGGATTTGATCTGCGGCCGGGCCGGGAGCTTCAGGCTGACTTCGACGACTTGAGACACATAAACATTGTACCCGCCACCATCAGTCAACGGTTTCTGGTATGGTCCCGCATCATGCCTGAGCCCCACGAACTGACGCTCGAGATCGAGGCAGTGGCGGATACCGCCATCGTGCGCTGTCGCGGGTCGCTGAACCTGACGTCCGCGAGCCGGCTCCGGCACGAGGTCAAACGTCTGCTGCCGACGATGCGCGTGGTCACCGTTGATTTCACGGATCTGAAGATGATCGACAGCTTCGGCCTCGGGACGATGGCGTCGCTGTATGTGTCGGCACGGAATGCCGGCCGCGAGCTGTATGTCGTCAACATGGGTCCGCGCGTGCGCGAGATGTTCAGCGTCACACGCCTACTGTCGCTGTTCGAGGCTGGCGGCACTGTGCGAATGCCATAGTTAGCCACGAAGACACGAAGAGATCCCCTTCGTGCCTTCGTGGCTTCAGTTTTCCGCTGGCGGCGACACGCGATCGATGACCAGCACCTCCACTGCTCCCATCTCCGATTGCATCCTCAGCCCGAGCTGCTCCACTAGCGCCGTCGGCAACGGCGCGATGTCGCTGTCCACGGTCGCCGACAAACCGCCCGGAGGAGGAGCGCCGACGAGCGCGCTGCGATCGGCGGTGAACTGCAGCTCGAGGTCGTAGCGCCCGGTGAGCCCGGTGCGATCGACGAGCGGGCGATCGACGTATTCGCCAAGCGAGCGAACGAAATCTGCAATCAACTGACCGCCACCTCGCAGGCTCGCGCTGCCCGCCGCCTGGCTGACGAGCAGACCGCAGGCGACCTTGCCGTCGGCCGCCATCCGCGCCGGCGTATCAGGCGCCGAGCAGTCGACGGCAGCGGGCCGTAAGTGCTCGCCGAAAACGCCCGGCTTCGCGACGCTCAGCGTATAGATCCGCATCTCACGCATTTCGGTGTGTGTGGCGAGGCCGAAGCGATCGGCAAGCAGCGCGCGCACCATCTGCCTCGTCCGCTCACCGGTCCACCCGTCAGCAGAAGCCGTGGCCGCAATGTCGAATCGGTCGACGCCAATCCAGTCCGGCCCGCCGACGATCCGTGGCTCGGCCATCCGATAGGACCAGCGAATCAGAAACCGAAGCGGCGTGTTCGTCGCCTGAAAACGCCCGGGCGGCGTCTCGACGCTTACGCGGGTGCCGCCGGTCGGGTTTCTTTTCACTGATGCCACGTCGAACGTTGGCGCTTGAGCCAGCACGCCCACGGCGAGCACGACAACGGCGACCACGGTCGCTTTCATGGCTGGTCGATTCTGAGCGGCTCAGTTGACGGGGTCAATCGATTCTTCGAGGCGCAGGGTTTGCGTACTTCCGCCTAAAGGCGGAAGCCACAGACTCGATGGACAAGGCGGAAGCCACAGACTCGATGGACAAGGCGGAAGCCACAGGCTCGATGGACAAGGCGGAAGCCACGGATTTGATGGACGAGGCGGAAGCCACAGCCCGCGATGGACGCGGCGGAAGCCACAGATTCTCAAGGATGGTCATGTCCAAGCTCGTAACCCTGCACAGATCGGAATGGCGCCGTTCTTCGATCGCCTCTCGCACGTGCTCAACGGCAAGTGGGCAGACGTCGAAGTGGCGTCACTGGATGTTGGCGATCAGCTCATCGCGGAGTGGGCACCGATCTACGGCATCACCTACGACTCGACAGACGACTCGCTCGACGTGGCGTTCGATCGATTCGATCATCTGATTCGCCATCCAACGGACATCGTTGTCGAGGACGGACCGGACGGGATCCACAGCGTGGCCGTCGTCGATCGCGAAGGGGCGCGGCAGGTGGTTCGATTGAAACAGCCGTTACCGGTGCCGCCGGCAACGGGCATACGCGCCTGACTGTTACGCGGGAGCCGCCGCCTGCTCACGCCCCTCGGCATGGGCGCGGTAGAACGTCGCGAACTGTTCGGCCGGGATCGGCCTGCTGAAATAGAACCCCTGCATCTCGTGACACGCGTGACGCTGCAGGAACGTCTGCTGCTCGATCGTCTCGACGCCTTCGGCGACGATGGTGACGCCCAGCGTCTTACCGAGCGCGAGAATGGCCTCGGTGATCGCCATGTCGTCCTTGTCGGTGGGAATGCCGCGGATGAAGGACCGGTCGATCTTCAACGAGTCGATCGGAAAGCGCTTGAGCTGCGAGAGCGACGAGTAGCCGGTCCCGAAGTCGTCCACCGACAGGCGCACGCCGAGGCTGCGAATCGCCGTCAGTTTGGCAACGGCGGATTCGATGTCGTGCAGCATCACGCTCTCGGTAATCTCCAGTTCCAGGAGTGTCGGCGGCATGCCCGTCTCCTCGAGCGTCCGGCGAATCGAGTCCACGAGGTGCGGATCGAGGAACTGCCGCGGCGACAGGTTCACCGCCATGCTCAAGGGCGGCAGTCCGTCCTTCAGCCAGGCCACCGCCTGCGCACACGCGCGTCTCAGCGCCCACAAGCCGAGCGGAACGATCAGGCCGCTTTCTTCGGCGATCGGAATGAACTGCACCGGCGACACTTCACCGAACTCAGGATGAGACCAGCGCATGAGCGCTTCCACGCCTCGAATCCTGCCGCTGTGAATATCCACCTTTGCCTGGTAGTGCAGCGACAGCTCGTTGCGGCTGACGGCCTCACGCAACCCGGTCTCGAACTGCAGGCGCTTCTCGGACACGGCGCCGATGATCGCCGAGTAGAACTGATATCCGTTCTTGCCTTCCTGCTTGGCGCGGTACATCGCCATGTCGGCATGCTTCATCAGCGTGTTCGCGTCCTCCGCATCGTCGGGATACATCGCGATGCCGATGCTGGCGGTGACGCGGCACTGCTGCCCGGCGATCCGAACCGGCTTCAACGTCAGGAGCAGGAGATTGCGGGCGATGATCGCGGCGGCCTGTCGATCGGGCACCTCGTGCGCCAGCAGCACGAACTCGTCGCCGCCGAACCGCGCGAGAATGTCGCTGTCGCGCACGCTCGTCTTGAAGCGCACCGCCATTTCCCGCAGCAGTTGATCGCCGCCTTCGTGGCCCAGCGAATCATTGATGATCTTGAAGCGGTCGAGATCGACGAACAGGACGGCGAAGCGGCGGCGGTAGCGGCGGCTCGTGGTGATGGCGTTGCTGAGCAGCTCGTTGAACAGGACGCGATTGCCGAGCCCGGTCATCTCGTCGTGCGTCGCCAGGTAGTGCACGCGCGACTGCGCCGCGCGGCGCTCGGTGACGTCCTCGACGATCGAGACGTCGTGAAGGCGCCGGCCGTCCACACCCCGCCGGGCCGCGACGGTGATGTGCACCCAGATCGGGGTGCCATCCTTACGCAGATAGCGTTTCTCCACCTGGAACGAATCGATCTCGCCGGCGGTCATCCGCACCCGGTTTTTTTCGGTGGCGAGACGATCGTCCGGGTGAGAGACGGCCTGGACGCTCAGCTGCAGGAGCTCGTCGCGGGTGTAGCCGAGCATCTCGCACAACCGCCGGTTGACGTGGACGAAACGGCCGTTGGTATCGACGTGGCTGATGCCGATGGCGGCCAGTTCGACGAGGTTGGAGTAGAGCTGTTCGCTCTCGCGCAGACGCTCACACTCGAGACGCAGCGTCTGTAGTTCGCTCTGCGACGATGGACCGTCAGGCTGGCTTCCCACGTTTTTGGTGGACGCCCCAGCTATCGGCCGACGGCAGAGGCCGCGTTACATCTATTAGGGAAAAACCCCAGGAATGTCCAAAGAGTCAGTTCGAGGACTTCCGCCTAAAGGCGGAAGCCACAGCGTTGGTAATGAAGGCGGAAGATCCCTAATCTGGGGTCGGTTGTTCCGCGCGCTCGATGACGATGACCGGCACCGGCCCGCGCTGCGGATCGAGCTTCAGACCGAGCTGCTCCTGAATGGCGGTTTCGAGCGTCGCGCCATTCGCGTCCGGCGGCGGCGCGGGGAATGCCGGTCCAGGCGGACCATCGCCGGGCGGCTTCCCTATCCTCATACCCTGTGGCGTCCACTGCAGATCGACGTCGTAGTTGCCGGTCAGCCCGGTGCGATCGACGACGAACCGGTTGGTCATGTTCGTCAGGACCATCGTCAGCTGCGAGAGCGGTCCGCCGCCAATGCGAATCGACCATGGCGAGACGACCAGTCCGCACGTCGGTCGATCTCCAGTCACGATTGGTCCGGCCGCGCCCGCCCGCTGGCGATCCGCGAACATCGTCGCGCAGTCTGTCGACGAGGAACGCAGCTTCTCGCCAGGCCGCCGGTCGGCTCGCGCCATCACTAACGCGAAGATCGGCAGCTCCCGCGTTTCACGGCGTGTCACGAGCTTGAACCGATCCGCAAGGAGTGACTGCAGCATGCGTTCCAGCGGCCCGATCGCGCCGCTCGGATCGTACGGCGGCAGATCGCGCGCCGCTTTGGCGTTCACATCGAACCGATCGGTGTTGAGCCAGGAGGGTCCGCCAATGATCTGCGACTCGTGCACCCTGTACGCCTGGCTGATGAGACTGGTCAGCGACTGCTGCTGGGCGACGAAATGGCCGCCGGGCTCCGTGTTCGCGGTGATCAGCGTCACCGGCCCCTTGTACGGCTTGATTGACGCGACTTCGAAGCGTTCGGTGGGCGCAGTCGTCTGTGCCTGTGGAAGCGCCGCCGCCACAACGGCTGCGATCACGACGTATGCGAAACGTTGGGGGTTTGTTGACACGGGTCGCTCCAGGTCCGTCTCAAGGCGGACACTACTTGACGGTGAACGTCACTGAATCCGTGCGGATTGTCCGGTCCATGAGCCTGCTCTCGACTCGCAGCGTGTAGGTGTCCGGCGGCAACTGCTCGGTGCACGCAATCCCGTCAGGCTCAAAGAGCTGCAGACCAGTGAAGTGCGACAGCATGTTCTTCACAGGCACGTTCCTGGAACGGTTCGGGTCGTCGAATGGATCCAGGAATTGACCTTGTATGTAGTCGATCGCGCCGGTCTGCTCGTCGAGGACGATGTGGCCGTCGCGGTCGGAGCGCATTCCCCACTTCATCGCCACCGCTCGTTCATCGATGGGAAACGAGATGTAGACAAAGTGGCCGGCGTAGGTTTGCGCGAACGGCTTCCGGCCGGATGCGCTGGTCACGCCGTTGAATCGTGCGATGGGCGCGGGCGACACGATGCGATATTTCCCGCCACGCCACGTGCAGCCGAAATACGACCCGACGTCGAAACGGACAGTGACGTTCCTGCCCAGGTCGTCGAGAGAGCGATAGTCCCATTCCTCGGCGCGCCGGGAGACGCCGTACTCGTCCACGTTGCTGCTCCCGAACACACGCACCGCATCCGGCTGTCCGAACATCACATACCAGCGGCCGCGATCCGTCTGATAGCCGAACGTGGCGGCCGACTCGGGGTCGGCGTAGTTCTCGCTTGCATATTTGATGCGCCGTTCAAACTCGCGTCGAACCTCGTTCTCCGCTGTCCCGTCCGTGCGATCGCGCCGCTGCCAGAAGTCGGCGATAAAGGCGTCTCGTTCCGCAACGGTCAGGAGCCTTCGATACTGCTCCATCTCCTGCGCGCTCATCAGCGGCGCTGTCTCGAGATGCCATTCATCGTCGTCGAACCAGAACTCGGGGAGTTTCTGGCCCGATCCTGATTGCGGCATCGCGACACCGGCGCGAGCCTTCGCTGGCACCAGGGTCGCCGCGGTCACGGCAGCGGACAAGCCGGCGCACACCACGAGCGCCCAGACGAGCCGTCGGCGGGTGACCGGGGATTCGGGAACAGCCTTCAGGATTCGACCGATTCGCTGCGAGAGAAACGCGCCCGGCATCGCCGCGCCGACGATGTCGACACGCGCGCCGGCGCCGGTGACGGCGCGAGCCATCGAGAGGAGATATTCGCAATACTCCGCCGGGATGTGGCCGCGTGAGAGCACGGCGGCATCGCATGCATCTTCCGCAAGCGCGGCAAGGCGCCGCTCGAGCCACCACGCCATCGGGTGGAACCAGAACACCGCTCGATTGAGCAGCGCAAGCCACTGGATCAACGGGTCACGGCGACGCGCATGTTCCTGCTCGTGCAGCAGCACCGCATCGAGTTGCGTCGAAGACCACGTTTCCCAGTCGTCCGGGAGGATGACGACCGGATGAATCCATCCCACTGTCACGGGCGCCGAACAGCTCCGGCTGGTCCAATGGCCCTGGCGAATCTGTGCGGTTCGAATGAGTCGCTGTGCTCTCAGTGTGCCGACGAGAAGACGGCCAAGCAGAATGAGCGCCCCCAGCGCGTAGATGCCAGGCGCAACGGCACTCCAGGGAACGCCTGACGGGTGGGACGTGTTATTGGCCGGCGGCGCGGTGTTGATCGGTGTGACTGGCAGGGATTCAGGAGTCCGGGCGGTGACGAACGCGCGTGCAACGGGTGCCGCCACGGTGCTGATGTTCGCGCGCGACGGAAGCACGGGCAGCGACGCTTTCGGACCCCACAACGTCCAGAGCGGCAGCGCGAGCATCGCGACGAGGGTAAGCGTCCAGGCGGCGTGCCGGCCGGACGCGCTCTTGACGCGCATCAGCGACAGCACGGCTCCAGTGGCGAGTGCGAGCAGGACCGCGCGGAAGGCGGACTCAATCAAAATGCGCTCCATCACTGCCCTCCCTTTCGCCGGCTGCGAACGACCTCTTCAAGCCGCTTCAGTTCGTTCTTGGTCAGCACCTTGGCGTCGACCATCCCGCTGACCAGCTCCTCGACGGAGCCGTGGCACAGGCGGTCGATGATCTGGCGCACGGCGCGCGCCGCCAGACTGCGGGACGCTTCAACTGCGTGGTAGATGTAGGCGCGGCCGTCGGCCTCGTGGCGCAGATAGCCTTTCTGCTCCAGGCGCCGCAGCAAGGTGCGAACGGTGGTTTCCTTGACGTCTCGCGTGCGGGCGACGACTTCGTGAACCGCCTCGACCGAACACGGGCCTGAGGCCCAGACAACTTTCATCACGTCGTGTTCAAGGTCGGTGAGAGGCGTACGGACACGCGCGCGCGAACTGCCACGAGTTGTCATGGTACAACTTGTACCGGTACTTCGTGTGCGGAGTCAAGCACGTTCTTGAGAACCGCTCTGTGGCTTCCGCTTCAGGCGGAAGGTCGTTTCATGAAGCCGTTCCACATCGCATCCGTATACTGCAGGTAGCCATGACCACACTCCGCTCCCTCCCGTACGCCAGCCTCGCAATCGTGCTCGTGTGCGCCGTAGCCCTTGGGGCTCAGTCCAAAAGCTTTGACGTGGCGTCGATCAAACCGAGCGATCCCAATCCGACCGGGCCGCTGGGGACAACACCTTATGTACTCCCGGCGCTCGGCCGGCTCACGACGCAGAACACCACGCTGCGAATCCTCGTGATGGCGGCATACCAGAAGCAGCCATTTCAGATCGTCGGCGGGCCGCCCTGGTTCAACTCGAACAAGTTCGACATCAACGCGAAAGCGGAAGACGGCTCGCTCACCACCGACCAGATGCTCGAGCTGCTCAAGACGCTGCTCGCCGATCGCTTCAAGCTCAAGCTGCACACCGAAACGCGCGACGTGCCCATCTACGCACTCGTCCTCGCGCACAGCGACGGCAGGTTCGGCTCGAAGATGAAGGCCTCGACGGATGCGTGCCCGGATTACAAAGTCCAGCAGCAGCAACAGCTCGAGGCCATCGCGAAGGGCGGCATCGGTGCACTCGCCGCTTCGGCACGACCTGGCGAAACGGCACCGTGCTCGTTTGGCGGCGCGCAGATACCGGGCGGGTCCGGAGCGATCGCGTTGAAGGCTCGCGGGCAGGGGATCGAGATTCTGACGCTGCTCCTCACGCAGTTGAGCGGACGTCCGGTCGTCGACAAGACGGGGCTGAAGGGCCTGTTCGACTACGAGCTGACGATCGACCTGCAGACGCTGGTGCGGATCTATAGCGAGCTCGGCATCAACGTACCAGGTCTCCCGGCGAATCTTCCTGAAGGACCGTCGCTGATGACGTCGCTGCAGGAGGATCTCGGGCTGAAGCTCGACGCGCAGCGCGGCCCTGGCGAGGTGCTCGTGATCGACAGTGCGGAGCTGCCGATGCCGGATTAGTCCTTGGTTGGTCCGCCTAAAGGCGGACACTACGACAGCACTATATCGACGTGGGCGACGGCTTTGAGGCCTTGCCCGTGTCGAGGCCTCGGCGCGTTCGACGATGCACTCGAAGTTGACGGCACGCGCACCCGCGCTCGAATTCGTCCGGGATCACGGGGGTCAATTCTCAGAGGCCTCGTGAACCGACTCGACGACCAGAACGTCGATCGGTGCGCGGCCCGGAGCCAGCGAGAGCCCGAGCTGCTCACGCAAGGCGGTGATGCCCGCCGCGCCGAAGAGGTCGGGAGCCTGCCCGGTCGGCGGACGTGGCGGAGGTCCACCGCCCGGCGACACGCTCTCCGGGTCCGCCGGCCACTCCATCGTGAAGCTGAAGTCGCCCTCGAGTCCGGTGCGATCGACAACTGGAAGCCTCAGCTGTCTCGCCAGATAGTCGGTGAACTGACGCATGCTGGTGCGGTCGGCACGAAGCTCCCTGATCCGGTTCGAGCCGGGTCCCTGCTTCGTGGACTGAAAGAACGGCGATCGCCTCCAGTCATCGGTCCGCTGGGCATCGTCTGGGGCGCGCTTCAGCTTTGCGCCGTTGCTCGAGACCGTGAGCAGCATCACGCGCGTGTCTTCACTCTCGCGGCGGACGCGCAGACCGAAGCGCTCGGCAAGCAGACGACGGAACATCACGCGCAGGTCCTCGTCCGTCGCCGGCGCTGTCGCGGTTGCTTCGATGTCCCAGCGCGGTAAGCCGGCGATCCAGTCCGGGCCGCCGCGGATCTGGTACTCGGCAAGCCCGTACGCCCAGCCGATGCAGTCTTTCAGCATCACCGCCTCGAAGCGGATCCTCCCAGGCGTGACATCGAGACCTGAGGCACGGCGCCCGTAAACGCCCGCTTCTTCACCGAGGCGGCGTCGAACGCACCGCCGTCCTGCGCCAGCGGGTAGGCCGAGGTGGAGGCAATGAGGAGGAGCGGAAGTGCGAGTCGCCGCATGACGTCGCCGTATTCTGCGCCAGAGTACCTTCCGCCTGAAGGCGGAAGCCACAGAGTCTGTGAGAAATGGCCACAGAACCCGTGAGAACTGGCCACAGAATCTGTGAGAAATGGCGAAAGCCACAGCGTCTGTGAGCAGTGCCGAAGGAGGATTGGCGGAAGCACAGCATTGCAATGGGGTTTACACGGCCACGCACGTCAGCGGCGCGTCTTAAGCGGTGGATCAGCTTCGATCCCAGGAAGGAGCGTGTGCCTTGTTGAGACTCTTCGCTGTCGCCCTCGTATCCCTCTCGCTTCCCTCTTCCGCGTCCGCGCAAGGCGCCATCCCGGCCGACGCGATGGCGTCCCGGCTTGCGTACTTCAGCCCGCAGCGGGCTTTCGCGCTGTCGGCCGATGGCAAAGCAGCAGAAGCAAAGCTGTCGGCGATCGAAGCTGCCACGAGCAAGGAGATCGCCGCGCGGGATGCGAAGTTGAAAGACATGCAGAGCGCGCTGGAGAAGAGCGCCTCGGTCCTCGGCGAGGCCGCCCGTCGTCAGCGCGAGATCGACGTCGAACGGTTTCAGATCGACACCAAGCGATTCGTCGAAGACGCACAGGCAGAGTTCATGGGAGTGCAACGAGACCTCGAGAACACGTTCTTCGCAAAGCTCCGGCCCGCGCTCGACGCCGTGTCGAAGGAACGCGGCTTCCTGTTCGTGTTCAACGAGGACGCCGGCATGCTGGCCTGGGCGAATCCTGCGCTCGACATCACGGCTGACGTGGTGAAGCGACTGAATCAGCCGTAGCGTTCCGCCTGAATAGTCCTTGGTGCTTGGTGCTTAGTCCGTCCTTGGTCCGAGGTCCTTCCTTGGTCCGAACTTCCAACTCGCGCGGAGCACAACCCGTAGTTGGTCGGCGGCGAAGCTGAGGGGTGTGGATCAATCGGTTTTGCGGAGCGACACACGGGCCCGCGCCGTGTCCGCGCGTCGACGTTCTTCCGCCTAAAGGCGGAAGCCACAGAGTGACAGGTCGAGGCGGAAGCCACAGAGTGACGAGGTCGAGGCGGAAGCCACAGAGTCGTGAATGCTCTTCCGCCTGAAGGCGGAAGCCACAGAGTGACGAGGCGGAGGCGGAAGCCACAGAGTGACGAATGATGGCGGGGGGAGGTCCGCTTTCATCCGCCGGGCGTCACCTGCTACGATCGCTTCGCTCGGTCGGAGCAACCACGTCCGCGGAAAGGGCTGCGCCCACGACACGAAGACCGCCAGCCCGCTGTGCGTGTTTTCCCTTATCTGCCTGAGCGGACGCAGGCACTTCGATAAGGGGATACGCGTGAACCGCCCGTCCGCCACTCACTCGCCTTTCCGTCTGAACTTCGAGCAGCAGCAGAAGCGCGCCAAGGAGCTATTGAACGCCGCGCGCGCCGGCGACGCTGCCGCGCTCTCGCGTTTCAGGTCGGCGCCGAAGCTCGCGGAGGCACAGCAGCTCATCGCGGCGGAGCTGCGCTTCGACAGCTGGGCCGCGCTGAAGCGCCACGTCGCGGCCATGACGCGCGAACGCGAGGCGATGGCAGCGCCTGCGACGGGCTCGCACGGGCTCGACGCCGGCAGCCGCACGCTGCACGTGCGCTGTGGCAGCGATCTCGAGCAGCCGCTGCGCGTGGCCGGCTTTCGCGGCGAGTTCTACGAGCACAGCTATCCCTATCTGATCGGTCCTGTGCGCGACGACGGGCCCGGATGCCTGGAGGAGCGTGCGCGATTCCTGGTGACCCGATACGACAGCGAGGAGCGGCCGCTCGCGTACGAGCGCGTGCTCGAGGCGCTGCAGCGCGAGGAGCAGCGGTTGGCCGACTCTGCGGCGTTCGAGCGCGTCGTCGTCTGGTCGGAGGCCGATTGTTACGACCAGCTCGTGCTCGTGCGCCTGCTCGCGCACTACGCCACGCATGCGCGTCCGGCACGGCTCGAGCTCGTCAACGTGGGGCAGTTCCCCGGCGCAGCCCGCTTCATCGGGCTCGGCCAGCTGCCGCCGGAGGCGCTGCGGCTCCTGTGGCAGTCGCGTCGGCCCGCCGCGGAGCCAGAGCTCGCGCTCGGCCTCGAGGCGTGGCGCGCGCTGGCAAGTCCCGACCCCAGGGCGCTGGCCGCACTCGTGCGCGCCGGCACGCCGGCGTTGCCGTTGCTCGGGCCGGCGCTGCATCGTCACATTCGCGAGCTGCCGTCCGTCGAGAACGGCTTGTCGCTGACGGAGCAGATGGCGCTGACGCTGCTCGCGGCGGAGCCGCACAGTCTGAACCAGATCTTTGCTCGCCTGAGTACGGTCGTCGACCCGTTGCCCGGCCAGGGCGATCTTCAGCTGCGCGATCGCGTGCTCGACATGGAGCGTGCGCGCCAGCGGGTGTTCACGCGCGCGTCCGGCGTCGACCGCGAGGGCAGGTCGCGTCCGCCGTGGACCGACGTGCTGACGATCACAGAGTTGGGCCGCGCCGTGCTCCGTGGCGACGTGGACTTCCGATCGCTCGAGCCGACGCTGCGCTTCGTCGGTGGCGTCGAGGTCGGTGCCGGCCACGCGGACTGGCGTTGGGACGAGCGCAGTGGCCACGTGCGCCGCGGCGACGGGTCACACCTGGATTGAGCCGGTCCCGTGCGTTCATCCGCGCGACAGCGGACCGGCGGTGCATGAGCGGCCAGCTGTTGTTGAGCGGCTAGAATTTGGCGGGAAAGTCCGGCTGAAGCCGGACACTACGCCGAGGGCCGCCATGAAACTGACCGAACTCTTCCTTGCAGAACTCGATCGCGAGGCGCCGCGGACTCGCGGCGCCCTTGAGCAGGTGCCCGCCGGCCGCGATGACTGGGCGCCGCACCCGAAGTCCATGCCGCTCGGCCGCCTGGCGGGACTTGTCGCCTCGATGCCGTCGTGGATCGGCCTCATCGTCGATCAGCCCGAGTTGAATCTCACGCCACCCGAAGGACAAGGCACGTATCAGCAGCCGGACACGAGCTCGCTCGTCGCGGTCCACGACGGGCACGTCAAGAAGGCGATCGAGGTGCTGCGCCGAACGACCGACGAGTTCCTGATGACGACGAACTGGAAGCTGCTGGCGGGCGGCAAGGTGGTGATGGATCAGCCGCGCCACATCGTGATGCGCGACACGCTGAATCACCTCGCGCACCATCGCGGCCAGTTGACCGTGTATCTGCGGCTGGCAGGCGCCACGGTGCCTGCGATCTATGGGCCGTCGGCGGACGATCAGCGGTTCGCGTAGGTCTCGAATCATGGCGCACCTGATTAGTCCTTGGTCCGACGTTCTTCCGCCTAAAGGCGGAAGCCACAGACCTGCGAAGGGTTCCGCGCCGCGCTCGGACCAAGGACGGACCACGGACCAAAGGACGGACCAAGCACCAAGGACCAACGACCCGGCCGCTATAATTTTTTCTTCCCCCGATTGGCACTGTCTCCAGGAACCCAGCTCGGCCCTTACACGATCACCGCTGCCGCCGGCGCCGGCGGAATGGGCGAGGTCTATCAGGCCCGAGACACCCGACTTGGCCGGCTCGTCGCCATCAAGGTCCTGCCGCCACGATTCGCCGACGACTCCGCGCTGAAAGAACGATTCGCCCGCGAGGCAAGAACCATCGCCTCGTTCGCGCATCCGCACATCTGCCGGCTGTTCGACATCGGCCATCATGACGGGATCGACTTCCTGGTCCTCGAGTTCCTCGACGGAGAGACGCTCGAGAAACGTCTCGAACGGGGGCCGCTGCCGCTCCGCGACGCCTTACGGACGGCCATCCAGATCGCTGACGCACTGGCGATCGCGCACGCGTCAGGAGTAGTGCACCGCGACCTGAAACCGGGAAACGTCATGTTGACGACGACCGGCGCCAAGCTGCTGGACTTCGGGCTGGCGCGGACGAAGATCGTCGGCATTCCGGGATCGCCCTCGGCAGTCTCCACCGCGCCGAACCTGACGCTCGAGGGCTACATCCTCGGCACGCTGCAATACATGGCGCCCGAGCAGCTCGAAGGGCGTGAATCGGATCACCGGACGGACATCTTCGCATTCGGATCGGTCCTCTACGAGATGGTGACGGGGCGCAAGGCGTTCACCGGAGGCAGTCAGGCGAGCGTGATCGGCGCGATTCTGAAGGACACGCCGCCACCGGCATCGGCGCTGCAGCCGCTCTGCCCGCCCGACGTGGACACGATTCTCACGAGGTGCCTGGCCAAGAACCCCGAGCAACGATGGCAAAGCGCGGGCGACATGGGGGCGGCTTTGACCGGGGCGTTGACGGGCACGGCCGCCGCTTCCGGCTCGATATCCCGCGCGAGCACGGGCATGCTCTCTCGCCTCGCATGGCCGCTCACCATGGCGGCGCTGGCGCTGATGGTGATCGGCATCGTGCTGTGGAATGCAGGTGTTCACCTGCCGCTGACGCGCGGTGGCGACGCCAACGCCCGGGCGTCGACGATGGCCGCTGCCTCGGTCGCCGTCCTCCCCTTTGCCAGCTTCTCGCAGGACAAAGAGGACGAGTATTTTGCCGATGGCCTCACCGAAGAAGTGATCAACTCCCTGGCGCAGGTGCCGGAGCTGAAGGTTGCAGCGCGTACGTCGGTGTTCTACTTCAAGGGCCGGAACGACGACCTCCGTGAGGTTGGTCGCAGGCTCGGCGTCAGCCACGTGATCGAAGGCAGTGTCCGGCGCGAAGGCGAACGGCTGCGCGTCGTCGCCCAGTTGATCAAGGTGGCCGACGGCTTTCACGTCTGGTCCCGTTCCTTCGAGCGCACGATCGCGGACACGCTGGCGATGCAGACCGACATCGCCGGCGCCGTCGCCGAATCGCTGCAGCTCAAGTTGCTGTCCGCGACCGGACGCACGCGCGAGCGCGATCCGGACGCGGTGCAACTGGAGCTCACCGCCCGTGCGCTGATGCGGCGGCTCGGACGCGAAGAGATCACCACGGCCCGCGAGCGGTTCCGTCAGCTCACGGAACGGGAGCCCGACAACCCCGCAGCGTGGGCCGGCTTCGCGCACGCGACGACGGTGCTGCTGCAGAACTACCTGGCGCTGACATTCGAAGAAGCCAGCGCGCAGGCTACACCGGCCATCGACCGTGCGCTGAAGCTCGATCCGAAGAGTGTGAATGCGTGGGTGGCCAAGGCCTGGTTCGACTACATCGTGTTCTTCAGGGGCGGCGATGGACGTCGCGCGGCGGCAGCGGAGGCCTCGTTCAAACAGGCGCTGGCGCTCGAGCCGCGGAACGCCGATGCGCTCACGTATTACAGCTCGCTCCTGAACCGCGTGGGGCGCGTGGACGAGGCGATGGCGTTCGCCCGCCAGGCAATGGAGATCGATCCGCTGAATCGAGTCGTACGCCTGACCTATGGCGCCGGCCTCACCCAGCAGGGCAAGAAGGCCGACGCCGAGCGTGAATACCGATCGCTCATCGAGCTCTATCCCGAGTTTCCCGATCCGAAGATCAATCTCGGCAACCTCCTCGTGCAGCAGGGCCGCCTCGCCGAGGCCGAGCCGTGGCTTCGGGCCGCGATCGACAAAGAAGATCCGACGACGATCGTCCCGCTCATTCAGCTGTACGTGAACCTCGGCCTGCGTGAGGATGCGGATCGAGTGGCGCGCGATCTGGATTCGACGCCAATCGGGTCGCGCGTGCGAGCGGCGATTCCACTTGTCCTCGGCGAGAAAGATCGCGAGGTTATTGCGTTTGCCGACGCCGAACTCGCCAAAGGCGACGACCCGATCTGGCATTCGGTGGCGCTGACGTCGGCGATCCTGTCGGGTAACTGGCCGCGCGTGCGTCGCGAGATCATGTACGTAGCGCCAGGGCTTCTGCTGCCGCAGGCCACCGTGGATCGCACCCAGATCAACGAAGCGATGATGGCCGCGGCACTGTTCGACGCCGAGCGCGATCGCGCACAGCGGGATCACCTGCTGCGTGGCGTGCTCGCTGCCGCCGCACCGAAACCTGGAACAGACGATGCGAACGACGTCCGTCTGGTGCGCGTGAGGGCGCACGCGGCACTTGGCGAACGGGACGAAGCGTTGAAGGAGTTGAAGGACGCAGTGGCAGCTGGCTATCGCACGCTGTGGAACCTCGACCTGATTCGGCTCGAGCGCGAGCCGGCGCTCGCCTCCTTGCGGAGCGATCCCGATTTCCGCGCGATCATCGCCGACGTTGACGCGGATTTGCGACGGCAACGAGAGCAGGTCCGCTCGTCACGCCGTTAGCGGCGCACAGGCGACGCACGGCGATCCGACGATTGATCGAATCGGCCGGGTCCTGGAGACTGGACGATGGAGAGAGACCTCGACAAGGCGCTCACGTTCCGCATCGACGATCTCACCGGCGCGGCCACGCGTGCGCTGATCGCACGGCATCTCGCCGGCATGCACGCGAACTCGCCGGCCGAGAGCGTCCACGCCTACGACATCGACAAGCTGCGCGCGCCGGACGTCACCTTCTGGTCGGTGTGGGTCGGAGACGAGATTGCCGGATGCGGCGCGCTCAAGGTGCTCGATGAGCGACGCGGCGAGCTGAAGTCGATGCGCGTGGCCAATGCCTACCTCGGTCGTGGAATCGGCCGCGCGATTCTCGACTACCTGCTGGCGGAGGCACGGCGACGTGGGATGACGAGTCTCTGGCTTGAAACCGGATCGGCGCCAGCGTTCACTCCTGCCCTGCGCCTCTACGAACGCGCGGGATTCGTGCGCTGCGGGCCGTTCGACGGCTATATCGACGATCCGTTCAGCGTGTTCATGACGCGTGAGATCTAACTCTTCCGCCTAAAGGCGGAAGCCACAGAAGTTTCACGAGGGGAGGCGGAAGCCACAGAAGATTCACGAGTGGAGGAGGAAGCCACAGACGTTTGTTGAGTGGCGGCGGAAGCCACAGAAGTTTCACGAGTGGGGGAGGAAGCCACAGACGTTTCTTGAGTGGCGGCGGAAGCCGACGGGAGTTCCTGAGGGATCATGCTGACGGACACCTGATTCCGGCCAGCCTTCTTGGCCACATACAACGCTTCGTCAGCTACGCGAAAGAGCGACTCGCCCGCGTCCACGCCGTCGGCACTCAGCCGGCTGACATCGGAGCACGCAGCCACACCCACGCTGATCGACAACGTGTTGGCGGGAAACGCGATTCCGGCGAGCGTTGGCGCCGTGAGATGCACCGCCGCCCGCAGCGCATCCGCTGCCGCGATGGCGAGGTCAACCTCGTGAGCCGGTAGCGCGATCACGAACTCGTCGCCGCCAAAACGGCAGGCAAACGACGGCTCGCTGAATTGACGGCCGATTAGTCGCCCGACGGTCTTCACCGCGTCTGCGCCAGCGAGATGGCCATGGGTGTCGTTCAGCGACTTCAGCCGATCGACATCCAGCACCAGCAGGGCCAGCGGACCCTTGTCCTGCCGAGCCGCGGCGATAGCCGGAGCCAGTCGTGCCTCGAACCCGCGCAGGTTGAACAACCCGGTGAGGTCATCGGCTTCAGCAAGGTCATACAGCCTGCGTGCGTCCTGCACGAGCCGTGTCGTGACGAGACCAATCCCGATGAACAGCGCGATTTGAACGACGTCCGACTCTCCGTACATGAAGGTCAGCAGCCGGGGATTGCCGATGTGATACAGGATGACCGCGGCGAGCGCTGCCGAGACGCCGCCGTAGGGCGGCAACTCAATTCCGGCAAGCACAATCGGCACGTAATAGAGGTGTTGATACGGTGCGGCTCCCGTGCGCGCGTCCACGGCGTGGATGGACACGAGCAGCAGGATCACGATCGCGACGAGCAGGACACGCGATCTCGCCGAGCGCCTTCCGCCTGAAGGCGGAAGCCACAGAAAGGATTTCGGCACGACTCACCTACTCGTATCGAAGCGCCTCGATCGGATCGAGCCCGGCAGCCTTTCTGGCCGGATAGAAGCCGAAGAAGACTCCGGTGGCCGCGGCAACACCAAACGACATCGCAATCGATTGCAGCGTCACGTCCGTCGGCCAGCCAAGCACCTGGGTCACGGCGTACGCCAGGCCAACGCCGACGCCGATGCCGATGAGCCCGCCCGCCAGGCTCAGCACCACCGACTCCACCAGAAACTGCGTCAGCACGTTGGCGTCGCTCGCGCCAATCGACAGCCGGAGCCCGATCTCGCGCGTCCGCTCCGTCACCGAGACCAGCATGATGTTCATGATGCCGATGCCGCCAACGAGGAGCGACACGGCTGCGATGCCGGCAAGCAGATATGTCATCGTGTCGGTCGTCGAGGTGAGCACGGTGGTCATTTCCGCCTGCGTGCGCACCATGAAATCGTCATCCTCGCCAGCGCGCAGCTTGTGACGATCGCGCAGGACGGTGGCGATTTCCGATGACAGTCGATCGAGCGACACGCCATCCTGCGCGGCGAGCGTGATGCTGCTGACATGCGTCACGCCCAGCAATCGCTTCTGCATCGTCGTGTACGGAATGACGGCCGTGTCGTCCTGGTCCTGGCCGAATGCCGCCTGCCCTTTACTGGTCAGGACGCCGATCACGCGAAACGGCTGGTTGTTGATCCGAACCGTTGATCCAGTCGGGTCAGCACCGCTGCCGTACAACTGATCGCGTGTCACAGCGCCAAGCACGACCACCTTGGCCGCGGAACGCACCTCCGACGGCGAGATGAACGTGCCGAATTGCAGCGGCCACGAGCGGAGATCCGCAAGCTCGTCGCCCGCGCCCTGCACCTGCGTATTCCAGTTCGCGCCTTCGGCAATGATCTGCGTTCGCGTGTTCAGGCCGGGAGAGACGTAGCGGACGCCTTGAATCCGCCTGATCGCCTCCGCATCGTCATCGCTCAGCGTCGTCACCGCGCCCTGGCCTTGACGCACCGGGCCGAACCCGGTGCCGGCGTTCACGGTGATGACGTTCGAGCCGGCGCTGCGAATCTGCTTCTCGATCGACGAGCGGGCGCCGGAACCGATCGCCACCATCACGATCACCGCAGCGACGCCGATGATCATGCCCAGCGCTGTCAGCGTCGTCCGCAGCACGTTTCGCCGCAGCGCTTTGACAGCTATCAGGAAGGTCATGAAAAACGACATTAGCGTCGTCCTTGGTCCTTGGTGCTTCGTCCTTTGTCCGGTCCCCTGCCCTTCCCGCGTTCGCCGGGATCAAGCGTGGCCTGCCAGCGACGAAGCATTCGGGCGATTCGCTCGTTCACCTCGATGAGCGGGTCGGCTTCGTCGGCGGACAGGTAGTTGCGACCCGTGAATGCGTAATAACCGGACTTGAGTTCCCCGTTCGACGCGAAGGCGTATCGCAGAAACTGCAACGTCTCTTTGTCCCGGCGTCGCAGGAATCCTTCGGCAACGTTGAACAGCACGGACAACGACGCGTCGTTGATCTGCTTGGACCAAGCACCAAGTACCAAGGACGAAGGACCCTTCGTCAAGCCGCCTCCTCCGCCTCCCGTGCGATCCGTGCGAGCTCTTCGAGCGCCGTTCGCCGCCGCACGACGGGAACGTCGCTGCGAACAAGCCCGTCGCGGAACGTGACGATCCGCGTGCCGTATTCGGCGATGTCCTGTTCGTGCGTGACGAGGACGATCGTCAGGCCGCGTTCGCGGTTCAGCCGCTGAAAGATGTCCATCACCTCGACGCTCGTCCGCGTATCGAGGTTGCCCGTCGGCTCGTCCGCCAGCAACAGCTTCGGATCGTTCACGAGCGCCCGCGCGATGGCCACCCGCTGCTGCTGCCCTCCAGACAACTGATTCGGATGATGGTCGAGCCGGTCGCCCAGGCCCACGGCGCGCAACGCGTCGGACGCACGCGCGTGACGCTCCCGCGCGTTTCGCAATCCGGCATACAGGAGCGGCAGCTCGACATTCTCGAGCGCCGTCGTTCGCGGAAGCAGATTGAATCCCTGAAACACGAAGCCAAGCGATTCGTTCCGCACGCGCGCGAGCGCACTCTTGGTCATCGTCGCGACGCTCCGGCCATTCAGGGTGTACTCGCCGGCTGTCGGTCGATCGAGGCAGCCGAGCAGGTGCATGAACGTGGACTTCCCGGAGCCCGACGGACCGGTCAGCGTCACGAACTCGCCCGGCATGACGTCCAGCGTGACGCCGCGCAGCGCGTGCACCTGCGTCTCGCCGAGGTCGTACGTCCTCTTCAAATCCCGCACCGAGATGAGCGGCGTGCTCATCGACGGCCTCCGCCGCCCCCGCCCTGACGATTCCCTCTCCCCCGCTGCGGAATCAGTGGAGACGAGGCCGTCGGCGCTGCATCGCTGTTCGACGCCACAAGTCCGGTCACAACCGTGGTGCCTTCACGCAGGCCCTCGCCCGTGACGGCCGTGACCGTTCCGTTGGTGAGGCCCGTTTCCACTCGAATCGGCTCCAGCTGATCGTCGTGCAGCGTCCACAGTCGTCCACCGCGCTGTCGTGCGGTATTCCCTCCGCGGCTGCCGCCGGTCGCAACAGCTCCCGTCTGCGCATCCGATGGACGCCGCGCATTGGGCGGCCGGAATCGAAGCGCCGAATTCGGCACCGTCAGCACGTTGTCGGCGCGCGCGATCTCGATCGTCACCGTGGCAGTCATGCCAGGCTTCAACTTGCCCTCGGGGTTGGGCACGTCGATCACCGTCACGTAGCTGACGACGTTCTGGACGACGACTGGCTGGAGACGCACCTGCGACACGGTGCCCTTGAACTCGTCGTTCGGATACGCGTCCACCGTGAACGTTACCGGCTCGCCGGCATGGATGCGCCCGATATCGGCCTCGTCCACGCTGGCCTGGACCTGCATGTGCGTCAGGTCCTGGGCAATGACGAACAGCGTCGGCGCCGACATACTCGCGGCAACCGTCTGCCCGACGTCCACGTTCCGCGAAATGACGATGCCGTCAACTGGAGCGGTGATGACGGTGTGTTCGAGATTGACGCGGTTCTGGTTGAGGGCCGCCCGCGACTGCGTGACCTGTGCCTCTGCGGACTTCAAGGAGGCTTCGGCTTCGCGCGCGGTCGTCTCCGCGGTGTCCACGTCGGCACGCGGCACGAGCCCCTGCGAGAGCAGTTCGCGTCCTCGCTGCAGCTTCAGCTGCGCGTCCTGCAGCGACACGCGCGCCCGCTCGACTTCAGCCTGCAGGCGAACGATCGTCGCCTGTGCCTGATCGACCTGCGCCTGCATCAGCGATGGATCGAGGCGGGCGATGACCTGCCCTTTCTTCACGGTGGAATTGAAATCGGCGTGAAGCGACGCGATCGTGCCGGAGACCTGCGTGCCAACCTGAACCGTGGTGACGGCTCCAAGCGTGCCGGTTGCCTCGACCGTGTCGACGAGATCTCCCCGCGTCACCGTGGCGGTGGTGTATTCCGGCGAGTCGTTGTCGGTACTGACGCGGTAATAGGCCGCCAGTGACACGGTGACGGCAACCACGGCGATAAGAATCCACAGCCAACGTCGAGTCACGAGCATCGACACTGCAAGAAGCCTGCGCACGTTCTTCTTCGAAAAAACCGCCCTTGTTCGGAGATTTCGAAGGATCCTTGCTGATACAGGTGAGGCAGAAAAGCGTCAGCGTCACGGCTGTTGCAGCGGGGGTCGGGGGTCGGGGATCGGGGATCGGGGATCGGGGGTCGTGGATCGGGGATCGGGGATCGGGTGCCCAGGAGGTGGAGGCTAGGATGAAACGGCGAATTCGATATGCGGTGGTCGGGCTGGGGCACATCGCACAGGTGGCCGTCCTGCCGGCGTTCGCGCACGCCAGGCGCAATTCGGAACTGGTCGCCGTCGTGAGCGGCGATCGAACGAAGCGTCGCGAGCTGACGAAGCGGTACCGGCTCGAGCAAGCGTTCGATTACGACGAATTCGACGAGTGCCTCGAGCTCGTGGACGCCGTCTACATCGCACTGCCGAACTCGATGCACGCCGAGTACACCGTGCGGGCCGCCAGAGCTGGCGTGCATGTGCTCTGCGAAAAGCCGATGGCCGTTACGGTTCAGGAATGCCGGCAAATGATCACGGCGTGCCGGCGGAACAAGGTCAAGCTGATGATCGCGTATCGTCTCCACTTCGAGACGATCAATATCGCTGCGATCGAGCTGGCAAAACGCGGCGACCTCGGCGACCTCAAGTACTTCAATTCCTCGTTTTCGATGGCGGTGCGAAAGGGCGACATCCGGACGAAGCGCGCTTACGGGGGCGGCACGCTGTACGACATCGGCGTCTATTGCATCAACGCCGCGCGGACGCTCTTCGGCGCCGAGCCAACCGAAGTGTCGGCGATATCGGTGAACAGCGGCCTGGCGTCGTTGGCAGAGATCGACGAGACAACGGCGGCGACGCTTCGATTCGGCGACGACCGGATCGCCACGTTCGTGACCAGCTTCCACGCCGCGGACGTCGCCGCGTACCGGATCGTCGGCACGAAGGGCGACCTGCACGCCGACCCGGCGTATGAATACGCCGAAGGCCTCGAATACGTGCTGACTCGCGAGGGGCGCAAGACCCGGAAGCACGTCGGGAAACGGGATCAGTTCGCGCCGGAGCTTCTGTACTTCTCCGATTGCATCCTGAAGGACCGGACTCCGGAGCCGTCGGGCGAAGAAGGCATGCAGGACGTCCGTATCGTCCAGGCGCTTTACCAGTCGGCGAAATCCGGCAAAACGGTGTCGATTCCCTCAATCGCAAGAGAGCCCAGGCCCACTGAGCGCCAGCGAATAACCCGCCCGGGAATTCGAAAACCCCGCCTGATCAAGGTCCAGAGCGCCAGCACGTAACCGACGGCACCCCTGTCAGGGGGTGCCCTACGTCCGCGCTGGGGCTGGCCTGCCCGTATCCTTGGCCTCGGTTTGTGGTAACTGCAGGTAGAAGGCACGAGTGACCCGCACTGAGGTCGAGCACGCGTTCGTCGCGCACAAGGACGTGATCTTTCGCTTCGCATGGCGAATGACGACATCCGCGGCCGCTGCCGAGGACATCACACAGGAAGTCTTCCTCGGGCTGCTTCACGGCAACGTCCGCTTCGACGAGGCTCGCGGCCCGCTGCGTGGATTCCTGCTTGGTGTCGCCCGCAACCTGGCCTTGAAACGGCTGCGGTCTGAATCGCGCTGGGAGGCGCTCGCCGAGGATCAGTTCGTCGCGCATCCGCTGACGCTCGACGGCTTTGAAATCGGCGAGGCGGTCGGGCACGCCGTCGGCTCGCTGCCGCCCATGCAGCGCGAGGTCTTGATCCTGGCCGAGTACGAAGGATGTTCGCTGGACGAGATCGCACGCGCGGTCGACACGAACGTCGGCGCGGTCAAATCACGACTGCATCGTGCACGCGAGAATCTCCGCCGCATGCTCGCGCCGCTGCGCACCGGCATCAAACAGGAGGCATGACGTGGAACCGCTCGAAGATGACGATCTGAAACACCTGCTGCGGCGATGGGAAGCGCCGGGGACACCCGACCGGTTGCGTCAGCGCATCTTCGGCGCGCCGGCGAGGTCGAAGTGGACGTGGCTGCTGACAGGGAGCGTGCGCGTCCCGCTGCCCGCGTGCGCGGCGCTCATCGTGTTGATGGCGTGGCTGGCCATCGGCCGCGGGGCGAGCGTCACGCCCGAGCCGCCCGCGCATTCCACGAACGAGGGGGTGGTCGTGTCTCTCGCCGATTTTCAACCGCCCGCAGAGATGCGTGTGCGGCTCGTTGGAGAAGTGAAATGAGCACACTGCAGTCGTCGAGTCGAATTGCTGCCGTTGCGCTGATCGCCGTGGGACTTGCCGTCGTGGGTGCCACGGTGCCGATGCACGCGCAGACACGGCGTGTCGATGGCGGGTCCGTGGCACTTCGCGGCTTCTCCTTCTTCTGGGAGACCCGCCTCAATCCGCCGACGCCGCCGCTGGCGTCCAGCTTCGGCGTCGCACAGGCTGACGCAGCAACGAATCAGGTGCACCGACTGCTGGTGGACAGCGCCCGGCACGTGTACTTCGGCTACACGGCGAAAGTCGAACCGCTGGCGGAGCGCAATACGTTCCGGCTGACATTTCAGCCGCTGATGGATCTGACGCCGGAGTTGCGGACACGACTCAGCCTCGACGCATCCGCCTGGAAGCCGCTTCCCGCGGCGCGCTTTCCGGCACCGCAGACGGTGCGGCTCGGCGACGTCCTCGAGCTGGACCTGCTCGCGAACGAGGCATGGGGACAACGGCTGACGGAGTACGTCTCGATACAGGAGGCGCCGCGTCCGCCCGGATTCCAGGAGCTGAACAAGTCACCGCGCGAGCTCGTGTTCGCACCGGGCACGCCGCGCGATTTTACGGTGAGTGACGTTGCCCTGCGACTGCGCGAGCCGCGGGTCTTCATCAATGGCCGGTTCGAGGAATCGTCCGCGCGGTCGCTGGGAGACGAGACCGGGAGCGTGGTGTGGATCTATCTGCCGAATCGCGGACGGTTTCTCCTGTCCGTCGTTCCCAACGCCAGGCTGGGATTCCGTAAGGCGGGAGAGATCCGTGGCAGCTCGCTGCGGTTTACCGTCGGGAAGGACACGTTCAGCCTGAACAGCGCAGGCCGGATTGCTCCGGGCGACGCGGCCTTCAATCTCTACCTGCTGCATCAGCCGGCGTGGAAGCCGACGTATGCGAACGCCGATACCGACGCCACGATCATCGGAGGCTTCGATCGCATCGACGACGTCGTCGAGAACTAGGCTCGAGCAGGGCTCGACGGGGAATCATTTCGGCAGACGCGAATTATTCCGCGGTAATCGTGATCGCCGCCGCTTGGCCGTACACTGTGCCCCGGTGCCGTTTCAGACACATGTTGAGCTCCTTCAATTCTTCCTGGCCCACCGCGCAGAGATCGTCGAGCGAATACAAGGTCTCCTGAACGCCCAACGAAAACCGGTCGAGTACCTGCAGGATGGCTCCGCTCTGTCTCGCCACCTCGAGGACTGCTTCTTCATCGGCGCAACCGCGAGCCAGGCGCAGCTTCGTGGGGAGCTGGAGGAAGCGCACTGGGCGGCTGGATTCAGGCCGCGTGCGCTTCCGGGACTGCATAACGGCCTGGTCGATCCGGCGGAGATGATGATCCGCGGCTTTCATCTGTGGCAGCAGACACGGTGGCCAGGACGCAACGGGCGGGTTCACTACGCGCAGACGCTGTTCAACCTGTATCTGATTCGATGCCTCGAGCTGTTGAGCATGCGTCTCTGGGATGCAGGCGGGGACACCGCCGGCGATCGTCTCGCGCAGGTCCAGGCGATCCTCGACCAGCTCCGGGCCGCAACGCCGGCCGGTCAACCGGTGTTCATCCGGGATGCACGCTGGTTGATCCCGATGGCGCAGAGTCCGGCCACCGATGAACTGGGAGCCTATTTCGACGTCGCCGAAAAGATCGCCGGCAGTCTTTCGCAGGAAGACCGGCTCGAGATTCACACGGCGAACGTTCAAACAGCCGGCGGGCACTTGCGCGCGCAGATTCGCTACCACGCCCTGAAGAAGGGCGTCGCTCTCGATGACACGACTCTGATCCTGAACACACGCAACACCAATGCGCTTGATTTTGCGTTGTTGGTTCAGGACCTCGTGCCGTTGCTCGGGGCGTACGAGGACTGCTGCCGCGCGGATGACGGAGACCGTAGTGTCCGCCTTCAGGCGGACCAGCATCAGGGCAGGCGACTCGCACTGGCTGATGCCATCTGTCAGGCCATTTCTCCCGATCCTGAGTTGTTTCTGAATCGCGTGGAGCTGCTCGGCGCCTACAGCATGATCGAGCACCTCTTCATCACGAGCGATGGCGAGGGGCGCGTCAACTACACGCCCATGGGCCAACGACATGTGCAAATGCTCGAGGAGTACGCGGCACGCATCAGTCGCGCCGCCAGGTCGTTGCTTGACGATTGTCCGAACTTCAGGCCGGCTGCCGGCACATATTCACCGTATGGAGTGTTGTTCGGCTTTGCCACCGATCTCATCGAGCACATGGCGCTCAAGTCACTGGCGCCGGATGCTGCAAAGGGCTTCACGCTGGAGGATGTGTTCACCGCCGGAGATGCGGGCAAGCTCGCGTGGGTCGTCGGCTGGCGGAAGCTGCCGCACCTTCCGGCGGAGGTCGTCAGGCAGTTCGACTATCCGCAACAGTTTGCCGAAGACGTGTTCGCGCGGATCGAGCAGGCGCTGACCCGGCGCGTTGCCCCAGGCGCGGCAAACGCAGACGATCAGACTGGACGCCTCTTCATCGCCTCCGCCGATGATCTGCAGGGCGATGCGAACACGTCTTCAATCCCGGAGCTTCCGGTGCGGTATATCCAATCGTCCGATCCGCAGATCGTTGCGGCAGGGACGGCAGAGGCCTGCGATGACACCCAGCTCTCGAGCGACCGGCGAGAAGCGCGATGCGTGGTCAGCTACCGCACGCCAGGCGGATGGGTCGCGATCAGCAAAACCATGCTGACGGAAGTACTTGGATCGGGACGCAGCGTGAAGGTTGTCGGGTTGCCTCCGGCGGCCGCAGGGGCACTGGCACTGCTGTGCCGCGACCTGGTTGTCCGCGAGGGGAGCTGACGTCAGCGGCGCCGGCCAATCGCGAAGAACAATCCGCCCTCGCGACCGAGCGTTCGCATCCAGCCGATCTGGGCGAGCCAGTTCTCGACGTTCCAGTCGTCGGCCGCTGGTTCAAAAAGGTCGCGGCCGTCGTCGTCGAAGACCGTACTGGGAAACGCGCGCAGGTAGTCGACGCCGCTGTCGGTGAACCATCGTTTGACCTCGGCGATCGTGTGGCGGTGTTCCTCGGGATGCTGATACTGATCACGGAGCCAGGCGAGCCGGCGCGCGGGCTCTTCGCGCCGTTCGTGCAGGATCGGGTCCCATGGGATGACGCGGAATCCGGTCAGCCGCGCGATGCCTCTCCGAAACCGCAGCGGCAGCCGTGCAATGGCGTTGTAGACGCCGACAATCACCATCCCGCCGGGACGCGCCAACGAGACGACCGAGGCACACGCCGCGGCCGGATCCGCCGTGTGATGCAGCACGCCCGCCGAATAGACGACGTCGAACGACGCCGGCGTCAAGCCGGCGTGATGGAGATCGCTTTCGACGAACCGGACGGCCGTGATGCCGAATCGCTGCGCCGCCGCGTGACCCAGCCGCAGGGCCGCGCGTGAAATATCGACGCCGACAACGAGCCGCTCGCGATGCGCCAGATAGAGCGACATCTGACCCGTGCCGCAGCCGATCTCGACGACACGCGCCCGCGCAGGAATCGCTTCACCAAGCAGCTGCGCAAAGCGGCTGCGTTCCGCACGAGCGCGAAATGCGGCCAGCGTGTCGTGCGGCGGATAGCCGGGAAAGGGCGCCTCGTCGTAGAAGCGCCGGACGGCGGCCGTGCGCGACTCGCCTGCCACCGCGTCAGAAGATCGCGTAAATGAACGGCGCCAGCGCCTCGACGGCCGTGGCGAAGATCAGAATCACGCCAAACACGCAGAGGAACACGGCGAGCGGAACGAGCCAGCGTTTGCCGGACTCGCGACGCCACTGCCCTCGCACCAGATCCGCAATCGAGCCGGCCGCGCCGGAGACCATGATCAGCCGACGGTGGAGGCGGCCGCGCTGCTTGAGGACCATTCGTCAGACTCCTTCCGTGAAGCGGCCGCCGCGGCCCGCGTGGTGACGACTGTCGACCCGGCGACGAGCACGTCGATGCCGCAGCGGCGGAACGTCAGATAGCCCTCGAGCGCCTGCGTCACGATCGGCTCGCCGGCCACGTTGAACGACGTGTTGAGAAGCACGGGAATCCCGGTACGGCTGCCGTATGCCACGAGCAGCGCGTGCAGACGCGGCGCCATCGCCCGCTCGAGCAGCTGCACGCGTGCCGTGCCGTCCACGTGCGTCACCGCGCCCAGCCGCGAACGCCATTCGGGCCGGACCGGGAAGACGCCAGACATATAGCGTCCGAGCCGGACAGCGCCGGGCGGCAGCTCGAAAAAGCGGTCCGCCGATTCGATCGGCACGACGGGTGCGAACGGGCGGAATTCCTCGCGGCGCTTGATGTCGCGGTTCAGACGATCGCGCATCGCCACGTCGTGCGGCGCCGCCAGCAGGCTGCGATGACCGAGCGCACGCGGACCGAATTCGCAGGCGCCCTCCATCCACCCGACGATGCGGCCCGAGGCCAGATCGTCGGCGATGCGATCGATCAGGGCGGCATCAGAGCACTCTTCGACATGCTGCCCATCCTCGTGCGCCGCACGCGCCAGGTGCGCGCCGTCCACGACCGGCCCCCAGAACGGATGATCCGGCACTTCGCGATCCGGATTGCCGAAGTAGATCCGATCCGCGTACAGCGCTGCGCCCATCGCGCAGCCGGCATCGCCCGGGGCCGGGGGCACGAACACGCGGCTGAATCCGGAGTCGGCCAGGAGGCGCGCATTCGCCACGCCGTTCAGCGCCACGCCGCCGCCGAAGCACAGGTCGTCGAGCCCGGTCTCGGTCCGCAGCCGCGCCGCCATGTCGACGAGGATGTCCTCGAGGACGCGCTGGACGCTCGCCGCACAGTCGGCCCAGCGTCGTCCCGCGTTGGTATCCAGGTCGATCGGTTCGTACGGCTGTCTCGCGGGTCCGAACAGATCGATGAACTTCGAGGAATAGGACCGCTCGACCGTCGTCTGAAACTCGAAATAGTCGGTCGCGAGCGCGAAGGCGCCGTCGGGAGTGCGGCGAACCAGCTTGCGGACTTCTTCGACGAGCGCCGGCTGTCCATAGGCGGCCAGTCCCATCACCTTGTACTCGTCTTCGTTGACCTTGAATCCGAGATACGCGGTGAACGTGGAGTACAGCAGTCCGAGTGAGTGCGGAAAGCGCACTTCGCGCCGCAGCGTGATGTTGGTCGTGCCGTCAGCGCGCCGTTCGCCCTCGCCGACCGTCAGCGTTGCCCATTCGCCGACGCCATCTGCCGTGAGAATCGCCGCGCGCCGCGTCGGCGCCGTGAGCAGGGCGGCGGCGGCGTGCGCCGCGTGATGATCGGTGAACAGAATCTTCTGCCGCGGCACGCCGAGGTGCGAGGCGATGATGCCGCGCACCCACGCCTTCTCGCCCAGCATGTTCTTCATCGCGTGCGGAAACGACCGCCACGAGCGTGGAAAGGCGCGCAGCGAGGATGTCAGGATGCGATCGAACTTCAGCATCGGCCGCTCGTAGAACACGACCGCATCCAGCTCCGCGGGCTCGATCCCCGCAGAGGTCAGGCACCACTCGATCGCGTGCAGTGGAAAGCCGGCGTCGTTCTTCTTCCGCGAGAGCCGCTCTTCCTGCACGGCGCTCACCGGTACACCATCGACGACGAGCGCCGCCGCAGAGTCGTGGTAATGGGCAGAGACGCCGAGAATCTTCATGTCAGTACTGCCCCCGCGATGACGACCGATCGGCCGGCCGCGCAATCGCGATGAAGCCTGCGGGTTCGCGACGCTCCGCACGCCGGGCGAGCCACGCAAACGGCGGCAGCAGCACAAAGTAGATGAGCCGGAGCAGCGTGTTGCCGAACACGCCGGCGACTGCCGCGGCGACACGCAGGTAACGGTTCCACAAACGCTTCGCGCGCGCGTGCCAGACGTGACGGCGATAGGTCTTCGGTGACACACGCGTCAGCTGCGTGTAGGTGTAATTCATGTGAAAGACCTCATCCCGCAGGATCTCTTCGAAGATCTCGCGTGTCGGCGGGTCATCGTTCACGAGCTCGCGATAGACGGCGAAGCGGCCGGCGGCCGACTTCTCGGCCACGTGCAGAAACGCGAGCAGCCGGTGGTCGGGTTCGCCTGCGACCGACAAGTCGTCGAGGCCGTGACCACCAGGCAGCGGGTTGCCGGCGCGCAGGACCGGCCGCGTCCGCTGGCGGCTATTCAGCAGCGCGCTGCCGCGTTCGCGAAACAGATCGCCATGGTGAAGCTCGTCGATCGCGTGCGCCAGATACAGGCGTCGCAGGAGGGGATCGGGCGTGACTTCAGCGGCGCGAAGGATGTCGCGGCCGCCGTCGGTTTCGACCTCGGCGAACGTCAGGAGCTTGCGGACGCGGCGATCGGTGTCGGACCACACCCAGTGATGCAGCGGCCGCATCAGGCGGTCGAGTGGCGCTGCGCGCTTCGCGGACATCTAACCTCAAGGCCCCCGCCCCGGCTAGCATACATGCGTCTCCCGTGTTGCGTCCCGTGCTTCCTCGCATCTTCGCGACTGTCGGGCTTGCGCTCGTCGTTGCAGCGCTGCTGGCGAATCAGTCGTGGCTCGATGCGCATTTCCTGCCATCCTTTTTCGTCCCGCGACATTGGTACGTCGCGCTCGAATCGACCGTCCGCATCGCGATCGCGGCGGGCGGCATAGTGCTTCTGCTCGGTCGCGTTCGCATCGCGCGCCTGCTGACGCGCGCTCCGGCGCTCACACTGCAGGTGTTCCTGGCCGTCGTGCTCGCCGTCGTCGCCGGCGAGTTCGCCGCCCGCGCGATGCACCAGCAGCCGGCCGAATGGCACCTGCGGGGTGAAGAGCCGCGCCGGCAGGAAGACAGCCGGCTCGGCTGGGTGCTGGTTCCCGCACGGTCAGGCCGGATTTCGATCAGCGGGCGGTCCCTCGACTACTCCACCGACATCGCCGGGTACCGCGTGCGGCAGGTGGATGCCGCCGTCGATCGCGAACAGCCGACGGTGATCTTCGTGGGCGAATCGGTGATGTTCGGCGAAGGACTGACGTGGCAGGAATCGATACCGGCACAAGTCGAGATGCTCTCGGGAATTCAAAGTGCCAACCTGGCCGTCCATGGCTACAGCACGGATCAGATGTACCTGCGGCTGCAGCGCGAGCTGCCGCGATTCCGGCGTCCGATTGCGGTGGTGGGAATCTTCATGACCGAACTGTTCGGCCGGAACCTCGACGCCGATCGCCCCCATCTTGGGCCCGGACTGGTCTGGCTGCCTGCGGTGCGCAAACCGCGTCTCATCGCGATGGCCGAATGGCTCGTTCCGTTCCGGCGCGTGGCAACGGTGGATCGAGGCGTCGAGGTGACCAGGCAAACCCTCCACGCGCTCGTGCGCCTCGCGCGCGATCGTGGGGCGACGCCGCTCGTCGTCGTTCCGGTGTTCGGCTCCGAAGACCGCTCCCAGCAGGCGCTTCGGGAACGAATCATGACACCGGATCTCCCGTCGCTACGGGTGCCTCTGGACCCGGACTGGCGACTCTCATGGGATCGTCATCCCAACGCCCGCGCCGCGAACGTCATTGCCGCGGCGATTGCCTCACGTCTTCATGCCACGCCACCACGGGCCACGAACTGAATGTCAGTCCCGACGGCAAACGGTTCCCGTTTCTGTTCCAGTGGCTGCCACAGGAGCGCGCTGAGTTGAAAGGAATTTCCGGGTGGGTGAGGGGTGGGTGAGGGCGCTGATCTCTCGATCAACGCCCCCTGCCGGAACGCCTGAACGGCGTTCCTTAGTGCCGCATCTGCGTGGTGATGTCCTGCGTCTCGTACACCTCGCAGTGTGAACGCTCGGGCATGATCCCGTCGCCACCGCCGAGGCGCAGCGTGCGCGCCGGCATGACCCAGGGTTCGAGGAACGACTCGGGGTCGTAGATGGTCATTTCGTACAGGATTTCGTTGCCCTTCCGCGTGAGCCTCTCGACGATGCGCATGTCGCCGGAGTGGAAGAGGCCGCCGCGTCCCAGCCAGGTCTGATCGGTGAAGGAAATGGAGTCGATCACCAGCGTGTCGCCCTCCCAGTTTCCAACGCTGTATCCAAAATACTTCGCCTGTCTCGCCTGGTTGTCGTTGTGTTTACGGCCGTCAATCGGGATATCGCGGAACTCGGTGTTGCCGCCGCCGTAATCGGCATACTCGCGATAGAAGAACAGGATGTCCTTGTCGGTCTGGATGATCCGCGCGGGCGTGCCCTGGCGCGGGAGCCCCAGCGGCTGACATGTCATGACGGGGTCGTACTTGTTCGTCCACATGTCCATTTCCTGGATCTTGTCCCAGTATTCGGGCTTGTACTTCGGACCGTTTGCGCCCATCCAATACCGCGAGGGCGAGAGCCACGCATAATCCACCACGAAGTTGTCGTTCGGTTCGTGGCAGCGCTTCTGCTCCGGACCGCATCGGCGGTTGCCACTTCCCGGCGGGCCCCCTTGGCCGCCCCCGCCCCAGTTACCTGTCAGGTCTGGCTTCCCGTTGGCCAGCCTCGGCGTCGGGACGTCAGCAGCCGCCGCTGGCGCCGGCGGACCCTGCGCCTGTTGACGGAATGCATACACCCAGTTGGGTGGCTGCAGCGTTGGATTCGGGATCGCTGCCTTGACACTGGCGGGCACGGGCATCACGACATACATCTGCCCGGTTTCCGTCAACGTCGTGGTGATGTCGCGCGCCACCGCACCATTGAAGCGTTCGATCATCCTGCCGGCGTAAAACGCCTCGGCCGGGTGGAGCGGATTGTTCCAGTCGCGATAGTCGCTGTAGGTGAACTCGGTGGTGTTGTTGCCGTCTTTCACCACGACTTTTTCAGCCATGAACCGCGCGTCGAGGGTTGCGGTCCCGGTTGCCCCTGGAACGCCCGGGATCGCGAACGTCACTACCGGCTTGGTGCCCTCCCAAACGACCGACGTCTTGCCGGCGGTCATGACATCAGCCGGGACCTGCGTGGCCGGCCTGACGGAGAAGAGCGGCGGATCCTGGATCCCCGCCAGCGCCGACTTGAGCGCGCCCTGCGGACCAGCCCACAGGCGAATCATGCGCGCCCGGGTGGCGGCGGCCATTGGCGTCGCCTTGCCTTTTCCCTTGATCAGCTCCGCACCGGGAATGTCTTCATCCCACGCATACGCGCCACTGAGCACTTCGATGTTGGAGCAGCTCTGGCCATTGGGGCGGGTGCCGGTCATCTGAATCCGCTCACCCGACGTCTGGTAGCTGATGCTGGTGCGGTACTTGGTCACGTTGCAGGGCTGTCCGTTCACTTGCACGGTGCCTTTGCCCTGATACTCGAGCGACGCGATCGTATCGAGTTCCTGATCGCCGCGCAGCATGCCCATGTGCCAGCCCCAGTTGAAAAGCACTGAGCGCAGGTCCCGGGCGGTTGCCGGGGGTAAGTACGGTGGAGCGCCGCCGCGGCCGCGACCGCCGCCAGCGCCGCCTCCCGGGCCTCCGCCCTGTGCGCCGGCCGGTGGAGGGCCGCCCTGCGCTGCCGGCGCAGCGCCTGCTGCGCCTGCGGCTCGACCACCCTGTGCGCTGGCAGTGAGCGGAGCCGCGAGGGCGAACGCGATCCCCAGCGCGATAGTTGTACGGATCATTCCTCGAGACGACATAACTGGACTCCTATCGCAGCTCAAAGTTCCTGGCGGTCCGGCTAAAGCCGGACACTACAAGGCGGTCTGGCTAAATCCGGACTCTACAAGGCGGTCCGGCTGAAGCCGGACACTACGAAATCGCGTCAGTTGGGGACGAACTCGACTTCCTTCTTGTCGCCCAGAACAATCGATCGGAGGAAGCCGATGGTCGCGCCGTTGAGCGCCGGATTGAAGGTGACGGTGATCTCATCGCCGTTCTTGACCCGGTTCGGGCCGGTGGCGGTGACGCCGGCGTTGGTCAGCACGTTGGCCGAGCCCGTCGTCAGCTGCCACACCTTGACCTCGCCGTTCTTGTCCTTGATGGCGATGTGCAGCGCGCCGTGCGGGTTCGTGAACGCAAACTTCTGAACGACGCCGGTGGCGCGCTCAGTCTTGTTCAGGTCGTAGACGCCGGCGAGGGAGTGGTGCGCAAGCACCGGGCTGGCAGCGATCAGCGCCAGTAAGGCAACAGCGACGAAAGTCCGCTTGTTCATGGCAAGTCTCTCCAAAAATTTAGCCGAACCCGGGAAATTGGTTATTTCTGCTGGCTGGAAAGTGTACCTCCGGTTTCCTGGCAGATCTACCCTCGCGGCCCTCCCCGGAGCCGGCCGGAGAAACGCGGCAGCAAGGCTCGCTCGAGACTGTGATCTCGAATAGACTCCCGGCTGCCGCTGTCATTTCAGGCGCGAAATCCGGCCCGCATTCGTTCTCGACGCGGCATGGCTCGCCTATGCTTGGAAAAACCATCGGGAACTACAACCTGGAAGACCGCATCGGCGCCGGCGGAATGGGTGAGGTCTATCGCGCGAAAGATGCGCGTCTCGGCCGTTTCGTTGCCGTCAAGGTCCTGCCTCCCGGTTTTGCCGGTGACCCTGATCGCGCGGCGCGGTTTGAGCGCGAGGCGAAGGTGCTTGCGGCGCTCAATCACCCGAACATCGCCGCGCTCTACGGCATCGAAGAGTTCGACGGTCAATTGTTGTTGATCATGGAGCTCGTCGAGGGCGACACGCTTGCGGAACGGATCGCGCGCGGACCGATCCCCGTGCTCGAAGCGATGCGCATCGCCGGGCAAATTGCGGAGGCTCTCGAAGCCGCGCATGCCCAGGGCGTGGTGCACCGCGATCTGAAGCCGGCCAACGTGAAGATCACGCCCGAAGGCAAAGTGAAGGTGCTCGACTTCGGGCTCGCGAAGGCGATGGATGAGGATGCCACGGCAGTGTCGATCAATTCTCCGACGATGGCGTTGAGCGCAACGCGGATCGGCACCGTGCTCGGAACGCCCGCCTATATGTCTCCGGAGCAAGCGAAAGGTCTTGCCGCCGACGCGCGCAGCGACGTCTTTTCACTCGGCTGCGTCATTTACGAAATGCTGGCGGGGCAACAGGCATTTCCAGGCGACACCGTCGCCGATGTGGTCGCCGGAGTGATTGCACGAGAGCCGGACCTCCGGGCGTTGCCGGCGAGTTTCAATCCCCGGATTCCGATGCTCCTGCATCGCTGTCTGCAAAAGGATCCCCGACAGCGATGGCACGCGGTCGGCAGCGCCCGCGCCGAGATGGAAGCAATTCTGTCGGATCCGCGGGGACTGGTGATCGAGGCCGAGCTGATTCCGCGCGAGCCGCTGTGGAAGCGCGCGATTCCGCTCGCGGCAGCGCTGGTCGTCGGCGCGGCGATTGCCGGCACGGCGGCGTGGACACTCAAGCCAACGCCCGAGACGCCGACCACGCAGTTCAGTTTCGTCCTCGGTCCGAGCCAGAAATTCACGCCAACCTCGCACCAGTTGATCGCGATTTCGCCTGACGGCGACTCGTTCGTCTATGCCGCCGGCGGGCAGCTCCATCTGAAGAAGGGCTCGGAGTTCAAATCGACAGCGATTCAAGGATCCGCGCTTCCGGGCGGCGGACCGGTGGATCCGTCGTTCTCACCGGATGGCCGCTGGGTCGCATTCTTTGCACCGGGCGATAAGACCATCAAGCGAATGCCCGCGGATGGAGGTAGTCCCGTGACGGTGTGCAAGGCAGATGTCGTGACGGGCCTCACTTGGTTCGCGGATGGAACGCCGAACGGCACGATCGTCTTCGGACAAAGCGGCAAGGGCATCTCTCGCGTCAGTGCGGATGGCGGAACGCCGGAGATGACCATCACCATCGAGAAGAATCAGGAACCGCGCAACCCGCAGGTGCTGCCGGGCGGCAACACGGTGTTGTTCGCCCTGATCAACGGCGACAAGAGCTCGGTTGTCGCGCAGCCACTGGACGCTGGCGGCGCCCGCAAGACGATCCTCGAGGGCGCAAGCGACGCGCGCTATGCGGCCTCGGCCGGCCGTCTCGTCTACGCGCTGGCCGGGGACGTGCTCTCCATCGCCTTCAACGCAAGCAAGCTGGAGACGACAGGCGGTTCATCTCCAGTTGCACAAAGCGTCTACGTGGGCAACAAGAGCGGCGCCGCCCAGTTCAGTTTTTCGGATGCCGGATCGATGGCGTACATCGCGAAGTCGTCTGCGGTTCAAGGCATTGGCTCCATCGCGCTGGTCGATCGGGAGGGCCACATCACGCCAACCGGCATTCCACCGGGAAATTACCAGACGCCGCGGGTCTCTCCGAACGGAAAGCAGTTGGCGTTTGGCGCGGATGACGGTACCGGGTGGAACATCTGGATCTACAACCTCGGCGACGCCACGTCCATGCGCAAGCTGACGGTGAGCGCGGATGGCCAGTACCCGATGTGGTCCGGAGACGGCGAACGAGTCGTGTTTCAGACGACTCGTTCGCAGTTCCGAAAGCTGTTCTGGCAGCGCGCAGACGGGACCGGGCCTGCCGAACAAATCGCGAGCCTTCACCGACAACACCGCCCCTCGAGCTGGGCACCGCATTCCTCGCTCTTTCTGTACACCGCTGCCCTTCCTCCTGACGGCCATATCGGGATCGACGCCACGTCGGTCCTGGACAAGAAAGACACGCCCTACCTGGATATTCCCCAGTATCAGGGGCAGGGATACTTCTCGCCGGACGGCCGCTGGGTGGTTTACCAGTCGAATGAGGGATCCAAAATGGATCTCTACGTTCAGACCTATCCCAAAACCAACGACAAGTTTCAGATCACACGCGAGGGCGGGCTCTACCCGGTGTGGTCGCCGGATGGCAAGGACGTGTTTTTCGTGAATGCCGGATCGTTGTATTCGGTGGCCATTCAGACGAAGCCCAGCGTCACGTTTGCGAATCCGGTCAAACTGCCGGTCACCGGATTTCTGCAGGACGAAGCAATCGCAGCCGAACGCAACTACGACCTCATGCCCGACGGCAAACAATTCGTCATGATTTTCCCTGCGACCGGGAAGACAGAAGACACCGGGCCGCCTCCGGAAATCCGGGGCGCCTTCAATTGGACGGCACGATGATCGGCAAGCTGCTCGGACAGTACGAGATCGAAGGCCGCCTCGGCGCCGGCGGGATGGGCGAGGTCTATCGCGCGCGCGATACGCGATTGGGACGCAGCGTCGCGATCAAGCTGCTGCCGGAAGTCTTCGTGGGCGATCGCGACCGCGCGGCCCGTTTCGAGCGCGAAGCGAAAACGTTAGCAGCGTTGAATCATCCCAACGTCGCCACCTTGTATGGCTTCGAGGAATCTGAAGGGTCGTATTTCCTCGCCATGGAGTTGATCGAAGGCGAGACCCTGTCCGAACGCATCGAACGGGGGCCCATCGCCGCCGAGGAAGCTCTCCGGATCCTGCATCAGATCGCCGAGGCGCTGGAAGCGGCCCACGCCAAAGGCATCATTCATCGCGACCTGAAGCCGGGCAACATCAAGATCACGCCCGAAGGCGTGGTGAAGGTGCTTGACTTCGGCCTGGCGAAGGCGCTCGATCCATCTCGAACTCCAACATCACTGTCGCACTCACCGACGGCGATGACGGCGATGGATAGCGGTGCAGCGACAGGCGTCATGCTCGGAACCGCCGGCTACATGTCTCCGGAGCAGGCGAAGGGACGCGCCGCGGATGAGCGCAGTGACGTGTTCTCGTTCGGCTGCGTGCTGTACGAAATGCTCACGGGCGTGCGCCCGTTTCCCGGCGATTCGCTTCCCGAAGTCATGGCCGGCGTGATCGCGCGCGAGCCGGATCTCGCAAAGCTGCCGGCCAGATTGAATCCTCGCGTCCCGGACCTGCTGCGCCGCTGTCTCGACAAGGATCCGCGCCGCCGCTGGCACGCGATCGCCGACGCGCGCGTGGAGATTGCCGCGATGCTGGCCGACCCGCAGGGAACGCTGACAGCCACACCGCTGTCCAGGGGCCGGCATTCGCGTCAGCGCGCCCTGGCGATGGCCGTGGCCCTGCTGATTGGCGCCGCCATTGCCGCTCCGGCGGCCTGGTACTACAACGCCGCCCCGGCAACCACGGTGAAGCGCTTCACGTTTGCACTTCCGGGGATGACGTTTTCGAACACGGGACGCCAATTCCTGTCGATTGCGCCCGACGGATCTCAATTCGTCTTCACCGCAGGCGGCCGACTCCAACTGAAACCGCTGCGAGAGCTCGACCCCATCACGATCCAGGGACCGCCGCAGGGTAACCTGGTCAGTCCCGTGTTTTCTCCGGACGGGCAGTCCATCGTCTACACCTCCGGCGTCGATCGAACATTGAAACGAGTGCCTGCCGCCGGCGGTGCTCCGATCACACTGTGTCCCACGGAACAAAACCCCATGGGCATCAGTTGGGGAAGTGACGACCATATCCTCTTCGGTCAGAACAAGGGCATTCTGCGAGTCTCGGCAAATGCCGGTGAGCCCGAAGTGGCGATTCCCGCTGTCAATGGCGAGATTCTCTTTGGGCCACAGTTGTTACCGGACGGAAAGCACATTCTCTTTACCGCCGGCGACGCGGCCGGTACGTGGGACAGGGCGAAGATCGTCGTGCAGACCCCCGGCTCGAACGACCGCAAGATCCTGGTGGAAAACGCAACCGATGGACGCTATCTGCCGACAGGCCACCTTGTCTATTATTCCGGCGGTAATCTCCTGGCGGTTCCCTTCGACGTGAAAACACTGATGGTGGCGGGCCGCGCCGCACCGGTGGTCGAGGGAGTTCGGATGTCCGGCGGATCAGGAGCCTCGGAGTTCAGCGTCTCGAACACCGGAACGCTCATTTATGCGGAAGGTGGGCCAGGGGTACAGACGGCGCAGGGAACGCTGCAGGGCGGGGTGACTATTGTCTTACTCAACCCAAGCGGCACACCGACGCCAACCGCACTGTTGCCCAACAACTATGTATCGGTCCGGTTTTCTCCAGATGAGAAACAAATTGCGGTCGGAACCGATGACGGCAAGGAAGCCAACATCTGGGTCTACGATCTTGCCGGCAAGGCCGCCATCCGACGGCTGACATTTGGCGGACGCAATCTCTACCCCCTGTGGTCTGGAGACGGCGAACGGATCCTGTACCAGTCGGACCGCGAAGGCGACAAAAGCATCTTCTGGCAGCGCGCCGATGGCACAGGCATGGCGGAGCGACTCACCAAGCCGGACAAAGATGCCGAACACATGCCGGAATCCTGGCTGCCGGCCACGCCGGCAACGAAAGGGAGTGGAAAGTTTTCGTTTCGAATCACGAAGGGTGGACAACAAACGATCTGGCTCTATTCCATAGCCGACAAGATGGCGACGCCCCTCATCGCCAATCCCGGATTCAATCAGCGCGGTTCCGATTTTTCACGGGACGGCAAATGGATTGTCTATCGCTCCGATGAATCGGGAGCGACCGGACTCTATGTGCAGCCCTTTCCAACCGCGGGGGGCGCGAAGTACCTGATCGATTCCAATCCCAATTCGAACAATCCCTCATGGCTCACCGACGGCAGCGGAGTCGCCTTCGTGAGAGGCATCACCGGAAGAGGCGTCAACATTTACCTGGTGAGAATTGCGACGCAGCCGGCCTTCACCGCGACACCGGCACAGACGGCGAATACAGGGTTTCAATTCGAACGGGATGCCAACGTTCGAAAATACGACTTCGGCACGGCGGGCGCCGTCCTTATTACTCCCCAGGCTCTGACTGCGAACGCAACGACCACTGCTCCGGCCGAGCCCCAGGAAATCCGTGTTGTGCTCAACTGGTTCGAAGAATTGAACCGGCTCGTGCCGACTCGCTGAAGCGTAGGCGGGAACCCGCGGATAAAAACTGGGGCACCCAGGCCCGCTGGCCAGGATGCCCCAAGACTACTAGCTTGCCAGCCGTAGCCAGCGAGCGTTCTAGCGAAGGCTAGTGACGCAACATGGTGCTGATGTCGTTCGTCTCGTAAACCTCGCAGTGCGCGCGCTCCGGAATAAGAGCGTCGCCTGGGGTGAGCGTCAGCGTACGCGCCGGCATGACCCAGGGTTCTAAAAGCGACTCGGGGTCGTAGATCGTCATTTCGTGCAGGAGTTCATTGCCCTTGCGCGTGAACCGCTCGACGATGCGCATGTCGCCGGAGTGGAACAGACCGCCACGTCCGAACCATGTCGAATCGACGAACGAAATGGAATCGACCACCAGTGTGTCGCCCTCCCACTTGCCGACGGAGTAGCCAAGATAGGTCGCCTGTCTCGCCTGGTTCGCATCGTGCTGACGGCCGTCCGTCGGGATCATGCGATATTCCCGGTTGCCGCCGCCGTAATCGCTGTACGTATAGAACAAGGTGATGTCGTTTGCCGCCTGGAAGATGCGCCGCGGCTCACCCTGGCGCGGAATCCCCATCGGCTGGCAGGTCATGATCGGATCGAACTTGTTCGTCCACTGATCCATTTCCTGGATCTTGTCCCAGTGTTCGGGTTTGTACTTCGGGCCCATCTCGCTGCTCGCCCAATATCGCGAGGGTGAGATCCACGCGTAATCCACCACGAAGTTGTCGCCCCCGGTTTTGCAACGCTTCTGCTCCGGCCCACACCGGCGGTTCGCGGGAAACGGTGGGTTATACGCTGCAGCACCACCATTGCCATAACCTGCGGCCACATTCCAGCTACCTGTCAGGTCTGGGTGTCCGTTCGCCGTTCTCGGTGTCGGGAGCTGAGAAGCCGCCGACGGCGCTGCGGACGGCGCCTGGGGAGGAAATGGATACACCCACTTGGGTGGCTGCAGCGTTGGGTTCGCGATCGCCGCCTTGACGCTCGCGGGCACGGGCATCACGACGTACATCTGCCCGGTCTCCGTCAACGTGGTGGTGATGTCGCGCACGACGGCACCATTGAGGCGTTCGATCATCCGGCCCGCGTAAAACGCCTCGGCCGGGTGGAGCGGATTGTTCCAGTCGCGATAGTCGCTATAGGTGAACTCCGTGGTGTTGTTGCCGTCCTTGACCACCACTTTTTCAGCCATGAACCTCGCGTCGAGGGTTGCGGTCCCCGTGGCCCCGGGGACGCCCGGGATCGCGAACGTCACCACCGGCTTGGCGCCCTCCCACACGACAGACGTTTTGCCGGCCGTCATGACATTGGCAGGCACCTGCTCGCTCGGCCTGACTGAGAAGAGCGGCGGATCCTGGATTCCCGCCAGCGCGGACTTGAGCGCGCCCTGCGGACCGGCCCACAGGCGAATCATGCGCGCCCGTGTGGCAGCTGCCATTGGCGTCGCCTTCCCCTTGTCCCCCTTCACGAGCTCCGCACCGGGTTTGTCTTCGTCCCACGCGTACGCGCCACTGAGCACTTCGATGTTGTTGCAGCTCTGGCCATTGGGCCGAGTGCCGGTGATCTGAATCCGCTCGCCCGACACGTGGTAGTTGATGCTGGTGCGGTACTTCGTCACGTTGCAGGGCTGTCCGTTCACCTGCACGGTGCCCTTGCCCTGATATTCGAGCGAGTTCATCAGGTCGTATTCCGCCTCGCCGCGCAGCATGCCCATATGCCAGCCCCAGTTGAAGAGCACTGAGCGCAGGTCTTTGGCATCTGCGGCGGGCAAGTACGGCTGCGGAGCGCCACCGCCGCGACCACCGCCGGCACGACCGCCGCCGGCGCGGCCGCCACCCTGTGCACCGGCCGGTGCGGCTCCGGCTGGGCCGGCGCCCTGGCCTGCCTGTGCACTGGCAGTCATCGGCGCCGCAAGCGCGAACGCGATTGCCAGCGCGAGAGTTGTACGGATCATTCCTCGAGACGACATAACTGGACTCCTATCGCAGCTCAAAGTTCCTGGCGGTCCGGCTAAAGCCGGACACTACGAAATCGCGTCAGTTGGGGACGAACTCGACTTCCTTCTTGTCGCCCAGAACAATCGATCGGAGGAAGCCGATGGTCGCGCCGTTGAGCGCCGGATTGAAGGTGACGGTGATCTCATCGCCGTTCTTGACCCGGTTCGGTCCGGTGGCGGTCACGCCCGCGTTGGTCAGGACGTTGGCCGAACCCGTGGTCAGCTGCCATACCTTGACCTCGCCGTTCTTGTCCTTGATGGCGATGTGCAGAGCGCCGTGCGGGTTCGTAAACGCAAACTTCTGCACCACGCCCGTGGCCCGCTCCGTCTTGTTCAGGTCGTACACACCGGCCAGCGAATGGTGCGCAAACAACGGAGTGGCGGCGATCAGCCCCAATAAAACGACAGCGACGAACGTCCGCTTGTTCATGACAAGTCTCCAAAAAGAAGTCGTGGTCTCTGCGACCCTGCCCGATGGTCCCGTCCCGACGCGCCGATGATGCTCTGCCGCCCGTTTTGTGTCAACGAAAAGCAGAGAGACTCGACCGGAAGACTTTACAAAATCTCTAGAAATTCGGTGGCGTGGGGGTGAAATGCGGTTCTAGAACCCAACTCGAATGCCGCCGTTAATGTTACGGCCCTCCAGCGGCTGCCACGCGTCGACGGTCCACCGCCCGTCTGGCGCGCGCGTGGGACGGAGCAATGGGTCCCACCTGGTCTGCCGCACGCCGGTGAGATTTTCCCCGTTGATAAACAACCGGGCCCAGCCGAATTGTCTTTCAGCCAGCACGCCGGCGATGACGTAAGGCTCGCTGCGTCCCCGATACGGGTTCTCCTCGAGGTTCTGAATACCGGTGTAGTAGAACTCGACGCCAACGCGCCCGACTTTCCTTTCCCACATACCCACAATGCCCGCAGAGTGGCGCGGAGTCAGCGGCACATCGTCTGCCGTCCCGTCGGCAACCTCTCTGGAACGAACGTACGTGTATGTCGTGGTCAGCGAAAAAGGCTCGCGGCGGATCGTGCCCAGCAACTCAACGCCGATGTTTGTGGCCGGCTGCGAGAGGTTCGTCAACACGAAACCGGTGGAGCGATTCACGTGGATTGGATGATGAATCCGAGAGCCAAATACGGTGAAGGTGTACGAGACCGGGCCATCGGTCCGGCTGACATCCATGGACGCGCTGCGCCCCTCTTCCGCGCGTAGCACCTGGGGAATCTGAAGCCGCGACAACCCGGCTGCCTCGGTTTCCTCCGTCAGCGGCGACGGACCAAAGAAGCCTGTCCCGAATGACACCCGGCTGTTCCACTTCTTCGACCGGAACAACGCCGCTACACGAGGGGACAAAAACGTTCCGTACTCGCTGTGATGATCAACGCGACCGCTCGCGCTCACTGATAGCCAGCGCGTCAACTCCACGTCGTCTTGCACGAAGACGCCAGGAACCGTGAACGTGTAGGCGAACTGCGGAACGTCTGTCGGCGTATACGAGTCGCGTTCAACCGCGATGCCGGCAACAAGCGTGTGGCGATTGAACGGCGCGCGCACTGTTGCTTCGGCAAATACCGTTTCGTGGCGGTCACGCTCACGAACCTCTCCAAACTGGTGGTCATGACGCTGTTGCATGACCGCACCTCGTGCGCTCAGCAGATACCGGCCGCTGAACAGGATCTGTCCAACGGCTCCGGCATCCGCTCGCCGGGTCTTCAGCGCCTCGATGTATGGGAGACCAGTTGCCGGCAAGACGGCACCAGACACGGTGCCTCCGCTGCGGTCCTCTGCGGTGAATCCGGCCGTGGCGAAAAACGTTCGCCCATTGCCGCCATTCCAGAACACCCGCGGCCGGACAACACCTCGCGTGTAGCCCGGCAGATCCGCCCAGGCGTCATCGTTCACATCGGTCGCGTCCTGCCAGTGGCCTCCGCCCAACAGCGTAAACGCCCATCCCCGCGGGGCTCCAGACGTGGCGTACCAGGCAACTGCATCGGTGCCGCCACGCGTCGATCGATTGAAAAGAAACTCCCGTTCGGCCTCCTGGCCTGGTCGTCTGGAAATGAGGTTGACGATGCCGCCCATCGCACCAGCGCCATACATCGACGACGCCACGCCCTTGATGACTTCGACCTGGCCGAGATCCATCGGCGGAATCTGCAGCAGGCCCAGCCCACCGACCTCCCCGAACAGCGGCAAGCCGTCCGAGAAGACGCGTGTGTATCGGCCGCGCATGCCTTGAATCCGCACGCTCGCCGCTCCCAGCGAGGGCGAGGTCGCCTGCACGCGCATCCCACCCATTTCGTTCAGCATCATCACGATGTCGCCAGGCGTCATCAGCAGCTTTTCTTCGATCTCGTCGCGCGCGAGCACTTCGACACGCATCGGCTGATCTTCGAGCCGCTTGTCGGTCCGCGTCGCTGACACCGTCACCTCCTCTTCGAGCGTTGGTTGTCGCTGGAGTTCGACGACGACGGATTGCGTCTGTCCCGCGAGAACAGTCACCGATGACGTGACGGGCGCGAACGACTGCTTGATGACGGTGATCGTGTGCGTGCCGGCGCCGATCGGAATCGACACGTTCCCTTCAGGGTCGGTCTTGTGCGTCATCCCGTTCACGATGACCTCGGCATCGGGAACCGGAGTCCGCTCGAAGGTGACGTCGACGCGAATGGTGGCTGGAGCTTGACCCGCGGCGCTACCGGGACCAGCAACGCACGCCAACACAACAAGGAGCCAGGTCGATCGCAGCATTCGAGGTCGCCTCAGTTCGCGGGCTTAACTGTGCACCGAATCTGCCCCTCAGCGCCCGTCTTTCACCGAACGACGGCACTCGAACTGGAACTCAACGGGCGCGTGTCACCGACTCGACTCGCTCGAGATCGATCACCGTGGCATGCGAGGTGCTCTTTCGAACTGTAGGTTGGCGACGAGCTCGAAGTGGCCCGCTGAATCGCGCTGATCACCCGGCGGGTGATGCTGGCCTAATCCACGAGATCGCGAGCCGCTGACGGCCGGCCGTCGTTCGTCGTCTCACGAGCTGGACATGACCACCGCCGCGCGGGACGCCCCCGAATTCCGGAATGTGCAGGACGAGCTGCGGCGGACCAACGCGGAGCTGGCCGAGGCGTGTGAGTTCTTCGAAAACGTGCTCGAGAGTTCTACGCAATACAGCATCATCGCCAAGGATCTCGACCGGCGGATCATGGCGTGGAACAAGGGGGCGGCGCGCATCTACGGCTACGAGGCCAGTGAGGTCCTCGGACAATCGAGTGACATGTTGCACGTCGCCGAGGAGGTGGGGTCCGGTTCGGTTGCGGCGCTCCATCAACGTGCCTATGTGGAGGGCCATGCGACCGGGGTTTTTCGCCGCCGCCGTAAAGACGGATCCGAGTTCCTCGCGCGGCTCACGATCACGAGGAGGAACGACGCCCGTGGCAACGCCATCGGCTACCTGGTCGTCAGTCACGACGTGACCGTCGAGCAGCGCCACCTCGAGGAGCAGCAGTTTCTCGCCCGGGTCGGGGAGACGCTACAGACGTCGTTGGATTATGCGGAAACCGCCCGCCGCATTGCGCAGCTGGCGGTGGGATTTCTAGGAGATGGCTGCGTCATCGACATCCTGGAGGCGAATCAGCTCAGTCGAAAGAAAGTCGTCCACGCCGATCCGGCGAAGGCGGGGCTTGCCGCCGCGCTCGAGCACATCCTGCCGGACCGCAATCATCCCATCTGGCGCGTAACGGACACCAGGCAACCGCTGCTCTTTGCGGACGTCCCCACCGATCTGCTGCGGTCCATTGCGAAGGACGAGGAGCATTTCCGATTACTCGAAGCCCTCGGTATCGAGTCCGCCATGCTCGTCCCCGTCATTGCGCACGATCGATTGGTTGCAGTGCTGTCGACCGTGTGGTGCTGCCCGGGACATCGGTACCGGCCCGAGGACGTGGGCGTGGCGCAGGAATTTGCTCGACGAGCGGCGCTCGCGCTGGAAAATGCGCTCCTCTACGACGTCGCGCAGGCGGCGATCCGGACACGAGACCAGGTCCTCGGCTTCGTGGCTCACGATCTGCGAAATCCGCTCGGAACGATTGTCACGGCGGCAGGGCTGCTGCGGCGCCGGCACGGTGACACCGGCGGCGCTCGCCGGCCGGTCGACGCGATCGAGCGCGCCGCGATCCGGATGAACCGTCTCATTCAGGATCTCCTGGACGTGACGCGCATGGAGGGCGGTATTCTCGCGATCGAACCAGCGGCCGTGAATACGCGAGAGGCGATTGCCGACTGCATCGATGCCCATCGTGATCTCGCCGTGTCTGCCTCGCTGGAGCTGGACGGCGACTTGGAGGACCACCTTCCGGATGTCTGGGCCGATCGCGACCGCCTCCTCCAGATCTTCGAAAACCTGATCGGCAACGCGGTCAAGTTCACCGCACCCGGCGGGCGCATCGTCGTCGGCGCCCGATCGTGTGATCGGGAGGTTCAGTTCTGGGTTGGTGACAACGGGACCGGAATCGCCGACACGGATGTGCCGCAGCTCTTCGACCGTTTCTGGCAGGCGGACAACTCGGGGCGTCGTGGCACCGGCCTTGGACTACCGATTGCCAAAGGTCTGGTCGAAGCCCATGGCGGTCGGATCTGGGTCGAGAGCAAGAAAGGACGCGGCAGCACTTTCTTCTTCACGATCCCCACGGCCGCGGCTCACGCCAGTCGGAACGAAATGTAGACGAACACACCGGCCGACGTGTCACGTCACCGCCTGCCAATTCCTTCCAAGTCTGCCAGTAGCCGCGCACACGATTGGCATCCGCCTTCGTCGGCTTACCGACGTCTCCTGATCTTGCCGGCGCGATGGCACTCGAAATGGAACTCGGCTCTGCTGCGCCGAGCCGAGACCCGCTATGAGACTCGACATCCTGCCGCCCGCCCGTGTCGACAGCATTCGCGGCGTTGCCATCTCTGACGATCTCAAGCGCACGCTATGCGTTCTAAGCGCGGGTCGGCGTGAGCACCTCTCCTATTTTCTCTGAGGTCTCCCGACGACGAAGTTGCCGCCTCTTCGTGTTCAGGTCGACCAGATCATTCAAACTACCCGTTAGGCCGTTGCGGACCGGGGCGTTGGACGTGAATTCTATCCACGACTGGACCGCGCTCACACGCTCGGCCAGCAAGGACCCCACTACCTCACTTGAAGGAGGAAGAATCGGTGAACACCGTCCTGTGTCAGGCGATCAGAGAGCGTCGCATCGTGCGTTTCTACTACGACGGCGGCACCCGCGACGTTGAACCACACTGCCACGGATGTAGCAAGGATGAGAACGATTTGTTGCGCGGATACCAGACTAGCGGGCACAGCACGTCTAGTGAATCCGTCGGGTGGAAGATGTTCAGGCTTGATCGAGTGTCCGACCTGACGCTGACGACGGCGAGATTTGCAGCACCTCGCCCTGACTACGATCCGCTCGACAACCGGATGGCTACCATCTACTGCTGTCTGTAGTCTTCATCCTGCTAACGCGGTCATCTCAGCGAGTTCCAGCCTTGTAAATCACTCGGCTCTCCCGAGACCAAGTCCTACTGGCGGCGGCAGCGGCAGGGCGGGAGCGGAAGGAGCCTTCCCGGCGTGCGGAGCCGGACCCGGAATGGCCGGCATGGCTGAATCACCGTACGGGCAACGCTTCCTACATGCTTGTGGAAAACGCTCTAGCAGTCGTCGCCGGATGCTTCCGCTCATCGTGCCCGGACCCACGTGAACACCCGTCGAATGACACCTGAAAATGGAACCTGGCCCGATTCATCATAGGCTCACCGGGAATATCAGGAGAACCCCGCGAGAGCAGCACCGTTCTTGGCGGAGAGAAACGTGCTCCGAGCGTTGACTTCAAGAAACGTTGAGGAAAACCGCGAACTTGGTGTGGCGGAGAGAGTGGGATTCCTGGAAATCCTTCTTCCGGCTCTTGCGGAAACTCGCTGCACGTAGCCAACTCCTTCCGATTCTGCCAATTAGCCAAGAGTCGCGTCGTCGTTTGGTTTCGGGGGTTCGCGAACGCTTTCGGCTTTTTGCGTCACGATGGCACTCGAAATGGAACTCGCGTTTGGCGCCTCAAACCGCATCACGTCCCGGTGTGTCGTGGTGCCCTTGTTCGGCACGGTCTCGTGTCCAACGAATTCCGCCAAATCGGACAAGCGGACAGGCAACCAATCGGTAACCCCTTTTCGTAGCCCGCTTTCCACGGTCAAGACAGCGCCACGACCGTAAATCCATTTGAGGTTGAACTCATACTCCTCGCCGGAGCGTACGCACATGACGCGGAGCAAGGCCTCTAGAACTTCCCTCAGTTGCCCCGCTGTCAAATCGACGAACGGGACCGAATGCGCCAATTCTGCTCCGTCCATTTGGTAACCGTCCGCTAACCGTACCTGCACCGGAATTCGTACTGACTCAGCCGTCGGGAGCGTCAGGCGCTGCGGCTCGCTGAACGCACCTCCTGCCACCGGATCTACAAACTCGCCCGGGTACGGTTCCTCGGTTATCAAAATTGGCATTCTGAGATCGACGTCGACAGCCTGGTCGTAGTCATAATCGGCGAACGAACTGACGTTGCCGATCGACAACCATGGTTGTTGCTCGTCAATCGTCATCACATAACCGAATGGGGGCCAAACCAAGTCGGTGATCAACGTACCGCACCATGTTCCGGACGCCAACCGAATTGAAAGGCCTGCGTAACGGGCAATCGTGCTCTTCGGATGTGCCATGAACACGTAGAACTGGTACCTGCTAGGCAACGCGCGCGAGTGCGGATTCAACACAAACTCTCGAAGGGGTTTGTGATGCTCGAGCATCGACGCTGAGTTCACCGATGCCAACATGGCGACGATCTGCTTAAGGATCCTCGACGGGTAGACACCGGTCATTCGCAGGTGAATCGCGTTTCCGTCGGCTCCATGCGAGAGTTCCTTCGCGGCGATCGACATCGCTGCTGCAGTCCAGCGCTTCAACTCACCCACGTAGTGGTTTCCAGTGAGGGGCGAGTTGCACTCATAGCAAAGGGTATGAGCGCCGGCCCCTTCCGGCATGGTGACACCCCCGGTCATCGAACCGTCGGCGGCGCGACCGATCCAGCTGTCGAAACCGAATACGTCCACAGAGTCGCGGTTGAACGAGGACTTTGCTGGAAGGTGCTCGTACGTGAGCAGCTTTTGCTCCCCGCACAAGTGGCAGGTGCCAATGGTTGCCATGTCAACGAGGCCGGCTGATGACGACGGATTCCTGGAAACTGGCTTCGAGCTTCTTCCAAGTATCGCTGAGCACAGCGCCGCGGTTCAATCGATCATGGCGGTGTACCGCTCATAGCCCTCTGGCGTGTCGCGGACGGGCCGTGAGGTCTGTCCTTCCAAACAGTTGTGACCTCGTCCCAGCGCGCCTTGGTCTCGGTGTCGAGTCCGAGCGAGAACACTTCGCTTTGTGAATTGATTACGAGAACAAGAATCAAAGTGGCGTGGATCAGCGCCACCTCTGCTTCGTGAATGTTCTTCTCCTCAGGAGTCCCAAAGTTTGGCTCGCGCGAGAACGCCGAAGTCGCCGTCGCGTGGATGTGCAGATTGGGAATCGCGTACGAGGCCATGTAGAGGCTCCGGTATGGCTGGTCAAGAGCTCTCACCATTGACGCAAGGTCTATGTCCCAGCTGAACGCAAGGCGCTTCGTGTCGCAGTTCTTACAGTCCGTTACCTGGAATTCCGGTCGGACTTCCTCGTACAGCCGCTGGTACTCGTCGAGTTGTTCGCCCATGTGGTTCTTGACTTCGTCCTCACCGACGGCGTCAATCGCGGCCCTGAAGACCTTGAACTCCTGAATGACGCCGTACCTGATGAAACGTTCGGCCTTGTCGGGATTGCGCCGGACGTATTCCAAAGTGACAGCGCGCTCGTAAAGGCCGCGCAACAGCTTCACGGCCGCGACGCCATGTCCGTTGACCGCAAGGAAGGCGATTTCAAGAAAGTCACGACGGCACGTTTCACCGAGGTTGTACGCAACGTCCTCCATGCGATTGGTCGCACGCCATTCACGTCCAAACGCCTTGTTGCTAAGAACCATGACCCTCTCGAACGCGGGCCAGAACTTGGGATTGCGCTCGAAAAAAGCCTTGGACTGTTCGGTCTCACCGAATTCGAAGTCAATGGTCTTGCCCGTCACTCTTTTTCTCCGTCTCAAGATGTAGTGTGACGTCCACCGCGCTTGAGTAGCACTCGGCTTTAGAGTCCGGCAGTGACTGACGTTGGAAAGCCCCCCGAAGAACTCCTGCTCCTAACAAGCGGGTTTGGTTTGCTAAAAAAGGTTTCGCGACGAAGCACCTCGCGCGAAAGCGCCGAGCGTCCGTCACTAGACAAAAGGCAGGGAAGAAACGCGCCGACGAAGAGCGCATCATGGATCCGCGTCTGCCTTGAACCCACTCTCGATGCTGATCAAACCGTCGTCAGCTGTCGAACGGGGGACGCGTCTCTCGTGATTAAATCAGTGGTCGTCGAGCTTCCGTCCGTGCCGTCTGTAGTCGGCCCGACTTTGCAATCGGGACAGATCACCATGCCGATCCGTCCGACCCCACAACCATCAGCTCTGCACACACGACCATCGAGCGTAACCCCGCGTCCCAGGCACTCAAGACAGCGCACGTAGCGCGTGCTCGCCGACGGTGCGTTGTATTCGCTACAACGAGGGCACTGCATTCATAACTCCTGAAGGATCGTTTCAAGACGATCCTCCCCTCTCGGTTCTAGCCATGAACGTCTCGCCGACAGACGTCGGCTATGAGCGTCTTCCGATTAGCTGAAGCGCTGACTTATTGCCCAATTGATGGTGACGCGCCGTACTGATACGATCTGATTACGAATAAAAAAACCGATACACTTGTTATAAACTAATATAACTTAAAGTATACATGAAGTCCACAGTCGAAGTTGGCGTTCCTGGGCTTGGTGAACGCGTCGCGTTCTGCCGTCAGAGGGCAGATTTCACTCAGAAAGAGTTGGCGGAACGCGCCGCTCTCAGCGTGACCTTCGTAAGCGAAGTGGAAAACGGACGCCGCGCGATTGGGTCTGAGGCCTTGGTCCGGATCGCCGATGCATTAGGGGTGTCGCTCGACTATCTCGTCAAAGGAACAACGCCCACCGAGCCACCGCCATCCACAGTGCAGTTTCCGCGGGAACTCTTGCAGGCTGCCGAGGAACAGCAATGGCCTTTCGCCGAAACGCACGATCTACTGAGAGCACATCAGATGGCCGTCTTTCGGCGAAGTCGCTCGGGCCACGAGCTTCCAAAGCGGCTGACAAAAGAGGGGTGGATTCGTCTCTATGAAACCCTATTCGCCGAGAACTGACTCACCGGCTGAGAGGCAGCTGTGGGCCATCGTCAAGAATCGTGGGTTTGCGAACGATCCAGACCCGCTGCGACGCCTTCATCGCTACGCCGTGGATCGCCTGCAGTGGCTCACTCGGGATGAGCCGGCAGTCAGCGTCAGGCGCTATGTAAGAGCCCTCTCCTCGAAGTTAAGGGTCCGGACAGAATACATCTACCGGGCTGAGGACGTTTTCCGAATCCAGAGCGACTACAAGCCCTGGTTTCGACGGCAGCTGTTTCAAGAATTCGGTCGAGACTCCGGCGTAGATGGATTGGTACTGCCCCGACAGCCCGGCTCCAAAGACGCACCCTGTGATTACTTGGTGGTGGTTGATGCCCGTGGCGAGCGCTCGAGACGTGCACCATTCACGCTGTTCCATGAACTCGCCCATGTCTTGATTCTGCCACCAGATTTTTCATTCACCTCCTACCGTCGGTCACCATATTCAAGCGCGAATCGCTTCGAACGCCTCATCGACCGGATTGCGAGTGAGCTTGCGTTCGACTCACGATTGTTTGGACCGGCGCTTAAGGCATCGATCGATGTCCACGGCGATCTGACATTCCAGGGGATCAGTGAAGCCCGTCGGCAGATTGACTCTCCAGCCAGCCTGCTGTCGGCCTGTGTGGCGGCTCTGGATTATGCGAACAAGCCGACCCTGCTTGTGCATGCTGAACTAATGCCGCCCGATCCGCAGGTCGCTCAGGAATCGGCGCGACTGCGGGTCGCAGTTACCCGCCAGTTCAACAGCTCGACGAGCGCTCTCAAGAAGATAGCGATTCGCAAGGGCATGACTGTGCCTCAGGCCTCGGCTTTAGTTCGCGCGATCGGCCGAAAGACGGATCTTTGCGTTCATGAACGGCAGTCCACCTGGAACATTCGGGGGCTGAACTTACCAGACGCGAACCTTCGTGTGCGCGCTCGGCCGATCAGAAATGGATCCTACGGATTGATCAGCGCGCTAGACTAGTGTGCGGGCTCAGAAGGGGCGGATCATTGGTGGTGCCGAACTCCAACATCACAAGCTTATAGCCATGATCAAGAGCGCGAGCATCATCATCTTGATGCTTGAACGACTTCAACGTGCGGAGTGCCGCTCCGCCTGACGAACCTTTGAACTCCGCGATCCGCCTGTCAGTTACAAATTCTAGAGATGCCGTTGCAGGGGCATGTTGACGCGCAATGGCAGACTCCCATATCTGATTTTACCCGTAGTGAACTAGCCTACTCATGATGGAAGACCACGTTCGTCAGCAGTGCATGCGTCGCGCGATTGAACTAGCACGGCTGTCTAAGCCTGAAGACGAGCGCATTCATCCGCGAGTCGGCGCAGTGCTAACGGATACAAACGGGAACGTTCTCGAAACAGCTTTTCGAGGCGAGCTCGCCCCGGGAGCTCATGCCGAATTCTGTCTGTTTGAAAAGCTAAAGGGCTCATCGAAAATGGCGTCCGGTGCAACTCTTTTTGTCACGCTGGAACCCTGTACTCGTCGGAGTCTAGAAAAGATTCCCTGTGCAGTGCGAGTGGCAGAAAGCGGAGTGACGAGCGTTCATATCGGAACCCTGGATCCCAACCCTCAGATTGCTGGTCGCGGCGAACTGTTTCTCGGCGAACAGACATCCGTTGAAAGGTTCCCATCCGAGCTGGTGCGCGAGCTTAGAGAGCTGAACGCTGATTTCTTCGGCGTGCATATGCACGAACATGTGCCGTCGGTGTCGCCGTACGCCGGCGGCACAGCCTCAGGCTTTAAGCCCCGTCTCGCCAGCCAGCGAGAGGGATTGCTGCAGCAATCCATGGACCTGATGACCGGCAGTGAAGGCGACCTATTGATTTTTGCCGGGGGTCTGTCTTGGCTTCGGGAAATGCAAGTTGCGTTTCTAGCTGCCTCCCTCGCCGGTCGATCGATTCGTATATTGCGCAGCCCCCATGAGCCTGAATCGAGTTTCTCACAGACAGATCGCTGCGCTCAATCCCTTGGGGCTAGTATCGCAATCGCCACGCGTCCGTTCACCATTAGAGGAACAATTGCTTCAGCAGGAACCGATAACGCGTCGATGATCTCGATTGAACGATTTCCGGCGTTCCATGGCACACTGTTTCAATCACCCCACGACAGTGGACTGCTCGACGCGGCGAGCCATCTTTTTTCTCTCCTGAGTGACGGACAACCGAGAATCGAGGCTATCAGACCGGAACTCGTCTCGATAACGGAGCCTCAACTGACAAGTATCCTAACGCGTGGTGTTCCCGCGTATGCAACTGCCAGAATGGCCTTTGCGACGGTCCGACCAGGGGACCTCACACTTCTTCCGAGATCACTAGAACGCTTCAAGTTGTTTCGCCTGGCACAGCTTGATGATGTTCGCCTGCATTACCAGATCCCTTTGGCCGCGCGAATCATCGGTTCTCCGTGGCCGATCGTTCCGCCAATTGTGGAACGCCGACAAGGTGGGCAGCTTGTAGTGATCGATGGCGCCCATCGTGTGTACTCTGCAGAAACGCGCGGAGACCAAGCGATCGACGTGCTACTCGTCTCCGGTGTCACAGCGGCACTCCCCGCTAAACCTCAGGCACGCAAGGATCTCGTCAAGGTCGGGTTCGAGCGACTACCGAGGAGTGAACGATACGATGACATGCGGCCGGAGCACTTTCGTCCGATCCGTGCCGCTTTCCAGAGCTTTCTTGAAGAGGTGCAACGCACGTGAGGGGCCGCGTCCCATGCGTCGTGGCGGGTTCATCGGCCTCCTCGATTCGAAGCGGCGATGGGCCTCGCAATGGATAGCGCCCAGTTGTTTCCCGACGATTCACGTCGCAAACACAGCGATTGCCCCTTCGTACTCTGTCGCAAGATCCTCTGCTGGATTCTGGATTCTGATCCTGCTCATGGCTAGGCAAGAAGCTGAGTTCGTTTCGGATTGGGGAGGTTTCGAGGAGCTCGTCGCACAGCTCTGTGACGATGGCACTGTATCCGTCCATCCCAACGAAATCCTCGTTGGGAAGTCGGGCACTCCTCGACAAATCGACGTAGTGTTGCGACACCGGCAGGGTTTGGTGGATCACCTCGTGGTTGTCGAGTGTAAGCACTGGAGCAAGCCAGTTCGTCGCGCAAATGTCGATGCACTCGCTACCACGTTGCGAGACGTTAACGCCTCGCGAGGAATCATTTTTAGCACCAGTGGCTTCCAAGCCGGCGCAATCGCACAGGCTAGATTTGATGGCATCGATCTATTTAAGGTGCGTGCGCTCGGTAGACGCGAGTGGGGTTCTTTGGACAAGAACTTTCCGCTCCGCTTTCAGCATGTCTGGCGTATATTTCAAAACCTTACTTTGCCTGGAATCCATTGTTGGGAGAAGGATCTCAGCTACACGAATATCAACGTATTCTTCGAACCTGACGGCACACAAAGCGCCCTTTCCAGCACAGTGGGATCCGAAGCTTGGAATTCACGTGACTTGAAGTCGCGGCCGCACTGACCCTATAGTGAGTCGTATTAATTTAAATCATACCAACATGGTCAAATAAAACGAAAGGCTCAGTCGAAAGACTGGGCCTTTCGTTTTAATCTGATCGGCACGTAAGAGGTTCCAACTTTCACCATAATGAAA